>Ga0070699_100003759_pt1 | contig 13413 bp, 14 predicted proteins | sample KBSK1503metaG_FD_65473 | JGI IMG/M metagenome (GOLD analysis project Ga0070699, IMG submission 65473) | Corn, switchgrass and miscanthus rhizosphere microbial communities from Kellogg Biological Station, Michigan, USA - KBS K1-50-3 metaG | ecosystem: Host-associated > Plants > Roots >...
GATGGCGGCGCGGACCCTTCGGGATGGCGGCGCGGACCCTTCGGGTCCGCGTACCGGTCCGCGCCGCTCGAGCTGAGTCACTTGAGGTGTGTCGGACGTGAGAGCTCTACGGGGCCGATGAGGAACTCGCGAGAGTGATCTACTGGCTGCTACGGACATCAAGCCGGTCAACGACAGACGTGACGCCTTCCGTTTCACGGGCAAGCTGCAGCGCGCGCCCACGCTCGGTGCTCGAGCGCACGAACCCAGTCAACGTCACCACCGAACCCGCGGTGTCGACATCGATATTCCGCGCCTGGATGGTATCGTCCAGCGCCATCTTCGACTTGATTTTCGCGGTGAGACCCGCGTTCGTCAGCGCGCGTTGCGCTTCGTTGACGCCGAGGGCGACCTTCTCGCCGACCTCAGCACCAGCCTGACGCGCGCGAGACTGATCTATTCCCGCCGTCGATCCCGATGTGCCTGTCGAGCGCTCGATGACAGGTCGCGTGGGTGTGGCCCAGCGGTAGCCGACAAAGAATGCTCCCGCTCCGACGATCACCACAAGGATGAGAATGAGCTTCAGCAGCGTTCTGATCATGGCCGCCTCCACCTGGAGGCGTAGCACGCCGCGTGCCCTGTGGATACTGTAGGGGATAGGGGATAGGGGTCAGGGGTCAGGGGTCAGGTGCCCCTATTGGCCGAGCAGAATCAGGACTCCAGCGATCAACGCAAGGACGGACATCAGGATGCCTGGAATCGGCAACGGCGCCAGCCCCGCGGCGCCCGAGAGTATCAACCAGATCGCGAGCAGAAGCATTCCCGTGCTGCGTGTGATGCGAACGGCCATGAACGTCACCTCCTAGAAAGATCATTGATCCACGGCCGCCACAAAGAGACGGTATCGCCACAAAGAACACAAAGATCTCTAAGGAAAGACAAAACCATAGCCCTTTGTGACCTTTGTGGCCAATTCGTCTTTGTGGCCCTCGTCCCAATCTGAGCCCGTAGGGCGCAGAGGCCGCCGCATTTCGCGATACCCTAGAAATTCATGTCCCCATCGTCGGAAGATCTGACCATTGGCGCCGACGCGCTGGCGCCTGAAATCGCGCGCCGGCGCACGTTCGCCATCATTTCGCACCCGGACGCCGGCAAGACGACGCTCACCGAAAAACTGCTGCTGTACGCAGGTGCGATCGAGCTGGCAGGAGCCGTCCGCGGCAGCAAGACTCAGCGTCACGCCGTATCAGACTGGATGGAGATGGAGCAGCAGCGCGGCATCTCCATCAGCGCGGCGGCGCTCGAATTCGAGCTCGAGGGGCACCACGTCACCCTGCTCGACACCCCTGGCCACCAGGATTTCAGCGAAGACACGTACCGCACGCTCCTCGCGGTGGACAGCGTGGTGATGGTGCTCGATGCCGCGAAAGGCGTCGAGCCGCAAACGGTCAAGCTGTTCGAAGTCTGCCGATCGCGCGGATTGCCCGTCCTGACCTTCATCAACAAGCTGGACCAACCCGCCCGCGATCCGTTCGAGCTGCTCGACCAGATTGAAAAGGTGCTCGGCATCTCGGCGGCGCCGATGAACTGGCCGCTTGGCGACGGCCCGGACTTCCGCGGCGTCTTCGATCTCGAAGCGAACGCCGTGCTGCTCTACGAGCGGCAGGCGCGCGGACGAAGGACGACGCCGGTGGCCGTCGCGAGCCCCGACTCGACGGAGGTCGCGGAGCTGGTGGGCGAACGTCGCCAGAAGGAATTGATCGACGCCATCGAGATCATCACGGGAGCCGGCACCCGCTTCGATCCCGACGCCTATGGACACGCGCGGCAGACACCGGTGTTCTTCGGCAGCGCGCTGAATGACTTCGGCGTCGAGCCGTTTCTCCACGCGCTGCTGACGCTGGCGCCCAGCCCGGGACCGCGGCAGGCGGACATCGGTCCCGTGGAACCCACCGACAGGAACTTTTCGGGGTTCGTCTTCAAGATCCAGGCGAACATGAACCCGCGTCATCGCGACCGCGTCGCGTTCGTGCGCGTCTGCTCGGGCCGGCTCGCGAAGGACATGCTCGTCGTCAACGCCCGCCTCGAGACTCAGCTGCGGCTGTCGCGCGTCTATCGGTTCTTCGGCCGCGATCGCGAGACGGTTCCGGAAGCGTTTCCCGGGGACGTCGTCGGAATAGTCAACCCGGGTCGAATGGCCATCGGAGACACGCTCTACGCGGGCAGACGTGTGGAGTTTCCCGAGATCCCCCAGTTTCCATCCGAGCAGTTCGCGAGACTGCGGCCTGCCGACGTGCGCCACAAGCGATTCGATGAAGCGATCGGACAGCTCGCGGAAGAGGGGCTGATGCAGGTGTTCATGCCGACATCCGGCACCCGCCATCCGATCGTCGGCGTCATCGGCAGCCTCCAGTTCGACGTGATCGAAGCGAGAATGGCCGCGGAGTATGGGATCGCGATCACGCCGGACCGGCTGCCGCACGTCGCGGCGCGATGGCCGGTGAAGCCCGCCGGGCGGGAGCTGTTCCTCCCGACCTCAGGCGTGCTGCAGGCGACCGACCGCCATCAGCGGGACGTGCTCGTCTTCGAATCCGACTGGGTGCTGCGCTACACCATCGAAAAGAACCCGGGCGTCGAATTCCGCGAGTCGATGTAGGCCGCCTTCCCCCGGAGGCTTCGGCGCGCCAAGCCCGCCTCTATTTCGCCGCCAGCACGCGCTCCTTCAGGGCCTCCATCCGCTCGCCGAGCTCGTTCAGCTCCGCCGCGCTGAAGATATCGCGCGCCTTCTTGAACATGTCGCCTTCTTCTTCCTCGATGTGGTGCTCGATACCTTCCGTCAGCACCTTGAACTTCGCGCCCCACCGCTCGTCGGTCACGTCCGTTTCATGCAGCTCCCTGATCAGGAGATCGGCGAGCCGGGTAGAGGATGTCTTCTTCGATCTTTTCGTGCGCGCGCAGCTCGGTCGTAACGCGATCCAGCAGCTCGTGGCGCGTCTTGACCGCCCGCTCCGTCGTATCCTCGCCTCGGCTGAGCAGTCTTTTCAACGTCTTGTGATCGTCCATCAGCAACGTCAATGCATTCATACTTTCGCTTGCCTCGCCGAAGCCCGCCAGGGCGAAGGCGGGTGACCTCGGCGGCAGAACTGAGCAAATTCGGAGCCACGCGATCACACAATGATCTCGATGATCTCGGCACGGCCAATGCTTCGGCTCGTCCGATGATGCGCCGACCCGAACGCGTGTTCCTGGCCGCAACCCTGGCGCTGAATGTGGCGGGCGCTGGATGCGCCGGCCTCGGCAGCCTTGCGCAGATCGTCCAGCCGCCGCGTTTTCAGCAGGCAGAGAATCAGCCGGCAGAGATTCGAATCATGCCGCCCTCGGTGAGCTCGCCAATTGGAGGCGCCGGAGTTCGCATCTGGCTGGCGGTGACAAACCCCAACCCATTCGGGTTCACGCTCAGTACGGTCAACGCGACACTGTTGCTCGAGGGTAACCGCGCCGCGACCGGAGATTTTCCACTCGGCTTGCCGCTGACGGCGGGGCAACGGACGGTGGTGCCTCTCGACCTGTCGATCAGCTTTTCAGATCTGCCGGGCCTCGGCGGAACTTTGCGTCAGCTCGCAGTTGGGGGCACCGTCGGATACCAGCTCGACGGCACCGCGGGCATCGATGCGGGTCGCCTCGGCACGCCAACGTTCGGTCCGATGCTCCTTACACGTGGCGATCTGCGCGCCGTCCGCTGAGCGCCTACGATCAGTGTTCTTTGTGACCTTTGTGGCCAATTCGTCTTAGTGGCCTGCGTGGCGCGCGTTGGGCCTCGCGGACCCGTAGGGTCCGCGCCGCAGCAGCCGTCCGCGCCGCAGCAGCCGTCAATCTCGCTTATCCTTGACCGCTAATGAGGCTGATCTTCGAACAGATTCGCGCGGGCGGCGACAGGAACTTCGGCTACCTGCTTGGCGATCGCACCACCGGACAAGGGATTGTCATCGACCCGTCATACTCGCCCGGGGCCTTCGTCGAGCGCGCGCGCGACCAGGGATTGACCATTACGCACATCCTCAACACCCATGGACACGAGGATCACATCAACGGCAATTCGACGGTACAAGAGGCGACCGGCGCACGCGTCGCAGCGCACCCCGAGTCGCCTGCGCAGCCCGACGTGCCGCTCACGGACGGTTATGAGTTGCCGGTCGGGTCGTTCCGATTGCAGTTTCTCCATGTGCCGGGACACGCGGCGGATCACGTGACGATCTTCGAAACGACCCATCAGCTTCTGATCAGCGGGGATCTGGTGTTTGTCGGCAAGGTGGGAGGGACGCGAACAGACGAGGATGCGCGGGTCGAATGGCGCAGCCTGCAGCGCGTGCTCACATCTTTTCCCGACGCCGCGACGGTGTGGCCTGGTCACGACTATGGTGTGCGGCCGAGCTCGACGATCGCGCTCGAAAAACAGACGAACCCGTTTCTCCTCTGCCCGGACGTCGATGCGTTCCTGAAGCTGAAGAGGGAATGGCCGTCGTTCAAGAGCACACACGGCCTCAAGTAGGCAGGCTGCTAAGGGGCGCTCAGGTCATATGCGACGTACTGCTGCTCGAAATCCGGCACACGCTTGCGCTCGAAATCGGCGAGGGTGTGCTGGCCCGAGAATTGACGCTGGAATTCTGTCGCCTCGAACGGATCGCCGATGAAATACACCGGATGCCCGAGACGGCGAAGGTACGCCAGCGCCCCGTCCAGCTCCGTTCCGAGTAGCAGGTCCCACCGCAGCACATCTCGACCGGTGTAGAAGTGCAGCGTCCCCGAGTGTCCGAGGGAGACGAGGACAGTGTTCTGCGGCAGGGTGTTGGCGAAATCGACAGCTCTTGCGAACCGATCCTCGCTCTGGAACCCCCCTCTTTGTTGCGCGTACTTCCATCCCTGGAACGCCATGGATCCCGTCAGAGCGGTCACCAACAGGATTGCTGTGGTGCGTCTTTGCGTCCGGCGCACGAACTCGACGAGAATCGCGCCAAAACTCGCGAACAACACAGGAAACGCCGGCAGTACAAAACGCAGGTACCACCAACTATCGAATACCAGGTAACAGACGTACATCCCAAACACCGCGATCGGGTAGACGACCGTGAGCAGGACAACTCGATATTTCTCTTCAAGTCGTGGTCTCAGAACGAAGGGTGCCGCGAAGGCGAGGAGGATGAGCGGCGTCTGGGCGTCGATCAACCATGCCGGGTAACGCTGAAGGTTGGGCCAAATAAATTTCGTGGAATAGTTGGCACTGAGAGTGCCGTACCCCGATGTAAGCGGCGAGCCGTACCAGTACCAGTTGAGGCCTGCGATCACCAACGCCGAAGGGGCGGCCGCCACACCGAACAAGAACAGACGACGGATTTTCGATTCGCCTGTCATTGCGAGCAGCAACATCGGGATGGCGGCGAGCGGGGCGACATTCGGCCGCACGAGAATGGCCGCGCCAGCAGCGATTCCCGAGAGAACCGCTCCTCTCGAACCCCCGCTCAACGCGAATACGAGCGCCATGACCCAGCAGGCGGTGACCGGGACATCGCTCATCGGCCGCACCAGGTACCAGAGGAAGGTGGGACTGCACACCATCAACAGGGCGGCGATCGCTCCACCCCACGCGTTGCTCAGGTATCGGCCGAGCAGGTACGAGGCCCACACAACGAGCGCGCCGAGCAAGGGAAGGACATAAAACACCGCATTACGCCCGCCAATTTTCTGGAAAGCCGCCATCATCAACGGGTAGCCCGGCGAGTAGACCGGTGCGAAATCCAGCGGCTTCTGGGTGGGACGATAGCCCACAGGCCCGGAAGACCAGACCGCGTGCGTCCAACGCGCGTCATTCGCCCACACGGGAGCAGGAATCGTGAGCTTCCCATGAGCCCACAGGTCGGCCTCGCTGACGTAGCCCGAAGAATCGGGGCCCGCGCCGAGGAAGTTTCCCCAGTGAATGCCGACGACAAGCGCGGCGCAGGTGCAGAGCGCGGCGATGAGTATAGGCGGATTGATGTGGGTCAGTGGGTCAGCGTCGGTTCGCCAGTGTTGGCGGGCAATCGCGATGTAGAACACCGCCAGAACCACTCCCGCAACAAGTGGACGCACGACGTCGTGCGAGGAAGCGCGTAGCCCGAAGGCGTTGATGACGAAGCCGCCGGTGACCGCGACCGTGAGAGCCGAACAGAAACCGATGATCGCCAAGAGGAGGATGGCGCGACGACCCCAGGTGGCCCCCCCTCGCAGCATGCCTTTGAATCCTAATACTTCTCCTCTCGGCGCACACCTCGATGGCTCGCACGGGGCGAGAGCAGCAAAAGAGTGTTATGGATACTCAGTCTCGCGTTGACCGCGCTGCCGCGACAGCCAGTCGGCGCTCACTGCACCCGCATCGAGAGTTCGCGTGCGGCGCAACAATCTGCGTCCGATCGTCCACGCTGCGATCCCGAACCCGACCACGACAACGCGAAGCAAGGCTCTCGAATTCATGGCTTGTACCGATCTAAATCTAACTAAATCTAAATCTGGCTGCCCGAGGGGGCGATTTTTCTACAGCAATTCCGAACAAGTCGAAAGCTCGGCTGTAAAATTGGGCTGGCTCACGAGCTCTTGAGCGTGGACTTGAGTTGCAGGTTCTTGATCAGCCGATGCAGGTAATTCGGGTGGAGCCCGAGAAGTCGCGCGGCGCCATTGTAGTTGCCTGCCGATTCCTCGACAGCGCGCAGGATCAGATCCTTCTTGGTCTGCTTGACGGCGTCGTGGAACCTGAGGGTTGCCGAGCCGCCGGCCTCCGCCGGCCGCGATGTGTCTGCTTCGGCAATCGCGTCCGGTAGATCGTCCGGCAAAATAAGCACGGCGGTCCCGAGAACGACCGCGTGCTCGATCGCGTTTTCGAGCTCGCGCACGTTGCCCGGCCAGTCGTACGCGGTGAGGCACGCGACGGCCTCGGCCGACAATCCGGAGACCGGCCGCTTCGCCTTGTCGCCGTGACGCCGCACGAACCAGCTTGCGAGCAGCGGAATGTCGTCACGCCGCTCCCGTAACGGCGGCATCGTCACCGCAACCACGTTGAGCCGGTAGTACAAATCGCGGCGGAACGCTCCCATGTCGATCGCCACCTCGAGATCGCGATTCGTGGCGGCCACGAGCCGGAAGTCGACCTTGATTCGCCGTGTGCCGCCGACACGCTCGAATTCACGATCCTGAAGCACACGCAGCAGCTTCGCCTGCAGCGCCAGCGACAGCTCGCCGATTTCGTCGAGAAATAACGTCCCACCCTCTGCCGTTTCAATCTTTCCTTTCTTCTGCGCGACGGCGCCGGTGAATGCGCCTTTCTCATGACCGAACAGTTCGCTTTCCAGCAGCGTCTCGGTGATCGCCGCGCAGTTGATCGCGACAAACGGCTTCTCGGCGCGCGGGCTATTCCGATGAATGGCGCGTGCCACGAGCTCCTTGCCAGTACCGCTCTCGCCTCTGATCAGGACCGTGGAGTCGGTCGGCGCGACGCGTCCGATGCGGCGATATATGTCCCGCATCGAGCGGCTTTCGCCGACCATGTTGTGCTCGACATTGATCTGCGCTTGGAGCCGTCGGTTGGCGTCTTCGAGAGATTCGACCTGGCGCGCATGCTCGAACGCGGTGGCGGCGATGGCCGCGACGGCCATCACGAGTCTGAGATGCGCCGCATCGAACAACCGTGAGCGATCGTCAGTCTCGAGCAGGATGGCGCCGATCGGCTTGTCGAACGTGATCAGCGGGGCAGCGAGACTGCAGCGATCATCGGAGAGCACGCCGACGACGTCGCGGATGACGCGCTCGATGACGGCGCGGCTGACGTCGACCGGCCGGTTGACAGCAGCCCCTCGATTCCACCCGACTGCCGACATGATGTCGGCCGGCCGGTCGCCGCCGAAGACAATCGCGCCACGCGTCGCAGGGACAACGTCGGCAATCAGTTCGAGGAGCGGGCGTTCGAGCGCCACCAGGCCGCGGATGGCGTTCATCGCCGCGCTGATCCGGATGAGGGCGTCGAGGTCCCTCGATTCGCGCGCGGCAGCCGGTCCCGCGTCGTGGGCGCCTTCGCCCGCGAACACGTCTTCGCGGCCCAGGGTGAGCATCGACGCGGCGGCAGCGGGGCGTTCGTTGACGGTGACCACCTCGCCGGCCGGCGCGGTAGCACCCGATTCCGTGAGGCTGACCGCGAAGATCGAGGCGCCGATTTGAATCTGATCGCCGTCCTGCAGCGGTCGATCGCCGGCCGGCAACCCGTTGACGAAGCTCGGATTGGCGCGATCGAGATCGCGGATCGCAACAGCGTCGTCCGATGTCGTCAGGACGCAATGACATGGCGAAACGGAGGGATCCGACAGCGTCAGCGCGTTCGCATCGTCGCGACCGACGGAGATTTCGGGCCTCGTGAGCGGAATCGTGGCGCCCGCTAGAGGACCGCCGACGGCGACGAGCCGAGGAGGCATGCCACCTTATATACACCAGGCCGTGACACGAAGCGTTTCCGCCTGGCTGTGGAATGGTTCGGCCTATCCGAATGGCGTGACGCTATCTGTTTGGATAGTGTCCGGGCGCCTCGATCACGGCGCGGCCACGCCGCCCCACCGCGAAAACAATCGGAAAATCGAATCACTCTCGTATCGGTGCGGTGACCCATCTCGATTCGCGAACGGCATCGGCGTTGCTCAGACGCCAGCGCAGACACCCCCGACCTCTCGACAAGGAAGGAGCAGTTCATCGGCATGCGGACTCATTTGATCTCCCCCCGGCTGGAAGAAGCGCGCGTGCTGCACGAGATCTCGATCAAGGCTCGACAGGATCGGTTGGAGACAAAGGCAATACGATTCGCGCGAAGGGCGCTCGCGATTCTCGAGCGAGATCATGCGGACGGTCGCGAGATCGCGAAGGTCCTCATCTCGCTGGCTGCCGCCTACCTCGATAGCGGCGATCATTCCCGCGCCGAAGCGAGTTACCGGCGCGCCGACGGCCTGTTACATGCGATGAGCGAAGCCGGCGGATGCCTCGAAACTCAGCGGCTGCGGATCGATGCCGCGCGCGGACGTGCCGGGGTCGCGTATGCGCTGGGACGTTACGGCGAGGCGGAGGCGATATTGACGGACGCGATCGGGACGGCCGAGTGGGCGTTCGGCCGCCAGCATGTGGCTGTGGCGCTCGTGCTCAATGACCTTGGCGCCTTGCACCGGCAGACCAGACGATTCGATAGCGCGTACAGGCTGCACCGAAATGCGCTTGCGATTACCAGCAGGGTGCTCGGCACCGCGCATCCTCAGACGGCAGACATCCTCGACAACCTGACTGCTCTAGAGGTCGCGGCCGGCGAGGGTCGGCGAGCAGAACCGTTCGCCCGGCGGGCTCTCGCGATCCGTGAGCAGACGCTCGGTCCCGACCATCCGCGCGTTGGCACTGCGGCCGCGTCGCTGGCGTCGATTCTCGAAGGACTGGGCGATTATGAACAGGCGGAAGCACTGTATCGGCGGGCGCTGACGATTTTCAAGCGCTGGTTCGGCCCAAATCATCCCGAGGTCGCGCTGACGTCGAACAGCCTCGCCAGCCTGGTTCGCCCCAACGCCTCGACCGCGGCCCTCCTCACACACGCTCTCTCTGCGACCGGCTGACCGCGGCCGCCGGATTGATGGTAGGGCAAGCGTTCACGGTGTGAGATCCATCACCGCCGCGCCAGAATCGCCGTGGCTACGCGGGGTGCTTCGCGGCTGATTTCGCGCAGGGCCCCAGTCGGCGGGTTCCTGAACCCGACAAAGAACAGCCCGGGAATTGCCGTCTCCGCGCCAAACCGGTGCGGACGGCCGCGTCCGTCTGAGATGGAGTCGAAGCCGTCGATGAAACGGTCGAGACGTGGCCGATAGCCCGTGGCCAGAATGATCGCGCCGAAGGCTTCGGTCCGGCCGTCCCCGAAACGCACGCGATCGGACAGGACCTCTTGTACCGCAGGGAGCACATGGATTCGCCCCGCCTTCACCTGCGCGATCGTTCCGATGTCGAGGATCGGAATCCGGCCGGTCTCCTCGATCAGTCGCGCGGGCCCGAAGGCTGGTCGAACGATTCCCCAACGGGACAGGTCACCGACGGCCAGGCGCAGGATCGGTGCTACGAGGGCGTCGCGCACGGCAACGGGCAAGCGTGAGAGCATGATGCTCGTTTCCTGAGAGGGTCGGCCCCACAGATCGCGCGGCACAACATGGACCGGTCCGCGCACCACCATCGCCACATCGACGCCTTGTTCCGCAAGATCAAGGGCGATTTCAGCGCCCGAGTTGCCGCACCCCACGACGAGCGTGCGCTTCCCCACGTAGGGCTGCGGATTCTTATAGGTCTCCGTGTGCACCACGCTGCCGGTGAAATCGGCCAGCCCGGGAAATTCGGGGCGGTTCGCCACGCCGTTGTATCCCGTGGCCACGACCACGAATCGCGGCTCCAGGCGTCCGGCGTTGGTGTCGACGGTGAACCGTTGTGACCCGCGTGTCACGCGTCCCACCTCGACGCCGAAGCGTGGTGTGATCCGGTGCTGTTCGGTGTAGCGCTCCAGATAGTTGACCACGTCGGCGCGCGACGGGTAGCGCGGAGTCTCACGGGGCCAGGGTGAGAACGGCAGGCTCGAATATCTCTTCACCGTGTGCAGGTGCAAGCGGTCGTAGTGCTGCTTCCATGACGCCGCGACGTCGTGCGCGCGGTCGATGACGAGGTGCGGCAACCCCGCGCGACGCAGGCTCGCGGCCGCAGCGAGTCCCGCAGGACCCGCCCCGATGACAACGATGTCTTCATTTCTCACGGCGGGACGGGATTATTGGACGCCAGGCTCTGCGGACAACTGATGTGTAAACGCCGTAGAGGACCGGGTGGTTGAGCCCCACAGCCGGCGCCGGATGACGCGTGGCCTGGGTTTTAGCTCGCCCTCATCGCTGGTGCGGGTGTCGCTGTTGCGCTCTTGAGCCGCGGCGCGCCCTTGGCGGTCTGTCGATCGACGTCGATCAACCCGTTGAACGTGGCGCCGTCGTGCATGACGATCGCGCACGTCGTGAGCATGCCGGAGACATCCGCCGTCGGCATGAGCTCGATCCTTTCGGCGGCCGCGACGTTCCCCGCCAACGTCCCATGAATCGTGACCCGCCCGCCCTCGACATCGGCGTCCACGTGGCCCTTCGGCGCGACAAGGAGGGAACCCTCCTCCATTCGGATCTGGCCCTTCACACGGCCATGGATCGTGATGTCCTCCCGGCTCGTGATTTCACCGGTGATGAGAAGAGACGCTCCAATGGTAGTCATCGTATTAACCGTCCGGAAGAAGGTGTTGTGCCTGTTTGGCTCACGGTAGACTGCGGCGTCCACTGCGGCGTGGCGGCACCCTGAGTTTCGGCGGCTGGCGGCGGATTCTGCAGGGGCAGTCGGAGCATAAAAGGTGCTGAACAACACTAACCTTGGCTTCCCATCCATCGAAGGTCAGCCATAGCGTCGCTCGGCGAGTTCCTCGTTGCATGGAGGCCAAAACGGAGCGCGCGAGGCGTGGCGATAATCTGGCCGCCGTTCGCGTTGGCGAAGAATCGGCGAACTGCTGTGCTCGGTCATCAGCTCGCATGAGTGTGTGCCGCTCATGGGAACCGGCGCGATGATGTGCAGCATGACCGCGCGTGTCTGTCCCCCGACCGCCACAGTAATCGTGGCATTCGTGTCTGCGGCGACCACTCGTGTCTGGATCGTGAATGTGGCCGTGCTCGATCCAGCGCTCACCGTGAGGGAGGCTGGCACCGCCGCTGCGCCGTCGCTGCTCGAAATCGTCACCGGCACTCCGCCGCTGGGAGCGGCGCCGCTCAGCGTCAAGGTGCCTTCGCTCGATGCGCCAGCCACCACATTGGTCGAAGCGAGCGAAAGCTGTAAGAGCGTTGCGCTTGGGCCGGTGGGCGTCCCGCAGCTGCCGGTGAACAGCGCCAGAAGGCCAACGAAGACGACTCCAAGTCGAGTCATCGACTGAGGACGAGGTTGTCGACACCCATCGGATTGCCGCAACACGGCGCCGACGGGTTGGAGAGCCTGATCAGAAGAGTGTCGATCGCCGCATCCGAGCGGGGATTCGGCGTTCTCGCGAAAGCCCCGAACGTGTTGCCGAGAACATTGACGACCGTGAAGACCGGATCGCCGCTCAGCGATCCCTCAAACACGTACGGGATCTTGGTCGTGCTTGAATACAGGTCGACTGAGTTGAACCAGAATGGCGCACCTCCAGCCGTGATCCGAATTTCGCCAGTCGTCGTCTGCCCGAGAGGGGACGTGAACTGGATGAACGGTGTGGGATTGCCGTAAGTCGTGATTGCCATCCAATCGGCCGACACGACGGAAACGGTGAAGGCGGCATCGCTGTACGTTGTGAAGGCCGCTCGGTTATCGCGCAACGACGAAAAGCCGAGGGTATACGTTGCCGTGGGCGTCAGCGTCGCGGCATCGATCTTCACGCGCATCGAGGAGGTCATTCTGGCCTGCCCGACACTTGCTGTGATCGCAACATCAGTGGTCGTGGTGACGCGGGTCGTTGTGATGTCAAAGCTCCCCTTCGTGGCGCCTGAGGGAATCGTGAGCGACGACGGGGTGGTCACCGCAACATTGTTCGCCGCGAGGCCGATCGTGACCCCGGGCTCTGGTGCAACGTCCGTCAACGTGACCGTGCCGTGTGCGACTTGACCACCGGTGACCGACATGTCCACGTCAAGCCTCGCGATCACGGCCACCGGCCTCGTCGATGGCCCCGTCGGCAACGCTGGGCCTCCACATCCTCCAAGCACGATCAGACCCGCAAAAAGTGAAGCGACGGACGAGCATCGGCGCATTTCAGGCATGGATCGGTGGGTCGACGGAGCAGGATTTGTGCCGGACGCGGAGCAGAATGAACTTGGTTATCGGCCCGCTGGGATGAGATGAGGCGAACGAGAGTGACAGAGCGTCGCAAACCTGCAACACGCACGTTGCAGATTTGACTCAGAGGTCTGGAGGGCCGCCAATGGAGTCATGCTCCCGCGCACCATCGGGGTATCGCGTTCATTGGCCTGCCGCGTGTACCCTACGGTGCCGCTCTGTTTCCATCCTTCGTGGCGGACTCGACATCGTGCTCGTGTTCCGGATCGACGCCCCATGCCTGAACGCGCTTTGACCTCCGAAGACGACTACGCGGTTTCAGCGGACCTCTACGATCACGTCACCTTGTATCGCGAGAGGGCGGACATCGCCTTTTACGTGGAGGAGGCGGCTCGGGTGAGTGGCGAGATCTTGGAGCTTGGATGCGGCTCCGGGCGGGTGCTCATCCCGACCGCAAAGGCCGGCGCAACGATTGTCGGCATCGACGGATCCGCTCGGATGCTGGAACGCTGTGCGGCATCCCTCGAACGT
>Ga0070699_100003763_pt1 | contig 13408 bp, 11 predicted proteins | sample KBSK1503metaG_FD_65473 | JGI IMG/M metagenome (GOLD analysis project Ga0070699, IMG submission 65473) | Corn, switchgrass and miscanthus rhizosphere microbial communities from Kellogg Biological Station, Michigan, USA - KBS K1-50-3 metaG | ecosystem: Host-associated > Plants > Roots >...
GGCGCCGGCGTCTTGAAGTCGGCCTGGATGTTGTACCACTTGGCCGGCAGGTCCTTCTCCTTGAGGAGGAACTTCGTGTGCTTGTCCGCGTCTTTGTGCGCCATTTTCGGCCTCCTTCAAGCGCCTCGCCCCGAACGGGCTCGACGAAAAAGCGCGCCAACAATACTAGGGCGCGTGGGACGCTGTCAATCAGGCCCCATCGGGAGTCCCGGCCGGGAGGTCAGAGCACGTAGAGGAGCGGACGCGCCGAGAGGCGAGCCGGATCCCAGCCGCCCGCGCCGGCGAGCCACCCGATCGCCTCGTCGGGGGAGGCCGAGCGCACGAGGGCGAGGGGGCGGCCGCCGTCGAGGATGCCCCCGAACTCGACGCGACCGGCCTCGCGCAGGACGAGGAGCGCGTCGGGCGCCGACGGGGCGTCGTCCGCGGGCCCCTCCACCACCGTCAGTCGGCGCGTGCCGTCGAGAACGATGGGGGGCGGCACCAGGCGGTCGACGAAGAAGCGGAACGGTCGCGGTGCGTACGCCTTCCACACGCCGCCTCGCCAGTACGGGTCGGCCTCGATCAGCCGCGCCAGCCGCGCGGCGTCCGTCGCGCGGTAGACGATGTCCGCGGTGCGCCCGTCGGCCGCTGGCCCGCCGCCGACCACGACGCCCCGCGCGCGAAGCCGCTCGAACCGCTCGATGTGCGACTTCCGGTAGCGCTCGCGCCGGGTCAGGTAGTCGTCGGCGACGGTGATGGCCGCGTGGAAGACGGTCACGACGAGGATCCTCCGGCGAGCGGGATGGCGATCGGGCCGACTTTTCGGCGGAGCCGCATCGGGGCGAAGGATACAATGAAACCGTGGACGTCTACAGCGCCTTTGCCGCGCGGTACCCCTTCCCCCTCGATCCGTTCCAGGAGCAGGCGATCCGCGCGATCGAGGCCGGCCAGTCGGTGATCGTCTCGGCGCCGACCGGGGCGGGGAAGACGCTCATCGCCGAGTTCGCGATCCACCTCGCTCGCGAAGCCGGCCGGCGCATCGCCTACACGACACCGCTGAAGGCGCTCTCGAACCAGAAGTACGGCGACTTCTGCCGGGCCTTCGGCGCCGACGACGTCGGGATCCTGACCGGCGACGTGAAGGTCAACCCCCGGGCGCCGGTCCTCGTGATGACGACCGAGATCCTCCGCAACATGTTCTACGGTGGCGGGCTTCCCGGCCTCGGCTGGGTCGTCCTCGACGAGTGCCACTACATGGGCGACGAGGGCCGCGGCACCGTCTGGGAAGAGATCATCGTGAACGCGCCCAAGGAGGTCGCCCTCGTCGCCCTCTCGGCGACCGTGGCGAACGTCGAGGAGATCGCGGACTGGATCGGCCTCGTCCACCGCCCGATCGTGCCGATCCATCACCCGGAGCGTCCGGTGCCGCTGTCGTACTCGATCGCCGACCTGGCGGGGGAAGTCCACGCGATCGAGGCGGTGCGGTCCGGGAGGGCGGCGGTCATCGGCGCCGAGCCGGCGCGCGGCGAGCGCGCGGACGAGCGTGGGCGCTGGTACAGTCGGCGGGCGGTCGAGCCGACGGTGATGATCGAGGAGCTGGAGCGTCGGGGCTGGCTGCCCGCCATCTACTTCATCTTCAGCCGGGTCGGCTGCGAGCGCGCGCTCGATGGCTACCTGGCGGACGGCCGCCCGCTGCTCCGACCCGACCAGCAGCGGGAGGCGGAGCGCGCGATCGGGGAGGCGATCGCCGAGAGCCCGACCATCGGTGAGTCGCCGCTCAACCAGACGATCTTCACCGGCCTCCGCCTCGGCGTGGGCCTCCACCACGCCGGCATCCTGCCGAGCCTCAAGCGGCTCATCGAGCAGCTCTTCGAGCGCGGCCTCTGCAAGGTCGTGTTCGCGACGGAGACGATGAGCCTCGGCATCCACATGCCCGCCAAGAGCGTCGTGCTGCAGAGCCTCACCAAGCGCACCGACCGCGGCTTCCGCGGACTCACCCACAACGAGCTGACGCAGATGGCGGGGCGCGCGGGCCGGCGCGGCATCGACCGCGAAGGTCAATGCGTGATCGCGTTCGACGCGCGCGACGGCCTCGAGGACATCGTGCGCACGATCGACGCCGACCCGGAGCCGATCGAGAGCCGGTTCAAGCTCGGGTACGGCTCGGTGGCCCAGCTCCTCGCCACCGGTCTCCCGCCCGAGGTCCTGCGGCGTCGCGTCGAGTCGTCCTTCGGCCAATACCAGAACCTGAAGCGGATCCGCGCGCTCGCGGCCGAGGTCCTGGGGCTGGAGCAGGCACTCGGAGAGGCGCGCGGGTACGAAGCGCCGTGCGGCGACCTGAGCCGGATCGGCCGCTACCGACGGCTGCGCCAGGAAGCGGAGGCCCGTCGCCAGGCGCTCGGCCGTGGCGGGCGGCGGGGCGAGCGGAGCCTGGCCGAGGCCGAACCGGGGCGCCTCGTGCTCGTGCGGCGGCGCGGCGGCGGGAGCCTCGCCGCCATCGTGGGCATCCACTCGATCCGGGGTCACCGGGTGCTGATCGACGCGCTCCTGCCTCACGGTGCCGTCGTCCGGGTGAAGTCGGGTCTGATCAAGAAGGTCTTCTGGGCGACGCCGGCGCTGACGGTTCCCCGCGATCGGGGGCGGGATGGCCGCGGTCTGCGCGGGCTGGCGGGCGAGCTCGCGCGCCTGTCGGTCACCGAGCTGCTCGAGCGAGAGCAGAGCCGCGGGCCCGAGGCCGCCCTCGGCTCCGTCGAGTGCCACCGCTGTCCGTGGGGCGCCACCAGCCGCTGCGATCAGCACTTCCGAGAGATCGAGGGGTTGACCGAGCGCCTGGCCCGCAAGCGAGATGCCCTCGAGGCGTACCGGAGCGCCTACTGGCAGGAGTTCCTCCGGGTCGTCGAAGTGCTCGAGCAGTTCGGAGCTGTGCGCGACGGCGCCCTCGAGAAAGGGGGCCGGCTGATCGCGGGGCTCCGCCACGATAACGAGCTGATCGTCGCCGAGCTCGTGGATCGCGGGCTCCTCGCGGATCTGGCACTCGCCGAGGCGGCCGCCGTCTGCTCGGCCCTCGTCGAGGAGGCGCGCTCGGGGGATCCGGTCGTCGCCCGCGTCTTCCTCCGGAAGCGGCCGCGACTCCGGAGGAAGCTCAGCCAGCTGGAGGCGATCGCCGCCGCCGTGCACGAGGCTCAGCGCGCGCGGCAGCTGCGGATGCCCGTCGGCGTCCACGCCGGCTTCATGCCCGCGGTCTTCCGCTGGGCCTCGGGCGACGACGACTGGGGCGGGATCGTGGCGGAGTCCTTCGGCGGGCACGAGGGAGACCTGATCCGCGCGATGCGCCGCCTTATCGACCTCCTGCGTCAGCTCGGAGATGCGCCCGAGGTGCCGGCCGCGACCGCCACGCTCCTCGCCCACGCCGCGCGCGTCATCGACCGCGGGATTGTCTTGGAGTCCGCGCTGATCTGACGTTATGCTGCGCCCGTGATCCTCCCGCGCGCCCTCGCCGTTGTCCTCGCCGGCCTCGCGATCGCCGGGTGCGCGATGCACAAGTCCGTCGAGCAGCGCACGACCGAGGGGCCTTCCGCCGAAGAGCTCTTCGTCTACACGGTCGTCCAGCAGAACGGCCGCGAGCCCTCCTTCGAGGAGCGACAAACCTGGCAGGACACGCTCGACCAGAAGATCGCCGCCTACCTGCGGGAGCACCCGGAGGCGGCGAACTCGATCGAGGTGAGCAAGTTCCGCGTCCTCCGCCAGGCCACCGTCGGCATGACGAAAGAGCAGATCCGCATCCTGCTCGGCCAGCCGGCCGAGGCGCTCACGGACCGGGATCGGCTCGAGAAGATCGCGCGCAAGTACTGGCCCAGCATCCGCGACAAGGTGAACGAGGCGTGGGTCTACCCGCTCGGGTGGAACCTCTATTTCGGGGACGACCGCATGGTAGAAATCACCCAGTACGTCCCGTAGACGCACGCCTGACTGGCCCCGAGCAACGGGCCTGGGCTGGCGCGCGGCGGCCGTTCCGGGCATAGTATCGGCGTGATCCGTTCGAGACTCCGCGTGACGAAGCGGACGCCGCAGACCCGCGGCGGCATGGTCGTCGCGGAGCATCCAACAGGGGCCGAGGTCGGCGCGGCGATCCTCGCGCGCGGCGGGAATGCGGTGGACGCCGCGGTGGCGACGGCCTTCGCGATGACCGTGGTCGAGCCCTTCATGAGCACGATCGCCGGCGGCGGGACCATGGTCGCCTACCTGGCCGGCCGCCGCGAGACGGTCGCCGTCGACTTCAACGTCTGCGCGCCCGCCGCCTGTCACGAGCGGGTCTACCGCCTCGTCGAGGGCCGGAGCGAGGGCGCGCTCTTCACGTGGCGCCGGGTCGAGGAGGACCAGAACCTGTTCGGGCACCGGTCGGTCGCGGTTCCGGGCTCCGTGGCCGGGCTCGCCCTGGCGCTCGAGCGCTACGGCACGATGGACCTGGCGACCGTGCTGGAGCCTGCGATCCGGCTGGCCCGCGAGGGGATCAACGCCGACTGGTACCTGGCACTCACCGTGGCGACGTTCCAGGAAGAGCTGTCCGCGTTTCCCGAAGCCGCGAAGACGTACCTCCGGAACGGTCGCTGGATCTACCGGCCACCCGGCATGGAGGAGGGCGACCGTATCCGGTATCCCGACCTCGCCCGGAGCTTCGAGCTGATCGCCCGCGACGGCGCCGCCGCGTTTTACAAGGGCGCCATCGCCCGCGCGCTCACGGCGGAGATGCGTGCCGGGGGCGGGTACGTCACCGCCGAGGATCTGGCGAACTATGCGGCCCGCATCAGTCCGCCCCTGACGGGGAGCTACCGGGGCCTCGGGTTGGCCTTCTCGCCGGGCGCGACGGGCGGGATCACCGCCCTCGAGATCTTGAACATCCTGGAGACCTACCCGAAGTCTTCCGTGGGCTCGCGCACGGCCGAGGGCCTCCACCGGCGCGCGCGGGCGGTGGCGCGGGCCTTCGCCGACCGGTTCCGGTATCTCGGCGATCCCGAGCGCGTGGCGGCGCCGTGGGATCGTCTGGCCGCGAAGGACTACGCGCGCGAGGTCGCCTCCGAGCTCGGGCGCCCCGGCGGGGGCGCGCCGCCCCCGCCGCCTGAATGCACGACCCACGTCGGGGTCGTCGATCGCGCCCGCAACATGGTGGCGCTCACCCACACGGCGGTCTCGCTCTTCGGCTCGCGGGTGGTCGTGCCCGACACGGGGATCCTGCTGAACAACGGGATGATCTGGTTCGATCCCGAGCCGGGCAAGCCGAACTCGATCGCCCCCGGCAAGCGGGCGCTGGTGAACATGACGCCCGTGCTCGCCTTCCGGAGGGGCCGGCCGTACCTGACGCTCGGCGCGCCGGGCGGCCGGAAGATCGTCTCTGCGATTCCGCAGGTGCTGGCGACGCTCCTCGACACCGGGTGCTCACTCCAGGCGGCCGTCGAGGCCCCGCGACTTCACGACGAGGGCGACGGCCTGTGGGTCGATGACCGGGTCGGCGAGCGGTGCCTGGCGGGTCTCCGCCGCCGCGGTCACCGTGTGACGTCGCGGCAGGAGAGCTACTCGACGATCAACTTCGCGAAGCCGATCGCGATCCGTATCACCTCCACAGGGTTGGAGGCTGGTCTCGACCATCTGCGGCCGGCCGCGGCGGCGGGTGTCTAGGACAGGAGGAAGGAAATGCCCGCGCTCGAAGAGAAAGTCATCGCAAGCTGGAAGTACAAGAAGGGCGCTCTCGACGCGAAGACGGCGTCCCTCTGCTACCTCGCGGCGAACCTCGCCGTCGGGAACACCCACTGAGCGAAGCGCGACCTGGCAGGTGCCAGGACGGCCGGGGCGACCGAGGACGAAGTCCGCGAAGCGATCAGCTTCGCCATCCGCGCCAACGCGGCGAAGGCGCACGCCGACATCCTCGCCGTGTACACCGAGTAGTGCCCGCCGACGGTGTCCTCCTCTACGCCCTCGAGGGCTGCTTGTTCCGGGTACCCGAGGGGGTCCAGGCGCCGAAGGCGGGCTCGCTCTTTTTCCACCGGAACCTCCGCGTGATCCCGGGCGAGCGCGTGCTCGAGATCGGCGCCGGCCTCGGGCTCACCGCGGTGCTGGCGGCGAAGAGCGGCGCCCGCGTGGTGGCCGTCGACGTGGTGCCGGGGGCCGTCGCCGCTATCGGGCAGAACGCTCTGCTGAATGGTGTGACCGTGGACGCGCGCCTCGGCGACTGCTATGCGCCCGTGACCGGCGAGCGCTTCGACCTGATCTGTTCGAACCCGCCCCAGATGCCGACGCCGCCCGGGCGCGACCGCGACGATCCGGTCGCGGCCGCCGACAACGGCGGAATCGATGGCTGGGAGATCCTGGACCGTCTGATCGCGGGCGCCCGCGCCCACCTCGCCCCGGGGGGACGGCTCGTCTTCACGATCTTCGGCTTCCTCGGCCGGAAGGCCGCGCTCGCGAAGGTGGAGGCGGAGGGGCTCTCTGCGGAGGTCGTCGCCGCCGAGACCGAACCCTTCCCGCGGATCGGGTACGAGCGGCTCGACCATATCCGCGCGCTCGACGCCGAGGGTGCATTGCCCGGCGTGGGCCTCCCACGCTCGGTCGAGCGGCTCATGATCCGAGGAACCTCGCGAGGCTGACCGTGCGACGCCTGATCGTGAATGCCGACGACTTCGGGCTCACGCCCGGCGTGAGCGAAGGCATCCTCGCCGCCCATCGGCACGGGATCGTGACGAGCACAACGGTGCTCGTCAACAAGCCGATCACCGCCGATTTCCGGGACCGTCTCCTCGCGTCCGGGATGGGGATCGGGCTCCACGTCAACCTGACGCTCGGCGAGCCGCTCTCGCGTGTGCCCTCGCTCGTGGGGAGTGACGGACGCTTCATGCGCGACCCGCGTCAGGCCGCCTGGCGCGGCCGCGCGGCCGATATCGAGCGTGAGGTTCGGGCACAGATCGCGGCATTCGAGCGGCTCTTGGGCCGCGGCCCGACCCACCTCGACACCCACCACCACGTCGGGCTCTGGCCGCCGGTCGACGCCATCGTGCGCGCGATCGCGCGGGAGCGGGCGCTCGCCGTCCGCAGCCAGACCGAGACCGCGCGCGCGGCCGCCCGCGCGGCACGGCTCGCGACGCCCGACCATTTCTTCGGCGAGTCGGGTCCGGACGCTTACTGGACGGTGGCGCGGACGCTCCGGCGGCTGCGCGGGCTCCCGGCGGGCAGCTCCGAGTTCATGACCCATCCCGGCTACTTCGACGACGCCCTCGGATACAGCCGCTACGGGCGCCAGCGAGAGCGGGAGCTCGTCGGCGTCGGGTCGCCGGGCGCCCGCGCCGCCGCCCTGGCGCTGGGGATCCGTCTCGTCGACTTCCGCGCCCTCGCGTAGCAGGCCGCTGAAACGGGGCCATCTGCGTCGTTGGCTCGGTCGCTCCTCCCTGCGACGTACAACCGCGTACGTCTCGGTCGTCGCTCTTTCGCCGCCTCGCATCTGGCCCCGTTTGAGCGGCCTGAGCCGTGATTCCGGCGCCCTCGCGTAGCAGGCCGCTGAAACGGGGCCAATCAACTCGGGCCTCGCCTCTCAGCGGGCTCGCAAAGGCCTCGCCGACGCTGCTCGGCTCGAAATGCGGTCGTTGGCTCGGTCGCTCCTCCCTGCGACACAGGCGCATCTATCGGAGGCTCGTCTCGTGGCGTCGGCCACTCAACTCGCACTTCCACGCATCTGGCCCCGTTTGAGCGGCGTGACCCGTACCTTTCGCGCCCTCGGGTAGGCGAGGGGGGCTCAGGCGCCCGGGGTGAGGGTGGCCGGTCGCTCCGCGGTCGGGGGAAAGACGACCTCCGCCACCGCGCCCGCCCCGTCCTGGCGGTTCGTGAGGCTGAGCTGCGCCCCGTGGGCCTTGGCCAGCTCCTGGCAGATCGAGAGCCCGAGCCCGAGCCCCGCCGGCTTCGTCGTCACGAACGGCTCGAAGAGCGACTCCTGCAGGGCGGGATCGAGCCCCGAGCCCTCGTCGATGACCTGCACCCGGGCTCGCGCGCCGTCCCGTCCGGCGCGCACGAGGATCCGCCCGCCCCCGGGCATCGCCTCCATCGCGTTCCGCAGGAGGTTCTGGAAGAGCGGGACCAGCTGGTCGACGTCCCCCACCACGGGCGGGAGATCCGGGACCGCCTCGAGGACCAGCTTCACGCCTTGCTGCTCGGCCACGGGCGCCAGCATCGAGACGATGTCGGCCAGCACCGTGTGCAGGGCGATCGGCCGCGCCGGCCGCGTGGTATCCGGCGCGAGGGCGCGGAGCCGCTCGGCGAGCTTGACGATTCGCGACACCTCGGCGGGCACGACGCGTACGATCAGGTCCCGGTAGTCAGGGTCGTCGAGCCGCTCGGACATGAGCGAGACGAGGTTGGAGATCGTCGTCAGCGGCGTGCGGATCTCGTGGCCCAGGCCCGCGTAGACGCGCCCGAGGCGCGCCAGGTGCGCGAGCCGTTCGCGCTCGCGCTGGAGCAAGAGCTGCTGCGCGTGGAGGGAGGCCGTCTCGACCGCGATCGACGCCACCTCGGCGAGGTTCTCGAGGAAGCGAAGCGCCGACGCGAGGTACGCATCTCCGCTCCGTCGCGGTCCGAGGAGTACGACGCCGAGCCGCGCGCCCGCCCGTCCGAGCCCGATCCACACCTCGACCCCGGCAGCCCGCAGGATCTCCTCGACCTCACGCGTCCGGTCGTCGGAGTGGTAGGGTGCCTCGCCGAGCAGGCGGACAGCCGGCACCGTGGCCGGCAGCGCCCACGCGGCCGCCGCGACCGCCTCGAGGCTCCGTCCGTCGCCGGGCGGGGTCGTCGGCGAAGTCGGCGGGCCGCCAGCGTCCGGGGTCTCGGTCAGGATCACCAGCGTCTCGGGTACCAGCGTCGATTCCAGTATCCGCCTGAGCTCGGCGGTGACCCCCTCGACTGTGAGGAACCGGAACAGGCCGTGGGCCGCCTCCTGCATCGCACGGTCGAGGTCCGGCCGGCCCCGGAGGAGATAGGCGTCGATCAGTCGCGCCAGACGCGGCGCCACCGGGGCCGAGAAACAGACCGCGGCCACAACCAGCAGCAGGACGAAACCGCCGAACGGCATCGGCACCCTGCCCGGGACCGAGAGTGTCAGCCAGAGCAGGCCCCACACGGCCCCCCAGGCGATCGAGATGGCCGCCGCGAAAGCGACGCTGCGGTTGATGACCATCTGGAGGTCGAGCAGGCGGTGGCGGATGATCGCGTGGCCGACCAGCAGTACGAGGGGCAGCAGGAAGTAGGGCCCCAGGACGCTGTAGCGCGAGTGGCCCGTGACGAGCGGGATCAGGAGGTTGGTGGTGACAGCGCCGACGGTCGCGATCACGAGGCCGATGACGAGGTATTGAATCTGGACGCGCTGGAGGCCCCGGGCCCGCCGCCACTTGGCGAGGAGCACGCCGAGGGCCAGGAGGGCGCCCGCCAGAAAGTAGGTCGCGAACAGGGGATAGAGGGGACCCGACGTCCGGTGGAATCGGTTCGCGTCGAGCGGGGTGACCGCCCACATAACCAGGGGTGTCGTCAGTGACGTCCACGCCAGTCCCGCTCCGAGAGCCCACGCCAGGCTCCGGACAGCCGGTGAAGGCCAGCGGCTCGGGGCGGGGTACGCCGAAGCGAAGGTGAGGAACGCGGCGGGTACGATGCTCGCGCTGGCGAACGCGAAGCGCCCCCAGGTCTCCGGCGGCCAGCCCGCCGCAAGGCCGCCGAGGCCGAAGGCCCAGCCTGCCAGGCTCAGGGTGAAGAGGGCGAACGAACGGTTGACGGGTTTGTCGCGGCCCCCTTTGAGCACCAGGAGGGCGAGCCCGGCGAGGGCCGCTCCGAGCAGCCAGAATGCGGAGGATAGCACGTGAATACCCGGGGGGTGGGGAGACCACCAGTTCCCCACCTCTGGATTCTAGCGTAGCGGCCGGCCCACCGGAGAGCGCTTCGGGTTCCCCGATTCTAGCCATTGACTCGGGGCCCGACCTGTAGGATAAGTCGGCCTCGGGCGTTTCCTCTGCCGTGAACCAGGGAGCCGGGTCGGGCTCCCCCAGTAGAAGGAACGGTTCGGATGCCGTTCGCGCCTGACATACCCCTCGTCGAGGGGGTCCGCTCGGAGGCTGAGCCGCGAGTACGTCCGCGGTCTCGCCGCACTGGCTTCGCCTGGGCCGACGACAGGATCCACGAACACGTCGACATCGCCCTGGCCCGGGGCGTCCAGGCCTTCGACGCCGCCTTTCGCCTGGTGCACGACGAGTATGTGTCGCGCGGCTACATGCAACCCCGCCCGTCCGGACGCCGGTTGTCGCTCCGTCACGCGCTCCCCACCACCAGGGTGTTCGTGGCCCAGGTGGGGGGCGAGGTCGTCGGGACGATGACGTTGATCCAGGACTCGCTGCTCGGGCTTCCGATGGACGATCTCTACCGGGCCGAACTCGCCCGGCTCCGCGAGGACGGACGGCTGGTCGCCGAGGTCTCCGCGCTTGCCATGCACCCGAGTTATCGGTCCGCCGGTCCCGCGATCCTCCTTCGGCTGATCCGCATGCTCGCGCTGTACGCCGTCGAGATCGCGCGTCTCGACGATCTCTGTATCGCCGTCCTGCCCCGTCACGCCGCGTTCTATCGCGAGTTCTTCGACTTCGAGCCGTTCGGCGGGCGGACGACGTACGCCAGAATCAACTGGACGCCGGCAGTGGGACTGCGACTCGACCTGCACCTGGTGCGGGCCATCATCGACCGGGTCCAGGGCGCCGACGGCGGTCGGGACGCCGTCCACCATTTCCTCTATGGGGCCGGGAACTACCAGCAGGTGATGGACCGGCTCCTCCGCGACCTGTGCGAGCCTGCGCTGACTCGCGAGTGGTTCTCCTACTTCTTTCCGGACGAGGAGGGTCTCGAAGGCGTCGAGCCGTCGCAAGGTCTGGACCGGCTGCTCGCCTTCTCGCGCGCCGGCCCGCCTGGATGAAGGTCACCATCGGCGTCGATGTCGGAGGCACGACGACGGCTGCTGGCCTCGTCGGCCCCGACGGCGCCGTGCTGGCCGAAGCGAGCGCGCCCACCCACCACCGCGGACCCGGGACCGCCGGCGAGACCATCCTCGAGCTGATCGCGTCGGTGCGGGCGCGCGCCCTCGAGAAAAACCTGGAGGTCCTGGGAATCGGGCTCGGCGTGCCCGGCGTCGTCGACGTGACGAGCGGGCGCGTCGGCACCGAGGCGCTGCACGTGCCGGAGCTCGCCTGGCGGCCGCTCGGGCCGATGGTCGCCGAGCGGTTCCAGGTGCCCACCTTCGTCGACAACGACGTCAACGCGCAGGCGCTCGGCGAATGGTTCTTCGGCGCCGGCCGCGGCGCGCGCTCGCTCGTCGTGCTGGCCCTCGGTACCGGCCTCGGCGCCGGCATCGTGCTGGATGGCCGGCTGATCCGCGGTGCCGAGGGCTTCGGGGGCGAGCTGGGCCATTCGCCCGTGAAGTTCGACGGGCGCCCGTGCTGGTGCGGAGGCCGGGGATGTCTGGCCGTGTACGCGAGCGGTCGGGGGATCGCCGAGGCCGCGCGCGCCCGCGTGGCCGGGCACCCGGAGGAGCCGCTCCTGGTCGGGGCGGGTGGCGATCCGATGCGGATCACGGCACGGCTCGTGTTCAGCGCGGCCGCCGAGGGGGATCCAACCGCGGCCGGGATCGTGGAGGAGGCGTGCGTCGCGCTCGGCGCGATGATCGGGATCGTGGTCAACGGCCTGAACCCCGAGCTCGTGATCCTCACCGGAGGGGTCGCCGCCTCGCTGGCGCCACTCGAGAATCGCGTCCTGCGCGCGGCGGAGGGGTTCGCCTTCGAACGGGCCCTCGCCCGGACGGCGATCAGGATCGCCCCCGGCGACAAGCGCCTGACGGCGCGGGGCGGGGCCGCGCTGGTACTCTACGAAACCGCTCGCGCCGAGGGCGCCTCCTTCGCCGCGAGCTCGGGCAGGGAGAATCCGCGAGAGGAGAGCGGGGCATGACGCGGCGAGAGTTCGCGATCGATGGCGGCAGAATTCTGGCGGGGTGGCTCGTGGCGAACGCGGGCGGCGTCGGGGCGGAACCGCCGCCGGCGTCGGCCGGGCCTCCCGCGCCCGGGCTGATCGAGGATCTCGTCGCCGCCAACCGGATCCTGGCCGACCAGGGCGTGCTCGACGGCTACGGCCACGTGAGCGCGCGCCACGATCGCGCCCCCGACCGCTATTTCCTCTCGCGCTCGCGGGCCCCCGAGCTCGTCACCGCGGGCGACATCATGGAGTTCGACCTCGACAGCCTCCCGGTCGATCCCCGCGGCCGCCAGATGTATATCGAGCGCTACATCCATGGCGAGATCTACCGCACGCGCCCGGACGTGAAGGCGATCGTGCACCACCACGCGCCGTCGGTAATACCGTTCGGCGCGAGCACGGTACCGCTCCGGCCGCTCTACCACATGGCGGCGTTCCTCGGAGGCGGGGTGCCTGTCTTCGACATCCGGACGGCGGCCGGAGGGCCCACGGACATGCTGATCTCGAACGCGATGCTCGGCCAGGCGCTGGCCCGGACGCTCGGGGCGCACACGGCGGTCCTCATGCGCGGGCACGGGGCCGCCGTCGTCGGCGTCTCCCTCCCCCAGGCGGTCGCGCGCAGCATCTACATGGAGGTCGCCGCCCGGCTGGAGACGCAGGCGATCGCGCTCGGCGGCGAAGTCCGCTATCTCGATCCCGAGGAGGCGCGCCGGGCCCAGGCGGCCGTCGAGGGCACGCTCGGGCGGCCGTGGGAGCTGTGGAAGCGGAAGGCGATGGCTAGGTGCGCCGAACCCACGCCAGGCAACTGATGTCCGCGAGGAACGTGCGTTTGGCTTCGAGGACCTCGAACCCCGCCCGGGCGAGCAGAGCGTGGAGGGTGTCGGCGTCCGTGTAGTGCGGCTCGTAATCCCGGAAGCCCTCGAAGAGGGCGGTCGGCACGAGCCAGCGGAGCGCGCCGAGCGCGGCGCCGAGCCCCTCGCGCGCCCGGATCGTCTTGAACGTCGGGACCACGCGGGCCGGGCGGGAGTAGTTCAGGAACAGCGCGTGGCCGCCCGGCCGGAGCGCCCGCCGCGTCGCCGCCAGCACCTGCGGCGGCCGCGGGTGCCAGTAGAGCGTGTGCAGGCTCACCGCGAAGTCGAACGCGTCCTGCCACGGCACCTCGTCGCCCCCGATGTCGATCCGGTGGAAGCCCACGTTGGGGACGTTCCGCGCCCGCCGCTTCTCCCGCGCGATCTCGACCAGGTACTCCACGCCGTCGAGCCCGACGATCGTGTAGCCCTCGCGGGCCAGCCGGAAGGCGAGAGTCCCGATGCCCGAGGCCACGTCCAGCACATGCGCCGACCGGGGATCTCGCCGCGGACCGATCGAGCGCTTCGCGTAGCCGGCGACCTCCTCCAGGAGC
>Ga0070699_100003765_pt1 | contig 13408 bp, 12 predicted proteins | sample KBSK1503metaG_FD_65473 | JGI IMG/M metagenome (GOLD analysis project Ga0070699, IMG submission 65473) | Corn, switchgrass and miscanthus rhizosphere microbial communities from Kellogg Biological Station, Michigan, USA - KBS K1-50-3 metaG | ecosystem: Host-associated > Plants > Roots >...
CGGCGGTGGTCGCGGTCGGCATGGGCAAGTCCTGCGTCGTGGGCGCGAGCGACGTCGTGGTCGACGAGGGTCGGCGCGTGTTCGAGGCCGGGGGGCGGATCGTCCGGGAAGGGGATCTGATCTCGGTCGACGGCGATACGGGCGAGGTCATCATCGACGCCGTGGAGCTCATCCTTCCTTCCTCCTTGACGGAAGAGGTGGAGGAGTTTCTCTCGTGGGCCGACAAGTACCGCTCGCTCGGCGTCCGGGCCAACGCCGACACGCCGGAGGACGCGCGCCGAGGGCGGGAGTTCGGCGGCGAGGGGATCGGGCTCTGTCGCACCGAGCACATGTTCTTCAAGCCCGATCGGATCCCGATCGTCCGCGAGATGATCATGGCGGGCGACGCCGCGACCCGGCGGGCGGCGGTGGCCAAGCTCCTCCCCTTCCAGCGCGACGACTTCATCGGGATCTTCCGCGCCATGGACGGGCTTCCCGTCACCATCCGGCTCCTCGACCCGCCCCTCCACGAGTTCCTCACGACGCCGAAGGAATACAGAGAGATGATCGAGGAGCGCGCTCGCCTCGACGCGCTCGGCGTGAATCCCGAGCGCCAGCAGGCGCTCGACGAGAAGATGGCGAAGATCGAAAAACTCCGCGAGGCCAACCCGATGCTCGGCCACCGGGGCTGCCGGCTCGGCATCACCTATCCCGAGATCTACGGGATGCAGGTGCGGGCGATCATGGAAGCCGCCTGCATCGTCAGCGAGCAGGGCGTGAGGGTCGAGCCCGAGATCATGATTCCGCTCACGGGGACGGTCGGCGAGATGAAGCTGACCTACGAGAACACGAAGAAGGTCGCCGACGGCGTCCTCGCCGAGATGGGGGTGCCGGTCCGGTACCTGATCGGCACGATGATCGAGGTGCCGCGGGCGGCACTCATCGCCGACCAGCTCGCGCGGGACGCGGAGTTCTTCTCGTTCGGCACCAACGACCTCACCCAGATGACCTTCGGCTACAGCCGCGATGACGTGGCGAAGTTCCTGCCCGAGTACCTGCAGAAGGGGCTGCTCCCGCACGATCCCTTCTCCGTGCTCGACGCCGAGGGGGTCGGCGAGCTGATCCGGATCGGGATCGAGCGGGGGCGGCGCACGCGCCCCGACCTCAAGGTCGGCATCTGTGGCGAGCACGGGGGGGAGCCCTCGTCCGTCGAGTTCTTCCACCGAGTGAACATGACGTACGTGTCCTGTTCGCCGTTCATGATCCCGATCGCGCGGTTGAGCGCCGCGCAGGCGCGGATCAAGGCGCGTCACGCGTCGGAAGGGACGACCAATGCGTAGCCTGGAAGGCGTCTTCATTCCGGTCCCCACTCCGTTTCGCGGTGATGAGATAGCGGTCGACGGGCTCGCCGCCAACTTCGAACGCTGGAACCAGACCGCGCTCGGCGGCTACGTGGTGCTCGGCTCGACCGGCGAGTTCCCGATGCTGTCGGAGGCCGAGCGCGAGCGCGTGCTGGCGGCGGCGCGCGCGGCGGTCCCGCGCGAGAAGGTATTCATCGCCGGCACCGGGACCAACTCCACGCTGCACACGATCCGCCAGACGCGGCGGGCGGCCGAGCTCGGGGCCGACGCGGCGATCATCATCACCCCCCATTACTTCACGAAGGGCTTTTCACAGGCGGCCGCCCAGATCCGCCATTACCTGGCCGTCGCCGACGCGTCGCCGATCCCGGTCATGATCTACAACTTCCCGCTGAACACGGGGATCAACCTCGAGGCGGGCACGGTGGCGAAGATCGCGCAGCATCCGAACGTCTGCGGGATCAAGGACTCGTCGGGCGTGATCCCGCAGCTCGCCCAGATCATCGACCAGACGCCGAAGACGTTTCATGTCCTGGTGGGGGCGGCATCGGCCCTGCTGCCCGGTCTCGCCATCGGTGGTGCCGGCGGTATCCTCGCCCTCGGCGTCATCTCGGCGCGGGAGTGGTGCGAGGTCTACGCGCTGGCGATGGCGGGGCGATGGGAGGAAGCACGGGAGATCGCGGGTCGGATGATGCCGGTCGACCGGGAGGTGGCAGGCCGCCACGGCATCGGCGGCCTCAAGGCCGCGCTCGACCTGCAGGGGTTCTTCGGCGGCCCCTGCCGTCCGCCGCTCGGCACGCCCGACGGCGACGCGATCGAGGACATCAAGGAAGTGCTCGCGACAGGAGGCCTGCTGTGAAGCTGTCGGGCGCGCGCATCTTCCTCGAGTGCCTGAAGCGGGAGGGAGTCGACCTCATCTTCGGCCTGCCCGGGGGCGCCGTCCTCCCGATCTACGACGCGCTGTACGACTTCGAGGGACTCCGGCACATCCTCGTCCGCCAGGAGGCCGCGGCCGGTCACGCCGCCGAAGGCTACGCCCGCACGACCGGCCGGGTGGGTGTCTGCCTCGTCACCTCCGGCCCCGCCGCCACCAACCTGGTCACCGCGCTCCAGGACGCCACGATGGACTCGATCCCGATCGTCGCCTTCACGGGGCAGGTGCCGACCCACCTGATCGGGAACGACGCCTTCCAGGAGGCCGACAACGTCGGGATCACGCGCCCCTGCACGAAGCACAACTTCCTGGTCAAAGACGGCAAGGACCTGCCGACGATCGTCCGCGAGGCGTTCTACATCGCCGCCACCGGCCGGCCGGGGCCGGTCCACGTCGACCTCCCCAAGGACATCCTGGTCAAGGAGGCGGAGTTCGTCTGGCCGGAGCGTGTGTACCTGCGCTCCTACAACCCGACGTACGAGGGGCACCCGGGACAGATCAAGCGGGCCGCGAAGTCGATGCTGCGCGCCCGCCGGCCCGTGCTCTACGTGGGGGGCGGCGCGATCTCGTCGGACGCCCATGCCGAGCTCCGCCGGCTGGCGGAGCTGACCCAGATCCCGGTCACGACCACGCTCATGGGCCTGGGCGCCTTCCCCTCGGAGCATCCGCTCTCGCTCGGGATGCTGGGGATGCACGGGACCTACTACGCGAACATGGCGGTCCACGACTCGGACTGCCTGATCGCGGTGGGGGCGCGGTTCGACGACCGGGTGACGGGCAAGGTGGAGCTGTTCGCGCCGAATGCGGAGATCATCCACATCGACATCGATCCGTCCTCGATCTCGAAGAACATCAAGGTCGACGTCCCGATCGTCGGCGACTGCCGCCGGGTGCTGGTGCGGCTGATCGAGGCGATCGAGGAGGAGGAGCGCGAGGGCGTCCCGTCGCTGGTGCGGGAGGCACGCAAGCAGTGGCATGCGCAGATCGCCGACTGGCAGGCGAAGTTTCCCCTCCGGTACGAGTGGGACGACGAGGTCATCAAGCCCCAGTACGTGATCCAGGAGATCTCGAACCTGACCCATGGCGATGCGCTCGTCGTGACTGGCGTCGGCCAGCATCAGATGTGGGCCGCGCAGTACTACAAGTTCAAGCACCCGCGGGCGTGGTGCACCTCGGGCGGCCTCGGCACGATGGGCTACGGCCTGCCGACCGCGATGGGGGTGGCGGCGGGGAACCCGGGCAAGCTCGTCGTGAACATCGACGGCGACGGCTCGTTCGTCATGAACAGCCAGGAGCTGGCCACCTGCTACGAGTTCCGGTTGCCGGTGAAGACGGTCATCCTGAACAACGGGGGCCACGGAATGGTCCGGCAATGGCAGGAGATCATCTACGGCGGCCGCTTCTGCGCGATCGACCTCTCCGCGAGCCCGGACTTCGTCAAGCTCGCCGACGCCTACGGGTGCGTCGGCATCCGCGCCACCAAGCCGTCCGAGGTGGTGCCGGCGCTCGAGAAGGCGTTCTCGACGCCGGGGCCGGTGGTGGTCGACGTCGCGGTCGAGAAGGACGAGTGGGTCTTCCCCATGGTGCCGGCGGGCGGGGCGAACAAGGACATGATCCTCGACCGCCCGGGCCGCGCCGCCAAGGAGAAGGCGGCGAAGGCCCAGACGGGGTTCTAGGACGATGGCGACGAACGGGGGAGAACCGCGCAAGCACACGATCGCAGTCCTGGTCGAGAACAAGTTCGGCGTGCTTTCGCGCGTGGCCGGGCTCTTCTCGGCGCGCGGCTACAACATCGAGAGCCTGTCGGTGGGGGAGACGCTCGACGCCACCGTGTCCCGGATGACGCTGGTGGTGCGCGGTGACGAGTTCGTCATCGAGCAGGTGATGAAGCAGCTCCACAAGCTGATCGACGTGATCAAGGTCAACGACCTGACCGATGAGGGCCATGTGGAGCGCGAACTCGTGCTGCTGCGGGTGAACGCCGAGCCCCAGCATCGCGCCGAGGTGCTGCGGACGGCCGACATCTTCCGCGCCCGGGTCGTCGACGTGACGCCGATGAGCTTCACCCTCGAGGTGACGGGCGACGAGGAGAAGATCGAGGCGATGATCGAGCTCCTGCGCCCGATCGGCATCCAGGAGCTCGTGCGGACGGGGAAGGTCGCGATCTCGCGCGCCCCCAAGGGGCGGGTCAAGAAGGCGACCGAGGACCGACGCCGGACGCCGCCGTCGCCGCCGTCGCAGGACCCGCGCGTCGTCGGCTTCGCCGACTAACAACGGGCCGCCCCCCGGGGCGGACAGAACGAGAGGAAACGGGAATGCCGGCACGCATCTACTACGACCAGGACGCGGATCTCGGACTGATCAAGGGCAAGAAGATCGCGGTCATCGGCTACGGGAGCCAGGGGCACGCGCACGCGCTCAACCTGAAGGACTCCGGCCAGGACGTCGTGGTGGGGCTCTACAAGGGCTCCCGGAGCTGGGCGAAGGCCGAAAAGGACGGCCTCCGGGTGGCCGCGGTACCGGAGGCGTCGGCGATGGCCGACATCGTCATGATCCTCCTCCCCGACCAGAGCCAGCGCCAGGTGTACGAGGAGCAGATCAAGGGGGGCCTCTCGAAGGGCAAGATGCTGATGTTCGCCCACGGCTTCAACATCCACTTCAATCAGGTGGTGCCGCCGCCCGACGTCGACGTGACGATGATCGCGCCGAAGGCCCCCGGCCACATCATGCGCGACCTGTTCACCCAGGGGCCCGGGGTGCCCGCCCTCGTCGCCGTGTACCAGGATGTGACGGGCAAGGCCCACGACCTCGCCCTCGCCTACGGCAAGGGGGTCGGCTGTACGCGCGCCGGTGTCCTCGAGACGACGTTCAAGGAGGAGACCGAGACCGACCTGTTCGGCGAGCAGACGACGCTCTGCGGCGGGGTCTCGCACCTGATCAAGGCCGCCTTCGAGACCCTCGTCGAGGCCGGCTACCAGCCCGAGGTCGCGTACTTCGAGTGCATGCACGAGATGAAGCTGATCGTCGACCTCTTCTACCAGGGCGGGCTCGCCTACATGCGCTACTCCGTGTCCGACACCGCCGAGTACGGTGATTACACGCGGGGGCCGCGCGTGATCAGCGAGGCCACCAAGATCGAGATGAAGAAGATTCTCGGCGAGATCCAGAACGGCACCTTCGCGCGCGAGTGGGTTCTGGAGAACCAGGCCAACCGCGCCGGCTTCCTCGCCATGCGCAAGCGCGACGCCGACCATCCCATCGAGGAAGTCGGCAAGCGGTTGCGCGCGATGATGAGCTGGATCAAAGCGCCGCGGATGGGATAGGCAGACAATGACCTCGTCGCGTGCAGGGGGGTGGCGGGGGCACAGCCCCCGCCGTGATCAGTTGACCTGGATCAAAGCGCCGCGGATGGGATGAGGCGAATGGGCCTCAAGATCGCGAAGGAGGGCTGGCCGTTCGTCGGCGTGCCGGGTGTGATCGCGCTCGGTCTCCTGGTGCTCGGCCGCCGCCGCCTGGCGGCGCCTTTCGCCGCCGCGTCGCTGGCCTCGCTCGGATTTTTCCGCGATCCGGATCGGAGGCCGCCCGCGGTGGCGGATGCGGTGCTCTCACCCGCCGATGGGCGCGTGGTGGACATCGTGCGGGTGCAGGATCCGTTCGTGGGCGACGCGTTCCGCGTCTCGGTCTTCCTCTCCCCGCTCGACGTCCACGTCAACCGGGCGCCGATCGCGGGCCTGGTGGTCGCACGGCACTACGAGCCGGGGCGCTTCCTCGCCGCGTACCGGCCGGACGCGTCGGAAGGGAACGAGCGGTGTGTGCTCCACCTGCAGGGGGAGAAGGTACGGGTGGCGGTCGCCCAGATCGCGGGCGTGCTGGCCCGCCGCATCGTCTGCCGGGTGGGGCCGGGCGACAAGCTCGAGGCGGGGGAGCGCTTCGGGTTGATCCGCTTCGGCTCCCGGACCGATCTCACGGTCCCGCGCGACACGCAGATCCGGACGCACGTGGGCGACCGGGTCAGAGGAGGAGAGAGCGTGATCGGAGTGCTCCGATGACGGAGGTGCGAGCCAAGATTCCGAGATCAGCGAAGCGGCGCGTCGCTCATGATGAGGCCGGGAGAACGGCCGCCGAAACCCGCCCGCGTGGGCGCGACGGGAGGGAATAGTTGCGCCGCCGAAGCATCGGCCCCCGCCGCCGCCGGTGGCAGGAGCTGCGCACCCACCGCCGCCGCGGGATCTTCCTGCTGCCGAGCCTGCTCACCACCGGCAACCTGTTCTGCGGGTTCCTCGCCCTGATCCTGAGCGTCCAGCACCGGTACGACCAGGCGGCGCTCGCGATCTTCGTGGCGATCGTCATGGACGTGCTCGACGGGCGGATCGCGCGCCTGATGGGGGCCACGAGCCAGTTCGGCCTCGAGTTCGACTCGCTCGCCGACGTGGTCTCCTTCTGCGTGGCGCCGGCCTTCCTCCTCTACACGGCGGCGCTCTCCCGGCTCGGTCGCCCGGCGTGGCTCGGCGCCTTCCTGTTCGTGGTCTGCGGCGCGCTCCGACTCGCGCGCTTCAACGTGCACACCGGTACGGGCGATCGCCGCTTCTTCGTCGGCCTGCCCACGCCGGCCGCGGCCGGGCTCGTCGCCGCCACGGTCCTCCTGTTCCCGGAGCCACCGGTCGAGCGCTGGGCCCTGGTGGCCATCGCCGCCGCCACCTACCTGGTGGCGCTCCTCATGGTGTCCACCGTCCGCTACTGGAGCTTCAAGGAGGTCGACTTCGCGCAGCGACGTCCGCTGCAGGCGCTCCTCATCATCGTCCTGGCGGTGATGATCGTCGCCACGCACCTCGAGATCTTTTCCTTCGCGCTGTTCTCGTTCTACGTGCTGTCGGGGCCGGTGCGTCGGCTCATGGTGGGTCGCCCGGAGCCGATGAGCGCCGAGCCCGAGCGCAAGGAGTCCAAGGGGGGAAGCCACAATGAGTGACAACCACGTCATCATCTTCGACACGACGCTCCGTGACGGCGAGCAGGCGCCCGGGTTCTCGATGAACGCGGTGGAAAAGCTGGAGATGGCGAGGCAACTGGCGCGCCTGAACGTGGACGTGATCGAGGGCGGCTTCCCGATCTCCTCGGAGGAGGACTTCGAGGCGACGCGCGAGGTGGCCAAACAGGTGGGGACGCTCGAGGGCGCGCCCGCGATCTGCGGTCTCTCCCGGGTGGGGCTGGCCGACATCGATCGCTGCTGGGAGGCCGTGCGGTACGCGCGGAAGCCCCGCATCCACACCTTCGTGGCGACCTCCGACATCCACCTGAAATACAAGCTCCGCAAGTCGCGCGCCGAGGTGCTGAAGGCGGCGGTGGACGCCGTGCGTCACGCGCGCGGCTATTGCGAGGACGTCGAGTTCTCCCCGGAGGACGCGTCGCGGACGGACTTCGACTACATGTGCGAGGTGCTGTCGGCGGTGATCGAGGCGGGCGCCCGCACGATCAATATTCCCGACACGGTCGGCTACGCGGTGCCCCAGGAATGGGGGGAGCGGATCGCGCGCATCCGCGAGACGGTCCACGGCATCGACCAGGTCGTGCTCTCGGTTCACTGCCACAACGACCTCGGCCAGGCGGTGGCGAACTCGCTGACCGCGCTCCTGCACGGCGCCCGTCAGATCGAGTGCACGATCAACGGGATCGGCGAGCGGGCCGGCAACGCGTCGCTGGAGGAGGTCGTGATGGCGCTCCGGACGCGCAAGGACTTCTTCGGCCTCGAGACGGGCGTGCGCACGGAGGAGATCTTCCGTACCTCCCGGCTCCTCTCGCACATCACGGGCGTGCACGTCCAGCCCAACAAGGCGGTGGTGGGCGAGAACGCCTTCGCTCACGAGGCCGGCATCCACCAGGACGGCGTGCTGAAGGAGAAGCTCACCTACGAGATCATGCGGCCCGAGGACATCGGCCGCCCGTCGAACAAGCTCGTGCTCGGCAAGCACTCGGGCCGGCACGCCCTCGCCGCCCGACTCAAGGATCTCGGCTTCGACCTCTCGGGCGCGGAGCTGGATCGTGCCTTCAAGACGTTCAAGGACCTCGCCGACCGCAAGAAGGAGGTCTATGACGCGGACCTCATGGCCATCGTCGCCGACGACGCGACGCAGATCCCGGAGACCTACACGCTCGACTACCTCCACTCGATCTCCGGCACGGGCCTGATCCCGTCGGCGACGGTGCGGCTCGTCAAGGACGGGCAGACCTTCCAGGACTCGGGCGTGGGCGACGGCCCCGTCGACGCGGCGCTGGCCGCCATCGACGCTATCACCGGCCTCAAGGGGCGGCTCCAGGACTACGCGCTGCGGGCGGCCACCGGGGGCAAGGACGCGATCGGCGAGGTGTCGGTCAAGGTGGACTTCGACGGCACCGTGGTATCGGGCAAGGGCTCGTCCACGGACGTCATCGAGGCGAGCGCCCGCGCCTACCTCAACGCGCTCAACCGGCTCGTCCATCCCACCGGGCAGAAGGTAAAGATCAAGGAGAGCGGACCATAAATGGGCATGACCGTCACCGAAAAGAGATCATGGCCGCGGGTGGGCTCATGAAGTACGTCGCGAAGAAAAAGGGGCTCGCCGGCCGGCCGGCCTGACCATGTCCACCTACCGGATCGCGGTGCTGCCGGGCGACGGCGTCGGCGTCGAGGTCACGCCGGAGGCGGTGAAGGTGCTCAAGACGGTCGGTCGCGGGGCGCGGGTCGCGTTCGAGTTCGAAGAGGCCCTGGTCGGAGGCGCCGCCATCGACGCGATGGGGGAGCCGCTCCCGCCGGCCACGATGAGGCTCTGCGAGCAGTCGCACGCGATCCTCTTCGGCTCGGTGGGCGGGCCGAAGTGGGACCACGCCCCGCACGAGAAGCGGCCGGAGCGAGGGCTCCTGGCCCTGCGCAAGGACTTCGATCTCTACGCGAACCTGCGCCCGGCCCGGTGCTTCCCGATGCTGGTCGACGCCTCGCCGCTCAAGCGGTCGGTAGTGGAGGGGACCGACCTCATGGTGATCCGGGAGCTGACGGGCGGTCTCTACTTCGGCGAGCCCCGCGGCGTCGAGCACTTCGCCGACGGGGGCGCGCGCGCCGTCAACACGATGGCCTATACATCGCGGGAGATCGAGCGGGTGGCGCGGATCGGATTCGAGGTCGCCCGCAAGCGCCGGCGCCGCCTCACCTCCGTCGACAAGGCGAACGTGCTCGTCTGCTCCCAGCTCTGGCGCGAGGTCGTCGAGCGCGTGGGCACGGAGTACCCGGACGTCGCGCTGGACCACATGCTCGCTGACAACTGTGCCATGGCGTTGGTCATGCGGCCGACCCAGTTCGACACGATTGTGACCGAGAACACCTTCGGTGATATTCTGTCCGACGAGGCCGCGATCCTGGCCGGATCGATGGGCATGCTGCCGTCGGCCTCGATCGGTGGGCGCGTCGCGCTCTACGAGCCCGTGCACGGCACCGCACCCGACATCGCCGGCAAGGGCATCGCCAACCCGATCGCGGCCGTCCTGTCGGCCGCGATGCTCCTGCGCTACTCGACCGACATGGCGGCGGACGCCGACCGGGTGGAGAGGGCGGTGACGGGAGTGCTCGCGCACGGCTACCGGACGGCCGACATCCGGCAGGAGGGCACGAAGGTCGTGGGGACGGCGGAGATGGGCGACCTGATCGTTCGCGAACTGGAGGGGCTCTACTAGACGATGGGGTCCGGGTACGCGGTCGCGATCGTCGGCGTCACCGGCGCCGCCGGACAGACGACGCTCAGGATCCTCGAGGAACGGAAGTTCCCCGTGGGCGAGCTCCGCTGCTTCGCCTCCGAGCGGTCGGTCGGCAAGACGGTCACGTTCAAGGGGGAGCCGCTCGTGATCCGCCGCATCGAGCCGGCGGCGTTCAAGGGCGTCGACATCGCCTTCTGCGCGGCGGGGTCCGCCCCGGCGAAGGACTTGGCGCCGATGATCGTCAAGGCCGGCGCCGTCGTGATCGACAAGTCGAACGCCTTCCGGATGGACCCCGCGGTGCCCCTCGTGGTGCCGGAGATCAACGCGCACGCTGCGAAGAAGCACGGCGGCATCCTGGCCTGCCCGAACTGCACGACGGTCGTCACCGTGATGCCGCTCAAGCCGCTCCACGACGCCGCGCGGCTACGGCGGGTGATCGTCGTGAGCTACCAGGCGGTCTCCGGCGCCGGTGTCAACGGTATCGAGGAGCTCCGGCAACAGACGCTTGCCTGGGCCCGGGGCGACGCGATCGTCCCCCGGCATTTCACGCACCAGATTGCCTTCAACCTGATCCCGGCCATCGACCGGTTCGGCGACAACGGCTACACGGGCGAGGAGATGAAGCTCGTCCACGAGGCGCGCAAGATCCTCGAGGTGCCCGATCTCCGCCTGGCCGCGACGACGGTGCGGGTCCCCGTCTTCACCGCGCACTCGGTTGCCGTCAACGCGGAGACCGAGTCCCCGGTGACGGTCGGGCAGGCGCGCGAGCTCTTCGCCCGGTTTCCCGGCCTCCGCCTGTGGGACGAGCCCGCCGAGCACCGGTATCCGATGCCGGTCGTCGCCGAGGGCCAGGATGACTGCTTCGTCGGCCGCATCCGCGAGGACCTCTCGCATCCGAGCGCGTTGAACTTCTGGGTCGTCGGCGACCAGCTCCGCAAGGGCGCCGCCACGAACGCTGTGCAGATCGCCGAGCTCCTCATCCGCTAAGACCGTGGGCTGGCGCAGGGCTCGGCGCCGCTACTTACGCTGGCTCAATCGGGGCGGGAGATTCTACCTCGCCTTCACGTTCACGGTGGTCGTCGTGTCGTACGTCGCGGTGCCCTTCGTGGTACGGTTCATCGACGCCATCGACGATTACAACCCGATCTATTACGAGCCGAAGGACTTCGCGCGGCAGGCCTTTCTGGAGCAGAGCAAAGTCGACTCCTCGGGCCTGCTCAGCTGGGAAGTGCTGTTCAAGATCGCGCTCTTGGTCGCGGTGGGGGTCGTCTGGCGCGTCCTCATGCCGTCCCGCCCGCCGGAGCGGACGTCGACCCGGCGGTAACCCGACGGACGTCGTTCGCACGCTGCGCCTCACGCTGGCGTACGACGGCAGCGCGTACCGCGGCTGGCAGATCCAGCCGAGCGCGCCCACCATTCAGGGATGCCTGGTCGACGCGGCCCAGAAGGTCGTCGGCGATGCGGTCCGTCTGACCGGGGCCAGCCGCACCGACGCCGGTGTCCACGCGCTCGGGCAGGTCGTCTCGCTCGTCACCACGACGACCCTCACCGCTGTGTCGCTGCGGGCGGCGTTGAACGCGCTCCTGCCCCCGGACATCCGGGTGCTGAGCGCCGACGAGGTCGAGACGCCGTTCGACGCACGCCGGGCGGCGCAGGGCAAGCGATACGTCTACGTCATCGACAACGCGGAGGTCGCGATGCCCCTCATGCTGCGCTACGCGTGGCACATCCGCGGCGAGCTCGACCTCGCCGCGATGCGCGCCGGCGTCGCCCCCCTCCGGGGCCGCCACGACTTCTCCGCGTTCTGCGCGGCCCCCGGCCGCGACCGGGATCCGCACTGCACGGTCCGCTCCATCCGCGTCGTCCGCAAGAAGGGTCTCGTCGGGATCTTCCTCTCCGCCGACAGCTTCCTGCATCACATGGCGCGCAACATCGTCGGGAGCGCGGTCGAAGTAGGGCTCGGGCGTCGGGAGCCCGCGTGGCTCGACCGCGTGCTCGCCGAGCGGGACCGGGCGCTCGCGGGCCCGACCGCGCCCGCTCACGGGCTCGTCCTCCTTCGTGTCCTCTACCCGCGCCCGGCGCCCGCGGGGAATCCGGGCGGGAGCCGCGGGCGCAGGTAGGGCCGAACGGCTGGCCGCCGGGTAGAATACCGGCATGCGGACATTCCTGCGGCTCCGGGGGGACCGGCTCGAGGAGGTGAAGCGGGAGGTCGTCCGCGAACAGCCTCTCACGGTCTACGTCAACGGCGAGCGATTCCTCACGTTGCTCTGTTCGCCCATGCAGCTCGAGGCGCTGGTCGTCGGATACCTCTGGATGGAGCAGGTGATCGCGGACGTCGCCGAGATCTCGGCGCTCGACGTCTCGGAGGTCGACGGCCGGGCCTCGGTCGTGTTGACGCACTCCGTCACACTCCCGACGGAGCGGGTCCTGACGTCGGGCTGCGGCGGGGGCATCACGTTCCGGATCGACCACCGGCTCTTTCCGAAGCTCCAGTCCCGCCTGCGGGTGCCGCCGGCTGCGGTGAGCGACCGGATGAAGGACCTGTTCGCGGCCGCGGAGCACTACCAGCGCTCACGGGGGATCCACGGCGCCGCCCTCTCCGACGGTGAGCGCCTGCTGGTCGTGGCCGAGGATGTCGGGCGGCACAACGCCGTCGACAAGGTCAAAGGGGAGGCGCTTTTGCGGCGGGTCCCGACCGAGGACCTCATCCTGCTCTCGACCGGCCGGATCTCGTCGGAGATGCTCCTCAAGGCGGCGCGGATGGGGGTGCCGCTGGTGGCCTCCCGCACCTCGCCGACGGAGATGGCGGTGGGCTTGGCCGAGCAGCTCGCCGTCACCGTGTGCGGCTACGTCCGTCCGGGATCGCTCGACCTCTACTGCGGCGACGCGCTCGACCTGGAGGCGGTGACCCCGGGCTGACCTGTCCTCGAACGAGGCCAGGCCGAGGAGTCGAGTGGCGCGCCGTGATATGATTCCGACCGGTCGGTGCTGCCTCGATTCCGAACCCGGCCGTGCCCCTTCCGGCGCGGCGCGGAGGAATGAGAGCCATGGACGTCACGCGGCGTGATTTCTTCCGCTTGTCGGCCAGCGCGGCGGCCGGCACCGCAGTGGGCGGCCTCGCCGGACTCGGGCTCGACCTGAGCCCCGCCGTTGCGCGCGCGCAACAGCTCCGCATCAAGGACGCCAAGGCGATACCGAGCGTCTGCCCGTACTGCGCGGTCGGTTGTGGCACGCTGGTCCATACGGTCGAGGGCAAGATCGTGAACATCGAGGGCGACCCCAAGAGCCCCATCAACGAAGGGACCCTCTGTCCCAAGGGCGCCGCCATCTACCAGCTCCACATCAACCCCAACCGCGCCACCCGCGTCCTCCACCGCGCGCCCGGCGCCACCGAGTGGGAGGAGTGGGACCTCGA
>Ga0070699_100003766_pt1 | contig 13408 bp, 14 predicted proteins | sample KBSK1503metaG_FD_65473 | JGI IMG/M metagenome (GOLD analysis project Ga0070699, IMG submission 65473) | Corn, switchgrass and miscanthus rhizosphere microbial communities from Kellogg Biological Station, Michigan, USA - KBS K1-50-3 metaG | ecosystem: Host-associated > Plants > Roots >...
CGCCTGCGCGGTGCGGGGCCCCAGCCCCGCGAACCGCTCAGCTCCCGGACCCCCCACCGAGGGGATCAACGTGGCCGGAGGTAGAGGGCGTACAGGTACGCCGAGGCGATCGCGAGCCCTGCCATCACGACCAGGACGATCAGGGTGACCAGCCCCGCCAGAACGACGCTCCGCACCCGGACGCCGGCTCGGCACACGGGCACGAGGTTGAAGGCGAGGCCGCCGACGATCACCAGCCCCGCACCGACACCGAAGAGGGCCAGCGAGAACGGCTGGAAGATGAGGGCCAGCGCCACGATGCAGAGGCCGATTATCGACCGGGTGAGTAGCCGAGCCTGACCAGCCGACAGCACCCGACCGGCGGGTGCCACCGGAGGGAGGAGATCAGGGGCGCTCATCCGACGCGCCGCTCCGCAGCGTCGAACACGTGGGTCTGGGCGGGCCGCGGGCTGACATGGACTCGACTACCGACTTCCACCCGCACCCGGTGGTCGACGACGACCCGCAGCTCGTGTCCGCCCTCGACGAGGTGGACGAGCGTCTCGGCGCCCATCGGCTCGATCAGGTCGACGCGGGCTGCCAGTGACCTTGCCGAGGCCACGGGCACGAGCTCGAGGCTTCGCGGCCGGATCCCGAGGGTGACGGGGGTCCCGGGCGCGAGGCGGGCGACGCTCGGCTCGACGGCGAGAGTGGCGTCCTGCGCCCCCACCCGGAACCGCACGCCGCCGTCGGAGGCGCCGATCAGCACCGCGGGCAGGAAGTTCATCTGAGGCGTGCCGATGAAGCTCGCGACGAAGAGGTTGTCGGGGCGCGCGAAGACCTCATGCGGGGTCGCGACCTGCTCGATCACGCCCTTGCGCATCACGGCGATGCGGTCGGCGATGGCCAGGGCCTCGAGCTGGTCGTGGGTCACGATAACCGTCGCCTTGTGCAGACTCTGCAGCACCTCCTTGAGCTGAGCCCGCATCGTCTCCCGGAGCTGGACGTCGAGCCGGCTCAGGGGCTCGTCGAACAGGAAGCAGCTCGGGTCACGGATGATCGCGCGCCCGACGGCGACCCGCTGCTTCTCCCCCTCGGAAAGCTGGCGCGGGCGCCGGTCGAGGATGCCTCCCAGGTCGAGCAGCGTGCTCACCCGCGCCACCCGCGCGCTCATCTCGGAGGCCGACAGCCGGTCGGCGTGGAGCGGGTAGGCCAAGTTCTCGCCGACCGTCAGCGTCGGATAGAGAGCGTAGAACTGGAAGACCATCGCGACGTCCCGGGCGCGGGGCGGCAGGTGGTTGACCCGCCGTCCGCCGAGGAGGACATCACCGGCGGTGGCCGTCTCCAGCCCCGCGACCATGCGCAGCGTCGTCGTTTTTCCGCACCCGGAGGGCCCCAGGAGGCAGACCACCTCCCCGGCGCCCACGTCGAGGTCGACGGCGTTGACGGCGACGAGGTCCCCGAAGACCTTGGTCAGGCGCCGCAGCGAAATCGTCGACACGGCCTGGAGACGGGGGCGAGGGGATGCCTGGCGATCACCGCTTGATCGTCCCGAAGGTGACGCCCCGGAGGAGATGGTGCTGGAGAAGGAACGTGACGACGATGACGGGGGCGAGGAACAAGGTCTCGATCGCCGCCAGGAGGCCCCAGCGACCGCCGATATCACCGCCGATGGTCTGGGCCATGGCGACCGGCACCGTCCGCGTGCTGACCCCGGTGAGGAGGAGCGCGAACAGGAACTCGTTCCAGGTGAGGATCAGGCCGAAGACCGCGGTGGCGGCGAGCCCCGCGCGGACCTGCGGGAGAGAGACCTTCAAGAACACGCGCGTCTCCGAGCTTCCGTCGACGCGGGCGGCGTCCTCGACGTCGGCGGACAGCTCGTCGAAGAAGCTCTTCATCATCCAGATCGCGAAGGGGAGGTTGAAGGCGGTGTAGAGGAGCATGACGCCGGAGTACCCGCCCGAGAGGCCCGTGACCCGGAGCATGAGGAAGATCGGGATGATGACGACGATCGGGGGCAGCATGCGCGTCGTCAGGATGATGAAGAGGTAGGTATCGGTCCCCCGGAGGGGGAAGCGCGCGAAGCCGTACGCGGCCAGGGTCCCGATGATGAGGGCGAGGACGACGCTCGCGGCCGACACGAAGATCGAGTTGAAGAAGAACAGATCGAAGCCGGTGTCCACGGCCGCGAACCCCTTGATGTAGGAACGACGAAAGACGGCGACGAAGTTCTCGAGCGTCGGGGGAAAGATGAACTTGGGCGGGGTCGCGAGGGCGTCGTTGTGGGTCTTGAAGGCGGTGAGCACGATCCAGAGCACCGGGAAGAAGTAGGCGAACGAAACGACCGCGGCGAGGCCGGTCCGGCTCCAGCCGGCCTGGCGGACGCCGCGCGCCCGATATCCTCCCCTCACCTCAGGCCTCCGCGCTCCGCTGCTTGACGAAGTACAGATAGAGATTGGTCAGGACGACCACGATGAAGAGAAGGACGTAGGCCAGAGCCGTGGACTGGCCGGTGCGGAAGTACTGGAACGCGACGCGGTAGACGTACACGCCGATCGTCTCGGTCGACGTTCCCGGTCCTCCCTCGGTCAGGAGGAAGACCACGTCGAAGATCTTGAACGCCTCGATGGTCCGGAAGAGGAGGGCCAGGAGCAAGAGGCTGCGGATGTACGGGAACGTGATCGCCCGGAACCGGCGCCACCAGGAGGCACGATCGACCTCGGCCGCCTCGTAGAGATAGGCGGGGACGCTGACCAGGCCCGACAGAACGAGGAGCATGACGAACGGCGACCACATCCATGCGTCGGCGATGACGATGCCGGCGAGGGCCCCCGCCCGCGTGTCGAGGAGAATGAACGGGCGGCCGGTGAACACCTTCACGGCCTGCGACAGGAGGCCGAACGTCGGCTCGTAGTAGTACCGGAAGAAGGCCCCGATCGCGACGTAGCTCAGCATCATCGGGGTCAGCACCAGCATGAGGAGGACGCGCCGGCCCGGGAACTCCTTCTCGAAGAGAAGCGCCAGGAGGAACCCGACGATCATCTGGGTTCCGACGGTCAGGATGACGACGAGCGCCGTCGTCTGCAGCCGGTGCCACACGGTGGGATCGGTCAAGATCGTCTGGTAGTTGGCGAGCCCGCCGAAGACGGGGGCCGCGGCTCGGTTCGCGCGGTAATGGAAGAAGGAGAGACCGAAGGACCACATGAGGGGGAAGATGTTCGTGACGAACAGGAGCGCCAGCGCCGGCGCCACCAGGAGCGGGCCGCGCTGGCGCCCCCAGGCGTTGACGACGGCCGTCACCGCCACCACGGCGGCCGCGGCCAGGCTCAGCCAGAAGGCGGTGTTGACCGGGAAGGTGATCACCGACGCCGGCAGCACCACGGCCGCGACGAGGAGGGCGAGCCGCCAGTTGGACCACCCCGGAGTCCACCAGGTCGAGGCGCCGGCGGCCTCGACGGTGGCGGTTCTGATGGGTGTCCGGGTCATCCGGTGGTCGACGAGAGGCCGGGGGACCGGAGTCGCGGGCGGCCGCGCTCCCGTCCCCCGGTGGGTCTCTACTGGATCTTGCCCGATTCCTTCAGGAGCTTCTCCTGGAAGGTGGCGATCGTGTCCAGCGCCTGCCGGGCCGTCTTCTGACCGGTAATGGCCTTGTCGAACTCCTCCTGCTGCTCGACGAGGAGCTCGAAGAACTCCGGCACGTGCCAGACGTCCTTCTGCCAATCGAGGCTCGGCCCGAAGGCCTGGTTCCACGGCCGGAAGGTGTTGTACTCGGGCGCGCCGTAGACGGTCTTGAGCGCGCTCTGGCCGCCGGCCTTGGCGAACTTGACCTGGATGTCCTTCGAGAGCCACCACTTGCAGAAGTCGAGCGCCTCCTTGACGACCGTCTCGCTGTTCCAGGTGGTGAGGATGAAGGGCTGCCCTCCGATGTTCGACCATCGGATGATCTTGCCGTCGGGCCCCTTCAGCCCGGGCATCATCGCGAACGAGGCCTGCTCGGCGACCTTGGACGTCTTCGGCGTGATGGTCGACTCGCCGAAGCCGATCCACTGGATGATCCAGGCCACCTTGGCCTCCCGAAACAGCTCGTCGACCTTGAAGATATCCATGGTCCCCGTCTTCACCACCGGGGGCATGTACCGGGTCAGCGAGAGATAGTGTTCGAACGCCTTGACGGCGGTGTTGGAGTTGACGACGCCCACCGCGTGGGCATGGGGCACGCCCGTCTCATCCCAGATGTCCCCGCCGTGCTGCCAGATGAAGCCGTTGATCTGCATGGACGAGAAGTCGTACCCCTTCCCCGCCTGGTAGGCGATCCCGTAGAAGTCGTCGTTGAGCGTCTGGCCCGCGAGCTTCTGGCCTGCTTTCCGCCGGAAGAACTCGCCGAAGTCGCGCACCATCGACCAGTCGGTGTTGTTCATCTCCTGCTGGGTGCAGGGGAGCTTGTAGCGATACCGCGCCTGGAACGCACGCTGCTCCCCGGCGTTGCAGAAGACGTCCTTCCGGTAGTAGACGACGAGGAGGTCCGGCATCTGCGGGAAGCCGTAGTAGTTCTTCGACTTGTAGGGGTAGGTCATGTAGGCGTCGACGACCGCCGGGTGGATGTCGTTGAGGATCGCCTGGAGCTGGGGGTCGGCGTCGATGTACTTGTTGAGCTTGAGATAGTAGCCGCCCTCGATGAAGGCCCCGAGCCACTGGCTGTCGGACACCGCCATCTGGTACTTCTTCTCGCCCGAGGTCAGCGAGGCGGCCAGGCGTTCGTAGTAGTTCGGCCACGGGATGAAATCGGCGTCGAGGGTGACCTTGTTGCCGCTCGGCGCGTGGTAGAGCTTGTCGGCCAGGTCCTTCATGATGCGGGTCGGCGGCCAGTCGGGCACCGCCATATGAAGGACGATGTCCTCCGCCACCGCCGGCCGCGGGGGGGCGACGACGACGTCGACCAGACCCAGGGTGGTCACCACGATCAGAACCCGCGCGATGCGCCAGCAAATCGTCATGTCCGTTGCCTCCTTAGGTAAGGACCTCGCCGCTGTCGGCCGACGACGCGTCTCCGCTTACCGGATCGCCGTGCCCGTCTGCCGACTGAACACGTGGGTGTTCGCGACGGCGAACGCGACGGCGACCTCGGTCCCGACACGGTACTGCACCGCTCGCTCTTCGGGTAGGACCATCTTGAAGCCCGCGTTCCCCGCCGTGAGGTCGAGCACGGTCACGTCGCCCAAGGGCTCGGTCAGGCGCACCGTCGCCCGGAAGCGCGGGCCGGCGGCGTCGTCGGCGGTGGGGGCGATGTCGTGCGGCCGGACACCGAACCAGAGCTCGGTCCCGATCGGGAAGCGCGCGAGGGCGCTCGCCCACGGGCCGCCGCCCACGTCGAGGAACGACAACGCGACCGCCCGCCCACCGTCCGCCAGAACCGCCGGGAGCAGGTTCATCCGCGGGGCCCCCACGAGCTCGGCGACGAAGCTATCACCGGGCGCCTGGTAGAGGTCTCGGGGCGTCCCCGTCTGCACGATCCGCCCCCCGCGGAGTACGGCGATCCGCTCGGCCATCGTCAGCGCCTCGAGCTGGTCGGGCGTCGCGTAGAGCATGGTCATGCCGAGCTCGCGGTGGAGCCGCTTGAATTCCACACGGGTGTCGTGGCGAAGTTTGGCGTCGAGATTCGTCAAGGGCTCGTCGAGAAGAAGGAGCTTCGTCCGCCGGACGATCGCGCGCCCGATCGCGACCCGCTGCTGCTCGCCCCCGCTCAGCGTCTGCGGCCGGCGCCGGAGGGTGTGGCTGATCCCCAGGAGCTCGGCGGTCTCGCCGACCCGTCGCGCGATCTGGGCCGGATCGACTCGCGCCTCTCGCAGGGGATACGCGAGGTTGTCGTGGACCGTCAGGTGCGGGTAGAGGGCGAAGGTCTGGAAGATCATCCCTATCCCGCGGCCCTGGACCGGCGCGTGGGTCACGTCCTGGTCGCCGAGCCGGATCGTGCCCGCGTCGAGCCGCTCGAGCCCGGCCACCGCGCGCAACAGCGTCGTCTTGCCGGCGCCGCTCGGCCCCAGGATGCAGAAGAACTCGCCGCTGCCGACGTCGAGATCGACGCCCCGCAGCGCCTCGACGTCGCCGAAGCGCTTGACGGCGCCAGAGACGACCAGCTCCGACATCAGCGGCCTTTCATCGTGCCCGCGATTTCACGCGGAATCGACTCCGTTGTCAACGGGGTCGCGCCCGCGCCGCCCGCACCCACCGGACGATCCGGTCGGGAGTGATCGGGAGCTCGGAGACCTCGATCCCGAGCGGAGCGAGGGCGTCCTGGACGGCACTGGCGATGGCGGCCGGCGCGACCATGCGCCCGCCTTCGCCGCTCCCCTTGAGCCCGTAGGGCGTGTAGGGGGACGGCGTCTCCTGGTGGCCCATCCGAATCGACGGCACCTCGGCCGCGGTGGGCAGGAGGTAATCGAGGAAGCTCGCCGTCCGGAGCTGCCCCTGGTCGTCGTAGACGAGCTCCTCGTAGAGCGCGGTGCCGATTCCCTGGGCGATCCCGCCGACGATCTGCCCCTCGAGGGCGGCCGGGTTCATCATCGTGCCGCAGTCGTGCACGGCCACGTAGTCGAGGAACTTCACGAGGCCGGTGTCCACATCGACCTCGACCACGGGGACGTGGGCGGCGTGCGCCATGATCGGGTAGAAGGCCCCGAGGTCCGAGCGGTCGGCGGACGGCGGTGTCGTGAACGGGTGGTCGTACGTGTGGCTCGCGTCGAGCCCGGTCTCGAGCTCGGCCGGGAGGCTCATCTTGAAGAAGTGGGCGGTAGCCGCGATGTCGGCGAGGGTGAGAGCGCGCTGCGGGACACCCTTCACCGACACCCTGCCGTCGGCCAGCGTGAGGTCCTGCGGGCTCGCCTCGAGCAGGTGGGCCGCGATCCGGAAGATCTTCTCCTTGAGCTTGCGGGCGGCCCCGCAAACGGCGCCGGCGAGCATGACCGTCAGGCGGCTGCCCCCGGGGCCGGCGGCGGGCAGCGCCCGGCTCGACTCCTCGTAGACCACGCTCACCGTGGCCGGGTCGATGCCGAACTCTTCGGCGAGGACCTGGGCCACGACCGTCTCCGGACTGTTCCCCCAAAAGGGAGAGCTGAGCGACACGCTGAACTGCCCGCTCTGCCCGATGCGGACGCTGACGCCCTCGGGGGTGGCGGTCACCGGGAAGCCCGGCTTCTCGTACCAGAACCAGAACTCGGTCGAGCTGTAGACGCTCCGTTGCTGGCAGGTGGCGAGGCCGATCCCGATGTAGCGTCCCTCCGCGCGGAGACGAGCCTGCTCCTTCCGCCAGCGGTCGAGGTCGGCCATCTGGATCGCCTGGTCGAGCACGCCGGCGTAGTTGCCACTGTCGTAGTAGTTCCCGGTCGGGATCTTGTAGGGGAACTGCTCGGGGCGGATGAAGTTCTTCCGCCGCATCTCGATCGGCGACATCCCGAGCTCGCGCGCGGCGGTGTCGACGAGCACCTCGAGCACCCAGTTGTTCACCTCGGAGCCGGCCCCTCGGTAGACCATTTGCTGGCACTTGTTGGTCAGCACCGCCTTGAGCGTGATCTCCACGCTGCCGATGGTGTAGGGCCCCGTCACCTGGGCCAGGTAGTTCCCGTGCGAGGTCTGACCGAACTGGAAATAGGCGCCGTAGTCATCGACGACGTCGATCCGGAGGCTCAGGAAGCGGCCGTCCGTCGTGACCGCCAGCTCGGCGTCGTAGATCCGGTCCGAGGCGTGGCTGTCACAGGCGACCAGGTTGTCGATGCGGTCTTCCAGGAACTTGACCGGCCGCCCGGTCGCCTTGGACAGGATGCCGGCGATCGTGATCACCTTGCTCAGGAGGTGCTTGGAGCCGAAGCTTCCCCCGACGTGGACGGGGACGATCGAGAACCGGTTCGGGTCGACCTTGAGCGTGCCGGCGAGCGGCATCGCCGAGTAGTGGTACATGTTGGTGTTGGCCCACACGGTCATCCGCCGGCTCGTCCGCTCGTACTTGGCGACGGCTCCGGCCGTCTCGAGGGGGACCGCCGCCACGCGGGGCCAGCGGAGCTGGCGGCGGACGATTCGATCCGCCCGGGCAAAGTCGCTCTTGACGTTGCCGAAGGTGAGGGTGCGGGCGAACACGAGGTTCGTCCCGAGGGTTTCGTGGACGAGCGGCGCGCCCGGCCGGAGGGCGCTCGCCACGGCGCTCACCACGGCGAGCGGCTCCCACTCGACCTCGATCAGGTCCACCGCGTCTTCGGCGATATAGCGGTCCACCGCCGCCACCGCCGCCACCGCCTCACCGGCGAAGCGGACCTTGTCGACGGCGATCGCGTGCTGGACGACTGGCTCGGCGCAGAAGGCCGGCACGGGGCCAGCCAGCTCGGCGGCCTCCTTGCCCGTCACCACCGCCACGACGCCGGCGAGGGCCTTCGCCCGGCTCGTGTCGATGCGCCTGATCCGCGCGTGGGCGTACGGACTCCGGAGGACAGCCGCGTGGAGCATTCCCGATTCATGGACATCATCGATGTAGCGGGCTTCGCCGCTCAGGAGCTTCGGATCTTCGAGCCGCTTGATGCTCTTGCCGACCCACCGGCGTACCGTCGTGTCTGCCATCACGCCCGCCCCGCCTTCTCGACGGCGCGCACGATATTCTGGTAGCCCGTGCAGCGGCAGAGGTTCCCAGCGATCGCCTCTCGGATCGCATCCTCGCCGGGGGTGCGGTTCCCCTGGAGCAGCTCGTACGCGGTCAGGAGCATGCCGGGCGTGCAGAACCCGCACTGCAGCGCATGGTGTTCCCAGAAGGCCTCCTGGAGCGGGTGGAGCTTGCCATCCCGGGCCAGGCCCTCGACGGTGGTCACCTCGGCGCCGTTCGCCTGGACGGCGAGCATCAGGCACGCGCGGACGCTCACGCCATCGAGGAGGACGGTGCAGGCGCCGCACACTCCGTGCTCGCAGCCGACGTGGGTTCCGGTGAGCCCGAGGTCGTCCCGGAGGAGGTCGACGAGGAGCCGCCGCGGCTCGACCGTTTCCTGGTACACGATCCCGTTTACCTTGACCGTGATCTCCCGGACTTCCGTCCCGTGCCGTCGCGTGGCCATGTCAGCGTCCCCCCTCCTGGGCCCGTTGCCAGGCCTTTCGTACCGCTCGAACCGTCAGGACGCCCGCGACGTGACGCCGGTAGTCAGCCGATGCCTGGACATCGTCGCTCGGCGCGACCGCCCTCTCGACCGCGAGCGCCACCGCCGGCAACGCGTCGTCAGTGACGCCGGCGCTCTCGAGGATCGTCTCCGCCTCTCGCATGCGGAGCGCGGTGCCGCCGACGCCGCAGAGGCCGAGCCGAGCCCGCGCGCACCGTCCTCCGTCCTTCTGGAGGAGGACAGCGACACCGACGAGCGCGTAGTCGCCTTCGCGCCGGCTCACTTCGAGGAACGCGCTGCCCGAGCCCGGCGGGTCGATCGGCACGCGGACCTCGGTCAGGAGCTCGGCGGGGTCGAGGGCCGTGGTGAGGGGGCCCTTGAAGAGGTCGGCGGCCGCGATCGTGCGCTCGCCGCGGGGCCCGGTGGCAACCACGTGGCCTTCGAGCGCCAGCAGTGCCGCCGGGATCTCGGAGGCGGGGTCGGCGTGGGCCAGGTTCCCGCCGATCGTCCCCCGGTGGCGGATCGCGAGGTGCCCAACGTGGGCAGCGGCCTCGGCGAGGAGAGGCACGTGTCGCCTGACCACGTCTGAGCCCTCCACGGCGCTGAGCCGGGTCAACGCCCCGAGGGTGAGGGTGCCGTGGCTCTCGCGAATGTAGGCGAGCGAGGCGATCCGGTTGATGTCGACGACGACCGCCGGACGGACCAGCCGCAGGTTCATCAGTGGCAGCAGGCTCTGCCCGCCGGCGAGGACCTTGGCAGCGCCGCCGTGTTCTCGCAGGCGCGCCACGGCGTCGGTCACGCTCTGGGGGTCGAAGTACTGGAAGGCCGCTGGCTTCATGCGTCGTCCTCCTCGGGAACGGCGTCCGCTTGCTCGGGACGAGCCACGATCATAGACGACGGCCCGGCGCGTGCCAAGGGACCGGCGGCGACGCCGTAGGGACATCTGCGCTATCATCGCCGCTGCTCCGGAGGGCCACGCCCGGCGGGGAGGGAAGGATGATCAAGGGGCTCTGGAACGTCGGCATCAAGACCGATAATCTCGAGGCCGAGATCGACTTCCTCCAGCGGGTGGGCGCCGAGCTCGTGCTACGGGAGCGCTTCGACGCGGGCGACGGGAAGACCCTCGAGTACGCGATTCTCCGGCTCGGCGGGGTGAGGATGCTCCTCTTCCCCCGGACGATTTTCGAGGATCAGATCGCGGGCGGTGTCCGCCCGGGACTCACACATGCCGTGTATGAAGTGGACGATCTCGAGGCGGAGTATCAGCGGATCAAGGCGCTGGGGGCCCGGGTCCTGGTCGAGCCCCGCGAGATCACCGCCGGCTTCGGCCGCCGCAAGCTCGCCTTCTTCCTGTCGCCCGGAGGCTTGGCCTTCGAGGTCATGCAGATCCTCGAAGACCGGCTCTCGTAGGCCGCGCCCGCCGCCGCGACACCAGACCAGCTTCGCGCAAGGGAGACCGAGGCATGTCACGGCTTCTGCTCGTCATCGGTTTCGGCCAGGCGCTCGTCCTGCCCGCGGGCGCCCAGGAGGTCACCGTCTCGGCGGCGATCAGTATGAGGGAGGTCGTCGAGGAGCTGGGGCGCAGCTTCAACCAGGCCCGCCCCGGCGTCGAGCTTCGCTACAACTTCGGGTCGTCCGGCGAGCTCCAGCAGCAGATCGAGGCGGGCGCCCCCGTCGACCTCTTCATCTCGGCCGCCCGGAAGCAGATGGACGAGCTGGAGAAGAAGGGGCTGATCCTGCCCGACACGCGCCGCGTCTTCGCGCGCAACCTCTTGACGGTGATCACCCCCGCGGACACGCGCCTCCGCCTCCGGACGCCGGAGCAGCTGCTCGATCTGCGGGTTCAGAAGATCGTCGTCGGCAACCCGAAGACCGTGCCCGCCGGCCGGTACGCGCAGGAGAGCCTGATGGCGCTCGGGCTGTGGGAGCGACTCCAGCCCAAGATCGTATTCGCGGAGAACGTGCGCCAGGCGCTCGACTACGTCTCCCGCGGCGAAGTCGACGCGGGATTCGTCTACGTGACGGACGCCATCACCCGGGTCACGCATGTGAAGGAAGCCTTCCGGCCGCCGGACGGCACGTACGAGCCCGTGACGTACCCGGTGGCCGTCGTTCGCGATGCCCGGCAGCCGGCCCTCGCCCGCGCATTCCTCGACCTGCTCGTGGGCCCGGGAGGCCGACAGGTTCTCGCTCGTCACGGCTTCCAGTTGCCGCCAGAGGCCCGCTGAGCATCGACGGCTCCGGTGTCGTCGTCCTTGACCGGCCGCTTCCACCGCCTTAGCGTGGCGCCATGCGCTCCGGGCGGTGGCGGGTCGGCGTCCTCGCTCTCGTGCTCCTGGCGGGGTGCGCCACCGGCGGGCACGTGGAGACCGACGAGCGGCAGCGCACGCTCGCGCTCTTGAGCCACTCTCAGTGGGACGGCAAGATCGCCGACGCCCTCGAGCAGCGAGGCTTCAAGATCGCCGTCGAGCCGGAAGGCGCGACGGCCGCGGATGTCCGATACGGGCTCACCGTCCGCTTCGGCGCCCGGGTGGACTACTGCGTGCTGAACGACTCGGAGAAGTACTCCTCCGTGACCTACGAGATCAGCGACCTTCAGACCAAAGCAGTGGTGGCGACGGCGCGCGACGCCGGCTGGACCGGCCCGTGCCTCGTCCACTGGACGGAAGTGTTCGACGTGGTGGCCGACAAGCTGGCCGACAAGCTCCTGCACTCCCCGCGCCCGCCCCGCGACTGAACACCGGGTCGAAGGGCGTGCGCAGGTTGCCGACCGGGGAGGTCGTGCCGGTAGGCGCTGCTTGACTCGAGGCAAGGTGCAGCGATAATTGGGGCGGGAGTCGAAGGCGATGGGGTTCGCCTGAACCGCCTCGAGCCAGCTGGTGAGGCTGATGACCCCTACCGGACGTGCCGGTAGGGGTTTTTTGTTGCGTAGTTACGCCCGGTCGGGCGGCGGGAGGCGCATGACGGAGCGATTCATCGAGCACCTCCGGCTGGTCGACGCATTTGCGCGCGACGGCTGCCCGGTCTGTCGTTGCCTCGTGGACGACAGCCGGCGTTTCGGGAACGACCTGCAGGCCCCGAGCGCGCGCGCCCGCGGCAGAGGGGGGCGGTGAATGGACCACCTCTGGATACCGACGGTGGCCGGGCTCCTCGTGCTGCTGGCCAGCCTGGCCTCGGTCGAGCTCGGGGTCTCGGTGGCTCTGCTCGAGATCAGCCTGGGGGTCGTCGCCGGCAACTTCCTGGGCCTCCAAAGCCCGCCCTGGATGGACTTCCTCGCTTCGTTCGGGAGCATCGTGCTGACCTTTCTGGCCGGCGCCGAGGTCGACCCGGAGGTCATGCAGGCAAAGCTCAAAGACAGCCTCCTGATCGGCGGGCTGTCGTTCGTAGTGCCGTTCTTCGGAACCTGGCTCGTGTGTGCGTGGGGGCTCGGGTGGTCGCCACCGGCTGCCCAGATCGCGGGCGTCGCCCTCTCCACGACGTCGCTGGCGGTCGTCTACGCAGTGCTGGTCGAAACGGGGCTCACCCACACGGCGATTGGCAAGCTCATCATGGCCGCCACCTTCGTCACCGACTTCGGGGTCGCCCTCACCCTGTCCGTGCTCTTCGTCCGGCCCACCTGGTGGCTAATGCCATTCCTGGGAGTGTCGGTGGTCGTCATCTGGGCTATGCGCGCCTTACAGCCGTGGTTCTTCGCGCGCTACGGCGACCGCGTCATCGAGCCTGAGATCAAGGGGGCCTTCGCGGCGCTCCTCGTGCTCATGTTCTTCGCCGAGCGCGCCCAAAGCCATGCGGTGCTGCCGGCCTTCGTGCTGGGCCTCGCCCTGGCCCGCGTTTTCCACGAGTTTCCAGAGCTCCAGAGGCGCTTCCGCGTCGTCGCGTTCGCGTTCCTGACACCCTTCTTCTTCCTGAAGGGCGGCCTGAACGTCTCGCTGGTGCTGGTGTGGGCAAACCTGGGGTTGCTCGGGCTCCTGTTCGCGGTCAAGCAGGCAACCAAGTTTGCGGGGGTCTATCCGGTCGCCCGTCGCTTCGTCCCCGCCGACGCCATGTTCACTACCCTCCTGATGTCGACCGGGCTCACTTTCGGCACGATCTCGTCGCTGTACGGCCTGAATGCGGGGATCCTCGACCGGGCGCAGTTCTCGGTACTCATCACCACGGTCGTGGCCAGCGCCGTGATCCCGACGATCATCGCCCAGCGTTGGTTCTCCCCGGCCGCGCCGGGGCCGAAGCGGGAGCGGTCGCGGCGTATCCTCGCGATGGCAGAGGAGGACGAGGAGCTATAGCCGCCTCGCCGCGCTAGGAGG
>Ga0070699_100003773_pt1 | contig 13394 bp, 14 predicted proteins | sample KBSK1503metaG_FD_65473 | JGI IMG/M metagenome (GOLD analysis project Ga0070699, IMG submission 65473) | Corn, switchgrass and miscanthus rhizosphere microbial communities from Kellogg Biological Station, Michigan, USA - KBS K1-50-3 metaG | ecosystem: Host-associated > Plants > Roots >...
GATTACCACGCCCGCACAGCGGCTCTACGTGACATGGTCCTTCTCGTTCCTGCTGGAAAGCTCGAAGCACGCCGAGCAGAATATCCTGATGTCGAGGTTTTGCCGCTGAAATTTGCATCCAGCGAGCTACAGGCTGGTCATTGGCGGTTCCTTATGGGGGCGGTTGGTAACCAAGCTACATATATCCGTAATTTGAATCAGATCATGCGCTCCATGCGCGATGACCTTACTTTGGCCGGACTGAGGTCAGCCATCGAAAACGCCGGTCTTCCTGACAACTTGAACGAATTGGCGAACCTGCGTCTCAACTTGGCAGCAGACTACATCGACGACTCAGCACGTCTGCGAGAGGTGATCCGCCCGGGTCGCCTCGTGATAGTTGATCTAAGAGACGAATTCATTGAGAAGGACGAGGCCTTAGGACTCTTCGTCGTGCTTCTGCAACTCTTCGGTGATGCCACGTTCGAGGGAAAGGCCTTCAATAAGCTAGTTGTATTCGATGAGGCTCACAAATACATAGGGAATCCTGACCTCGTAGATGGCCTTGTCAATGTTGTTCGCGAAATGCGCCATAAAGGGACGAGCATTCTGGTCGCCAGCCAGGATCCTCCTTCTGTTCCGATTTCACTTATTGAGCTTTCCTCACAGATAATTCTTCACCGGTTTAATTCGCCGGCGTGGCTGAAGCACATTCAGAAGGCGAACGCCGCGTTGCTCGGTCTTACTGCAGAGCAGCTCACAAAGTTACAGCCCGGAGAAGCTTTTATTTGGTCAAGCAAGGCGACCGATCAGAGCTTCTCTCGCGACGCCGTAAAGGTGACACTGCGGCCGCGAGCAACTCTTCATGGAGGAGCTACTAGGACAGCAGTGTGAAATCCTTACGTGCTCTCTAGACCTTTGGTACTACCATGGTAAATGCCCGGACAAGGCGTAGCGGAGACTCTCACAAGTTGGGAATTGGAGGTGAGCCATGCCTCAAGACAGGGTAAGCGGAGCAGCGGCAAGTCGCTTCGGACGTGAATGCGGAGAAAAGATCATTGCCGCAATCGGAGCCAAGAAGGTCAAAGCCGGCAGTAACGAGTGCATCCTTGATGGCAGGCGGGTTTCACTTCACTGTGCGCACAAGAGCACCGACAGTGTTGGCGTCACTAAGCTCTGTTTGCAGAGGTTAGAGGCCGTCTTGGCGGCATTGGAACAGGAGGACGGCGCCTTCCACGTGTTGCAATTGCCAGCCGATCAGTACGCCAAGCATTCGCGACCTACTCGCAGCCGTGGACCTTCCGCAGGAAGGGTTGTTCTGGTGAGACGGGCTATCTTCGAGGAACATGGATAACTTGTAAAGATCGTTCCGCCGCTCGCCTAGTCCGTCGTTCAGCAACTCCCTCTACACTGCTAGGCCTGAACTTGCTGCAACCTCCACATGCCCGGAGACGCTTCAACAAACTGCTTACTTTCGTGAAGCAGCCGCCGGAGGTAGGCGGCGAAGTGGGCGGACCGGCTCACATACCCGTCATTGCGCATACGCCGTTCTATTTCAGCTACAGACAGAGGCTCCTTGCTCATGAGGCAAATAGCTCGGGCGTGCATGATCGCGGAGCGCTTCCTGGTCGGGGGCAGCGCTGACTCAATCTGCTTACGTGTCTCGGATGCTTCCGCCAGAGCTGTGAAGACCTGGTCGGCGACGCCAACCAGAACCGGCAGAAGCATGGCCTTGAGTGTGATTGCTTTTTGACCAAGTGCCCGAAAACAATCGGTGATCTTTTCGCGCGACTTCGGATGAATAAGTAGTCCCGCAGCTATTGTTCCGGTGCCAACCTGGACCGCTATAGGCAGCCGCCGGAAAACCTGAACGGCACTCTTTACGAATTCGAAAAGCGTCATCAGAGCACCGAAGCCAATTGCGACTGACACAGTTGACCCCAGCGTAACCTGCACACAAACGCTCCCTGATCGGGCATGCCTCCGAAGAGCGAGGTCGATCGAGGCACTGATGACAGGCACATTCATCTGCGTTAAGTGGGGATCTCTTGAGTAGACCGCAGTGGCCGCAAGTTCCTCGTAGGCACGCCTGTAAGGGACGTCATCGACGTCCACAAGCTCTGGGTTGAAGATACCAACCGTCTGAGGCTCGTAGAAATGAACCAAGACTTGCAATTCTCGCCACTCGTCAGTTGCTTGAGTTAGGGTCGCACCGGTCTCTAGCGCTATCTCCTCAATGTGCTCTTCAATTTCAGTCTTGAGAAACTCTGGCGCGAACGCGACGACCACACCTGCGACAATGGCCTCGTGCAGACCCGTGCGAGCATGCGGCTTTTGCCTTCTAGCCAACCTCCATCGCAGTTCCCCTTGGATTATGTTGGCGTCGATAATCAGTCGAATCTGGATGAGCGTTTCCAGTAACGGCCGGAAGGCCGGCACCTTCAAGAGGAATTCGCGGAGTTCACGCAGGGTGTCCGAGCGGAACAAGGTCTCTAGTTCCAGATTCGTGGCACGATCCGTGGCTTGTGTAGAATCAGGACTCATTCATACGATTCTACAAAATATTGCGTCCCGCAACCGGTCTGCGTTCAAGCAGGACTGCGCTTTGATGGAAATCTCGCCGCTATGACTCTCAATCAGACGATTTCAATTCCTCCACGCCTGTATCTCGTTGGCTCCGCAACGTCACCGACCAGGCAACCCGCCGTCGAGTGAGCCCAAATCGACGCGGATCAGATGAGTGCGACCGTCACACTTCAAAAGCACACTTTTCGATTCAAGCTCCGCGGGCACACGTCTGGCACATTCGCGACTCTGCTTTTGCGGAAATTCGAGAATGATGGCTGATGGGCCGTTAGTCACCGGCAGTTTGATTTCCTCTGTTCTGATCATGTTTTCAACCACCTGCCGAATTATCGTTTTCGCCTGTGTCCTAGAACGTGCCGCGGACTTGCCTATGCGGTCGTCTGCACGGACGATCCATTTGTTCGATTCAGGGCGGCTCGGACAATCTCAAGGTCTGGATGCTGATACTGCATGGCAGCTCTGACATCTTTATGCCCCATTGTCGTCATTACCGCCGCTAGATTGCCGGTATTGCTTAGGACCCTTGTCCCGTAATCGTGTCGTGCGCAATACAAGACGAGATCCTCAGGGAGTTGAGCCTTCCGGCGTGCGATTCGAAATTGCTTTCCCAGGTCCATCAAATGACCACACCGTGAACGAGCGGAAGGAAACAGCCATCCCTCCACCTTACCTGCGGCGCGGGCCCGGAGCACTTCGTATGCCCGATCGCTCATCGGGATCATTCTTCTCCCATCGACAGTCTTGCTGTCTGGTACGAAGATGATTCGATTGTTCCAATCCAGGTTTTCCGTACGGATACGATAAAGCTCTCTCCCGTTCCTCATTCCCGTGTCCCTTGCGAGAATGATGACATCCCGAAACAGCTCGAACATCTCAGGTTTCCAATTGCAGGATTTAGCAGCGGTCAGTAACTTCTCTTCAGCATTATCATCCAGCCTTAGTTTGCGTCCATGCTCCGGCCACAGCTTGAATTTTGGAACCTTGATGAGGAGATTCCACTCTTCTCCCTTGTGGAGCATCCGGCGCAACGTTCGTAATGCACAGTTTAAGTTCGCTGCTGAACCACCGAAACGGAGGACCTCCACATGGTCCTTGGTTATGTGGTCAAGACGCATGCCCACGATGGATGTGCTGGACAACAGTCGCCAGCCATTTGCGTAGTATTTTCTTGTCTTGCTCGCCAGACCTGCTGATTCGACCCAGCTTCTGAACCGGGTCGAGAGCTCCTGCAGGCTGGGAGCCTTCCGGTCCAGCAGACCCGTACCTTCAATTGCTTGTGAGAACCGCAAAGCAGCAATCCTTCCGGCCCTCTTTTTGTTGGTCTCTTTGGTAGACCCTCGGTACCGTTTGCCGCGAACCTTGAAGTCATACCAGTAAAATCGAGAATCTTTCTTTCGAAACAGTTCCACGAGTTTCCTCCATTGCAGCCCGCACGGAGGCGCTCGTGTGCTCCTTTTCGAAGGAAGGAGAACAAGAAGATGTTAGCTTATGCGGCTTTGCCTTTGCTAACGGCGAAGTGTGCGAGGAACAGTAATTCGCGTCGTCAATGAGCGCTATGGCGATATTTCAACAGTAACTTTGTCGAGCGCGGGCAACGAAACCTAAGGGAGTAGAATCCGAGTGAATCAGGACGCGATGAGGAGCCATTATGAGGCTTACCCCATGGGCTTTGTTGTTCGCCCTTTTCTTCTCGGCAACTTTTCTGCACGCCGAGTGCGTCAACGATCACCGTTCCCACAAGAATGCCGGAATCCTTATCAACGACTTCACCATTTCCGGCACGCAGACAATGGGTGCAACCGAACTCGCCCGCATCACCAGCGACCTGATCGACTCCTGCTTCGATGAGGACTCGGAGGAGTTGGAGGAGCGGATTCGAGCATCATTTCAGGAACGCGGATACTTTGCTGCGGAAGTGAAGACCATGCGCTTCAAGCCCGCTGATCCTCTCGGCGTTCCGAAATCGGTGACGCTCGAAGCTGAAGTATCAGAGGGGCTCCGCTACAGACTGGGGCGGATTGGTTTCGTAGACAACCATGCCTTTGACGTGGCGACGCTGCGCCAGGAGTTCTCTCTCAAAACAGGTGATGTGTTCGAGAGAGACAAGATAGCCAGAGGACTCGAGGGTCTTCGCAGAGTGTACGGCTCAGATGGTTTCCTCGATTTCATAGCCATACCGGACACTCAGCTTGGCTCGAACGGAATCGTTGTTCTTACTATCTCCGTCACCGAGGGCCCTCAATACCATATGGGAAAGCTGGAGATTCTAGCCCCGAAGGAAGCAGCCGCGAGGTTACGGGCGGAGTGGAAGCTAGCTGAAGGCGACGTATACGACCAGACTTACATCGACCAATACCTTGAAGCTAATCGGGACTTGTTGCCGGTGGGTTTCAGCAGAGCCAACGTCCAGGGAATTCAGAATTGCCCCGATGCCGTGGTCGAAGTACGCTTGATTATCGATCCCACCGAGGACACGTCGCACGCAGAACCGAAGAACGTCCACTGCGAAGAACACCACGATGTCTCGAAGTAGTCGGCAAGAATGGCTTCAATGAGAGCGGCTTTCGGATAGTCATTGTCGAGGAAAAATCTGCACCGTCAACTCCATGTTCAGGTCCTTAGCACTCAAAACCCCGCTCGGTGGGGTCAACGAGTGCTATCGCGATATTGCGCCAATCTGCGGAGATGATGACCGCGAATGGTTACGCTATCATTGAGTTCATGCGTGGTCGCGCTCTGTTTTCGCTAGTTATGGTTTGTGCGGCCCTTGCGCACTCCCAAAACAACGCTGTTCAAAGACCGAAGTGCAGGGGAGTAATCCACGGAACTGTATTCGACCTCAGAGGACAGGCAGTGAAAGGTGTTCAGGTAACAGCATGGCCATTAGGCGTTGGTCTGGGTGCAATGCTGCCCAGCGTAAGAACCGACCAATCAGGTGAGTACCGATTTGAGCACGTCTGTCCGGGTAGGTACGCGGTTATAGCGGACGATGAGACAGCTGCTTATCGGTCTGCCAGCCCGATGAGTAACGAGTTCTTGTATGGGTCGCCCGTTGATGAGGTCCGAATCAATGCCAACCACGCTCAGGCTGAATTACCTATGTACCTGCCTCCGAGGCCAGGTTTCATGGTCGTCCGCATCATCGACCGGGGCACAAAGCAAGAGGTGCAGAAGTGTACTGTAACCCTGGAAGTACCCGGGCAGCATGGATTACCTGAATTGTCATCCCTGTTCGAGTCAGCAGAACAAAATCACGTAATCGAGGTACCGCCCGACAAAGATGTGATCGTCCATGTAACCGCCGATGGGTTTCACGAGTGGAGCGAGAGCATTGGAGCCGGGAAAGTCGTTCACGTTCAATCGGGGACTCAGGCGAAGCTTGACGCAGAGCTTGAGCGGTTGAAATGACCAGCCCGAACGGCCCAAGCCGAAAACGTCAGTTTACGAGATCAAGGCCATAGCGCTCAAAATCCGGGTCACGCTGCTGCGTCCTCCGATAAGAATTTGGCGAATGAACGGATCGACGTCAGCTTGTCCTCCCGCAACCCACGCAGCTCTTCCTCACAGAGTCGCTGTTCGTGCAAGAGTCTCCCAAAGACGTGCGTGAGTTGCGAATACTTATACTCGTACTTGCGGTCGATCTCTTTACGACGTTGGGTCAGGTAATGTTCCAAATCCCACAGATCCGCGGGTTCGTTGATCTGATTGGCCATCTGCTTTGTTTCTTGAATCACCTCCTGAAGCTCCCGCTTCAGAGCAACGTCGAAGGCTGTGCGGGCGATAGCCTTCTCTGACCTCGACCAAATCGGTTCGTTCTGGTAGGGATAGCTGTCTTGAGTCGCAGACGTGCTGGTCATGTTCCGATCCTCCGTGGCGGCATTCTATGCCTTGCCGAGATGCCTTTTCTACAGGCATGGAGCCGTTCATTGCGGCAGATTCAACATTCATTTCGTACGTCTGCACGTCCGTCTTGAGGTCAAAAAGATCGTTCACCGGATGTCCGAGATTTTGTTTGCAGCCGAGATACCGTTCCGTTGTCTGGACAGAGGCATGCCCGAGTAAGAACTGAATCTGCTCAAGCTCACCGCCGCTGCTGTGGCACAACTTCGCGCACGTTCGTCGCAAGTCATGCGGTGCAATATGCTCCAAGCCTGCTCTTTCGCAGCAGGTCTTGACCACGTACCACACAACATTCTGGGAAATGCCTTTCCCCCACACCTTTCCCATCCTGGCGACGGCTCGAAAGATTCTCCCCTCCGTAACACAGGCTGCTCGGGTCCACTGATCGAGAGCTGCTTTTACCCATGCTGGAATTGGGACAGTGCGGATGTGGCCGCCCTTGCCCTTCAAATCGACCACGGCCCAGTGGCTCTGGCGCATCTGGATCTCATCCAACTCCAAGCCGACCAACTCTGATCTGCGAAAGCCACAACCAAACAGCATGGCCAGCATGGCATAGTCTCGTTTGGCACGCATGCTATTGCCACAAGCACGGGTAAGTACTTCTGAACTTTGGTCTGCGCTCAGCCAGTTGCCGGAACGGAAACCCAGCTGCTTGACTCCTTTGACGCGGCTGATCCCGGCAGCCAGTTCGGGGCTGAGCAATCCAGAATCCGCAGCTTCATGGGCAAGCCGTCGAACCGCTGCGAGTTGTTGGTTGATGGTGTTCGCGGCCAGACCTCTTGATTCAAGGTGCATGCGATAACGGACAACGACGATACGGTTGAAGGCAAAGCCGGGGCTCGGAGCAGTACCAGGCGATGAATTGGTCGATGGCGTACTCGTAGACGCGGCGCGAGGCCGGCGAGCCGAGGCTATTGAGCACGGCCAGCTTGCAGTGATCCAGATCCGGCAGGCGAAGCACCCGCCGACGGTAATTCGGCTTCATTCTCTGTTTGCCCATGGCGACGGCCTCCCATGCCGCAGGCTGGAACTATGGCAGACCGTCTGGGCGATGCAAGCAGTGGGAGAGGACGGGCAGTGGGAGAATACGGCTTTGGAGGGTTTTGAGCGCTATGGCCTGTTAGCGACATTCATCTTTAGTTCTTGCTCCTGTTCTTATATCGTTTATCCATGAATCCAGGCCACCTGTGGCTGACAGGCGCGATAGAACTGCTGACCTTCTTCGTCGCCGGGCCAGCACTTGCCATTGCAATCGCGTATGCGGCATGGCGAGGAAAACCGAAGATATTCAACCCTGAGCGGTACGGGACGGTGTGCATCGCGTCCGGCGTCACTGCTTCTCTGCTATTCGTATTCGTGAAGTGGATGAACGCTGATGTCAGAACCCCGCAGTATTTCCTGCAATTTGCGTGTTTCCTGATTAGCGGCCTCTTATTTGGGGTTTTTATGGGGTCTGGTTTTTCCGTTCTTTTACGCCTGTGGCGTTGGCACAAAGCAACACGACTATCGGACTCTGGCCGAACAGGACGATGATTGGCGCAAAATCGCCATAACGCGTTTTGACCCTTGACCGAAGATCGGGCCGATTCTCGGTGAGCGAAATCGCCTGTGGCTGTTGAAAAACTCGTTCCCGCGAAATTCACAAAAATAAAATCGCACTAGGATGCCCTACAAACGACTTTCTCCACTTTGGTAGACATTTTCTATCCTCCAAATTTTTGCTGTTTTGACAAAAAATGGAGTTTTTCAACAGCCACGCCTGTTAATAACAGTTCACAGCCGAAGTTGCATGTAGAAATGCTGGCGTGACGGAACCGAAGCGCAGCCTGTATCGCGGTGTGCCGATGATCGATTACTCATCTCCAGAACAAGATTTCGGGAGGCCTCGGCGAACCGCCGCTAACTTCGACTCCGTTCCCTAACTCCGGCTGATTCATGTTTTCTCGTGACATGCTTTGTCCTCGAGAACTGTCACATTTTCTTTGTTCAGTTGTGCACTTCACCCGCCTGACCCGGCATTCCTACACAAACCCCCGGCAAAAAGAAAAATCAGGGTTGAACTCAACGTTCAACCCTGATCTCTCGAAATGCCGGCGTATTAGTAGCGGAACACCACTCCGGTCGCAATTCGCATGTTGTTCTTGTCGGTGACTCCATTCGAGTGCAATGTAAGCCAATCGAACTGAGCTCCACGAATCGCGAAATGCTGGCCCGCGTTGATGTCTAACCCTCCACCGAACATCATGGCAAACCCGTTGGACGAACCGGAGATGCCGCTGAAGCTGGCGCTGGCGCGGTTGCCGCCAGCCAGGAAGTGCGCGAACGGGGTGAACGTCCGGCTCTGACGCAACGAAACCACAGGGCCGAAGGTGTACGTGTAGTTGTGGATGCTGACGCCGCTCTGCGAACCGTAGCCGCCGCTGAAATCTGCCGCGATGCCGAACCAACGGTTAATATTTCCAGTGACCGCGGTGTCCCAACCGGGCGCATTCAAACCGCCATCGTAACGGCTGTATTGAAAGCCCCCGAAGAATTCCGCCTTCGGCGCGACACCTGTCTCCTGCGCGAACGCCGCTAACGAAAACGTGCAAACCAAGAAAGCAAACACGAGTAATTTGCGCATTGTGAACTGCTCCTCCAGAAATGAATTGCACTCCTCCGAATCGACGGCGAGCAGTCGGCTCGGACCAGGCATACGTTCGCCTGTTCGAGATCAGTGCTGTGCATAGTGGACTTCATCCAGAGGTGACCCACAAGTAACTGAAGACAAGGAAGGATGCTTCGACTTTGGTAACGGCCCGAAGCCTTGGTGCCTAAAAACTGAAGGGCTTAGCGTTGCTTAGGAGCACGGTGTGATTTAACATGGGCTCCTGCCACTCTGTCGGATGCCTGCGCAGTATTGGCCCGCCGTTTTCGCCGCCTTCGCCATGGCCAGTGTGATCCCGACGAAGCACTACCTCGTCCGCCAGGAGTCGGCCTTTTATTTCCTGGAACTCGCTCGTGTCGGTGACATACGTATCCCGGCAGGGCAGCACGCCCGAAATCTCCGATTGCAATTTCACAATGCGCTCTTGCATGGGCGGATAGAAAGCGTACGACTTCGCGATCTGATGAAGAGGGCGACCAAAGGGGCCCTCATGCTTTCCCGCCGGCATCTGCTTGTTATGCAGTCGTTCCAATGCATCGATAAACGCTTGCGGATCGTAGCCCGCCGCATACTGATATTCCATTCCCAGCAGATCCGCTTCAAGTTCTGCATCGCGGGCGAATTTTCTCAACGCCAGCGGCCCGATCTGTCTGGCTCCGATCGCGCCGGGTCCAGCCATGTAGATGACCGGAAACGAAATCACATTCCAGGCTGTTCTCCGCGTCGCATAGCGAGTCCCGTGCCGCGCGGCAACGTGCGCGACTTCATGCGCGATCAGGCCCGCTAGTTCAGCTTCGCTGTCCAACTCGCTCAGCACTCCCTTATCGACATAAAGAAAACCGCCCGGCAATGCAAAAGTGTTGAGTTCGGTCGAATCGACCACCTTGATGGTGAATGCGACCTGGGCGTCGGAGTTGCCGATAATTCTCTGGGCCACGCCGCTCACGTATTTGACGATATCGGGGTCCGTGACAAACTTCGTTTGCCGGTCAATGGTCTCGGCCATCTTCTGGCCGAGCGCTCGCTCCTTCTCCAGAGAGTAGAGGTTCACACCTTTTCCAGTGTTCCGCTGACCGATCCGGTTCACGTCGTACTTTTCGGAATTCGATGGTTTCGCTTCGGTTCCCGGTTCGAGTTGCACGATGGAATGCTCGGAATCTGCAGTGTCCGCCGCGGGACTAGCTGGGCAAGATGAGCTTCCCTCGGACGCGCTCAGATACAGCCCAGTGAACAGAAAGGCCGTCCAGAATGCAAACCGCGCATAGCGCTGCCGACCAGTTGATCTGAAATCTTTTGCACTTTTGGGCAAAGCTGGAGACACCGCGAGAAATGCAACTGAAACGGTGTCGACCGCGTTTTGACCTGGCCCACAACCACCCTTGCCTCTAGCTCGTTGGAAACATGGGCGGTTTACGGTCGGAAGCGCCACGGATTCACCCTGCCGCAAGGCTCGATGTTTCGACCAACATACCGACGCCTCGCGGCTCCTGCCACGTGAAGGAGCAAACATAGGCCCAAAGGACGCCGGTGTGGCGCGGGCGCCCCCGCTCGCGTCTTGGCAAGGACTCCGAGGTCCGAGCGAGTCCAGAACTCATTCACTCTCTTCCGGACTACGTTAGTGGGTCGCTATCAATTGCTCAAATGGTGAAAAATCGCCATTTCGCTCATCCTATGAGAGAGGATGTCAAGCAAAAACACTTCTCCACTCCTCTCCGTGAGATCTCGATCGGTGCTTGCATCCAGGCCCTTCTCTTGGTGGAGAGGATTTTGGTTGTTGCACTTGGGATCGCCGTATAGTTTGGCGGCGATAGCGATGCTCGTGGATTTCCCTTACTGAGTGGTTTCATGCAGCGGTCCCGACACCATTCGTTGCGAAGCTGCGCAAGCCAACCGTTGGCTTAAGTGCCAACCATCATCCTATGTGAGGCTCGAGGCCTATGGCTTTTTTGGGTTATCCGAGGGGGCATAGGATTGACCCGGAGACTGGGTGCTGATGGCAGCACCCGGAACGCCTAATGAGCGCATGGATACTCTCCCTCGAACCCGAGCATCGCCAGAACCGATGGGTCACCACCGAGGCGTGACACCTGGGAGACCACCTGAGTTCTGTGCAACGCTCAAGCTGCTTGCGGCTTCAGTTGTTCCGCGTCGAAACGTTCCTCCTTCTTCCAAAGTGTCAAAGCAATGGCCGCGATCTTTCGGGCTAAGGTCAGACGCGCCATCTCGGGCTTCATTCCCTTCGCCAGCAACACCACATAGAAGTCGCGTAACGGCCCCACCACACAGCTGGCTCGGGTGGCGGCTCCCTTGAAGATCTCTTTCATTTCGTGGTTGTGATTCTGATTGAGACCACGAATCTGTTGCGGTTTTTTCGTACGTTGCAGTTGTCCGTGCACGTAGCGATATTGCGCACTGTCGCGGGTCTCAATGCCCAGCCCGCTATAGGTCCAGAGTTGCCGTTTGCTACGGAACCGGTGCGGCGTCTGCATCAACGCGATTAAGCGGGCGGCTCGAATCGGACCGATGCAGGGAATCTGACGTAGTAGTTTCGCAGCTTTGTGTTTCCGGCTCTCCGCCAATAACTCCGGGCGCAGGGTTCGTCGCAATCCCTGCAATCCATCCAACTGTTGATAGAGTAGCTCGGCACGCCGGCGCACGCCGACATGCTCGATCTTCTGTAGCCACTCTTCCCGATAGCGCGGAGCATACACCTGGGTACCTGCGCAAGGGATGCTCCAGCCGCGATACAGAGCTTTGATCCGATTCATCACCCGGTTCAGGTCTTGGCTGAGGGTCTGATAACTGCGCCCCAACTCGCGCAGCGTCCGCAGCCCATGTTCTCCGTGGTAGACCGGGCGCAGCATTCCCGTGCGTAACAAGTCGGCCAGTTTGCGCGCATCCACCTTGTCGCTCTTGTTGCCTTCCTTTAATAAGGCATTGCGCCGCGGATCACAGACCAGCACTTGCGCTACCTGGGGCTGCAATAGGTCGTAGAGCCATGATGCCCAGGTCCCTTCTTCCCAGGTCACATGCAACTCGCCCCGCAGACCGTGGATGAACTGCAAAATGCTGCTGGCTTTGGTCTCGACGATGGACTCCATCACCAGCTTGCCGCCGCCACTCAGCACCGCAATGACAATCGCTTCCTTGTGCACGTCCATGCCGATATACTTGATGTCGCGACTCATAAAGTTGCCTCCTCGGGGGAAAGATCATTCGCGTCCAACGGAGTCTTTCCCTCAAGGTAAAGTGCCATTCTTTAGCCGATTTTCCTATCTGTTCCTTCCGTTCTGAGGTGCCGCATTGCGCAGACGGGCCCCTCTCTCATAATGCATTGACCCGATTCTGAGTGCTATTGCACTCAGTGCTCCCAGTCACTGCAATTTGGCAAGTGTTCCGCTAAGAAGAAGGTAGGCCGGAAATCGTCCGAAAGACAGCACTCAACCCCAGCGCATACCGCGCGGGCTGAAGCACGGCGACGCCCGGCAAAGATCTCGACGAACAGCCTTCGGCACTCGCGTCGCCGACACAGGGGCTGCACGCCACTCGATGCCTCGCGTCTATACTCACCGTGTCCGATGTCTCCGGAAAGGAGAGTTGCAATGAAGATTAAGAGTTTCCTACTCGTCCTGATATTCGCTCTGACGCCCGCGATGTGGGCGCAGGACAAACCCGCACAAGCACCTCCCGGCCCCGGCAGTGGAAACCAAATGCGGGCCGAGCATCGCCAAACAATGATGGAGATGCATAAACAAGAGATGGAGGCCATGAGAGCCGACATCGAGAAGATGAAGTCCTCGCTCGCTCAGATGAAAGCTATCGTTCTCACGATCAGGGATCCGAACGAGCTATCACTCTGGCGAAACAACGTGGATATGTGGGAAACGGTGGTTACCCACATGGACCGAATGCAAAAGAACATGGAATCGATGGGACCCGGCATGATGCACGGCCATGGCATGGGCGGTCCGCCTCCTACTCCGCCAACCGAAAAGAAACCTGAGTAAGCCACGAAGTACCGTCGCCCGCAAGCGGGGGACGACCCAAAGCCTTCGTGTTCTACGTGCGAAGGTTTTTCCATTTATATAGGTTCGCCAAAGCCAGGCTACACGCACACGAGTGCGCCCAGTCACTGGTTGAGCATTGTTGACGTAATATCCCCACAGCACTCATTGATAACGTGTTTCGATTTGTGAGCTGGGTTTTGTTTTCATGCCAGTTTCAGTGGTGGAACGGTAGAACCGAACAAGCACTGGGGACCGTGTCATAAACGTGTCCC
>Ga0070699_100003774_pt1 | contig 13394 bp, 13 predicted proteins | sample KBSK1503metaG_FD_65473 | JGI IMG/M metagenome (GOLD analysis project Ga0070699, IMG submission 65473) | Corn, switchgrass and miscanthus rhizosphere microbial communities from Kellogg Biological Station, Michigan, USA - KBS K1-50-3 metaG | ecosystem: Host-associated > Plants > Roots >...
CTGAATCGCTTCGTGGAGGGCTGCGTCTCCCTTGGCAAGTAACGTTCGCAGGAGGTTCTGCTGAACGCAAGCCGGACACGCGCCATCTTCGCGATCCCAGAACGGATACCAATGGGCCTCGGCCAGAAGGTCTTTGCCGGACGGATTCTCACACACCGAACACTGGAGAAGGTCGTTCATGATTCGCACTGGACGAGCATTGCGTTGTTCGTGAGATGCGGGTCCCTTGACATTGTTTCACTCCTGGCTGCTGTCACACATGTCTCGCTGAATCGTGCAGAGTGTCACTTTCCGCTTTTTCACGCATCCCATGGGTCGGTAGTTGTTTTTCGGCACTCGCGTGCTTGGTCTGCTGGTCACTCTGGTGGACGCCGCCACGGGCGCCGCTATAACCGGGGCCAATGGTGGCCTTGGAAGCTACCTAACGCAGGCACTGCTCGACGCCGGCGCAACCGTCGTTGGCGTATCGAGGAAAATTCAACAATCAGATTTCATCCCACGGATTCCTGCAGACCTTGCACATGTTGCTTGTCTTGTGCCCATACTCCCTGAAAGAATGTCTCCGCGATGCCCCCAGGTTATCCCCTTCTCGATCCCCATTCGCCGCACAAGGCGCCACGTGGAGCGTGCGCTCTCGCGGTCATGGCCAAGGCGCCGCGCGTAGGAGCCGTCAAGACGCGCCTCGTGCCTCCACTGTACCAGGAAGAAGCCGCAGCGCTGAACGTGTGCTTCCTACGGGACGTGACCGCCAACATTGCCCAATTGTCGGATGGTGGCACGATTCACGGTTTCGCTGCGTACACACCGCGAGGAGAAGAATCGGCATTCGACGAGAAGCTACCCAAAGGCTTTCGGCTTTTGTCGCAGAGAGGAGCGAATCTAGGGGAGCGGCTGTTTCACGCTTCCGAGGACTTCCTTCTGGCGGGGTATGAAACAGTCTGTTTGATCAACTCGGACAGCCCAACCCTGCCCCACGCGGTTCTGCGGGAAGCGGTAGACACCCTTCGACAGCCCGGCGACCGGATCGTTCTGGGGGAAGCGGCGGATGGTGGTTATTATCTCATCGGTCTAAAGCGGCCTCATCACCGCCTCTTTGAGGATATTACGTGGAGCACGGCGAAGGTGTTTTCCCAAACCCTCAAGCGCGCCTCCGAGATCGGTCTAGAGACCAGCCTGCTTCCTGTCTGGTACGACGTGGACGATGCCGGCTCCATACGTCGCCTGTGCGCGGAACTGTTTTCCGGCAACGGCAGGTTACGGGACAAGGGAGTTCGCGGCTACAGCGCGCCACATACGCGGCAATATCTTCGTCGGCTGCTAAAAGACGGCGCTGGCCCAAGACTGGGCTTTGGACTGCCCACTGCAGAGCGAGCCGTCTGATGCGCCGCTGGATTGTTCTGACTCTTTTCGGCTGTACTCTTCTCGGGTTGAACTTGGTGGGGCGGCACCTGCAGCGGGAGGACGGGATAACCTCGCCTCAATGGTTGCAACAGCTCCCGTGGTTCGTTGCTATTGCTCTCGCCCAAGGCGCTGTCTATCTGATCGCGGTGTGGCTCGTTCTTCGTGACGGTCCGGCTCCGCGCTCTTTGGCAGTAATCCTGGTCTTCGCTGCGCTGTTGCGGCTGACCATTCTTTTTGCTCCGCCATATCTCTCAGATGATATCTATCGCTACGTCTGGGACGGCCGCGTACAAGCTGCAGGTGTCAACCCTTACCGCTTCGTCCCCGCGGATCCGGCTTTACAAGGCTTGCGCGACGGGGCCGTCTATCAACACATCAACCGCCGCGACTACGCTCACACGATTTATCCGCCGCTAGCGCAGAGCATCTTCCTGGGCATAACCCGGGTCAGCGAATCCGTGACCTGGATGAAGACTTGCATGGTGGGCTTCGAAGTAGTGGCCATCTGGCTGCTCCTCCGTTTGCTCGTGCTGTTAGGTTTGCCTGCTCAACGAGTCCTTATTTATGCCTGGCACCCGCTGACAGTATGGGAGTTCGCTGGCAGTGGCCACGTAGACGCCGCCGCGATCGCACTCTTGGCAGTGGCGCTATGGGCGCGGCAGCGTAAATTTCCTGCGCTTACCGGCATTGCATTGGCCGGTGCGACCCTGGTCAAATTGTTTCCGGCACTGCTCTTTCCTGCTTTGTACCGTCGCTGGGACTGGAAGATGCCTTTAGCGTTTCTGGTTACGCTGGCCGCTGGGTACGTTCCGTACGCAAGTTTGGGCACGAGTGTATTCGGCTTCTTGCCAGGTTATCTGCAGGAGGAGGGACTGAAGACCGGCTGGAGTATTTACCTGCTCAATGTCATCCAACACGTCGTGGGAGAGAATAAGGTGAGTTCGACTGCGTACCTGGCGACGGCAGCTCTCGTGATTCTGGGGCTGGCGGTATGGCTGGTGTTTCGGCAGGGGGCCGAACACGGTTGGCTTCAAGGCGCCACGATCTTGGCCGCGGCGTTCTACGTCCTTTTGTCACCGCACTATCCTTGGTATTTTGCGTGGTCGCTGCTCTTGCTGGCTGTGGTCCCGTACGTGCCGATGCTGTACCTGACGATGGCCAGCTTTATACTCTACGAAGCGTTGCTGTTCGAGAATGCGCCAGTGTTATTTCGATTGAACACTCTGCTGTACGCGGCTTTTGGCCTGCTCATGCTATTGCTCCCACTGGTGCGGGTCCGTGCGCAGGAGAGGTGCTTGTCCGGCGCGGAGGTGAATGTTGGCCGCTGATCCTTCCGTTAACACACGAGTGACGGATCGCTACTTCGAGCAAGCTGATCCGGAGCTCAAGATAATTGTGGATCGCGACCCTGTTTGCCTCTATTTGGAAACCACCAATCGCTGCAACCTGCTGTGCGAGACCTGCCCCCGCACGTTTGAGGACCTAGAGCCCCCCGCTGACATGAGCTGGGAACTCTTCACGAGGATCGTAGACCAGTTTCCGAGGATCGAGCGCGTTGTGCTTCATGGTGTGGGCGAGCCCATGATGGTGCGCGATCTACCACGCATGATCCGCTATCTCAAAGATCGTGGCACTTACGTCCTGTTCAACACCAATGGCACGCTACTTAACCGGCGGAAGGGCCAAGAACTTATCGAAGCAGGACTTGACGAATTGCGCGTCTCCCTCGATGCCGCCGAGCCGTCGGCATTCAAGATGGTTCGTGGCCTCGATATGTTCGACCGCATTGTCGTCAATGTCCGAGCCTTCACCAAGATGCAGGGAGAGATGAGCATAGATAAGCCGCAGGTTTCTCTTTGGCTGACAGGTCTGAGGGAAACGCTCTCCCAACTGCCGGCGTTCGTCCGGTTGGCACAGGATCTCGGTGTGCCGGAAGTCTACTTGCAGCGTCTGGTCTACTTCCCTGAGGGGCAGGGGTTGGCACGGCCGGAGTCGTCCCTATTCGAGCGGACAGACGGCGAAGAGAGCCGGCTGATTCGCGAGGCAGAAGACTTGGCCCAAACTCTCGGTGTCCGTTTCAATGCCTCTGGGGCGACCGAGCCCGGCACCAGCTTGCGGAAGAAGAACTCCGATCGACCATGGTCGCTCTGCCGTCGCCCTTGGACGCTGATGTACTTCACTGCACACGGGCGTGCCATCCCTTGCTGCATCGCCCCCTTCTCGATGCGGGGATATGACAGCTTCACGTTGGGTGACGCAACCCAGCAGACGCTGCGGGAAATCTGGAACAGCAAGAGTTACCAGGAGTTTCGCCGCGCCTTGTTGAGCGATGAGCCGCCCAAGCCTTGTGCGAATTGCGGACTTCGTTGGAGCCTCTGACCGGATGTTCGTGCCGACGCAACCTCGAAAGGCGGATCCTTCCGGACGGCCGCTAAGGCCGCATATTTCGGTTGTCATCCCCGCCCTCAACGAAGAAGAACCCATCGCAGACGTGGTGCGCTCTGTTGCACGCCAGCGCGTGGATGAGATCATCGTAGTGGACAATGGAAGCACCGACGGCACCTCGGAGCAAGCGCAGTCTGCTGGAGCTCGGGTAGTGAAGGAACCACGACGAGGTTACGGGTGCGCGTGTCGCGCGGGAGTAAAAGCTGTGAGTCCGGAGACGAATATAGTCGTCTTCCTCGACGGAGACGGCAGCGACTGTCCCGATCTGATGTACCGGTTAGTGGATCCCATTGTCGCTGGCACCCATGATTTTGTTATTGGCTCACGCGCTCGTGGCAATTGCGAATCGGGGAGCATGAACACGCAGCAGTTACTGGCAGGCCGGATGGCCGGTTTCCTGCTCGGGCTTCTCTATGGTGTCCGCTACACCGACATGTGCCCCTTCCGGGCCATCCGGCGCGCCACCCTGGAGCAATTGGGCATGCGCGAAGAGACCTACGGCTGGAACCTCGAGATGCAGATGCGTGCCGCACAAACCCGGCTGCGTATCCTCGAAGTGCCGGTGGACCATCGCCGTCGCGCTGGAGGTCAATCCAAGGTGTCTGGCACATTCAAGGGAACCATCCTGGCGAGTTCGCGCATCGTGGCCACCTTTTTGAGGGTTGCTCGAGATTCGAGGGCGGCGCGTGCTGTTCCGTGGCGGTCCGCTAAGGCCGGAAGATAAGAAAGTAGTCCACGCCATCAGGCTTGACGAAATCGTAGTCCGCGGCCAGTGCGAAGCCCGCTCTTTTGGCCTCGTCGATCACCACATCGCGATTCACTCCGTGATCATCCCCCTTGCCGTTGCGATCGATGATTCCTAGGCGGGCGCCAGGACGCATGGCGGCACGGACGTGCCGCAACAGCACGATGGGTTGCGAAACTTCATGGTAAGTTTTCATGAGGAGCACTGCGTCGATGCTGTTGGGAGCGAGCAGAGGGTCATCGCTCTTGCCCAAGATAGTGTGGATATTGGGCAGCTTGTCCTTCCGGGCGCGATCGCTGATGTAATCGAGGTAGGAAGGGTTGATGTCGACGGCATAGACTCGCCCGCTGTTTCCTACCCGGCGTGCGGCACGGACGGTGAACCAGCCCGAACCGGCACCGATGTCGGCAACCGCGGCGCCGCTGTGAATCTCCAGCAAGTCCATGACCCTGTTGACCTGCAGCTTTTTGTCTCGTTCGGGGTCCTCAAAGACCGACAGGTCCCCTGTGTAAGGCCGGCTGGTGGGTCGGCTAATGCTGTCGGTGCTTTGCGCCTGGACAGCCTGTGGCCGAATGGGTGCGACCGGCGACTCCGTGAATACAGCCGATGGGACGGCAAGGAGGCCGAGCAACAAAGCAACCCGTCGAACGCGCGAGAATGGTTGAGCCGGACTTAGCATGGAGACCTCTCTTGTTCCTGCAGCAGACAGAGCTTGTGCTAGTTTGTCACCATGCACAAGCAGGAGCTCCACGAGCAAGTGGAAAAGGCACATGAGAAGCAGCAAAAGGGAATCGGCCTGACAACGGCGGTGGTCGCGGTACTGCTGGCGATTGCCACCATGCTAGCTAATAGGGCCAACACCCAGAAGGTCGTGCTCGAGACCAAGATCGCTGACTGGTGGGCCTACACGCACTCCAACGATACCAATGCCCGCATCTACATGGCCAATGAGCGAATAGCGCAGTTGCATGGTGAGAAAGAAGCAGCCGAGGAATTCCACAAGCTTTATGAAGGACAGAGAAAGGATTCCGACGAGGCCCGCGTCATGGCCCAGAAACTGGAAAAGGATTCAGACTTGCAGGGCCGTAAAGCGCACTCCTGTGAGAGTGCGGAGCTGTTTCTGGAAGTCTCAATCGTGCTCTGTTCCATCGCCCTACTCACGGAATTGACGCTCTTCTGGCGCCTCTCCTTTCTGAGCACTGCAGCTGGAATAGGACTAATCGCCATCGGAATGTTCCTGCACTGAGTTTTCAGGAATCAGTTTCCCGAGCAATCACGACCGTAGTACAGGAGCTGTTTAGTTTGGGCAGATCGCGGGCGGCGGCCATGCGGACCTTGAGGCTTGGACGTTCCCCGCGAATGATCGGACAATAGGAGTCAGGCTCCAGCAGCGCGCCCTGCAGGTGTCGTCGTCCAGCACATCCTCCATGGCAGGAGTCGCGGAACTCGCAGGACTGGCAGGCTTTTGGAAGTGTCCGGGCCTGCTCGAAGGGTGGAGAGTTCAGAACGTCAGGTCCCGCGAAGATCAAATCAGCCAGTGGCTCGCCCGGTCCCGGCCAGTAAACGCAGGGTTGCGTAGTGGCTCGCGGTGTGACCCGCACGGTGCTAACGCCGCATCCTCCTCTGAGCGGTGGGACACCCGCCATAGCTCGAACCAGCGGCTCGCCAATGGCTATCACATCGGTCTCCGCGAAGAGGCTCCGGAACCCCTCCCAGTACTCCTCGTACGACAGCGCATACACGTCTGACCGGACGGACTGGTACACATTGACGCGCAGAGGAGCGTCGTATCGTTTGGCTACCCGTGCCACATCCGCCAGACGCAGGTAGTTCGACTTCATCATCACCGCAATGATGGTTACCGGCACATGCAGCTTGACGCAGCGTTGCGCCTGTTGGTGGATGAGCGCCCAATTGCCGGGCCCGCGCTGTGCATCCTGCTGCGCTTCGGTGGGGTAATCGAGAGAGAACTCGATGTCGTGGAAGGCGCACAATTCGTCATCATCCAGAACGGCCATGCTGTGGCCGTTCGAAGTGATCGTGAGCTTGATGGGTTGTGTACGTAGATAGGCGAGGATGGTCTTAAAGTCTGGGTGCATGCCGTTCTCGCCAGTGCCGAGATTCACCGAGCGCACGGGTAGCCGTTCCAAGACTGACTTCACTTGTTCCAGGGAGAGACGGTCGGCGCGAGCTGGATCGCGGTAGCAGAAGGAACAGGCGAGATTACACTCGTTGGTAAGCCCGAGCCCTAGCGAAATACCGGCATCCGGCGCCACCACGCGAGATGTGGTCGATGAAGACTGGAGTATGGCGTTGTTCATGCAGGGTCCTCCGTTACGGGACCTGCGCAACGAGCTAGGTATTGCGTGTAGCGCGCGACTGCAACAAACTCCGGCCGACTGCCCAGCTTGCGCTCCAATTCAAAAATCCGCTCGTACTCAGCGCTGCGGGAAACCTGTGGCGGCAAATAGTCCGAAATGATACGCACGCCACGCTCGGCAGTCACCCCGAGCGACGCTACTTTCAGCATGGTTCGCAGGCTGTCTGCTGTAAATAGCCGCACCCTGCTGCCATAGAGAGATTCATGTCCCCACTCAGCGGTCAGGTTGTGTTCCGCCGCACCCAGATCGCCTTCCTGAATGCCGGCCTTGAAAACCTCACCGGCCCAATTGCGAACCAGGATAGACAGAATCCCGATCCCCGTCGAATCACATCGCATCACCTGGGCAGCGGCGGAGAGGACAGCACTTGGATGGTCGACATATTCCAGTATGTTGTGGCAAAGAACTATGTCGAACGATCCCATGGGGAACAGGTCCGCCACTTGGGTGGCATCGCCGTGTTTCAGTACGATCTTCTCAGTAACCCCTGCTTCCCGTGCGGCGCGCTGCGCGATATCCAGCATCGCCGGGGAGGAATCCAGCAGCGTGACGTGAATGCCGAGACGCGCCAGGCGCACACCGGTCGCTCCCGTTCCGCACCCAAGATCCAGAGCGCGCAACGACCGTGTGGCCTGCGGCGGGGGCAGCAATTCCTGCAGGTTGGCAAAGGCCAGGTCGAAGCGCAACCGGCCCTCGGGTGTCTCGAGGTAGGCGGCGTACTTGTCCGCGCCGCTCTGGAAGCGTTCGCTTTCGGTCTTGGCGGCCATCTTCATGCAACACTCAGGCGAAGTCGCTCCCCGATCCAATCGCTGGCGAGAACCAGAGCGTAAATCAAAAGAATAAGTGTACTCAGGCGAGTGTAGAAACCGAGCTGTACGTTGTTGTAGATCGCCTGCCCCAAGCCGCCACCCCCGACCAGCCCCAGAATGGTGGAGGCCCGCAGGTTCATCTCCCAGCGCAACACGGTGTAGCTACTCAACATAGGTCGAGCTTGCGGCCAGATAGCCCACACCAGGACTTGGAGGGGACGCGCACCGAGCGAATGCAGCGCTTCCACCGGCCGCAAAGGCACCTCCTCCATGGTCTCTGCGTACAGTTTGCCCAGCACGCCAGCCGTGTGAAGGCCGAGAGCAATCGTACCGGCGAAGGGGCCGATGCCCACGGCCAAGATACACATTAGCACCCAAACTAATTCGGGAATGGAACGTAGGATATTGAGCGCCAATCGCGTGCTCCAAAAGAGAAGCCAGCGGAGGACTCGATCTATGACCCGATGCCTCCCGGGAGAATCGCTGCGAACCAGGGCCAAAGTGGAAGTCGCTGGCACCGCCAGGACAACAGCCAGTACAACACCAATCAACGTGCCCATCAATGAGATTGCGATCGTCTGCACTAGAGCTGTTCCAAGGCTGCTTATGAAGGCCCAGGTTAAGTCCGGCGGCAGCATGCGGCCGACAAAGTCCGTGAGGCGAGTGGCAAGCCCGGCGTCAGTCAGTATGTGTGGAGTGAAGCCGGCAAGCGCAAAACTGGCCACCGCCAGAGGCAAGGCCAACATCCCAAGGACGAGTCTCCGCGAATTGCTCACAAACGGCTTCAGAGCGAGTGACTTGCTCTGTGCGTTAACTTCGTGCAGACGCGCGGAACTCTGGACCGAGCGAGCCCGCAGGTAGCGGCTGGTCGCGTCGGTGGCCGTGAGCAGCATGATGAAGATGAGCAGGAGAGTCAGCACTTGACCGTACTCGAACAGTCGCATGGAGACGCTGATTTCGTATCCGATGCCGCCCGCGCCCACAAACCCCAGTATCGCCGCCGCCCGCACACAGCACTCGAACGAGTAGAGCGTGTAAGCCGTCAGATGGGGCAGAGCCTGCGGCCACACCCCGCGTAAGAAGATCTGCATGCGTGTGGCGCCGGTGGACTGCAGTCCCTCCAGCGGTTGCGGATCCACATGCTCGAAGACATCCGCATAAACACGACCGAGCACGCCACTATAGGCCACGGCCAGTGCAAGAGTGCCGGCGAGGGACCCCAGTCCTACTGCTGCCACGAAGAGCAATGCCCAGACCAGATCGGGCACGGCCCGCACAAAACCCAACAGGGCGCGAGCCAGCCGGCTTGCCACGGCGCCAACCCGGAATGCGAAGCTATCAACTTCGGCGGCCACCAAAACTCCGCGGTTCCACAGCGTGGCGGTAGCGAGAATGCCCAGCGGCAGTGCGAAGGCGATGGAGAGCAAGGTGCCCGCCACGGCCGTAGCCATCGTTTGGCCCACTGCCCGCAGCACAGTACGAAGAAAATCGGCCGACACATCGGGCGGAAAGAGACCCGTCAGGAACTTCCAGACTGCCGCGGCTGTAGCTGGTCGGAGGAGAACGCCAGGGCGCACTTCCGCAAACCGCCAGGAGAGAGCCAGCAGGGCAAGCGCCGCGACGACAGAAAGGACGCGGCGGGGCGTCAGCTGTGAGAGCTGGCGTGCCGCGATGCTACCGAGTGCAACCGAGTTGGTACTGGAAGTGGTCGCCATCGCGTTCCCCGGCTCCTCTGGCGTCACGAGCGTAGAGGGCGCCCAGTAGGTCAGCACGCACGCTAGAAGGAGGCACGTCGAACGAAAGGCAGCCCGCGCGAAGCCCCACTACGCGTGGAAAGTGCCGCAGCGCTAAATCCACTTTGTGGACGGCCATGATCAAGGTTTTCCGGCCGTCACGCGCAAGTCGAGTGAGAAGCGAAGTCATGGTTTCCGCCAGCTCCGGATCAAGCGAGGCCGTAGGCTCGTCGGCCAGGATGACGTCAGGCGATTGCATCAGCACACGCGCAGCCGCCAGGCGTTGCTGCTGGCCACCAGAGAGTTCGTCTGCACGGGCGGTGTGCTTGTCCTCCAGACCGACAAGCTCCAGGGCATGCATCGCATGCTCCAAGTCTGCCTGGGCGGGCTGAAATACGCTGCGCAGCGTGCTCAGGAAAGACATTCGCCCCAGCGCGCCGCATAAAGTATTCTCCAGCGCTGTCAGCGAAGGAACGAGGTTGTGCTGCTGATAAATCGTGCCCACGCGGCGACGCATGGCCCTCAGTCCCCTGGCAGACAAGGAAGCGGTGTCGTGTCCGTCAAAGAGCACAGATCCAGCGGTTGGCCGTAAGGTTCCGTTCAGCAGGCGAAACAACGTCGTCTTCCCGGCACCGGACTGGCCTAGAAGCGCAAGCAGTTCCCCCGGCTGTAAGTGCAGCGTGACGCCGTTGAGCGCCAGCACCTGCTCGCGGCGCTGCGGGAAGAACTTGGTCACGGCTTCGAGTGAATAAATCACTTCAGGAGACCTTCTTCGCGGGCTGCCTGCCGCAGCCTGTCATAACTCGAGTCCTCGGCGCGCACATACTTTGTTGCATTCAGCAGGTCAAGCAAGACCTTGCCGTCCGGCTTGGATGCATCGAGCTTCAGGAAGGCGGCGGCAAAGGCATCGCTCAGCTTCGGATCCAGGCCTTTGCGTGCTGCCCATACGTAATCGAAGAAGGCGGGCGTCGTGTAGAAGACCCTCACTTGGTCCGACGTGATCTTGCCGGTCTTCATCATATTGCCCAAGACCAGCTCGTCCATGGCGCCAGCATCCACCTTCCCGTTGGCCACCGCCAGCGCAGTGGCGTCATGCCCACCCGTGTAGAGGGCCTTGGCTAGTACACCAGGATCGACGTTGGCTTCACGCATGTAGTTCGCAGGCATGAGATGCCCGGAGGTGGAGTTTACGTCGCCGAAAGCGAAGGTGTGTCCCTTCAGATCCGCCAATGAGTTGATGCCCGATCCGGGTTGAGTGATGAACACGCTGTGAAAGTTCTGATCACGCTCGCGCTGGACCATGGGATGCACGCTGGCGCGCTGGGAAGCTTGCACAAAGGTAAAGCCCCCGAGATAGGCGATATCCATCCTGTCGTTCGCGATGGCTTCGACGACCGCTGCGTAGTTCGTCGGGACCACGAGTTCAACCCGAGAACCCGTCTCTTTCTCGAGATATTTCACCAGTGGCTGGCTGTCGCGCACGATCTTTCCGGGATCGGTCGAGGGGATCATGCCGAGTCGAAGCACGGGCTCGGAACCGCCGCTAGGACCGCCCTTGCAGCCGACCGCGAGAAGGAGCAGGAGAATCGCGAAGTCAAACAAACTCTTCTTCTCGATCATGTTTGTCCCCCCGCCTTGTAATTCGAGGCACGCAGACTGCTCGGGCTCCGGAAACCGCGAATTAGGACAGCAGTCGCACGAGGCGGCCCCACAATCCGCGGTCTGGAGACGCCTGCTGTTGTCGAAGCAGGATAGCATCCAACCCCAAACTGCGTCCCGGGGGGTAAGCCAGAAACATGACTTGGATAACAACAAGAAAGAAGTATGTCCATGGCCACTCGGAGGGAGAACGATAGAGGCCCAGCCATAGATTGATGGCCATCAGTGTTCCTACGAAAGCTCCCAACCGGCTAAACAGCCCAACGAGCAGCGTGACGGCGACCAGCACTTCTGACAAGTAGACCTGAGGAGCAAAGAAGTAGAAATGTGGAAGTACCACGTCCTTCACAAAGTGCTGCTGCAGCGCCGTACTGGCCCACTTCGCCATCTCACCCATCCAGTAGCGCAGACCACCGGAGCCGTCCGGCTGATCAGTGTAAGTGGGGGGCAGCTTCCATAAGGATTGCTGCCACCACAGCGCGCCGATAAAGAATCGGGCCAGCCAATTCCACGGGTGCAGAACTGAGCGCTGGCTTGAGTCGCGGCGAAGATTGACTGCTGCAATCACAACGCTGGCAATTAATAGCAGCCAGAAAACATAGGTTGTCCAGCTAGCCTGAGTAAGGAATCCCAGCGCGTCGGAAAATGGATTTGTTCTCATTTTCTCGCTCTCCTAACGAACGCAATCTCCATAAGCACGCGAAATAGTAATGCTACGGCCGAGGCACCCGGTCTCTCGGAGAGTTCTCGGGTAGGCTCAGACTGCCTTGGAAGCCCGCGCTTTATCGCCCGCCTGATTAGCCTCCGACACGAAGTGTGCGCGCCTATTGGGCTTACAAAACAATCAAACGGAAGAATTCATTCATCTAATGGAGAATAGGTTCCGCCCGTCCGTTGGTTTATTGCGCATTCACCCAGGTGTTTGCCCCCACCAGCTTGACGGACACATCCGAAAAGAAGACCCGCATCGGCTTGCCCAGCCGCGTCCCGCGGTGGTTCAGTGAGACAAGGAGAGGGCCGGCCTTCTTGTAGTCCTCCCACGACGCGACGGCAGTCGGCTTTGCGCTTCCGCCGCGGCGGTAGATCCATTCCTGGATGCGGTTGTCGGTGCCAACGAAGAGTTCCCAAGTGTCGCCGGGCGTGTAGCCGCCCTCCGAGGGATACGTCACCACGACCCGCCCGGCGGAACCCTTGCCCAGCGGCAGTTTGTGCATGCCCGTTTCTTCCACTTTGGCGCTGCTGTCCCAGGAAAGATGCAGGGGGAAGAGCAGCCAATACTGATCGTTGATGAAAGCCGGATCGATTTCGTCCCTCACGACCGCGGCCTGGCTGCTGAGCTGAGAGCGCAGGTACGTAAGCTTCACCGGCTTGCCCGCCTTGTCTTTCCCCTCGTAGGAGACCTGGTCGGCCTTCGGCTCCCAGACCCACGTTCGAGAAAGGTTGACGTCGCCCAAATCTGCGTTGAAGGTGTAGCGGATCCGCTCGATTTGGCTAAACGAATCGAGACCATAGGTCTTGGCGATTTGTTCGGAGATTGGCGGGCGCTTCTGCGCCCAGGAAGTTGCAGCGAGGACCAGCACCCCGAGAACCAGAAGACGGATCACACGAACACGGCTCGCATTTGTCATGGAGTTCCTCCTCGGTGAACTGAATGGATGCGGTGTTGGATGACAGCCAAAGGCTTCGGGATGCAGGATCCGCGTGTCGGCGCGGTACACTTCGCCAACGCCGCCCGCGCCCAACTCACCAACGCGTCCACCCGCCACCTGCACTGCGGCACAGGCTGCATCCTCATCTGCCACCTCGAGGGGAGCGGTGCGAACCTGATCGCCATACTTTTTTACGAGATCTTCCAAGCGACCGGGATCGCGGGCTGTTGCGACGAGGCAATCGCCCGATGCGAGAACTGCTTCAGCAATGTTGCGGCCCAAACCGCTTGCGCTGCCGGTTACCAGCCAGACTTTCGACATGAAGGACCTCCATTCATGATAGGCGCTTAGACTCGGCGACCCGGCCTGTCCGAGCGAGTCAAGGCGCCGACATTTTTTAAGCGATTGATCTAGCCGGGACAGAGGTGAGCTTCTCGGTAAGAATCCAAAGAGCTTCGGCCCCAGCTTTATCAACGGCCCAAGGACGCACACCACTGAGGAGCTTGCTATCTCGAGGGACCATCGGCGCGATGTTGCAGTCTTCGCAGTAAACCCCACCCTTACCATTCATT
>Ga0070699_100003777_pt1 | contig 13384 bp, 12 predicted proteins | sample KBSK1503metaG_FD_65473 | JGI IMG/M metagenome (GOLD analysis project Ga0070699, IMG submission 65473) | Corn, switchgrass and miscanthus rhizosphere microbial communities from Kellogg Biological Station, Michigan, USA - KBS K1-50-3 metaG | ecosystem: Host-associated > Plants > Roots >...
CGAATGGCTCGGAAGCGGAGCAGATGCTCGAGCAGCTGAGCGGCAAGACGCACGTCGTCGTCTCCGGCCTCTGCCTGCTCACGCCCGGCTGGGAGGATGTCGAGCACGAAGCGACCCAGGTCGCGTTCCGCGAGCTGGATCCGCGCGAGCTCGGCACTTACGTCGCGACCGGTGAGTGGGAAGGGCGCGCCGGTGGTTACGCGATCCAGGGTCGTGGCGCAGCTCTCGTCCGGTCGATCGAGGGCGACTACCTGAACGTCGTCGGGCTCCCGGCCGCGCTCCTCGTCCGTCTGCTCGCGGAGCGCTTTTCCGGGGTTTACGGCTTCGGTTGAACTAGACTCGAACGACCTCATGGGGCTCTTCGACAATCTGGGCGGCTTCGGTGGCCGCGACATGGCCGTGGACCTCGGCACCGCGAACACGCTCGTGTACGTCCGCGGCCGGGGGATCGTTCTCTCCGAGCCCTCAGTCGTCGCAATCGACCAGCGAACGGGCGAGGTGCACGCCGTCGGCGTCGAGGCGAAGCGCATGCTCGGGCGCACGCCGGGGACGATCTCTGCGATCCGTCCGCTCAAGGACGGCGTGATCGCCGACTTCGACGTCACCGAGCAGATGCTCAGGCACTTCATCCAGAAGGTGCACCAGCATCGCTTTGCACATCCACGTGTCGTCGTCTGCGTTCCTTCCGGCGTGACGGGTGTCGAGAAGCGAGCCGTCGAAGAAGCAACGCTCAGCGCTGGCGCACGTCAGGCGTACTTGATCGAAGAGCCGATGGCGGCTGCGATCGGCGCCGGCCTTCCTGTCGCCGAACCGACGGGAAACATGATCGTCGATGTCGGGGGCGGCACCACCGAGGTCGCAGTCATCTCACTCGGCGGCATCGTCGTCTCGCAGTCGCTTCGTGTCGGCGGCGACGAGATGGACGAGGCGATCATCAATCACATCAAGCGCGAGTACAAGCTGCTGATCGGTCAGCAGACCGCCGAGGAGATCAAGCTCGAAATCGGCTCCGCCTACGACATGCGCGAAGAGCTGCAGGCGGAGGTCCGTGGTCGCGACATGCTCACGGGACTGCCCAAGACGGTCGTCCTCAGCTCCGAGGAGGTGAGGCGCGCCCTCGACGAGCCGGTGCAGCAGATCATCGAGGCGATCAAGTCCACCCTCGACAAGACTCCTCCCGAACTGGCGGCGGACATCATGGATCGTGGAATCGTCCTCGCCGGAGGCGGGGCCCTGCTGACCAACTTCGACGAGCGGCTCCGCCACGAGACCCAGATGCCGGTTCACCTGGCCGAGAGCCCTCTCACCTGCGTGGCAGTCGGTTCGGGGCGCAGCCTCGAGGAATTCGAGGCGATCCACCGGAGCGCCAAGGCCCGTCGGAACAACCACCGCCGGTAGGTACCGCTAACCTAGAACACTCTCGTGCCTCGCACCCGCGTCAGCGCGGTCCTGGGCTCGTCCGTACCGAGACCGAGACCCCAGCCGTTTCCCTCCCGCAGCCGCTCGACGCTCAGGCGCCGGGTCGTCGTCGGAGTCCTCGTGTTGCTGTCGCTCGTCCTGATCACGATCTCGTTCCGTGCAGGGTCGGGCGGCCCGGTCCACCGCGTGGAGGGCGCCGGGGCGACCGTGCTTCGCCCCTTCGAGGTGGCCGCCGAGCGAGTCGCGCGGCCGTTCAGGGACGTGTACGGCTATTTCGCAAGCCTCGTTCACGTGAGGCGGGAGAACTCACGCCTGAAGCAAGAAGTGAACGAGCTGCGCCAGAAGGAGCTGCTGGGCCAGTCCGCGCTCGAGCAGAACCGGACTTTCCGCCGCCAGCTGAAGTTCATCGACAGCCCGCGCTTCCCGAGCGACTACTCGCCCGTCAACACGCGGATCATCTCCTGGGCCAGCGAGTTCGAACAGCAGGTCGTGATCGCGGCCGGCTCCGATTCCGGGATCAAGCCGGACACGCCGATCGTCACGAACTACGGACTGGTGGGTCGCGTGACCGACGTCACGGGCAGCGCGGCACAGGTGACGCTGCTGACCGACGAGAACAGCGCGGTCACCGCGCTCGACCAGACGACCGGCGCCACTGGGCTCGTCCGTCACGGTCAGGGTCAGGGATCGCTGGTGCTCGACTTCGTGCGCAAGGAGGCGAACGTGCTCGAGGGCGACGTCATCGTCACTGCAGGCAAGCAGTCGAAGCAATACCCGTCCCTCTTCCCCGGGGGCATTCCGATCGGCGTCGTCACGCACGTCGGCCAGAGCGACACGGCGCTGTACAAGCAGATCCAGATCGATCCCTACGTCGACTTCTCGGCGCTCGATGCAGTGACGGCGTTGATCACGAACAAGCGAACTCCACAGGCGCCCTGATGCCGGCCGACGCCGCAAAGGCCGGAGGGTTGCTGTTCCTCGCCGTCGTGATTCAGCTGTCGGTGATGGCGAACGTCGACATCCTCGGTGGTCACCCGAACCTGTTGCTCGTCACGCTCGTGTCCGTGTCGCTCCTGCGTGGCGCCGTGTTCGGCGCCGTTGCTGGATTCTGCGTCGGCTTGCTCGCGGACACCGGCGTGTTCGGCACGCTCGGTTTCACGGCGCTTCTGCTGACACTTGCCGGCTACTGGACCGGCCGCTACGGCGAGACGACCGGACGTGATCGGGCGCACGCACCGGTGCTCTCGATCGCAGTCATCACCGTCCTCTACCAGATCTCCGCGCTCGTTCTGCGCTTCATGCTCGGCGAGCCTGCGCCTGCCCGCTACATCTTCGCGGCGCTCGCTCCGACGGTACTGCTCAATCTGATTCTGACCGTTCCTGTCTACGCGCTCACGCGCCGCATGCTGCGCCCGCAGGAATGGGTGACACGAGAGGTGCGCCTCCTTGGCTAAGCGCAACCTTTCGCGCCGCTTCCTGCCGCCCGACCCGCGCGCCGCAGAGCCCTATCGGCTCACGCCACAGCTTGCTTTGCGTGTCGGAATCCTCGGCATGGTCGCTCTCGCGATCTTTGCGGCGCTGTTTCTCCGGCTCTGGTCACTGCAGGTCCTGAACGGGGAGCAACTTCTGCGGGCGGCGCAGAACAATCAGCGTCGCGACATCAGGGTGCAGGCTCCGCGCGGGCCGATCCTCGATCGCAACGGAGATGTGCTCGTCACGAACGTACCGGGCCGTGCCGTCCAGATCTGGTCTTCCGATCTCCCCAAGCGTCGCGGGGTGCGGCTGCGCGAGATCCGTGCGCTCGCGCGAGTCCTCGGGCTGTCGGCGAACGAGATCGGCGCAGCGATCAGACGCCATCGCCACGATCCGCTCACCCCGATCAGGATCAAGGACAGCGCCACCCGGGCGCAGGTCTTCTATCTCGAGGAGAGGGCCGAGGACTTTCACGGCGTCCAGATCGTGCCTGCCTATCTGCGCTACTACCCGCATGGGGAGCTCGCAGCCCACGTGCTCGGCTACGTCAGCGAGATCTCCAAGGAGCAGGTCGCGGCGCTGAGCAGCCAGGGCTACAGAGGTGGCGACACGATCGGGCAGACGGGCATCGAGGCGCAGTACGACCGGTACCTGCGTGGGACCGCCGGGCTCTCTCAGTTGCGCGTGGACTCGCTCGGTCGGCCGATCAGCCTCGTCGTGCCGAAGGTTCCTGCGCACCCCGGTAACGCCGTTCGCCTGACACTCGACGTGAAGCTGCAGAAGGCTGCCGAGGATGCGCTGCGCTACGGCATCGACCGCGCGCATAACTCGAACTGCTACGGCTGCTGGTTCTCGAACGGCGGCGCCATCGTCGCGCTCGACCCGCACGACGGCTCGATTCGCGCGTTGGCGTCCTACCCGACGTATCCGCCGTCGCTCTACGCCGGCCGCGTGCGCCAGCGGGCGCTCGACGTCGCCGGCCTCACGCCGCGCACGGCTGCGGCGAAGAACTATCCGGCGCTCGACCGTGCGATCAACGCCGCCTATCCGCCGGGCTCGACGTTCAAGCCCGTCACGGCGATCGCGGCGATGCAGGAGCACATCCTGCAGCCGTTCGAGCCCCTGGCCTGCACCGGGTCATACCAGAAGAACGGCACGACCTTCAAGAACTGGGATCCGAACGTGAACGAGGCGATGACTCTGCCGACGGCGATCGCGAGATCGTGCGACACCTACTTCTACCAGGTGGGCTATCGCTTTTACGGAATGCCGTCCAATCGTGGACCACGCCTGCAGGCCTGGGCGAGCCGGTTCGGCTTCGGCCAGAAGACCGGAATCGATCTGGGGTCGGAGCGGAGTGGTCTGCTGCCGACGCCCGACTGGCGCCTGAAGACGTATACGAGGAAGACCGACCCGGGCCACTGGCAGATCGACAGCCTCTGGAAGCCGGGCGACTCGATTCAGCTCGCGATCGGACAGAAAGACCTGCTCGTCACGCCGATGCAGATGGCGCGCTTCTACGCGATTGTCGCGAACGGCGGCAAGCTCGTCACGCCGCACATCCTGCTCGACGTCGAGCAACCTTCTTCGAATCACAGCCCGGGCCGGGCGGTGCCGACATCGCCGCCGCCTGCACCCGAGCCCACGAACGTCGACGCGCAGGCGCTCGCGGTCGTGCGCGATGGCTTGTTCCAGGCGACGCACGCCACACTCGGCACGTCGACTTCGATCTTCGGCAGCTTCCCGGTCCCGATCTCCGGCAAGACAGGCACAGCGGAAAAGATGATCGATCCTGGCGACGGCATCTTCCGGACCTTCAACCAGTCCTGGTGGTGCGGTTACGGGCCGTCGGACTCGCCCGACCTCGTCGTCTGCGCGCTGATCGAGAACGGCGGCCACGGCGGCGACGCGGCCGCACCGGCCGCCCTCAAGGTCTTCGAGTCGTTCTTCCACAAGCAGGCGACCCTCACCGGGCCGATCCACAGCGACTAATGGTCGACTACGTCTCCAACTCCCGTGCTGCAGCCCGCGCCCGCCGGCGCGAGGCGGCGGAGGTCGCCTCCCTCGTCCGGCGCCTCGACTGGATCCTGATCAGCAGCGTCGCCGCGCTCGTCGGGTACGGGCTCTGGGCGATCGCGGGGATCACGCAGCACGACGTCGCCGGCAACCAGAGCTACTACCTGACGCGTCAGTCTGTCTACGTCGTGATCGGGGTGCTCGGTCTGCTCCTCGCGACGCTCATCGATCCGGATCTCTACCGGACGCGGTGGCGTGTGATCTTCGGCGGCATGTCGTTGTTGATCGCGATCGTGCTCCTTGCCGGCCCGATTCGTGGCTCCAAGCGCTGGCTCGATCTCGGCTTCTTCCGCTTCCAGCCTTCCGAGTTCGGCAAGGTTCTGTTCGTCCTCGCTCTAGCGGGCTTCCTGGCGGAACGCTCGCGGCGGTTACACGAGGTTCGCACTACGCTCACTGCCGTCGGGCTCGCGTCGATCCCGATCTTCCTCGTCTTCCTCCAGCCCGACTTCGGTTCGGCCCTCGTGTACTGCGCGGCCGTTGGAGCCGTGCTCTTGGTCGCGGGAACGCCCTGGACCCACATCGCGGCGCTCGCGGCCGGAGCGGTGGCGCTCGCGGTTCTCGTGCTCGGAGCCCTCCCCGCGGCCGGAGTCCCGATCCTCAAGGACTATCAGCAGAAGCGGCTCACCAGCTTCCTCAATCCCTCCCAGGACCCGGGCGGGACGACGTACAACATCACGCAGTCCAAGAACGCCATCGGCGCCGGACGGTTGCGCGGCCGCGGCGTCGAAAACGCGACGCAGACCACGTTGAACTTCCTGCCCGAGCATCACACCGACTTCGTCTTCGCCTCGCTCGCCGAAGAGCGAGGCTTCGTCGGCGCGGCGTTGCTCCTGATGCTCTACCTGCTCGTGGTGTGGCGCGGCTTACGCATCGTGACCCTTGCGCGAGACCCGTTCTCGGCGATCGTCGCGGGCGGGCTCGTCGTCGCGTTGCTCTTCCAGGTCTTCGTGAACGTCGGCATGACGATGGGCATCGCTCCGATCACGGGGATCCCCCTCCCGTTCGTCAGCGTCGGCGGCTCGTCGATGATCGCGAACCTGGTCGCGATCGGCATTCTCTTGGCGATTCACGTGCGCGCCCGCGCGCGAAGGTAGGCGGATCTTCAGGCAGCCTCGGCGGCCGGCTTCAGCTTCGCGCGGCGAGTCCTGATGGCGCGCAGCCGCTGGGAGAGGCGGGCCCAGGCCCAGGGCTCGACTTCCTTGTAGCGGAGGACGGACTGGCCTCGAGTCGCTTCGAGATACTCGAACCAGGCGTCCGCTTCCTCGATCAGCAGCAGCTCGTGCGCTTCGCGTTGTCCGGTCACACGAAGGTCGTCGTCGGCGCTCATGAGCCGACCTGTCGCCCATGAGCGGGGGAAGGGGCGTTAGGGGAAACCGGGAGGTTTCGCTTTCCTTTCTCGTCGGCCCGCGCGGCGATCTCAGCGGCGCGCGAGCCGAGGCGGCACGTGAAGAAGGGAGCTCGTGAGGGAAACATGGTTTCCCTCACGGGAGCGAGCCGAAGGCGAGCGACGCTCATGGCTCGAAACCCTAGGTCCTGGACCGGACGGCAGGCCCGGCAGGAGCGGTTGGTACCCTGTGGGTAGATGTTTTCCATCGCCCACAACCTGCCGCGCACGCTCCGCGCCGCCGTCCAAGTCGGCGTTGCCGCAGCGCGCGCGCACGAAGGAGATTTTTCTTGCGCTGGTTTCGATCCAGAAAGTCCGAGGAGAAGGCGCCCAGCGAGGCCGCCGCTCCAGAAACACCTGAACCCGTAAGCACCGAGCCCGCCGACGAAGCGGGACAATCGAGCAGCACCAGGCCGAGACGTCGTCGCGGAAGCCGCGGCGGGCGCGGCCGTTCGAAGAAGACCGCGACGTCCGAGGCCAAGAGCGAGGCACCTCAGACGAAGGCGAAGACGGCGACGAGGGCGCCCGCGAGCGACCGAAAGCCGGCCGGCCGGCGGGAGCGCTCCCCACAGCGCCGCCGTCGGGAGCCGCCGCGGCGGGCCCCGCTGCCGCAGGCCAAGCGCGAGCTGCTCGTGTCCGTCGACGTCGGCGAGCAACGAGTTGCAGTTCTTGAGGACGATCGGGTCGCGGAGGTCTACCTCGAACGTCCCGAACGCCGCTCGATCGCCGGCGACATCTACCTGGGGACCGTGGACAACGTCCTGCCTGGAATGGAGGCCGCGTTCATCGAGATCGGTCTCGAGAAGAACGGCTTCCTCTACGTCGACGAGATCGTCACTCCCGAGCTCGAGGGCAAGGCGAGGCACGGCAAGAAGATCCAGGACCTGATCAGCCGCGGGCAGACGATCATGGTCCAAGCAGTCAAGGATCCGATGAAGACGAAGGGCGCGCGGCTCACGACCGAAATCTCGCTGCCCGGCCGGTTCGTCGTCTACCAGCCGAACGGCGACGGGTTCGGCGTCTCACGCCGCCTCGACGACGAGGAACGCGCGCGGCTCAAGGACGTGCTCAAGGCGCTCGACCTCAAAGGCGGCGGCGTGATCGTGCGTACGGCTGCAGAGGGCGCTTCGGCCGAGGACATCGAGCGCGACCTGCTCTTCCTGCAGAAGCTGTGGAAGTCCATCGACGCGCGAGCCAAGAAGTCGAAGCCGCCCACGCTGCTCTACCAGGAGGCCGAGCTGCCGCTTCGCGTCACCCGGGACCTCTTCACGGAGAATTTCGAACGCGCGCTCGTCGACGAGGACCGTGCCTACAAGCGAATCGTCGGCTATCTCAAGAAGACGTCGCCACACATGGTCGAGCGGGTCGTCCGCTACAAGGACAAGCCACCGCTGATGGAAGCGTACGGAGTCGACGCGGAGATCAAGTCGACGCTCAGCCGCCGGGTGGATCTGCCCTCGGGCGGCTATCTCATCTTCGACTATGCCGAGGCGTTCACCGTCATCGACGTCAACACGGGTCGCTTCGTCGGCTCACGCTCGAAGTCCTCCGGGGCGCGGCTCGAAGACACGATCACGAAGAACAACCTCGAGGCGGTGAAGGAAGTCGTCCGCCAGCTGAGACTGCGCGACATCGGCGGCATCATCGTCATCGACTTCATCGACATGGCGAACCCGAAGAACCGCGCGACCGTCGAGGGTGCATTGCGAACAGAGCTCGAGCGGGACCGGACGAAGACCTACGTGGTGGAGATCTCGCCGCTCGGTCTGGTCGAGATGACGCGTCAGAACGTCACCGACGGGCCACGCGAGATCATGACCAAGAAGTGCCCGACCTGTGGCGGCGACGGCATCGTCCTGTCGGAAACCTCTGCCGCGGTCGAGATCGAGCGACGCCTGCGCGCGCTCGCCGCCGGGTCACGGAGCCAGGCCTACCGCGTCGAGGTCGCGGCGAAAGTCGCGTCCATCCTCATCGGGCCGGGAGCCTCCCGCCTGCAGGAGCTGGAGAAGCAGACTCGACGGCGGTTCTATTTGCGGGCGAAGGACGACACGCATCTCGATCACTTCCTCGTCCTGGCCGAAGGGAAGCGAGAGGAGCTCGCGCCGGCAGCGCCGGTCGCCGAAGGGGCCAAGGTCGAGCTGAAGCTCGTCGAGGTCGGTCTCCACGACGCCGACGCCGGCGTAGGAAAGCTCGAGGGGCTGGACATCTGCGTCGCCGATGCTGCCAAGCAGGTCGGCAAGAAGGTCGACGTGCAGATCGAGCGTGTGCTCGACGACGCCGCCTACGCCACGCTGGTGAGCGGGATGGCGGCGCTCGACTCGCCGATCACCGCCGAAAGCGAGGCGGAGAAGCCTACGCGCCGAGCTGCGAGTGCACAGACCACCGCCAAGACGGCGGAGCTCGACGATCCCGAAGCCGAGGAGCCCGACGAGGAAGAGGCGGACTTCGAAGACAGCGACGAGCTCGAAGCGGACGAGCCCGCCGAAGATGGCGTCACCGCGGTGAACGGATCAGAGCCGGCCGCCCCGAAGAAGAAGACGCGCCGAGGCTCGCGCGGCGGCCGCGGCCGTAAGAAGAAGACCGCAGCCGGGGCACCCGCGGCTGCAGGAAACGGCAGCGGAGAACCGGGTGACGTCGCCGCGCCTGCCGTGGCCAGGATCCACGTTCCGGAACCGGGCCTGGGTGAGCCCGACGGATCTCCTGCGGAGGCCGCTGCGGACGGCACGGAGACTCCCAAGCCGAAGAAGAAGACCCGCAGGGGGACCAGGGGCGGGCGTGGCCGCAAGAAGAAGACTGCGGCGGCCGTCGCCACCGCGACGGAAGGAAGGGTCGAGCCACCGCCGCCTCAGCAGGAAAAGGCCGCAGAGGCCGGCGACGAAAGGCCTGCGGACGCCGGGGAAGAGAAGCCCGCGGGCTCGGACAAAAAGACTTCCGACTGGGAATATGTCCCCATGTCGCAGTGGGACGACGTCTAGCCTCCGCTACACTTTCGCGCTTGGCGGGCTGAAAGCCCGCATTTTCACGCCATGGCTGCCACCAAGAGCTCATACGCGATCATCTCGGTCGGCGGGAAGCAGTACCGCGTGCGCGAAGGCGAGAAGTTACTCGTCGACAGGCTGAAGACCGACGAAGGGAAGACCTTTAACCCCGACGTCCTCTTTCTGGGCGGCGAGGGCGACGGGATACTCGCCCCCCGGACGCAGGTGACGGCAAGGGTGGTGGAGCACGTCCTCGGCGACAAGATCCGGATCGGCAAGCGCCGTGCGAAGACCGGTTACCGAAAGCAGACCGGCTTCCGGGCACATCTGTCGCAGATCGAGATCCAGTCGATCGGCGGCGCCGCGAAGCGTGCACCCGCCGCGCCCGAGCAGGAGCAGCCGGCGTCCGGGCCGAAAGCAGAGCCGAAGAGCGCGCCGGCAGCTGCAGCACCGGCCCCGGCTGAGCCGCCGCGCGGGTACGAGGACTTCACCGTCGCGGACATCTCGGAGAAGTCGAAGCGGTGGAAGGTCGAGCAGCTCGAAGCGGCGCTGAAGTTCGAGAAGAAGAACGCCAATCGTAAGGGCGCGATCGCGGCACTCGAGTCCGCGTTCGCCGCGAAGCAGGAGAAGAGCTAATGGCTCACAAGAAGGGACTCGGCTCGTCGCGCAACGGGCGCGACTCGAACCCGAAGATGCTCGGCGTGAAGATCTTCTCCGGCCAGGAGGTCAAGGCCGGGATGATCCTCGTCCGTCAGCGTGGGACGAAGTTCCGCCCCGGTGCCGGCACGGGCATCGGTCGCGACGACACGATCTTCGCCACCCGCCCCGGAACGGTCGCGTTTCGCCAGAGCGGCGAGCGCCGCTTCGTCGAAGTCAGCGACTAGCGCGCCCCAGCGGGCCGCTAGCGTTGGTCCGTGTTCCACGATCGAGCTCGAATCGACGTCCAGGCGGGGCGCGGGGGGGACGGAAGCCTCCACTTCCGTCGTGAGAAGCACGTCCCCAAGGGCGGCCCCGACGGTGGCGACGGCGGGCCCGGAGGAGACGTCGTCCTGGTCGCCGATCCGGATCTGCGCGACCTGTCCGCGTTCCGTGTGAAGCGGCGCTACAAGGCGGGCAGCGGCGACCCCGGCCGCGGCGCGTTGAGGCACGGCGCGACCGGAGAGTCACTCGAGCTCCGCGTCCCCGTCGGAACCCAGGTGCTCGACGAGGAGGAGCAGGTCGTCGCCGATCTCGCGGCGCCGGGAGCCCGCATGATCGCAGCGCGGGGCGGAAGCCCGGGTCGGGGCAACAAGCGCTTCGCCACGCCGACGCGCCGTGCACCGCGGTTCGCGGAGACCGGCCTGCCCGGTGAGGAAGCGACGCTCGACCTTCGCCTGAAATTGCTGGCGGACGCGGCGCTCGTCGGGCTTCCGAACGCCGGAAAGTCTTCGCTGCTCACGAGGATCTCGAATGCGAAGCCGAAGGTCGCGGAGTATCCCTTCACGACGCTGGCACCCATCCTCGGCACCGTGGACGCTCCGGACGCGTCGCGGCAGCTCACGGTGGCCGATGTACCCGGCCTGATCGAAGGCGCGAGTGAGGGCGTCGGTCTCGGACACGAATTCCTCGCTCACCTGGAGCGTGCGAATCTGCTGCTGCACGTGATCGACTCAGCCGAGGACGACGCCGCCGAGCGGTTCGCCATCGTTGATCGCGAGCTGGCCGCGTACGGCGCCGGGCTCGAGACCCGGCCGCAGGCGATCGTCCTCAACAAGATCGACCTGCGTGCGGACAGGCCGACCTTCGACGTCGAAGACGACCGCATCCGGCGGGTCTTCCGCATCTCCTGCGCCACCGGCGAAGGCGTGGAGGAACTGCGGCGGGCGCTGTTCGAGCTCTGTCCGCCGCAGGCTCTCGCCGCCCCGTCCGCTGACGGGCTCGTCGACTTCCTCGTGTACCGGCCACGGCCGGGCGGCCGCCGCTTCAGAGTCCTGCGCACGGACCGCGGCTTCCGTATCTCCGGGGAGGTTCCGGCCGACGAGGACGAGCTTGCAGCTGCGCTCGAGGCCGCCGGAGCACGTAAGGGCGACGAGGTCGAGGTGGGCGGCGAGTTCCTGGAAGTCCAGTGACAGGCCTGCTCGGCGGCACGTTCAATCCGCCGCACAACGGACACCTGGCGCTCGCGCGTGCGGCTCGGGAGCACTTCGATCTCGACGCCCTCGCAGTGCTTGTGGCCGAGCGGCCCGGACACAAGCAGGTCCGGCTCGACGCGGAGACACGCTTGAAGCTTGTGCGGGCCGCCTTTCCCGACTACCGGGTCGAGCCCGATCCGTACGAGCGCACCGTCGACATGCTCCGCGCGCGGCGGTGGCGCGAACCGTTGTTCCTCATCGGCGCCGATCAGTTCGCGGATTTCCTCACGTGGAAGGATCCCGAGGACGTGCTCGTACTCTCGCGGATCGGTGTTGCGACCCGACCGGGGTTTCCGGCGGAGCGTCTGGACTCGGTCTTGCAACGACTTTCGCGGCCGGACCGCGTCGAGCTCTTCGAGATCGAGCCGGTGCCGATCTCGTCGCAGGAGATCAGGGACCGCGTCGGCCGTGGGGAATCGATCGACGGGCTCGTGCCTCCTGCCGTCGCCGAGTTGATCGAGGCTCTCGGGCTCTATCGAAATACCTAGCGAGGCGGCTAAACTTTGACCGTCATTTCGAAACGGAGCTGAAGCCACACTGACGTCTCTCGAACAAGCCCGCCGTATCGCCAGCCTCGCCCAGGACAAGCTGGCCCAGGACGTAGTGATTCTCGACATGCGGCCGGCCTGCTCTTACACCGACTACTTCGTCGTCTGCACGGGACAGAACCCCCGTCAGGCCGCTGCCATCTACGACGAGGTGCACAGCGGGATGAAGCACGATGTACGGCTCTTGCCGAGCTCGGTCGACGGCCAGCGTGAAGCCTCCTGGATCGTCGCCGACTACCTCGATGTCGTCGTGCACATCTTCACGCCGGATGCGCGTGCGTACTACCGGCTCGAAGAGCTGTGGGGCGACGCCCCGCCCGTCGAGGTCGCGGCCGGCTAACAGGATCTCCGGAGCGCGACGCACGCGGCGACGCGGAGCTGTTCGAGGTAGGCGTGCGCACGGGCCTCGGCGACGAGCGGGGCTGCGGTTCCCAGTGTTTTCACCACTGATTCGAGTGCGGCTGTTCCGTCGCTGAACGGGCCCCGTGACTCCAGGATGAGCCACGAGGGAAACGCGCGAAAGCGCACGCCTGCCCGTCGCAATCCTGACCCGTTCACCGGTCCGTCTAGCGGGATGGACATGAAGACTGCGTCCGTCGCTCCCGTGCGTTTCACGGCGCGGGCGAGCGCGACCGGCTCACGGGAGTAGGCGCGGGCCTCCCTTGCCACCGGCAGTGCCGCGAGAAAGACCGGCGAGTAGGGATACATGATGTCGTGGGGAGCGAGCTCCCTCGTCAACCACGCCGCGGGCGCAGCGACGGCTCGCTCCGCTCCTGTCGGCATCGTTCGCGGTTCGGAGACGGCGCTGGGGGCGAGTGCCGCGGCGGCGAGGATGACGCCGATCGCAGCGAGACGCGCCTTCGCCGGTAGCAAGGCTCCCAGGCGGGCCGCGCCGGTCGCGACGAGCGCGATCCAGAGCGGCAGCACGAAGATGAGATGGCGGGGGGCGAGTGGGCCGCTGAAGAGCCCTGTCGCGCGTGCGATTGCAAGCGCGGGCGGAGGAACCGCAACCGTCAAGAGTGCAAACGCGGCGACCGCGGGCCGGCGGCGAGCGAGCGTGAGCATCCCCACTGCGGCGAGTCCGACGAAGAGGGCCAGCATGGCGCCGCTTCCACCGGCGGCACCGCCGAGCGCTTGCAACGTGGCCGCTCCGGTGGAGACACCGCTGTCGATGTTGTGGCCCTTGGGCGAGTACCTCTCGGAGAGTCGCAGGTCGGCAAGCAGCAGGGGCACGGCGAGTAGTGCAACCGCGAGAGTCGGAAGCGCAGCACGCAGCGACCGGCCGCGCCAGAGCCAGAGGGCGACGACCGCCTCGACGGCGACCAGAAACGCCCC
>Ga0070699_100003778_pt1 | contig 13384 bp, 14 predicted proteins | sample KBSK1503metaG_FD_65473 | JGI IMG/M metagenome (GOLD analysis project Ga0070699, IMG submission 65473) | Corn, switchgrass and miscanthus rhizosphere microbial communities from Kellogg Biological Station, Michigan, USA - KBS K1-50-3 metaG | ecosystem: Host-associated > Plants > Roots >...
CATCCAGGCGCTCGAGCAGTACATGCCGCTCTCCGACATCAAGCTCTCGTTCGCCGACGGCATCCTCTTCTCCCGGATGGAGAAGGTCTTCGATCGCAAAGTCCCGGCGGCCGCGGTGTTCTCCGGCCCGTACTACTTCCTTGAGCAGATGGGCTTCCGCAAGGTGATCGACACCACGTTCATGATGGCGGCGATGCTCAACAACGAGCCGAATCCCGAGGACGTGAAGAAGTACTACCGCGCGCTGCGCAAGGCGCAGCGCGATATCGACCTGCGGCCCGAGCGCTACACGCATTACTACAAGAAGGAGTTTCCGGCGCGCTTCATCCCGATGATGGACACCCGGCGCTGGGGACCGGGCGAGCGCATCGTGTTCGAGCCCTACACGAAGGAGGTGTTCGAGGAGTCCTTCAAGTGGATCCGCGAGCGCGACATCTTCGAGGGCCAGGACATGGGCGCGGGCAAGTACGAAGACGCCTGCGTCTCGCTTAGCGCATAAGCGCTCCTACTTGGGCGGGATGATCGGCAGCAAGAGATAGGGCTGCCGCTCGAAGTGCAGCGTTACGCGGCCGCCGAAAATATCCCGCGGCCGGTCGGTCTCGTCGTCATGCGTGAACGGCCCGCAGCCGCGCATCGGATGCTTCATGTTCGAGAGGCTCGCCGGCGGCTCGTCGTGCTCGTAGTCGCGTCCACGGATGGAGAGTGCGATGCGATAGCCGGGAGGCACGACGATGCACGTCGGCCAGATCTCGATATCTAGCTCCACCACCTCCCCCGGCTCCAGTGGCTGCTTGTCATCGTGCGTGTGATACGGCCGGTAAGGTCGCGAGAGCTCGGAGTCGAGCTTGCGGTGCGACGCGCGCAGCCAGCCCTGGCCGACCGGCGTCTTCGGATCGAGCGCGCCGTAGAAAAGCACTTCCTTTCCGGCCGGATCGAATACACGCAGGACGACGAAAAGATCTGCGTCCGCCGTTGCGCAAGAGATCCACAGCTTCAGCGCCGACGGGCCGGTAATCTCGGTTTCGCTCTCGGTGGTCATGGAGAAGCTGACGCCGTCGCCCATCGGCTCGTACGCGAGCGTGCCCCTGCCCGCTGCCGGCTGGCGCGATAGGCGCATCGCCTGCGGGTCGAGGTAAAAGCGCGTCCACTGCGTGCGCGCGAGCGGCCATTCATTCTCCTGGCGCAGCAGGAATTTCTCCCCGGGATGGCGCACGTTGAGCTGCACTCGTGGCCGCTTGTCCCAGCCGTTGCGCGTGCCCTTGAGGAAGTGGTCGAAGAACGCGAGCTGGAGCTTGCGTCCATAGTCGCTATAGAACGGCGCCCAGTGCGAGCCGCAGTGCACTTCGAGCCACTTCTCGCTCGAGGCCGAGCGCACGAAGCCTTCGAAGTTGCCGCGCGTATGCAGGCCCTGTCCGCCCCAGTTGGCGGCCGAAAGCAGCGGGACGCGCACCTTCGACAGGTCGGCGCTGCGCTCGCGGTAGTACGCGCCATCCATCTCCCGCGTGAGGAACGCCATCCACATGTCCTCGCGGTCGCGCGCGAGTTCCTCCTCGCCGAGCGTCTCGGGGCCGCAGACGAGCTCGCCGGTGTTCGGATTTTTCCTGCCGCGAGTGCCCATGCCGTGCTGCACCGTCTTCACCTGCATGTCCTGCCAGTTCTTGCGAAAGCTGCAGATGATGCCGCCGTGGCGCGCGCTCTCCCGGTAGGCATCGTTCCAGCCTTCCCAGACGCAAATCGCCCCCAGGTGCGGCGGTTGCGCCGCCGCCGCGCGCCACTGGTTGCTCGCATAGTACGAGATGCCGTTCATGCCGACGCGTCCGCTCGACCACGGCTGCGCGGCGGCCCACTCGATGCATTCGTAGATGTCGCGCGTCTCGCGCGCGTTGTTGTGGCAGAGATATCCGGGCGAGCGCCCGGCGCCGCGCGAGTCGACGCGCACGCACGCGTAGCCTTCCGGCACCCACTTCTCGGGATCGACGACTTCCCAGTTCTGGTAGCGGTTCGACGAGCCGGCGACGGCGTCCGGATAGTCGCGCGCCATGATTTCCCACGCCGTCTTGTAGCCCACCTGGAAGGCGAGCCCCTTGCCGTATGGGCCGTAGCTGAAGATCACCGGATGGCGGCCCTCGTCGGGTCGATAGACATCGGCGCGCAGCACGAGGCCGTCGTCCATGCGGATCGGGACGTCCCAGTCGATTTTCATGCGTAGCCTGGCGGGGCGGTAAACGGACCGGTGATTAGCGCCACTTTTTGCGCGAGCGCGAGGAGCGCCGGCTCGCTCCAGCGCCTGCCGACCAGCTGCACGCCGATCGGCAAGCCATCGCGCGAGCGGGTGAGCGGCAATACGACCGAAGGGTGACCCGTCAAATTGAATATGCAGGTGTACGCAGTGCCGGCGATGAAGTAAGGCACCTTGTGCTCATCGACCTCGATCGGCGTGCCGAAGGGCACGTGGCCGATCGCCGCGCTCACCGTCACCGGGCAGATGAAAGCGTCCCATTGCTCGAGGAAGCGCTCGAGCGTCCCGATGAGCCGGTCGCGCCGCGTGAGCGCGGCCATGTAATCGGCGATCGTGGCACGCGCGCCTTTTGCCGAGCCGCGCGCCACAGCCCACGCCTCGCCGAGCGCGGCATTGAGCGCGGCGACGCGTTCGCGCGCGCGATCGCCCCCCGTCGCGGCGCGCTCGGCGATGGCGATCTCGCCCCAGGTCTGCCACGCCTCGTCGAAACTGAATGCCTCTGGATTGCGCTCCTCGACCACGCAGCCCGCCCCGCCAAGGGCTGCCGCCAATTTGCGGATGCCCTCGCTGGTCGCGTGTGTCACCGGCACGCCGCCGAAATTCGCGCTCCAGGCGAAGCGATGCCGAGCGAGCGGCCGCTCGGGCGGCTCGTGCCACGGCACGGGTGGCACGTCCCATTCGACATCGTCGGGGCCGGAGATGATCTTCGTCACGAGGGCGAGATCCTCGACCGTGCGCGCGAGCGGGCCGAGCGTATTCATGTGGCGCACGGCGCGCGGCAGGCCCGGCGGCTCGGGAATGTGGCCGGTATTGGGAATGCGCCGCTCAGTCGGCTTGAGACCGAAGAGGCCGCAGAAGTGTGCCGGCGTGCGCACCGACCCGGCGAGATCGCTGCCCACGTCGAAGACCGAGAGGCCGGCCGCGACCGCCGCCGCGCCGCCACCCGTGGAGCCGCCCGGCGTGCGCTCGAGATTCCACGGATTGTTGGTGCGGCCGAAGATCGGGTTATCGGCCCGGTAATCGGCCGAAAGCGGTGGCACGTTGGTCTTGCCGAGCAGAATCGCGCCGGCCGCGCGCAGGCGGGCCACGGCCGGCGCATCGCGCTCGGGCACGTAATCCTTGAGCGGCGGATGGCCGCCGGTCGTGCGCAGTCCCGCCGTCTCGAGCGCGTCCTTGATGGTGAACGGCACGCCGTGCAGCGGACCCCACAGCTCGCCGCGCGCGAGCGCCGTGTCCGCTGCCTGCGCGCGTCCTCGTGCACGCGCTTCGTCGAGCGTGCAGACGGCGTTGAGCGCGGGATTGTGGCGCGCAATGCGCCCGAGATGGGCCTCGACGAGCTCGCGAGCCGAGCTACGGCGCGCGCGGATCGATCCTGCTAGCTCGACGGCGCTCGCGAAGGCATCTGCCGGCACGCGGGCATTCTAGCCCGCGACAAATCAGTGCAGCGTGCGCACGAACGTGCGACCGCGCAGCACGTCCTTCGCGCTTGGCCGCTCGAACATGAAATCGAGCAGGGCGACGGCGATCTCGTTATAGATTGCCTCGCACTGCTCGGCGTTGATGAACGGGTAGACGCCGATGTCGGTCACCACCAGCTCCTTCTCGAGCGCGAGCGAGCGCAGCTCCTCGGGCAGCGCCGAAGAATCCTGGACGGTGAACCCGTGCAGCTGCGGACAACGGTCGAAGATGACGTCGAGCCTCGCGGCCAGGTCGTCTTCGAGCGGCGGCAGCTCGAGGTTCAGGTTGCCAAGCTGGGCAGGCTTCATGGGCCGCCTGCCGCAAGGCCCGTGCCTGCCACTGCCTCAGTGCAGGAAGCGCACGAAGGTCCTGCCGGGAAGCAATTCCTTGGCCTCGGGCCATGACGACACGGCAGCGCTGATCGCGGCGGCGATGGCGCGATAGACCTCGTCGTACTGCAGCTTGCCCAGGCGCGGCGCGAGCGCGATCTCGAAGATGAAGAGCTCCCCTTCCAGCGCCGTCGGGTCGATGTGATCAGGCAGCCCGGCACGGTCGCGCACGCTGAAGCGAAATAATTCCGGACAGCGCGCGAACACGGCCTCGACGCGCTCGAGCACGCGGGCTTCGATACTGCTCATGACTCCCTCCCGCGGCCAACTATACTGCGCGCGTGGAGCTCGGCAACGCATTCCTCGCGCAGGCTGCGATTTATTTCGCAGCCGCGGTGCTCGCCGTGGTGGCCGCGCATCGCCTCGGCCTGGGATCGGTTGCGGGCTATCTCCTGGCGGGCATCGCGGTCGGGCCTTGGGGGCTGAAGCTGATCGGCCAGCCGGAGGCAATCCGCGCCTTTGCGGAGCTGGGCGTGGTGTTCCTGCTCTTCGTCATCGGCCTCGAGCTCGAGCCGCGGCGCCTATGGCACATGCGCACGCGTCTCGTCGGCCTCGGGCTTGCGCAGGTGCTCGGCTCGATCGCCGTCATCGCCGCGGCGGCGCTCGCCGGCGGCATCAACTTCCACATCGCGATCCTCGCCGGCATGGCGCTTTCGCTGTCCTCGACCGCCCTCGCGCTGCAACCCCTCACCGAGCGCGGCGCGCTCGCCACGCAGGGCGGCCAGGCAGGATTCGCGATCCTGCTGTTCCAGGACCTCGCCGTGATTCCCATGCTCGCGGTGCTGCCGCTCCTCGGCACGGCGGGCGGCTGGTCGGGTTTCACCTGGCAGGGCCTCGCCTTCGCGCTCGCTGCGATCGTCGGCACGCTCGTGCTCGGGCACTTCATCGCGCGGCCCGTGTTTCGCCATATCGCGCGCACGCGGCTGCGTGAAATTTTTACCGCCTTCGCGCTGCTCCTCGTGCTCGGCATCGCGCTCTTGTTCGAGGCGGCGGGATTGTCGATGGCGCTGGGCGCCTTTCTCGCGGGCGTCGTGCTCGCCGAGTCGGAGTATCGCCACGAGATCCAGGCGGCGATCGAGCCCTTCAAGGGATTATTGCTGGGCCTCTTCTTCATCTCGGTGGGCATGAGCGTCGACTTCTCGGTCCTGCTCGCCCATCCCTGGATTGTCGTCGGCCTGATCGCCGGGCTTTTCGCGCTGAAGGGCGCAGTACTGTGGTTCATCGCCGAGCGCACGCGCCTGCCGGCGAGCGAGCGGCCTTTATTCATCCTGCTCCTTGCCCAGGGCGGCGAATTCGCCTTCGTGATCCTCGGTCTTGGCGCCGGAAACGGCGCGCTGCCGGAAGCGACCGCGCAGGCGATCACCCTCGCCGTGGCGCTCTCAATGATTGCGACGCCGTTTCTCCTGCTCGCGCACGATCGTTTTATCGCCCCGCGCTTCGCCGAGCCGCTCGCGCGCGAGGCCGAGCAGCCGGAGCCGGCAAAGGTCATCGTCGCGGGGCTCGGGCGCGTGGGACAGGTCGTGGCGCGGCTTCTCAACGCAAGCGGGTACCACCCGACAGTGCTCGATGATGACCCCGACGAGGTCGAGCAGCTGCGCAAGTTCGGCTTCCGCGTCTTCTACGGCGACGCCACGCGCCTCGATCTTCTGCACGCCGCCGGCGCCCAGAGCGCAGACTTGCTCGTCATCACGCTCGACGATCCGCCCGCCATTACACAGCTCGCGCGCGTCGCACGCATGCACTTTCCGCGGATCAGGATCGTTGCCCGCGCGCACGACATGCGCCACATGTTCGAGTTGCGCGATCTCGGCGTCGAGATGGTCGAGCGCGAAACCTGGTCGGCCGCGCTCAAGCTTGGCGAGACGGCGCTTGCCGTCGTGACGCAGGACCCGGCGCGCGCGAGCCGCGCGGCGCAGGCCTTCGCCGAGCACGACCACGTCGTGCAGGCCAAGCTCTACGCCGTGCACAAAAGCGAGCCCGACGCGCACGTCATGGTGTCCAACGAGCTGCGCGACCAGCTGCGGCGCACGCTCGCCGAGGACGACGAGCAAGTTAGGAGTAGACTCGCGCCATGAGCGCACCCGAGGCGGCCGGCGGCAAGCACGCACCGATCGCGGGCAAGGATCCCTACGTCGAGCTCGCGGAGCGCATCTTCATCGGGCTCGCCGCCCGCGTGTACGGCACGCTCGCCGGCACGGAGCAGAAAAAGCCCGATCCCAAGGCGCTCGCCACATTCAGTTTCAAGCTCGCGGACGCCTTCGAGCAGGCGAGCAACGAGACGCCGCGCCGGCTCGCCGAGATCGAGGCGAAAAACAAGGCGGCCGTCAAGCTCGACGAGGTCGACCTCTCGAGCGTCTTCAAGTCCACAACCAAGTCCTGACTTTCGTCCTGGTTCACGGCGCATGGGGCGGCAGCTGGATGTGGTCGCACGTTGCGCCGCTCCTGCGCGCTGCCGGCCACGCGGTGCATACGCCTTCGCTCACCGGCATCGGCGAGCGCTCGCACCTCGCCTCGCCCACGGTAAACCTCTCCACGCACGTCACCGACGTCTTGCAGTGCCTGCGCTATGAGCGCCTCAGCGGCGTCGTGCTCGTCGGCCACAGCTATGGCGGCATGGTCGTCACCGGCGCTGCCGAGCGCGCGCCGGAATGCATCAGCACGCTCGTGTACCTGGACGCCTTCATCCCGCGCTCGGGCGAGGCGCTCGTCGATCTCCTGCCGGCGCGCGTGCGCGAACGCTTCCCCACCTCCGGCTGGCAAGTGCCGCCGCTGCCTGCGCAGGCGCAGGGCATGAGCGACGCGCAGGAAATCGCCTGGCTCGAGGGCCGGCGCGATCCGCAACCGATGAAGACCTTCACCGAGCCTCTCGCGCTCGATGGACGCTACAACGGAAGGCGCGCGTACATCTTCTGCACCGGTTACTCGCCCACGAGCTTTGCGCCTTTCGCGCAACGCGCGCGAAACGACCCGGCATGGCGCTACCACGAGCTGCCGACACACCACTATCCTCAGATTTCGCTGCCGCGGGAAACCGCGAGCCTGCTCTTTAAGTACGCCTGAAGGAGGATGCCGATGAAACGCTGGCTGATTCTCGCGCTGATCGCCGCGCTGGCGGGGTGCGATACCACCGTGACGAAGCAGGAGATGGAGACCGCGGACTACGGGCCGCGCCCGGTGAACTACCAGGACGAGATCAAGAGCTATCTCAGCCTGCGGCTCACCGACCCGAAGGACGCCGTCGTCGACTTGCGCAACGAGCCGAAGATCCTCTATCAGCGCGGCACCGGCATTCGCGGCGAGCAGTATGGCTGGGGTGTCTGCGTGTGGGTGAACGACAAGAACAAGCGGGGAGCCTATGAAGGCTTCTACCCCATGACGTTCATCCTGCGCAACGAGAAGATCGTCGCCGTCAACGGCGGTCCGGATGACGCCAACATCATCGGCGCGCGCTACGCGCGCGAGCAATGCGAGCGCTTGGGCGCGCCCTTCAACGGCTAGCTACGGCTTGCCGATGAAGTCCTGCTTGCCGACCTCGACGCCGTTGTGGCGCAGGATGTTGTAGGCCGTCGTGACGTGGAAATAGAAGTTCGGGTAAGCAAACCCGAGTAGGTATTGCATCCCCGTGTAGCGGCGTTCGCCGCTGCGCATCGGCAGCACGATCTCCTTTTCCTCGCTGCCATCGATGCGCTCGGCGCGCACGGACTCGATGAAGTCGAGTGTCTTGGCGATGCGGCTCTTCAGGTCGGCGAACGTCTGCTCGGTGTCCTCGTGCTTGGGGATCTCGACGCCGGCAAGGCGCGCGACGGCGCCCTTGGCGGTATCGCAGGCGATCTGCACCTGCCGCGTGAACGGGAACATGTCCGGGTAGAGCCGGAAGGTCGTCAGTGCTGCGGCATCGATCTTCTTCGCCGCGCAATGCGCCTCCGCCTTTTCGATCAGCGCCGAGAGGTTGCGCAGGAGGTTGGCGAGGCGCGGCGCCGAAGCCTGATACATTGAAATGGTCATGGGGGGAGATTCTAAGCCGCGGCGCCTGTTCTATGGCTGGTACATGGTCGGCGCCGGAGCGAGCCTGCAGTTCCTGCTCGCCGGCTTGATGTCGCAATCGTTCGGCGCCTATGTCGCCGTGCTGCAAGCCGAGCGCGGCTGGAGCAAGACCGCACTTTCCGGTGCCGCGGCGCTCCAGCAGATGGAGTCCGCCCTTCTCGGGCCGCTCCTCGGCTGGGTCATCGACCGCTTCGGGCCGCAAGGCGTGATCCGCGTGGGCATCGTCGTGTTCGGCTGCGGCCTGATGCTCCTTAGCCAGACCGACAGCCTGCCCGCCTTTTACGGCGCATTCCTGGTGATCGCGCTCGGCGCCGGCTGCTGCGGTCTTTTCCCGATCAACGTCGCGCTCATGCACTGGTTCGAGCGCTGGCGCGCGCGTGCGCTCTCCTCGATGTCGATCGGCCTCGCGCTTGGCGGCATCTCGGTTCCGCTTGTCGCCTGGTCGCTGCAGAACTACGGCTGGCGCGCTACCGCGTTCGCCTCCGGGCTGATTGCGATCGCCGCCGGCCTGCCCCTGGGCATGGTGATGCGGCGCCGACCCGAGGACTACGGCAGCACCATGGACGGCCTGCCGGCCAACGCCGCGGGCGACAGCGCGTCTGCCGAGCGCGCCGATCCCGGCCGCGACTTCACTGCGCGCGAAGCGGTGCGCACGACGGCCTTCTGGCTGCTCTCGCTCGGGCACGGCTTCGCGCTCTTCGTCGTGCATGCCGTGAGCGTGCATTCGATTACGCACATGAAGCAGGACCTGGGCTACACGCTCGAGCAAGCGTCCTTCGTTTACACGCTGCTCACGCTGTCGCAGATCGGCGGTGTGGGCATCGGCTGGCTGATCGGTGATCGCTACCAGAAGCGCCTCATCGCCGCGGCGTGCATGCTGATGCACATGACCGGATTGCTGCTGCTCACCTACGCGCTGAATGCCGCGATGGTGCTCGCTTTCGCGGTGCTGCACGGCACCGCCTGGGGACTGCGCGGGCCGTTCATGCAGGCGCTGCGCGCCGACTACTTCGGCCGCAGCGCCATCGGCATAATCCTCGGCCTGTCGCTCATGATCGTCGTCGTCGGCCAGGTCGGCGGCCCGATGATCGCCGGGGTGCTTGCCGATGCCACGGGCAACTACCGCGCGGGCTTCACCATCCTCGCCTTGCTCGCCGGCCTCGGTTCGCTCTTCTTCGTGCTCGCGCGCAAGCCCGAGCCGCCGCTGCGCTAGAAGAATGCGAGCGACCGCGCCTCGATGCTCTGCCGCGGCGGCGCGCCGCGCGGCGTGGTCGGATCGTCGAACGAGGTGTGCGGCGTGAAGCGCGCGCGCGCGTCCTTCTGCGAATCGAAAACCTTGAACACGATCGCCTCGTCGCGGCGCATCTGCGGGAAATAGAACCAGCGATGCTGCGGGTTGTACTTGAGACGGTAAGTCTGGCCGACGCGGTTCGGATAGCGGCGCTCCGCCAAGAGCAGGTCTTCCGCCGCCACGGAGCGCGCGTCCGCCATCGCGAGCGGATTTGCGCGCAGTGCTTGCGCCGCATCGGCATAGGCAGGACGCCAGACCTGGATGATGGCGAAGCGCCGCCGTAGCAGCAGGTCCGCCTCTTCGCCCATCAGCTCGCGCACGCGATTGGGGCCAGACCATTCCGTGTAGTCGTTATGCGCCGAGAGCACCGGCTCGCGCACGAGCTTCGCCTCCCGCTCGCGTTCGTCTCCCGAGCGCAGCGTATGGTCGAAGACGACCACGCGGCTCGCGCCCGCCAGCCGGCGGATGAGCGCCTCGACTTCCGGGTAGTAGACGCGCTTGAGCTCATCCGGATCGAAGAAATCCTGCACCGCGGTGCGATGCTCGACGAGCACGAAGCCGTTCGCGTCGAGCGCGAGATCGCGTGCCTCGCGCCCGTTGGCGATGTCCACGCGATGGCGCTCCTCCGCGCCGCTCGTGCGCCGGCGGATGTTGTTCGGCCCGAAGGTCTCGTTGACGAGCTTCTCGCCCGTATCGCGCGTGTAGGTGATCTCAGCTTGCATGTTGCGATTTTAGTTTGAAGAGCCGCTCGGCGTTCGTGCGCCCGATCTTCAGCCGGTCGGCTTCACTGATCGGGCAATCGTCGAACCAGATGGCAGCGTGGTCGACGTTCTCGAACGGCCAGTCGGTCGAGAACATGATGCGGTCGGCGCCGACTTCGAGCATGGCATCCATCAGCGTCTGGGTGCGGAAGTTGCCGGAGGTCGTGAGATGGAAGTTGCGCTGGAAATACGCGCCGAGCTTCTCCTTCGCCGGATAGCGCGGCCGCGCCTTCGTCCAGGCGTTGTGATGGTCGACGCGCCAGATGCCAGCGGGCAGCCCTTCGCCGAGGTGGCCAAGGATGATCTGCAGGCGCGGATGCCGGTCGAAGAGGCCTGAGGCCATGAGGCGCAGCGCGTGCACGGCGGTCTCCTGGGCGAACGCCCAGGCCGGCCCGAGGAGCCACGGATGGCCGTCGTAGATCTGGGCGGCGATGGCCAGCGGATTGCGCGGGTGCAGGTAGAAGGGCACGTCGAGACGCGCGCACTCGGCCCAGAAATCGCCATAGCGCGCATCGTCGAGATACACCATGGCGTTCGGGTCGCCGATCTGCGAGAAGCCGTTGACCAGCGCGCCGCGGAAGCCGAGCTCCTTGACGCAACGCACGAGCTCGCGCGTCGCCGCCGCAGGGTCCTGCATCGCGAGCGCCGCGAACCCCTGGAAGCGGTCCGGGCGCTTCGCCACCTCGGCGGCGAGGAAGTCGTTCGCGCGCCGCGCCGTGTCGAGCGCTCGCTCGCCGTCCGCAATCGCCTGTATCGCCGGCGCATTGAGCGAGAGGATCATCATCTGCACGCCGTGGCGGTCCATCTCGGCGATGCGGCGCTCCTGGATGTCGAGGATGCGCGACTTGAGCTCGGGCCAGGTGGCGTCGGGCAGAAATCCTTTCGAATCCGACAGCGTGTCCGGAATGGCGAAATGCTCTTCCAGGCCGATCTTTCCTTGCATGGGTGTCTCCGCGCGCAGTTTCATGGCATCTTAATGCCCCCGAGGGAGGCCCGATGAACCCCCAAACGCCGGCTGGTTTCGCGTCTGCCGCCACGTACGACCCGGCGGTGGCGCTGCAGTTCTTCAAGTCCGCCGGCACAACCGCCGTCATCGCCGAGGGGGCGAAGATCTTCGCGGAGAACGAGCGCGAGATCCCACTGCTGCGCAAGAACAAGGTCTATTACCTGCTGAAGGGCGAGGTCGGCCTACTCGCCGGCGACAGAAGCATCGGCCGCGTGCGGCCCGGCGAGATCTTCGGCGAGATGGCGCTCATCTCGCGCGCCCCGCGCAGCGCCTCGGCGGTGGCGAAGACCGCCTGCCGCGTGATTGAGCTCGACGACATCGCCTTCCACGCAGCGCTGCGCAAGACCCCCGAGTTCGCGCTGATGCTGATGAGCGTGATGATCCACCGGCTGCGCGACACGGTCGCCGAGCTGAAGCGACTGAAGGTGCTCAGCGCCGATGCCGAGCTGCGCGAGTCGGCCGCCTTCAATCCGAAGGTGCTCGGCGAGCTCGTGCACGGGCTCGCGGACGATCCGCCGCTTTTCTTCCAGCAGGGTGCCGCGATCGTCGCCGAGGGACAGAAAGGGCTCCTCATGTATGCGGTCGTCGACGGGCGCGTGCGCGTCTCGATCGGCGGGCAGCCCGTCGAGCGCCTCGGCGCCGGCGGGGTTTTCGGCGAGGCGGCGCTCCTCGATACCGCGGCCACACGCATCGCCGACGCGGCGGCCGAGACCGATTGCTCGTTGCAGCCGATCAGCCGCAAAGCGTTCCTCGCGCTCGTCAAGTTGAGCCCGCAGTTTGCGCAGACGATGCTCGCCTCGCTTGCGGCCCGCCTGAGGTATCTCACCGCCAAGCTTGGCTGAGCCGCAGCGCCGCATCATCCACATCGACATGGACGCCTTCTACGCGTCCGTCGAGAGCCGCGACAACCCCGAGCTGCGCGGCAAGCCGCTCGCCGTCGGCGGTCCGCCCGAGTCGCGCGGCGTCGTGGCGGCCGCGAGCTACGAGGCGAGGACCTACGGCGTGCGCTCCGCCATGCCGATGGCGCGCGCAGTGCGCCTGTGTCCCGAGCTCGTCATCGTGCCGCCAGATTTCGCGCGCTACCGCGAGGCGTCGCACAAGGTGATGGAGATCCTGCGCTCGGCAACGCCGCTGGTCGAGCCGCTTTCCCTCGACGAGGCTTACCTCGACGTCACCGACAACTTCTGGGGCGAGCCGCTCGCCATGAACGTCGCCCAGCGTATCAAGGAAACGATCCGGCGCGAGTTGCAGCTCACCGCGTCGGCGGGCGTCGCGCCGAACAAGTTCCTCGCCAAGATCGCCTCAGGCTGGCAGAAGCCCGACGGACTCACCGTGATCGCGCCCGAGCGCGTCGAAGCGTTCCTGCACAAGCTGCCGGTGGAGGCGCTTTGGGGTGTCGGCCCGGTGACGGCGAAGAAGCTGCGCGCCATCGGTATCGAGCGCCTGGTCGATGTTCGCAGCGCCGACAAGGCGCTCCTCGCGAATACGATCGGCAGCCTGGCCGACTGGCTGGTGCAGCTCGCGCACGGCGACGATCCGCGTCCGGTGGAGCCCAACCGCGAGACGAAGTCGATCTCCTGCGAGACGACGTACGCCAAGGACCTGAGCGACTGGCACGAGATCAACCGCCAGATCCAGCTTCTTGCCGAGGACGTGTCCGGCGAGCTCAAGCGCAAAGGCATGCGCGCGCGCACGGTGACCATCAAGGTCCGCTACGCCGATTTCCGCACCGTCACGCGCAGCCATACCACCGAGTACTTCACGGATTCCCGCCTCGAGCTCGTGAACCGCGCGCAGACGTTGCTTGAGCGCACGCAGGCCGCGCAACGCCCCGTACGGCTTCTCGGGGTCGGCGCCCATGCCCTCAAGCCTGCTATGCTCTCGATCCCCGACGGGGACCCACAATGAAGCTCGCCACTAGCGCACTCCTCGCCGCGCTCAGCCTCCTGTTCTCGTTCGCCGCGCCCGCGCAGCAGGCGCCGCTGCGCATCGGCTTTCTCACCGTGCGCACCGGCCCGCTCGCCGCCGGCGGCCGGCAGATGGAGGAAGGCATCAACTTGTTCCTGAAGGAGCGCAACAACACGCTTGCCGGCCGCAAGGTCGAAATTCTCTTCGCCGACACCGCCGGACAGCCGGCGCAGGCGAAGAGCAAGGCGCAGGAGCTCGTCGAGCGCGACAAGGTGCACGTGATCGTCG
>Ga0070699_100003779_pt1 | contig 13382 bp, 16 predicted proteins | sample KBSK1503metaG_FD_65473 | JGI IMG/M metagenome (GOLD analysis project Ga0070699, IMG submission 65473) | Corn, switchgrass and miscanthus rhizosphere microbial communities from Kellogg Biological Station, Michigan, USA - KBS K1-50-3 metaG | ecosystem: Host-associated > Plants > Roots >...
GAGCTTCAAGCGCGTGCTGGCGCCGTTCTCCGGCGTCATCACCAAACGCAACGTCGACGTGGGCGACCTGATCGACGCCGGCGGCGGCGCCGGGCGCGCGCTCTTCGTGCTGTCGCAGACCGATCCGCTGCGCGTCTACGTGAACGTGCCGCAGTCCTATGCGAACCTCGTCAAGCCCGGCCAGCCGGTGTCGGTGACGCAGACGGAGTTGCGCGGCGAGAGCTTCAAGGGCGAGATCGTGCGCACCGCCGCCTCGATCGATGCGGCGACGCGCACCATGCAGGTGGAGATCCGCCTGCCTAATAGCGATGGCAGGCTCCTGCCCGGCGCGTTCGTGCAGGTCGCGTTGGCGCTCGACGCGAGCGGCGCGCTCACCGTGCCGACCAACGTGCTCCTCTTCCGGCCCGAGGGGCCGCGTGTCGCCGTGGTCGGTGACGACGGCCGCGCCCGGCTGCGCGCGGTGAAGATCGGCCGCAATTTCGGCGAGGCGATCGAGGTGCTCGACGGCCTCGCGCCGAACGACAAGATGGTGCTCAATCCGCCCGATTCGCTGAACGACGGCGACGCGGTGCTCATCACCCGGAAATGAAGCGGCTCGGCTGGGCGCCGCTCGCCCTCCTCGCCGCCTGCGTCTCGCCGCCGCCTTACCACCCGCCGAAGCCCGAGCTGCCGCTCGCCTGGAAGGTCGAGCAGCCGTTCCGGCAGGGCACGCCGCGCGACATGGCGCCGAAGGGCGCGTGGTGGCTGCGCTTCGGCGACGACACGCTGAGCTCGCTCGCCGCGCGCGCGCTCGCCGACAGCCCGACGCTCGCCGCCGCCGACGCGCGGCTCGTCCAGGCACGCGCCACGTTGGCCGCCGCCTCGGGGCAGGCGTGGCCGCAGGTCAGCGCGAACGCGCGCGACACGCGCTTTCGCATCACGCAGAACCGGCCGCTCAACAACAACGCCGCGCCCAACTTCTCCACCACGCAGAACGACGCCGTCGTCTCGCTCGCCGCGAGCTACGAGGTGGATTTCGGCGGCCGGGTGAGGAGCGTGATCGCCGGGGCGCGCGCCTCGGCCGAGCAGGCGGCGGCCGATCTCGAGACGGTGCGGCTCCTTCTCACCGCCGACCTCGCCACCGCCTACTTCAACCTGCGCCAGACCGACATCGAGATCCAGGTGCTCTCGAGCTCCATCGACCTGCAGCGCCGCTCGCTCGAGCTCGCGCGTACGCGCCACGAGCTCGGCGCGGGCTCGGCGCTCGACGTCGCGCAGCAGCAGGCGCTGATCGACACCACGCTCACGCAGATCGACATCCTGCGCCGGCAGCGCGCGCTCTTCGAGCACGCCATCGCCGCGCTTATCGGCACGCCGGCGCCGCTTTTCTCGCTGCCGGCCGATGCGCGCGAGCTGCGCGCGCCCGACGTGCCGATCGGCGTGCCTTCCGACATCCTCGAGCGCCGGCCCGACGTCGCCTCGGCCGAGCGCGCCATGGCGGCGGCCAACGCGCAGATCGGCGTGGCGAACGCCGCCTTCTACCCGAGCATCAGCCTCGGCGCGTCGCTCGGCCAGGAGAGCCGCAAGCTGCCGACGCTCTTCGACGCGCCGAGCCTCATCTGGTCGCTCGGCGTGAGCGCGACGCAGCCGCTCTTCGACGGCGGCCGCATCCGCGCGAACTTCGATTTCGCGCGTGCCGGCTACGACGTCGCGGTGGCCAACTACCGGCGCGTGGTGCTCACGGCGATGCAGGAGGCCGAGGACGGCATCATCGGCCTCGCGGCGCTCGAGCGCGCTTCGCTGCAGGCCGGCGTGGCGGTCGAGAGCGCGCGGCGCACGCTCGATCTCGTCAACGTGCGCTACGAAGGCGGCGTCGCCAGCCCGCTCGAAGTCATCAGCGCGCAGCAGAGCCTGCTCAACGCCGAGCGGCTCGCCTCGCAGCTCGTCGGCCAGCGGCTGCTCAGCGCTGTCTTTCTCGTCAAGGCGCTCGGCGGCGACTGGGAAGGGCCGCAGAAAGCTATGATGGGCGGATGAAAAATTCCGACGTGCCGATGATGGCCCTGCGCCGCGCGGTGCAGATTTGCGGCGGCCTCGATTCGCTCGGCGACAAGCTGAACGTCTCGACCGACGCGATCGAGCTCATGCTCGCCGGCGAGCAGCCGGTGCCCGAGCCGATGTTCAAGCAGACCGTCGGCCTCCTCCTCGAGGCGACCGCGACGCGCTCGCCCAAGCGCACGCCGGACTCCAACGAGGGCGGCCGCAAAGGGCCACGACAATAGGGATGTGCGCGGGGATCGCGCGCCTGTGCTAGAGTGCGCGCCGCAGGATACAAAGCAGTGAACGCCGACCCTCGCCGCCCAAAGCGGCTCCAGTGCCAGTCGATTCCCTCCTTGATCATCGTGCCCGCAGCGAAGCTCGGATAGCCTCGCGCAACATTAGGATTGGAATGACATGGCTACAGGTACCGTAAAGTGGTTCAACGACGCGAAGGGTTTCGGATTCATCACGCCGGATGACGGCGGCAAGGACCTCTTCGCCCATCACTCCTCGATCCAGGGATCGGGATACAAGTCGCTCAAGGAAGGCCAGAAGGTCTCCTTCGACGTGACGCAGGGCCAGAAGGGCCCGGCGGCGGCGAACGTCAAGCCGCTGTAACGGCCGGCCGCTGGCCGGCTTTTTGTTTGCAGTGCTCGCTTAGCGGCGGCCGTAAGCCCGTCGCGCTTTATCGTCGAGTCAGACGGTAGCCGACCGAGGGACAGAACGGCGCGCGGTTGCGACTATATGCAACGCCGGACCCCGCGGCTTACGCTCGAGGGGGTAGGCTGCGTTATTACAACCAGCAAGCCAGAGGTACCCCAATGCAAGCTCAATTCTTCGATCTCTATCGCAGCGGCATGAAGACGGCGGCCGAGCTCGCGAAGACGTCCCTCGAAAACACCGTCCGCCTGCAGCAGAAGCAGCTCGACATCGTGCGCAATATCCTCGAGGAAAGCACGCGCTCCGGCGATCGCCTGGGCGAGGCGAGGAGCATCGAGGAGGTGGTCGGAGTGCAATCGCAGATGGCCGGCACGCAGTTCCAGCGCATGGCGGAGCTGTGGACGAGCGCGTGGCAGCTCGCCGCCGAGAACCAGAAGGCCGTCATGGATCAGTGGCAGTCGCAGCTCGGGCAGACGAGCGACGCGATGCGCCGCTCCGCCGGCGAGGCGGCGCGCGGCGCCGAGGACATGACGCGGGCCGCCGCGGCGCAGATATCCCGTGCGCCGCAGCCCGAGCGCAAGGGTCCGGAGCCGCACCGCAAGAGCGCCTGAGCGCGGCGGCGATGCTACGCTCCGGCGGGTGAAGCCGCCGGAGACGTCGCCGCTCGAGACGGTGCTTCGCTATCACGAGCACACGAAGCACCATTTCCACCGTTTCGCCCCCGGCCCGGGCGCGCTCGACTGGGCGAACCAGCCCGATCCTTTTCGCCGCTACGCGGGCGCGCCGCTCGCGCGGCTGCCGCTGCTGGGCGAGCACGACGAGCCGCGGCCGCCGCCGTACGACGATCTCTACACGCCGGGCGCGGTAACGCCGGCGCCGCCCACGCTCGCCGCCCTGTCGCGCCTGCTCGAGTATTCGCTCTCGCTCACGGCATGGAAGCAGGCGGGCGAGGTGCGCTGGGCACTGCGCGCCAATCCCTCGAGCGGCAATCTGCATCCGACCGAGGCCTATGTGCTGACGGAGCTCGTCGACACGCCCGGCCTCTTCCATTACGCGCCGCAGGAGCACGCGCTCGAGCGGCGCGCCGACTGTCCGCCGGAGCTCTACGCGCGATTGCTGGGTGGATTTGCGCCGCGCACCTTGCTGGTGGGTCTTTCGTCCGTCTACTGGCGCGAGGCGTGGAAGTACGGCGAGCGTGCCTTCCGCTACTGCCAGCACGACGCCGGCCATGCGATCGGCGCGCTGCGCCTCGCGGCGGCGGCGCTCGGCTGGTCGGCGCGCGTGCTCGACGACGTGCCTGACGCCGCCATCGAGAGCTTCCTCGGCCTCGACCGCGACGCGGACTTCGACGGCGCCGAGCGCGAGAACGCCGAGCTCGTCATGGCGATAGGCCCGCACGGGCAGGTGGGCGCCATGAGGCCGCAAGAGGACGCGGTGCGCGAGCTCGCTGCGCAGCGCTGGCATGGGAAAGCGAACCGGCTCTCGCGCGACGAGCCCGTGCCGTGGCCGGCGATCGACGAGGTCGCGGCGGCATCGCGCAGGGCATGACTTCGGCGCGGGAGATCATCCATCAGCGGCGCAGCCTCCTCGGCTGCGACGGCGCCACGGCGCTTGCGGCCGCGCGCTTCTACCGCATGCTCGAGCGCGCCATGCCGGCGGCCTGCGATGCGATTTCCTGGGAGCCGGCGATCCACTTCGCGCTCTTCGTGCACCGCGTAACGGGCATCGAGCCGGGGCTCTATGCGCTGGCGCGCGACCGGGCGAAAGTGGAGAAGCTCAAGGCGGCCATGCAGCCGCACTTCGCGTGGCAGGCGCCGCCGGGCTGTCCGCAGAGGCTTCCCTTATTCCTGCTGGAGCGTGGCGACGCGCGCACCGTGGCGACGCAAGTGAGCTGCCGGCAAGACATCGCCGGCGAGGGCGCCTTCTCGCTCGGCATGCTCGCCGAGTATCGGGAGAACCTGGTGCGGCACGGGCCGTCGTTCTACCGGCGGCTGTACTGGGAAGCCGGTGCCGTGGGCCAGGTGCTCTACCTCGAAGCGGAGGCGGCCGGGGTGCGCGCCACCGGCATCGGCTGCTATTTCGACGACCCGGTGCACCAGGTGTTCGGCTTTCGCGACCTGGAATTCCAGTCGCTTTATCACTTTACGGTCGGCGGCTACGTCGACGATCCGCGCCTCACGACGCTGCCGCCCTATGGGGGCGAACGGTCTTAAAGCGTGCTACATTGCGCGCGCTTGGATCTTCAAGACGTGAATGACAGTCCATTTCCCAGCCGCCACAAGCGGCGCGCAGTGGCAGCCAATTCCCCCACTTGACCGATCGCCCGGAAGCGGAACCCGGATTCGTGCCGCGCACGTAGAAGGATGAAGTAGACATGCCTACAGGAACGGTGAAGTGGTTCAACGACGCGAAGGGCTTCGGGTTCATCACGCCGGATGACGGTGGCAAGGATCTCTTCGCGCATCACAGCGCGATCCAGGGCTCGGGCTTCAAGTCGCTCAAGGAAGGCCAGAAGGTGCAGTACGAGGCGACGCAGGGCCAGAAGGGGCCGGCGGCGACCAACATCAAGCCGCTCTAGAAGCCTAGAAGCGCGCCAGGTCCTTCGCGAGGAGGATCTGGCCGCTGTAGAACTTCCTCGCGCTGTCGACGTAGCGCCGGTAGTCGTCCTTCGGCTCGACGGTCGGCGAGAAGTGCGTGAGCACCACGGTCTTCACGCCCGCAGCGGCGGCCATGCGGCCGACCTGCTCGGGCGTGACGTGCTCCTCGTTCATGTGGCGGATCCAGCCCGCCTGCTCCGCCGGCGTCTTCGCCTGCCAGGCGCCGTTCTTCTTCATTACCCCGATCACGTCCTCGACCACGGTGACCTCGGTGACGAGGACGTCGGCGCCATTGGCGAGCGCGGTGAGCGCCTGCGATGGCCCGGTGTCGCCGGTGAAGACGACCACGCGCCCCGGCGTCTCGAAGCGATAGGCGTACGAGCGGTACTTGCCATGCCCCGGGCTGTCGGGCGCGAAGTTGAAGTGCGTGTTCTCCACCGCCGTAACGCGCACGTTCGCGTCCTGGTACACCGCGCCCGGTGCGATCTCGCGGCCGCGGAAGACGTCGGTCATCTTGATGCGCTTGCCTTCCGACCAGCGGATCTCGGCGTTTGGCGTGAGATAGGCGATCGCGCCCTGCACGAGCGCCTCGGCGCCGCTGCCGAACACCTCGGTCGGCTCGCGGCGCTGGTACTCCCATTGCGCGTTGAGCAGCGTCGCGAGGCCGTTGGTGTGGTCGCTGTGCGCGTGCGTGATGAAGACGCGCCCGACCTGGCGGAAGTCGTAGCCCGCGCGCACGATGCGGCGCGTCGCGCCGTCGCCCGCGTCGATGAGATAGAGCGCGCGGTCGACCACCAGCAGGTTGGAGGATTGCGTGCGGCCCGGACGCGGCAGCGGGCCGCCGCTCGTGCCGAGCGTGACGATCACCGTCTTGGTTTGTGCTGTGCTCGGCGCTGCGGCGAAGAGCGCGCTGAAGACGGCGAGCGCGAGCAGTGCGGCGGCTTTCCTCATCGGCTTCCCTCCCGTTTTGGCGGCAAATCCAGAATACCGCTACGCTGCGAGAAAAGGGAGAACAACAATGGACAAGACTTGGGAGGTGGACGACGCCAACACCGTGAAGGCGCATTTCGGCGCCTTCGGCAAGAAGATCGTCACGGTGAACGGCAACGAAGTGCACCGCTCGCGCAGCATGGGCGGGAAAAAGCCGATTGTTTTCTCGCTGCCCGACGGCCGCGGCGGCGCGATCGCGTTGCGCCCCAACTTCATGGGCGCGCCGAGCGTCGATCTGCGACTCGACGGCCATCTCATGGTCGAGACCGGCAAGGCGCCCATCACGTGCGGGGAATGCGCCAGCGTCGCCAAGCCCTACGACCGCTTCTGCGGCAAGTGCGGCAAGCCGATGCCGAGCGCCGAGGACTACGAGCTGCGCAAGAACGTGAAATCGGCGACCGGCGCGATCAAGGTCCTCGCCGTGCTCTTCGTCATCGCCGGCATCGCCTTTTTCTTCCTCGCCAAGGCCAAGACCGACGCGGCGCTCGTGCAGCTCGACGGCATGGACGCCGCCGCGGTGTATCCGGTGCCGATCGAGGGGCAGAACTACACGGTGGGCGAGCTGCGCAAGCAGATCGCCTGGGAGCCGTGGGGCGTGCTCGTCGTCAATCTCATCCTGGCGCTGATCATGGTCGGGCTCTCGCTCTGGGCGCGGCGCTCGGCGCTGCCGGCGGTCCTGATCGCGACCGCGACCTACGTGGTGGTCCTCGTCGCCGACGGCATCGCCGACCCGCGCACGCTCGCGCAGGGCTGGCTCATCAAAATCATCATCATCGCGTTCCTCATCAAGGGCATCAAAGCCGCGCTGGCGCTGCGCACCGCGCGTGCCTGAGGCGGGCGAGCAGTGCCCCGCGTGCGGGCGGCGCGTGCGCGGCGGCACGCAGTTCTGCCCGGGCTGCGGCCAGACGCTCGCCGCAAAACCGGGGTCAGAGCCCTCGCCGGTCGCAGCACGCACGCCGCAAGGGAGGCGCTTCGCGCAGCACTGGGAGGAGCTGAAGCGCGTCTTCTGGGTTTTCGGGCTGCTGCTCGCGACCTCGCTCGTTTTCGGCATCGCCTCGCGGAGCGCGCGCATGCCGTGGATGGACCTGGCCGAGGCGGCGGTGGACGCGAGCATCGTCTTCGTGGCGGTGGCGCTGCGCTTTCGCAAGCTCGCCTTTCTTTTCCAGCTGCGCCCGATCGAGCTGCGCGAATCCGCCGTGCTCGTCGGCATCTCGTTCCTCTTCGTGGTGCTGGCGAGCGCCTATTTCTGGACGCTCGAGCACGCGGGCGTGCCGATGGGATCGACGAGCGGCGCGCTGCGCGAAGCGGGCTGGCCGACATGGGCGATCTTCCTGATCGTCAGCGTGGCGCCCGCGATCATCGAGGAGCTCGCCTTCCGCGGCGTCATCCAGTCTTCGCTCGAGCGCGTGTTCAACGCGCGCGACGCGTGGCTCATCCAGGCCGCGCTCTTCAGCGTGCTGCATCTTTCGCCGCTCATCTTCCCCAGCCACTTCCTGATGGGCCTGTGCTTCGGTTACATGCGGCGGCGCTCGCGCAGCATCTATCCCGGCATGCTGCTGCATGCCTGCTGGAACGCGCTCGTCGTGCTGGAGGAGCTTCCCGGCTAAGGCGCCGGGCTTGACGCGCGCGGCGCGCGTCCCCATGTGGGCATCGGCCCCGGCCTTCCGGCCGGTAGGCGGCGCGCCGCCGGGCCTCTACCTTCGCTTGCATGACTACCGACCTTCTCCAGCAGTTCTCGAGCGCGCTCGCCGAGCGCGCCTCCTCCGTGCAGGGCACGGTCGCCGCGCTCCGCCTGTCGGAGGCGCGGCATCTCAGCGCCACGCTCTGGCACCCCGACGTCGCCGTCGCCTCCGAGCAGTCGCTGCCGCGCGGCGAAGACTTCGATCTCGTGCTCGCCGGAGGCGCCACGGTGAAGGCGAAGCTCGCCGGCCGCGATCCGGGCACCAACATCGCCGCCTTGCGCCTGGAGCGAGCCCTCGACTTCCATTCACCGAAAATCGGTGAAGCCAAAGCGGGAGCATTGGCGCTCGCCTTCGGCGCGGACGGCGCGGGCGGCGTGCGCGCGCGGCTGGGCATCGTCAACACCGCCGGCCCGGAATGGGCGAGCAGCGCGGGCGGGCGCATCGAGCGCTACATCGTGCTCGATCTCTCGCTCGCGGGCGCCGAGGAGGGCGGGCCTGTCCTCGACGCCGCCGGCAGCCGCCTCGGCATCAGCACGTTCGGTCCGCGCGGCCGCGTGCTCGTCATTCCATCGGCGACGATCGAGCGCGTTCTTCCGGCGCTCCTCGCCGATGGCCGCATCGCGCGCGGCTGGCTCGGCGTCGGGCTGCAGCCGGTCGCCGTGCCCGACGCGCTGCAGGAGCAGGCCGGTCAGCCGGGCGGCGCGATGGTGATGTCGATCGTCCCGGACGGGCCGGCGGCGAAGGCCGGGCTCGTTGCGGGCGACATCGTGCTCTCGGTGAACGGCACGCCGGCGTACCGGCTGCGGCGCATCGCGGCCGCACTTTCGTCCGTCGGCAGCACGGCCGAGCTGCGCCTCATCCGCGGCGGCAAGGTGCTCTCGGTAAAGGCGACGACCGAAGCGCGGCCGAGATGATCGCGGCGCTGAGGCTGCTCGCCGCGCGGCGCCTGCGCATCGCCATCCGCGTCGAGGACGCCGCGCTCGCCGAGGAGCTGCGACGGCTCGTGCTCGACGCCGGCCATGAAGTGGTCCATGAGCATGCCGACATCGTCATGCAGGCACCGACCGGCGGCTTCGCGGCGCTCGCCGAGGCCGAGCCGCGCGCGCTGCTCACGCCGCGCGAGGTCGAGGTGCTCGGCGCCATCGGCGAGGGGCTCACCAACAAGGCCATCGCGCGCAAGCTCGGCATCTCGCTGCACACCGTGAAGTTCCACGTCGAGTCGCTTTTCAGGAAGCTCGGGGCGCGCACGCGCACCGAGGCGCTCGCGCGCGCCGCCGAGAGGCGCATGGACGTCTAGCTAGATCTGCTGGCCGCCCAGGCGGTCGAGGAAGCAGCCGTTGATGCTCCAGCCGCCGTCCGGCGCGCGCTGCATCGGATAGATCGCGAGCCAGAGCCGCCCCTCGGCGTCGGTGAAGCGCACCGGCTGCGCCAGGTCGCCGTTGAAGAGAAGGGGTTCCTCGAACTCCACGCGGCTCGGCCGGTAGACGACGGCGTACTGGGTGCGCACCATCTCCATGAAGTTCTCGGCCGTGCGGAAGGTCTCGCGGATGCCGGGCGCGGCGTAGGAGAAGGCGCGCGCGGCGTCGTCGTGCCGGAAGGCGTCGAGCTGCGCCTCGATCACCGCCCGCACCGCGCGCGCATCGGCCGGCGAGACGGCGGGGGCTTGCGCGCCCGCCATCACCGGAAGCAGGAGGAAAAGCGAAAAAGCGCGCCACATGGCGCCGAGTATACGTAGCCCGCAGAGAATTCCTTCGCAGGTAGTGGCGCTGCTGCTGTGGAATGATGGCCGCTCCAAGGGAGGCTCATGGCTCGATATCTGGTCGCATGGTCCATGGCGTTCGTCGCCCAGGCCGCGCTTGCCCAATCAACGGACGCCCTGTCGAGCGCGCAGCTGCTGGTCGAGCGCTGCGGCTTGTCGGTGCAGCTGCGCGGCTTCGCCGCGCAGCTCAAGTCGCAGATCGAGCAGCAGCGCGGCAAGCTCTCCGACGAGCTCGTCCCGGCGCTCGTCGAGGCAGCGGGAGAAGCGTTCCAGCCCGAGGCGCTCGAGGCGGACATCGTGCGCGACCTCGCCGCGCGCCTGCAGGTCGACGAGATGAACACAGCAATCGCCTGGCTCGCGACCGACGCCGGACGCCGGGTGACACACGCCGAGGAGGCGGCGGGCGCGGCGAATGACGCGGCGATGCGCGACTTCTTCCAGGGCATGAAGGGCAAAAAGCCCGCAGCCGGACGCATGGCGCTCATCAACGAAGTGATCGTCGCAAGCTACGCCGAGGACATCGCCGTGCGCGGCATGCGGGCCATGGCGCTCGGCATCGCGCTCGGCATGGACAGCTCGCAGCCCGCCGACCGGCGCCTGGGCATCGCGCGCATCGAGGCGCAGATCGACGCCGCGCTGCCGAAGGAAAAGATGAAGGAGCAGATGCGCATGTCGATGCCGGTGACCTACTTCTATACGTATCGCGACATCAGCGATGCGGACCTGCGCTCGTACGTCGAATTCCTGCGCACCGGCGCCGGCAAGCGCTACACCGAGCAGGTGACCGAGGCCTTCATGGGCGCGCTCGTGCGCGCGAGCGTGCGCCTCGGCCAGCTCGTCGACCAGAAGACGGTGAAGCGGCCCGCCTAGCTTCGTGGGCGCCCGCGTGGCGCCATAATTCATCGCCGTCTTTGCATCACGCGCGCGGCGCGGTGCCTTCCTCTCCCGCTTGAATGAAGCATCCATGCGGAGAGAGAAGATGCTGCAGCACCTGAAAGACTTCCTGCTTGCCGCCGCGGGCTCTCTTGTTTTGCTCGTCGCCTTCAATGCGAACGCGCAAACGTTCGCCATCGTCCTGCAGGACGAGACGCCATTGCGGCCGACGCCGGGCGCCTCCGCGCCGGCCGGCGCGGTGCTCTGGCAGGGCGAGACGCTGGAAGTGCGCGGCGAGCGGCTCGATTACCTGCAGGTGTGGGACTACGCGCGCGAGCGCGGCGGCTATGTGCGCACGGCGACGCTCAAGCGCCTGACGCTCGACGAGGACGAGGCGCCGGAGCTGCTCGCGGTGCTGCGCCTCATGCGCGACATGCCGGGCGCGGAGGCGCTCGGCATCGGCATCGCCGCCGCCTATATGGAAGCGGCGCCGGCCGCGGACCTGAACGGCGCCGACGGCGTCGAGGCGCTGGAAGCGATGGGCGCGATGGCCGAGCGCCTCGCGCGCGCGGCAATGGGCACGCGGCTGCGCAATGCCACGGCCGTGTCGGCGCACCTCGACGTGGTGGCCCGCTACGGCGTGCGCTTCGTGACGGTGGAGACGAACGACCGGCTGCGCCTGTGCTACGACGGCGAGGCGTATCGCAAGATCCTGGTGCTGCATGCGACCGAAGCGCAGCGCGCCCGCGCGATGCTCGCGCTTTCCGACCCAGGCTGCGCGAAGCCGGAGCTCACGCTCGCCGAGATGTTGGAACGGGTGGATGAGATCCGACTGCCCGGCGATCTGCGCAACCGCATCCTCATGCGTCGCGCGTCGCTCTGGTCGAGCCTCGCCTACCAGCGCGCACGCACGGGCGAAGACGCTCCGGCGGCCGCCGAGCGCGCGCTCAAGGCGCTCGCCGCCATCGACGAAAGCGAGCTGGCGCAGATCGATCGGCGCGCGTACGCCGAGGCGCAGGTTCGCGTCGGCACATCACGCGTCGCGCTCGCCCGGCAAGTGGAACAGCAGCGGCTGCACATCGTTGCGAGCGCGAGCGATGCCGGACAGACCTGCATCGCGCTGCAAGACGCCGAGCGCGCCGAGCTCACCCGGCGCTGCACCTACGGCCTTGTGTGGCCGGCTTCTGCGGTCGCGAATCGCGACGGGACGGCGCTTGCGCTTGCCGTGCAGCCGGTGGATGGCTGGCGCGAGCTCTGGGTGTTTCGCAAAGCGAGCGCCGGCTGGTCGCTGCGCATCCTGCCGCCGGCCGCCGCGTCGCCGGGCATCGGCAGCGCCGAGTTCGCCGGCTGGGCGCCCGGCCGCATCCGCGTGGCGCGCGAAGCGATGATCGACGGTCGCGTGAGAAGAAATGTGCAACTCGTCAAATTGGCGGCCGATCGTCGGCTGCGATCCGCCGCTCTCGATTAGATTCCCGCGGTTTGCAAAACCTTGCCCGTCGCGGCTGCGCCGCCGCGCGCAGAATAGCGGCCGGGGACCTAGGGAGCCCATGGACGGCACGAAACCGCTCGATGGCGAAAAGCCGCTCGAGCGCACCGTAGAAGAAGGCCGGCGCTTCGCGCGGCGCATGTACCTGCCGCGCATCCTCGGCGTCGGCGCCGGCATGGTCTGCGTCGGCGGCGGACTGTGGGAGGCGTCTGCGCCATTCTGGGAATGGATCCTTCTCGCGGCGAACGGCTTGCTCTGGCCGCATCTCGCCTATCGGCTTGCGCGCCGCGGCGCCGACCCTTACCGCGCGGAGCTGCGCAACCTGATGGCTGACTCCGCCTGTGGCGGCGCCTGGGCCGCGGCGATCGGCTTCAACATCGTGCCCACCGCGGTGATGTTTTCGATGCTGGCGATGGACAAGGCGGCGCTCGGCGGCATGCGGCTGCTCGTGCGCTGCCTGAACGTGCAGATGGTGGCCGCGGCGGCGCTCGCGCTGCTGATGGGTTTCGAGTTCCACTTTGCCTCGCATCGCGTGGCGCAGCTCGGGAGCCTGCCGCTGCTTCTGTGCTATCCGGTAATCATCGGCTATCTGACCTATCGGCTTGCGCGGCGCGTGCGCCAGCAGAACGATCTTCTCGCGACGCTCTCGACGATCGACGGGCTGACGCGGCTCGTCAACCGCACGCACTGGGAGCAGGCGGTCGCCACCGAGTTCCAGCGCTGCCGGCGCATCGGCTACTCCTCCGCGGTGATGATGCTCGACATCGATCATTTCAAGGCGGTGAACGACGTTCACGGCCATCCGACGGGCGACGACGCGCTGCGCACGGTGGCCACGATCCTGCGTGACACGCTGCGCCTGCACGACGTCGCCGGGCGCTACGGCGGCGAGGAATTCGGCGTCGTGCTGCCCGGCATCGATGCGCAAGGCGCCGCCGCGATCGCCGAGCGCATCCGCCGCCGCATCGAGTCTTCGGTGATCGAGCCGCGTCGCGGCGTGCGGGTTACCGTGAGCATCGGCTTCGCCGTCCTCTCCTCCGAAGACGGGGATCATGGCGCCTGGATCGGCCGCGCCGACCGCGCGCTCTACGCCGCCAAGGCCGCCGGCCGAAACCGCGCCATCGGGCACGATCCGCGCCAGGCGCTGGCCTGAATCAGGAGAATCGGTGCCTGACACCGATTCTCGGCATCCCCGGATCTTATTGGCCGACGCCGAGCCGGCCGCCCTTGCCGAGGCCGCCTTTCACTTCCTGCGCCTTGTAGTTCTTCACCGACTTGACGAGGTTGTTGTAGGCGTCGGCAAAGGCGCTCATCAGCAC
>Ga0070699_100003780_pt1 | contig 13380 bp, 10 predicted proteins | sample KBSK1503metaG_FD_65473 | JGI IMG/M metagenome (GOLD analysis project Ga0070699, IMG submission 65473) | Corn, switchgrass and miscanthus rhizosphere microbial communities from Kellogg Biological Station, Michigan, USA - KBS K1-50-3 metaG | ecosystem: Host-associated > Plants > Roots >...
CCGAGGTGCTCACCTCGATGGACTGGCCGGAACGGCCCGAGCTGTTCGTGTCGCAAACGCCGTTCGCCAACGCCGGCGCGTTCGGCATGGACAAGCCGTTCATCGTGATCAACTCGGGCACCTTGAAACTGCTCGACGACGACGAGCTACGGAACGTGCTCGGCCACGAGCTGGGCCATGTCATGAGCGGGCACGCGCTGTACCACACGATTCTCGTGCTCATCCTCAACGTGAGCCTCGGGGCCCTGCCGTTCCTCGCCGGCATCGCGCTGCTGCCGATCCAGCTGGCGCTGCTCGAGTGGTTCCGCAAGAGCGAGCTCTCGTCCGACCGCGCGGGGTTGCTCGCGTGCCAGGACGCGACGGCGTCGTTGCGCGTGAACCTCAAGTTCGCGGGCGGCGGCGACATGTCGCAGATGGACCTGAACGCGTTCCTCGAGCAAGCGAGAGAGTACGAGGCCGCGGGCGGGGCACTCGACCGCATCTTCAAGATCCTGGGCGTGCTGGGGCGCACCCATCCGTTCAACACGGTGCGGGCCGCCGAGCTGCAACGCTGGATCGAAGCCGGGCACTATGACCGGGTGTTGCGCGGCGAGTACACCCGCCGCGGCCCCGAGGCCGAGGCCCGGCCCGTCGACCAGGACATCGACGAGGCCCGCGAGCACTATATGAAGGAAGCGAAGGCCGTCGTGGACGACATGGTGGACACCGCCAAGCGGGCCGCCCAGGCCTTCTCGGACGCCTTCAAGAAGAAGTGAGAGTCCTGGTCGTCGGCGGGGGCGGCCGCGAGCACGCGCTCTGCTGGGCGCTGAAGCGCGACACCCCCGACGCCGCCCTGTTCGCCGCTCCCGGCAACCCCGGCACCGCGCAGCTCGGCACCAACCTCGACATCCCCGCCACCGCCCTGGACGACCTGGTCCGGGCGGCGGAGCAGCGCGACATCGACTATACCATCGTCGGCCCGGAGGCGCCGCTCGCCGCGGGCCTCGCCGACCGGCTGCGGGCCGCGGGCCATGCCGTGTTCGGGCCCAGCCAGGCCGCCGCCCGCATCGAGTCGTCCAAGGCGTTCGCAAAGGACGTGATGCGGCAGGCGCGCATCCCCACCGCCGCGAGCCGCACGTTCACCGCGCTCGACCCGGCCCTCTCGTACATCAAGCGTCACGCGGAGCCCCTCGTGGTCAAAGCCTCGGGGCTCGCGGGCGGCAAGGGCGCCGTGGTGTGCGCCACGCGGGACGAGGCGGCCCGGGTGGTGCACGCCATGCTCGCGGAGGGAGCGTTCGGCGACGCCGGCCGCGAAGTGGTGGTGGAAGACTTCCTCGAGGGTGAGGAGCTCTCCGTGCTGGCGCTCACGGACGGGGAGCAGCTCGTCGTGCTGCCCGCCGCCCAAGATCACAAGCGGCTGGGGGAGGGCGACACCGGGCCCAATACTGGTGGCATGGGCGCGTACTGCCCCGTGGGCATCGCCACCGAAAGCCTGCTGGAAACGGTGCGCCGTCGGGTGCTGGAGCCCGCGCTGCAGGAGCTGGCGGCGCGGGGGACGCCGTATCAAGGCGTGCTGTACGCCGGCATCATGCTCGCGGCCGACGGCATACCCTATGTCCTCGAGTTCAACTGCCGCTTCGGCGACCCGGAGACCCAGGCCCTGCTTCCGGTGCTTCCCGGCGTCACCGCGCAGCTCCGCGACATCGCGCTGGAAGCCTGGAGACCACGGGAGACGCTCCTGTCCGCGAGCCGGGCCGCCGTGGCCACGGTGCTCGCCGCGCCGGGCTACCCCGACACGCCGCGGCTCGGCGCGGCCGTCCTGGTGCCGCGCGATCTCGAGTCCGGGACGCTCGTGTTCCACGCGGGCACGTCCCGCGATCCCGACGGCACGCTACGCGTGGCCGGGGGGCGCGTGCTCACGGTGACGGGGCTGGGCGACACGGTGGTGGCGGCGCGCGAGCAGAGCACGCGCGGCTGCGAGCTGATCGGCTTTGAGGGGAAGACGTACCGCAGCGACATCGCCTGGCGCCAAATCAGCAGAACGGCGGAGCGTGCCGGAGCTCCCTGAAGTTGAGACGATCGTGCGGGATCTGGCCCCGCGGCTCGAGGGCTACCGGATCGCGCGCGCCCGGCTGACCAAGACGGACGTGTTGCGTCGGGTGTCGAAGCCGCGCCTGATCCGCACGTTGCGGGGCAACACGATCGAGGAAGTGATCCGCCGCGCCAAGCACGCGGTGTTCCGCCTGGCGAGCGGCCACCGGCTGATCGTGCAGCCGCGCATGACCGGCTCGCTCGTCGTGTACGACCGAGCGCTCACCCGGGAAGAAGCGAAGTATGCGGTACTCACCTGCACCATCGACGACGGTCGGCTGCTGGTGTACCGCGACGTGCGGCGACTGGGCACCGTCTGGCTGCTCGACGAAAAGGGATGGGACGCATACACGGGCCGCATCGGCCCCGAGCCGCTGGAGGACACGTTTACGCCTTTCGTGTTCGCCGACCGGCTGAAAGGCACGCGGGCGGCGATCAAGAAGACGATCATGGACCAGCGCCGCGTCGCGGGCGTGGGGAACATCTACGCCAACGAGGCGTTGTTCGAGGCGGGGATCGACCCCTCCAAGCCCACTAACACGCTGTCGCTCGACGAGTTCGCCCGGCTGCACGCGGCCGTGACGGGGGTGCTGGAACGCGCGGTGGCGTCGTCGGGGACCACGGTGCGCGACTACCGCACCGGAACCGGGGAGCAGGGCCGGTTCCAGTTCGAGCTCAAGGTGTACGGTCGGGGCGGCGAGCCGTGTGTGCAGTGCGGCAAGAAGCTCGTCACCACGCACACGATCGACCTCAGGGCCACCACGTTCTGCCCGCGGTGCCAGCGGTAGGGTCCTGAATCAGGGCCACGCGTCGCTCGTAATGTCGGAATCCTGGCGGCACAATCGTCGTAGAATACGGAGGCAGCTGGTGCGGCGGCGGTCTACCGTTTCCTGACACCCGGGGCCTACTCCCGGGATCACTCTTTTCGGTTAATTTTCGGGCCATATGAAACTCTCCGAAACGTCCATTCGACGCCCGGTGCTGGCCAGCATGATTTCGGCCGCACTCGTGTTGTTCGGCGTCATCGGGTACACCCGGCTGGCGGTGCGCGAGCTCCCCGACATCGACCCGCCGATCATCTCGGTCTCGACCACGCTGCCCGGCGCCAACGCGCAGGTGGTGGAAACCGCGGTGACCGACGTACTCGAAGAGGAGCTGTCGACGATCCAGGGACTGCGCACGCTCTCGAGCTCCTCCTCGGAGGAGAACAGCCAGATCACGCTCGAGTTCAACCTCGACCGAGCCGTTGACGTCGCCGCGCAGGACGTGCGCGACAAAGTGTCGCGGGTACGCGGGCGGCTGCCCGTCGACGTGCTCGAGCCCGTGATCGCGAAGCAAGAGGCCGACGCGCAGCCCTTCTTCTGGCTGGCCCTGAGTAGCCCGAACTACGACCTGATGCAGCTCTCCGACGTCGCCGACCGGCGGGTCAAGGCGCGGCTGCAGAGCCTGGCGGGCGTAGGCAGCGCCGGGGTGTACGGCGAGCGGCGCTTCGCCATGCGCGTGTGGGTGCAGCCCGACCAGCTGTCGGCACGCGGCCTCACCGTGCAGGACGTGGAGAACGCGATCACGGCGCGCAACGTCGAGATTCCCGCCGGTCGCATCGAATCGACGCGGCGGGAGTTCTCGGTCCGGTCGCTGGGCGAGCTCAAGACGCCGCAGGGATTCGGGGAGCTGGCCGTGGCGAGTCAAGGCGGGCAGGTCGTCAAGCTCAAGGACGTGGCGAAGGTCGAGCTCGGGCCCGAGGACAATCGCTCGATCTTCCGCTACAACGGGAATCCCGCGGTCGCCATCGGCGTGGTGCGGCAGTCCAAGGCGAACCTCATCGACGTGGCACGAAGCATTCGCGCGGCCATTCCGAGCATTCAGGAGACGCTGCCGCCGGGCGTGAAGCTCGAAACCGCGTTCGATGGGTCCGTGTTCGTCACGCACTCGATCAACGATGCGCGCCTGACACTCGTGATAGCGGCCATCCTCGTCGTGCTGATCATCTTCGTGTTTCTGCGGAACCTGCGGGCGACGGTGATCCCCGGGCTCGCGATCCCGGCGTCGATCGTCTCGACGTTCGCCATCATGTATTTCCTCGGCTTCTCGATCAACAACTTCACGCTGCTCGCGCTCACGATCGCGATCGGCATCGTGGTGGACGACGCCATCATCGTGCTCGAGAACGCCTACCGGCACCAGGAGGAGCTGCACGAAGCGCCGGAGCAGGCCGCCGTCAACGGCACCAACGAGATCGGCTTCGCCGTGATCGCGACGACCATCGCGCTGGTGGCGGTGTTCACTCCGCTCGGCTTCCTGCGCGGCTCGACGGGACGGCTGTTGAGCGAGTTCGGCATCGCGGTCGCCGGCGCCGTGGTGATTTCGGGATTCGTGGCCCTGACGCTGACGCCGATGCTGTGCGCCAAGGTGCTGCGCGTCCCGCACGAGCACGGAGCCATCTTCAAGGTGTTGGAGCAAGGGTTCAATGCCATCGCCGAGCGCTACGCGACGCTGCTCCGGACCGCGCTGCGGCACCGGGGCATCGTGGTGGCCGGGACGGTCGTGACGGTGGCCCTAGCGGGGTGGTTCTACAGTCACCTCCAACAGGAGCTCATCCCGGACGACGACCGCGGATTCTTCCTCGTGGTGGCGTTCGCGCCCGAAGGCTCGTCGCTCGAATACACCGACGGCTACGTGCGCCAGGTCGAGCAGATCATCGGCAAGACCCCGGAGGCCCAGGGGTACTTCACGATCATCGGCGGCTTCGCCGGGGGCGTCAACCGGGCGTTTGTCGGCGTCATCCTGAAAGATTGGAGCGAGCGGCATCGTAGCGTCCAGCAACTCGTGGGTGCGCTGTTCCCCCAGCTCTTCGGGATCGCCGGTATTCAGGCGTTCCCGTATAGCCCGGGCGCGCTGGGGTTCAGCCAGCCGGTGCAATTCGTGGTGCAGAATCCCGACATCGCGCGGCTCGCCCAGGCCATGGACACGCTGGTGCCGCAGGCTCGCGCGATCAAGGGCCTGACGAACATCGACACCGACCTGCGCTTCAACAAGCCGGAGCTGCGCGTGAACTTCGACCGCGACCGCGCCGAAGACTTGGGAGTCCCGGTGCGCGATGTCGCGGCCGCGCTGCAGACGTTCCTGGGCGGGCGCCGAGTGAGCACGTTTACGCGCAACGACAAGCTGTACTACGTGATGGTGCAGCTCGACTCCACTCACCGCAACACGCCGAGCGACATGTCGGGGATCTACCTGCGGGGACGTGGCGGGCAGCTGGTGCAGCTCAGCGCCCTGGCGAAGGTCGATGAGGGAGTGGGCCCCAGGCAGATCAACCACTTCAACCGCGTGCCGTCGTTCACACTGTCGGCGTCGCTGATCCCGCCGTTCGCTCAGGGTGAAGCGCTCGATTCGCTCGATCGCTTGGCCCGGCGAGTGTTGCCTCCGGGCAGCACGACGGCGCTGGCGGGTGACTCACGCGAGTTCCGAGAGAGCGGTGGCGCGCTCTACTTCGCGTTCGGCGTCGCCTTGCTGGTGGTGTTCATGGTCCTCGCCGCCCAGTTCGAGTCCATGCTCCATCCGTTCACCGTGCTGCTCGCGGTGCCGCTCGCCGTGACCGGCGCGCTGGCGACGGTGAAGCTGGCCGCGGTGCTCCACCGATCGGGCGCCACGATCAACCTGTACAGCGAGATCGGCATGATCCTGCTGATCGGGCTCGTGAGCAAGAACTCGATCCTCCTGGTGGAGTACACGAACCAGCTGAAGGCCAAGGGCCTCGATACCGTCGCGGCGGTGATCGAGGCGGGCCGGATCCGGCTGCGGCCGATTCTCATGACGTCGGTCGCGACCATCATGGGCGCGGTACCCGTCGCCTGGGGAGTGGGTGCCGGCTCCGCCGCGCGTAAGCCACTCGGCTACGCGATCGTGGGTGGGATTTTCTTCTCGACTGCGCTCACGCTGTTCGTGGTGCCGGTGGCCTACACCCTGCTCGACCGGCTCATCGCGCCCAAGACGCGCGAGGTGCGCGTCGGCCAACCCGTCGAGGCCGACTGATGCTCGCCTTGCTCGCGCTGCTCCAGCTGCAGGCGGCGACCGTCGCGCCATCGCCGGACGACTCGCTGCCGAGGGTGACGCTCGGCGAGGCGCTGCGTCGCGCCACGGGGCTCGATCCCAACTACGTGGCGGCCGTGGGTCAGGTCGACAACGCGCAGTGGGCGCGACGCAGTGCCTTCGCGGTGTTCCTGCTCCCAGCAGTAGCCGTCGAGACGGACGCCACGAAGAACATCCCCCAGTTTTTCAACTTCGGAACACTCAAGCCCGAGTCGTACGCCGTCTCGGCTCAGCTGACTTTGCGCTACGACCTGTTCACGGGGGGACAGAAAGTCGCCGAGCTCACGCGCTCCGCCGCGGCGCTGGACGGCGCCCGCGCCGGGGAGCTCCAGGCGCGGTTCGGCTCCGCCCTCCGCACCGAGGCGGCGTACTACGCCGTGCTCGCGGGCAGCGAACTCCTGCGTGTCGCGCGAGAACGGGTCCAGCGTGCCGAGCAGCAGCTCGCTGTCGCGCGAGCGCGGGTGACGACCGGGGCCGCGGTACAGACCGACTCGCTGCAGCTGCGACTCGAGCTCAGTCGGGCCCGGGTGGGTCTGGTGCAACAGGAAGCCGCCGTGCGGGTCGCGCGGCTCACCCTCGGGAGCCGGATCGGCGCCACGACCCCGGTGGACGCGGTGCCGCTCGACAGCGTCCTGCCCAGTGCCCTGCCGGTGCCGCTCGAGGCGGCGGTGGACGAGGCGGCGAACCAAGGGCCGGCCTACCGTCTGGCGCGAGCCAACGAACGCCAGGCCGCCGCGACCTTCCGAAGCCGGCTGGGCACGCTCCTGCCGCGCCTCAGTCTAACCGGGGTCGGGATCGCGTACGACAACCGCTTCTACCCGACGAGCGCCAAGTTCACGCAACTCACGTTGACGGCGACGCTCCCGATATGGGACAACTTCTTGCGGCAGAACTCGATCAGTCAGGCGCGGGTGAGCCGGGACGTTTCCCGGGCAGTGCGCGATTCCGCGGAGCGCTCGGTGCGGCGCGACGTGCTCGCCGCCTATGACGGCTTCACGACCGCCCGCGCCACCGCCGACCTCGCCGGCGAGCAGGTGCGGGTGGCGGGCGAAAACTACCGCGTACAACAAGCCCGCTACCGGACGGGCGCTACCACGATCCTGGACCTGCTCAAGGCGCAGTCCGACCTGGACGACGCCGAGGCGGCCCTGGTGCAGGCGCGCTACGCGACCCGACTCGCGCTGGCGGGCCTCGAGACGATTCTTGGTCGACGGCTGTTCCCCGAACAGGAAGTGCGGTGAGCTGATGAACACAATGCGTGGAGTGTGGTGGCTGGTTGCCGCGGGGGCGTTGATCGCCGGCGGCTGCAAGAAGGGAAAAGCGGGTGGCGCGGCGGGCTTCGGCGGCGGCCCCATGGGCATGCCGGTCGAGGTCGCGGTCGCGCGCACCGACACGGTGCGCGACGAGATCGCCGCAACGGGCCAGATCGAAGCGGTCCAGTCGATCGACCTGAGCCCCGAGGTGGATGGGCGCATCGTCGAGATCGAGGCACGCGAGGGACAAGAGGTCGATCAGGGAACGCCGCTCTTCAAGGTGGACGACGCCGTGCTCAAGGCCCAGGTCGCGCAGCTCGAGGCGCAGCGGGATCTCGCCCAGCAGGCTCTGGCGCGTGCCAAGGAGCTGGCGCAGCAGAACGCCTCGTCGGCCGCCGACCTGGAGCAGGCCGAGGCCACGGCGCGGAGCGCCCAGGCGCAGTACGACCTGCAGCGCATCCGGCTCGACCGCACGACCGTACGGGCCCCGTTCGCCGGTGCGGTGGGACAGCGCTACGTCAGTTTGGGCGACTATGTCACCAACACCACGAAGCTCGTGTCGCTGCACACCGTGAACCCGCAGCGTGCCGCGTTCCAGGTGCCGGAGCGGTTCGCGCGAGACTTGAAGCCGGGACAGCAGGTGTCGTTCCGTGTCGCCGCCATTCCGGGTCGCGACTTCACCGGAGAAGTCGACTTCGTGGACCCCGTCGTACAGCTCCCGGGCCGGACCATCCTCATCAAGGCGCGCGTGCCCAATCCCGCCCGCTTGCTGCAGCCCGGGATGTTCATCGAGGCGCACCTGGTGACCGCCGTGCGACCAAAGGCGATCGTCATCCCCGAGGAGGCCGTCGTGCCGGCCGAGGGGGCCAACGCCGTGTGGGTCGTGGCCGAGGGCAAGGTGAGCCGCCGCCCGGTGGAGCTGGGCGTCCGCACGCCCGGGTTCGTCGAGGTGACGAAGGGCGTGAGTGCGGGAGAGCAGGTGGTGGTGGGCGGCCTGGAGCTGCTCGCGCCCGGCGCGCCGGTCATGCCACGCGTCGTAGAGCGGGGGCCTAAGGCAGCCGCACCAGCCGACCCCGCGGCGGGATCCCGGCCTCAAGCTCCATAACGCCAACGCTCGGCGGGATGCCGAAGCGCGGCCGCCCGGCCCCGCCCGGGTTCATCACCGTTACCGTCCGATCCACCAGCTCGAGCAGCGGCTTGTGGGTGTGACCGTACACGATGATCTCGGCTTTGGGAAACGCCGCGTGCAGGGCGTCCGGCGTGGGATGCCCCAGCTGGTCGCCGTGCGTCACCACGATCGCGAAGCCGTCGAGCTCGACTTCTGCCACCTGTGGCAGCCGCGCCCGCAGCTCGGGGCCGTCCGTGTTCCCGTACACCGCTGTGACCGGGGCCAGTGCCTCGAGCTCGATCAGGATCTCGGGCTTCCCAACGTCACCGGCGTGCAGGATGTGATCAACTGCTTTGAAGATCTCGAACACCTCGGGCCGCAGGAGTCCGTGAGTGTCGGAGATGATCCCCAGTCTCACGGCACCTTCATGCAACGTGGCGTCGTGGCGTCGTGCAACTACTTCCCTTCCCAGCGCTTGACGAGCGCGATGTCGAGCCCCAGGTGGTCGACCACCCGTTGCACCACGAAATCCACGAGATCGCGTACCTGCTGCGGCTTGTGATAGAACCCGGGCGCGGCGGGCAGCACGACCGCTCCGGCCTCGCTCGCGAGCGTCAAGTTGCGGAGATGCACCAATGAGAGCGGCGTCTCGCGCGGTACCAGGACAAGCGGGCGGCGCTCTTTGAGCACGACGTCGGCGGCCCGCTCGATCAGGCTGCGGCTCGTGCCGTGCGCGATCGCGGCCACCGTGCCCATGGAGCAGGGGCAGATCACCATGCCGGCGGTCTTGGCCGACCCGGATGCCGGCTCGGCGCCCCGATCCTTGTCGTCGAACACCCGCACGCTGGTCCAGTCGCCGCCCGTGGCCTGCTTGAGGCCGCGGTCGTCCGTGATGCCGCACTCCTCCGCGAGCAGCCGCCAGCCGTGCGGCGAGATCATCAGCCAGACCGGCACCTGATGCAGCGCCAACACCTCGAGGAGCCGCACGCCGTAGGGCGCGCCGGAGGCGCCGGTGATGGCCAGGATCACCGGAAGCTTGGTCGTCACCGGCCGCGACGGTTCGGGGTGGGAGAGCGACGGGGATGCGCGGGCGGGCGGGGGGGCGGCGTCGAATGCGGAGTGCGGAATGCGGAATGCGGAGTTTCTGGAGGAGTCCGGTTCCCGCTCTGGCCCTTCGCCAGCCTCTTCGATCGAGCTCGCCTAGCCATTCCGCACTTCGCATTCCGCATTCCGCATTGTCAAAACACTCGATCCACGAGGGCGCCGAGGAATACGACGATGCTGACGATCCCATTGGCGGTAAAAAAGGCCGCGTTGAGCCGTGACAGATCACCCGGTCGGACGAGGTGGTGCTCCCAGGCGATCAGCGCGGCGCCGATCGCGACGCCGCCGTAATAGGCGACGCCGAGGTGCGCACCGATCCCGAACAGGAGCAGCGCCGCGAGCGCGAGGCCGTGCAGCAGCTTGGCGACCACGATGGCGCGTGCCTGGCCGAAGCGCACCACCAGCGACTCGAGCCGCTCCGCGCGGTCGAACGCCTCGTCCTGGAGCGCGTAGAACACGTCGAACCCGCCGACCCAAAACGTCACCGCCAGCGCGCCAGCGGGAAGCAGCCACCAGGGCTCGCTCCACCGTCCGGTGACGGCGAGATACCCCGCGGGCGTGGCGATCCCGTCCGCGAGACCGAGCCAGAGGTGAGACCAGTGCGTGAACCGCTTGGCGTAGCTGTAGGCCGCGATGAACACGAGCGCCGGCGGCGCGAGCGCGAAGCACAGCGGGTTCAGCGCCCACGCGGTCCAGAGAAACAGCGCCGCCGCGAGCGCGACCGCGCTCCAGGCCTGCGGCAGCGTAAGGCGCCCCGAGGGCAGCTCGCGCCCGCGGGTGCGCGGGTTACGCGCGTCGAGCTCGCGGTCCGCGATGCGGTTGAACCCGAGCGCCACGAACCGCGCGGCCGTGAAGGCGAGCACCACCAGGCCCAGCGTTCGCCAGGTGAGCGCGGTCTCGCGCGACGCCACCAGCAACCCGAGCAGCGCGAACGGCAGGGCGAACACGGTATGTGGGAGCTTCACGAAGTTGACGTAGCGGATGAGAAGGCTCTCGCCCCCGAACGTCTGCCCCTCGCGCACGTCAGAGCTCAATCCCCAGCTCCTTCCACATCGCGTCCACGCGCCGCCTGGTCTCGACGTCCATCACGATCCGGTTCGGCCAGTCGCGCGTGAAGCCTTCTTCCTTCCACTTGCGCGTCGCGTCGATCCCCATTTTCGACCCGAAGGTGAACCCCCGACTCGAGTGATCGAGCACGTCGATCGGGCCCATGGTGAAGCGTACGTCGCGCTCGGGGTCGATATGGTTCAGCGCGACCCACCACGCCTCATGCGGATCCTGTACGTTCACGTCCTTGTCGAACACGACGATCACCTTGGCCAGCGACATCAGCCCCTGGCCCCACAAGCCGTTCATCACCTTGTACGCCTGCCCGGGGTACTGCTTGTCGATGCTCACGAACACGAGGTTGTGAAAGATTCCGGCGGCGGGCATGTGCAGGTCGACGAGCTCGGGGATCGTCAGCTTCAGGAGCGGCAGGAAGATCCGCTCCGTGGCGTGTCCGAGCCAGTAGTCCTCCATGGGCGGCCGGCCCACGATCGTATGCGGCCAGATCGGCTCGGCCCGCAGCGTGACGGCGGTGACGTGCACCTTGGGGTAATGGTCGGCGAGCGAGTAGAAGCCGGTGTGATCCCCGAACGGGCCTTCGAGGACGAGCTCCTCGCGCGGATCGATGTAACCCTCGAACACGATCTCCGCCTCCGCCGGCACCTCGAGGTCGGAGGTCACCGCCTTGGCGAGGCGCACCGGCTCCCGGCGCAGGAAACCCGCGAACAGGAACTCATCGATCGTAGGCGGCAGCGGCGCCGAGGCGGCATAGATCGACGCGGGATCGCCCCCTAGCGCGACCGCGACGGGCATCCGCTCGCCGCGCTGCGCCATCGCGCGCCAGTGCGCCGCCCCCACCTTGTGGCGCTGCCAATGCATGGCCAGCGCGTTCCGCCCGATCACCTGGATGCGGTACATCCCCACGTTACGGACGCCGCTGGCCGGATCGCGGGTGATCACGCCGGGCAGGGTGATGTAAGGTCCGCCGTCCTCCGGCCAGCACACCGGCACGGGGAATTGCGCCAGGTCCACGTCGCGCTCGCGGATGACCACTTCCTGACACGCCGGGCGGCCGCCGCCGGTCTTGGGCGGGAACTTGGCCACCTCGGCGAGCTGCGGCAGCATGGCGAGCTTGCCGAGCAGGGTGTCGGGGACCTTGAGGTTCAGCAGCGCCGCGATGCGCTCGCCGATCTCGTCCAGACAGTCGACGCCTAACGCGAGCGCCATGCGCCGCGCCGAGCCGAACAGGTTGACGGCCACCGGATAGCGCGACGCGGCGCCGCCGGCGAGCGTCGGCCGCGTGAACAGCAGCGCCGGCCCCCCGCCCGGCGACTTCATGCAGCGGTCGGCGATTTCCGTGATCTCTTTGTCTATCGAGACCGGGTGCTCCACGCGCGCGAGATCTCCCCGCGCCTCGATCGCCTCGATCAGAGCGCGCAGATTATCGAGTGCCATGATGGATGGCGCAGATCCCGCCCGTCAGGAGTTCGTAGCCGACGGCGCCGAATCCGGCGACGCGTAGCCGGTGTGCCAGGCCTTCCGGGTTGGGGAACTCCAACACCGACTCTGGCAGGTAGGTATAGGCGTCCCTATGTTTCGACACCGCCCGGCCGATCGCGGGGAGCACGCGCCGGAAGTAGAACAGGTACAAGGCACGCAACGGCGCAAACCGCGGCGTGGTGAACTCGAGCACCACGAAATGCGCACCCGGCCGGAGCACCCGGTGCGCCTCGCGCAACCCGGCGTCCAAGTCCGCGAGGTTCCGGACCCCGAACGCGCACATCGCGCCGTCGAACCGGCCGTCGGCGAAGGGCAACGTCAGAGCGTCGGCGGCGACGGGACGGGCGCGCGCGGCTTTCCCCTTCCCCCGGGTGAGCATGGGGACCACGAAGTCCGCGCCGACGACCTGCCCGGCGAACGTCGGCTCGCGGGCGAGCGTCGCCGCGAGGTCGAGCGTCCCGGCGCAGAGGTCGAGGTAGGTGCCGTGGGGCGTCCGCTCCCAGGCGAGCCGCCGCACCGCGGCGCGGCGCCAGGAGCGGTCCACGTTGAGACTCAGGAGATGATTGAGGAAGTCGTAGCGCGGGGCGATCGCGGTGAACATGTCGCGCACGTACGACCGCTTCGCGTTGGGGACACGACTCACGGCCACCTCGAATGCAGGGGGCGCCATAGGCGCGAAAGATAGGCCGGGCCACCTGACGGGCGCCAGCGACCAGGACGTCGTCGAGTGGGCCAAGCGCGGCCACGACGCGGCGTTCCGCGAGCTGGTGCGTCGCTACGAGCGGCCCGTGTTCTCGCTGCTCTACCGCATGGTGCGCGACCGCGGGCTCGCCGAGGACCTCGCCCAGGAGACGTTCATCAAGGTCCTGAACGGACTCGGCTCGTACAACCCGCAGTTCCGCTTCTCGTCCTGGATCTTCAAGATCGCCAACAACGCGGCGATCGATCAGCTTCGCAAGCGCGAGCTCGACACCCTCTCGCTTGACGGCTCCCCCCACGCCACGACTCCCGAGGCGATGCGCGCGACCACGCTGCAGCTCGGCGACAAGGGCGAGAGCCCGCTCCAGGAGCTCGAGGCGCGCGAGCTGGGCGGCGCGATCGAGCGGGCGATCGCGCGGCTGCGGCCGGAGTACCGCTCGTGCATCCTGTTACGCCACGTGGAGGGCCACTCCTACGAGGAAATCGCCCGGATCCTGGAGCTTCCGCTGG
>Ga0070699_100003782_pt1 | contig 13375 bp, 17 predicted proteins | sample KBSK1503metaG_FD_65473 | JGI IMG/M metagenome (GOLD analysis project Ga0070699, IMG submission 65473) | Corn, switchgrass and miscanthus rhizosphere microbial communities from Kellogg Biological Station, Michigan, USA - KBS K1-50-3 metaG | ecosystem: Host-associated > Plants > Roots >...
GAGGGCACGCGGCGGTTCCTGTTCGACGCGGAGTCGAACCGCTTCCTGCGCCGGATCTATGTCCGGCCGGACGGGACCACCGCGCGCGACCTGACCATCGACTCCAGCGTCTACGGGCTCTGGTATTTCGGCATGTTCCCGGCCGACGATCCGCAGATCGTCAGCACGATGAAAGGGGTGCATGACCGTCTGTGGTGCAAGACCGAGGTCGGCGGCATCGCCCGCTATGAGAACGACTGGTACTACCAGGTGAGCCAGGACATCGCCAACGTTCCGGGCAACCCGTGGTTCATCTGCACTATGTGGTATGGGCAATGGCTGGTCAGCCAGGCCCGCACTCTGGATGACCTGGCCCCCGCTCGAGACATCCTGGACTGGGTGGCCGGCGCCGCGCTCGCCAGCGGCGTGCTGTCGGAGCAGCTCGACCCTTACAGCAAGGTGCAGCTTTCGGTCTCGCCGCTGACCTGGAGCCACGCCACCGTGGTGTCCCTCGTGCACGAGTACGTGCGGAAGCGCGCCGCCCTGACCGCGACCGGAACCCCGGCGCCTGTACGGCTCGCCTGACCCAGCGCTCCTCGACTAGGGCGGAGACCCGATGTTTTGCGTCACGTGGCTTTGTTATCCTCGACTGCGTGCGCGGCGTAATCGCGGCGATCAAAGCAGACTTCGGTTGCCTGCTCGTGGCCACGCTCTTCATCATCATCATGGCGTCGACGGTCATCTTCGCGACCATCCTCACGCCACCAGCCCATAACCCCTTCGTGTAATGGCTGCTGACTTTCGACGTTTGATCGAAGACAGCCGCGAGATGACGCGGCGTAGCTTTCTCGCGATCGCCGGCTGGGTCGGCTTCAGCGTCGCCAGCCTGATCGCGCTCTACCAGAGCGTCAAGTGGCTCTACCCCAACGCCACTTATGAAGACCCGCCCGCCTTCAAGGCGGACCCGCCAGGTGCCTATGCGGTCGGCTCGACCACGGTGATCATCGACAAGCGCGTGGTCATCAATCACGATCCCAACGGCTTCTACGCGATCAGCCTGATCTGCACCCATCTGGGGTGCACCCCTCGGTATTTCCCGGACGCCACCAGCGACCTGGTGCTGGCGGGAACGCAGATCGCCAAAGACCCAGACACCGGCCAGCAGGCGACCAAGGCGAACCCCGTCCTGCCGGGCTTCAAATGTCCCTGCCATGGCAGCCGCTATTTTCGTGACGCCGTCAACTTCTTTGGGCCGGCGCCCCGGCCGATGGACCGGGTCCACCTGGAAGTGGCACCGGATGGGAAACTCTTGATCGACCGTTCGGTCATCGTCGATCGCTCGTTCCGGCTGAAGGTCTAATCCGCTAACCGGGAGGGTTCATGAGCGTCATTCGCGCCGCGATCGACGAAATGTTCTCCGTCGTCGGACAGATGGTCGGTTCCGTCTTCCGTCACGGGCTGCCGCTGACCGACAAGATCGCGGCCCGCACGGCGCTGACGAACTTCGTCCTCCATATCCACCCCGTCCGGGTGCGCCGCTCGTGGATCCGGATGTCCTACACCCTCTGTCTCGGCGGCCTGTCCTTCTTTCTCTTCATCGTGCTGACGGTGACCGGCCTCTACCTGATGTTCTATTACGTGCCCTCGACCCAACATGCCTACCAGGACATGCGGGACCTCCAGTTCGTGGTGACCTTCGGCGGACTGATCCGCAACATGCACCGCTGGGCGGCGCACGCGATGGTGATCACGGTCTGGCTGCACATGGCGCGCGTCTTCTTGACCGGCGCCTACAAGAAGCCGCGCGAGTTCAATTGGGGAGTCGGCACCCTGCTCCTGCTGCTCACGCTGCTGCTCAGCTTCACCGGCTACCTCCTACCCTGGGACCAGCTCTCCATCTGGGCGGTTACGGTGGGCACCAACATGGCGAAGTACGCGCCGATCGCAGGTCCCTACACCCGCTACCTGCTGATCGGCGGGCGCGTGGTCGGTGACAACGCGCTCCTCCGCTTCTACGTCTTACATGTGGTCGGTCTGCCGCTGGCGGCGTTCCTGCTGATGGTGGTCCACTTCTGGCGCGTTCGAAAAGATGGTTTCAGCGGGGGGCTCTAGTTAGGCATGGCCACCGAAGCGCGCGACCGGATCGCCGCCCGCGAACGGGTGGAGGCGCGCCGGCGCCAGGTCGAGGCGCCCTCGACGGTGCGCGACGACAGCGACGACGAGATGATCGTCTCCTTCCCGGAATTCGTCTTCAAAGAGTTCATCGCCACCGTCGCCATGACGGTCTTCCTGATCATCGTTTCCATCTGGTTGCAGGCGCCTTTGCTCGGCAAGGCCAACCCGGGGATGACCCCGAACCCGTCGAAGGCGCCCTGGTACTTCCTCGGCCTGCAGGAACTGCTGTCGCGCTTCCCACCGCTGATGGCGGGTGTCGCCTTCCCGACCTTCGTCATCGTGCTTATGATCCTGGTCCCATTTCTCGACCGCAATCCGAGCCGGCGGCCATCGGAGCGCAAGGTCGCCATCATCCTCTTCGCTCTCTACACCACCGTCGTGGTCGCCCTGGTGATCATCGGTACCTTCTTCCGCGGCCATGAGTTCGTCTGGGACTGGGGCTGGGTACTCGGCAACCCGCAGACCTGCGGAGGGAAGTCGTGCTAGGACGCGCCTTCCTGGTGGTGAGCGTCGCCTTCCTGGTGCTGCTTGGCTACGCCTTCTACCAGGACCTGAGCCGCCCCTGGGCCCCGATCCAGGAAAAGTACGCGGCCCAGTACGGTCAGGACTTTCCGATCCAGGTTCAGCAGCTGTTTCCCAAGGTCCAGGTCAACGGCCAGTTCATGGTCGAGCGCTGCATTACCTGCCACGTGCCCGACATCCAGAAGATCGGCCCGCAGGAAGCCGCCAAACGGCTCGGCCCCAACCATCCGTCGATGATCAGCGACACGGTGTTTGCCAAGTACGGTCAGGACACGCTGATCTGCCAGCCGGCGACCGCGGCGGCGAGTCCCTCGGCGAGCCCGTCAGCCAGCCCATCGACAAAGCCGTCAGCGTCGGCCGCGCCGTCCTCGTCGGCCGCGCCCGCGGCCACCACTGCGGCCAGCTGCCTGGATCCCACGGCCACGCCGTATTACGTGCGCGACGCCAACAACAAAATCGTGACCGACCCGACGACGAACAAGCCGGTGGTGGCGCAGCTGACCGGGTTCATCCCCAACGCGTACAAGGGCCTGGGCATCGATGAGAGCGGCTGCATCATCTGCCATAACGGCAACCGGCAGGCGACCGACCAGGCCGGCGCCCACCAGAACCTGGTGGCGAACCCCTTTGGGGTGTTCGCGACGGCGCCGAAGCTCTACGAGAACAACTGTGCCCAGTGCCACGGTGTGACGGGTGAAGGCGGGAAGGGGCCGCCGCTCAACGACCAGAACCGCCTCGGCTTCTTCAACGACGACTACTACTACCGCTGCATCTACCTGGGCAACACCGGCGAGGAGCACAAAGGCACCATCATGCCGGCCTGGGGCGCCAACAAGCTGCTCCCCGCGCCCATCAATGACAACGTCAACCTGCTGGTCCACTGGATTCGCATGTGGGAGCAATACGCGACGCTGCCATGAGACGCCAGCAGCTGAAGAACATCATCGGCACCGTGCTCGCCTTCGTCATCCTGTTTGGCTTCACCGCGCTGGTGATCGTCGCGGAGAACCTGCTGGACGTCACCAAGGCGCACAAGGCGGGCGGATGATGTCGCCGGCGCTGGTCGAGCTGCTCAATGTCACTCGCGACCCGGGCGCCGGAGACTTTTTCTTCGTCCTGGTCTGGGCCCTGGGCACGCTGCTGCTCGTCGCCTACTACTGTTACCGCATGTTCCAGCGTTAGCGGGAGCAGCGCCAATGGTTGAACCCCAACCCGTCTCGGTCTTGACGCAGCCCCCACCCTACCCTCCCCCAGAGGGGGAGGGGAAGCACAGAGCGCGCCGACACGCTCGCGTGCAGTTGGCAACGTGGCTGTCGGCCGTGCCCGGACTGGGTCAGCTCTACAACCGCCAGCCGAAGAAGGCCGCGATCTTCCTGCTCGGCGTGGTGGGCCTCTTCCTCATCACGCTGAACATCCCAGGCGCTACCGCTGAGCTGCTCGCCTTCTGGAAGCCGCGCGGCAGCACGATGGTGCTCCTCTCACTGTTCGTGGAAATCCTCTCCTTGCTCCTCTTCATGAGCGTCTTCTTTCTGGCGCTCACCTTTTGGTACGACGCGATGCACGATGCGCGCCGGACCGCGCAGGAGCGCAACGGCGAGCGCGAGCCCGGCGGGCGCTGGTGGTGGTTCCACCGGTGATGACGCCGCTGGTCGCTACACTCGTGGGCGTGCCCGCGGTCGACGTCAGCCCCCTCAACTGCGCCGGGCCCAACGCCTGCGAGATCGTAGGCATCTACACGAGCATCTTCTGGATCGCGATGGCGGTGCTCGTCGTCGTGGGCGGCCTCATCGTGTACGCGGCGCTACGCTTCCGCCGGCGGGACGACAAGGAGCCGGCGCAGGTGCACGGCAACCCACGCCTGGAGATCGTCTGGACCGCGATCCCGGTAGTGATCGTTGGCTTCCTGTTCGTCCGCACGGCGCTGCGCATTGACTACGTGCGAAATGGGCCGCCGCCGCAACAGACCATCCAGGTCAGCGGAATTCAATGGGCCTGGCAATTCAAATATCCCAACGGCCGCACCAGTACCACCAAATTGACGATCCCCGTCGGACAGGTGGTGCGGCTGCAGGTCACCAGCAAAGATGTCCTTCATTCCTTCTGGGTTCCGCGCCTGGGCGGGCAGATCTACGCGAAGCCCGGCTTCCCGAACAGCGGCTGGATCGAGGCTAGCCAGCCGGGTCAGTACTTCGGGCAATGCAACGAACTGTGCGGACTGGGCCACTGGTTCATGTACCTCGAAGTGGACGCGGTATCGGAGGCGGACTACCAGGCCTTTCTCAGCGGCGCGCCCCCGCCGGGCGCCGGGCCACCGCCGGCGGAGAAGGCCAACGGCGTGACCCCGGCGACGAACGTGGGTGAAACTGACGACCTGAAGTTCGTACCGACGAGCGCAACGGTGAAGGTGGGCGACGTCGTGCAGTGGACCAACGACGGCACCTCCATTCACAGCGTGACCTTCGACAATCAGCAGGTGCCCAGCCTGGACACGCAGAACGGTGGCGAGAAGTATGAGCTCAAGTTCCTGAAGGCCGGAACCTACCATTACATCTGCACCTTCCACGTCGCAGCGGGAATGCAGGGGACGATCACCGTGACAGGAGGATGAGGTCAAGGATGGAGACACGAGCGCATGGCTAGCATCGCCCTCCCGCGCAGTCAGGCCCGCACGCGGAGCGGTGTCCTCACGTGGCTGACGACAGTCGACCACAAGAAGATCGGAATCATGTATCTCTACACCACCTTCTTCTTCTTCGTGATCGGCGGCGTGCTGGCGCTGCTGATGCGCACCCAGCTGGCGGTGGGGAACAACCACTTCCTGCAGGCGCAGACCTACAACGAGATCATGACCCTGCACGGGACGACCATGATCTTCCTCTGGATCATCCCCGTTTTCTCAGGCTTCGGGAACTACTTCGTGCCCCTGATGATCGGCGCCCGTGACATGGCCTTCCCCCGGATCAACGCCTTCTCCTTCTGGCTGATCCCGCTCGGCGGCCTGACGATGTACAGCGGGCTCCTCACCAAGTACGGCGCCGCCGCCGCCGGCTGGACCGGCTACGTACCGCTCACCGAAAAGGCCTATGCGGTGGGCGTCGGCCAGGACCTGTGGATCCTCGGCCTGCACATCCTGGGCATCTCGTCGATCATGGGCGGCATCAACTTCTTGGTCACGATCCAGAACATGCGGGCGCCCGGCATGACCTGGTTCCGGCTGCCGCTGTTCGTCTGGTCGGTCGAGATCACGGCCGCCCTGACCGTGCTGGCCAGCCCCTTCCTGGCGGGGGTGCTGGCGATGGTGCTGATGGACCGCCAGCTCGGCACCCACTTCTTCACCCACGGGTCCGACCCGCTCCTCTACCAGTTCATCTTCTGGTTCTACTCGCACCCAGCGGTGTACATCATGATCGTTCCCGCCTTCGGCATCGTCTCCGAGGTTATCCCGGTCTTCAGCCGAAAACCGATCTTTGGCTACCGTGCCATGGCCTTCTCGATGGCGGCCATCGGGGTGCTCGGCTTCATGGTCTTCGCGCACCACATGTTCACCACCGGCTTGCCGCTACCGCTCCAGGAGTTCTTCATGGGCACCACCGCCCTGATCGCGGTGCCGTCAGGGGTGAAGGTGCTCAACTGGCTCGCGACCCTATGGGGTGGATCGATCAAATACACGGCCGCGATGCTCTTTGCCGTCGCGTTCGTCCTGATGTTTTTGATGGGCGGGGTTGACGGCGTGTTCATGGCGTCCCTGGCGGTCGACTACCAGATCCATGCCACCTACTGGGTCGTGTCGCACATCCACTACGTGCTCTTCGGTGGCAGCGTCTTCGGCGTCTTCGCTGCCTTCTTCTACTGGTTTCCGAAAATGACGGGGCGCTACCTCAACGAACGCCTGGGCAAAATTCAATTCTGGATCCAGCTGCTCGGCTTCAACATCACATTCATGCCGATGCACTTCCTCGGCCTCGAGGGGATGCCGCGCCGGATCGCCATCTGGAACGCCAACCGAACGGACTGGGCACCCTGGAACTTGATGGCGACCGTCGGGGCGTTCATGATCGCGACGGCGATCCTGCTCTTCCTCATCAACTTCGCCATCAGCGTCCGCGGAGGCCGGCGAGCGCCGACGGATCCGTGGGAAGGCAACACGCTGGAGTGGGCCACCACCTCGCCGCCGCCGGCGTACAACTTCGACAACGTCCCTCCGGTTCGCAGCGGCCGCCCGCTTCGCGACCTGCGCCGCGGTGTCACGGCCGCCGCCGAGCACTGACGGTCGCGATGGCATGAAGGCCTTCCGCGTGTTAAGTGTCGCCACCGCGGTGGTGACCTACGCGCTCGTCGTGCTGGGCGGCGTGGTGCGGGTCTCGGGATCCGGGCTGGGCTGCCCGGACTGGCCGCTCTGTCGCGGTCACCTGCTGCCGCCGCTCAACCTGCATGCGATCATCGAGTACTCACACCGCACCACGGCGTCGCTAACGAGTGCCCTCGTGCTCCTGACCGCGGCGGTCGCCTGGCTCGCCTGGCGCAAGCGCCGCGACCTCGTGATCCCGGCGACGGTCGCCCTGGGCCTGCTAATCGTGCAGGTCATCCTGGGCGCCATCACGGTCCGCCTCGAGCTGCCGCCCATGATCGTGCTGGCGCACCTCGCGACCGCCATGGCGCTGCTGGGCGCGGTCTGCGTGACGGCCGTCGCCGCCCTGACGCCGGCGCCCGCCGGCGCCATCGATCGCGTCGCCAGGCGGCGGATGTTACTGGCAGCAGGCGGGACCTACCTGCTGCTCATCAGTGGCTCGCTCGTCGTCGGCAGCGCCGCCAGCGGTGCCTGCAACGCCTGGCCGCTGTGCGGCGGCGGATTCAGCCTCACCTTCGACGGTTTGCCCGCGATTCAGCTGCTGCATCGCGTGATCGCTGGGGTGATCGGGTTATTGATCATCCTCAGCCTGGCAGCGGTGCTCGCCCGCCACCGGCGGCATGCGGCGGTGCGCGCGACGGTCGCCCTGACCCTCGCGGCCCTCGCCTTCCAGGTTGTGGTCGGCGCCGCGGTCGTCACCCTGCGGTTGCCGGCGGCACTCCGCGGCCTTCACCTGGCGCTCGCCAGCGCGGTCTGGGCGGGGACGGTGATCCTTGCGGTGATCGTCGGGCGGCTGAGCCCCCACCCTGCCCTCCCCCAGAGGGAGAGGGAAATGGACAGCGTGCGGCGCCCGGCTCGGGACGTCGTGCTCGATTACGTCAGCCTGGCCAAACCGCGCATCATTCCGCTGCTGCTGATCACCGCCCTGGGCGGGATGATGATGGCCGAGCGCGGCTGGCCTTCCACCGGTCTGGTCGTCCTTACCCTGTTAGGCGGGGCACTGGCGGCGGCCGGGGCCGGCGCCATCAATTGCTGGATCGATCGTGACATCGACGGCGAGATGCTGCGCACCCGTCGCCGCCCCTTGCCAGACGGGCGCATCGCACCCGCGCATGCCCTGCTATTTGGCATCGTCCTGGGGCTGATGGCGTTCGTCCTGCTGGCGTTCTGGGTCAACGTGCTGGCGGCGACGCTGGCCATCAGCGGGCTCCTCTTCTATGTCTTCGTCTACACCCTGTGGCTCAAGCGCTCGACGGTGCAGAACATCGTGATCGGGGGTGCGGCCGGCGCCATCCCGCCGGTCGTCGGCTGGGCCGCGGTCACCCATCGGGTCGACTTGACGGCGGTCTATCTGTTCGCCATCATTTTTCTCTGGACACCCCCGCATTTCTGGGCACTGGCGCTTCGGCTTCGCGGCGACTACGCGCGGGCGAAGGTGCCGATGCTGCCGGTGGTGCGCGGCGAGGCGGCGGCGCGGCGCCAGATCGTCGCCTACACGCTCGTCCTGGTCGCCGTAACCCTGGCCATCGTCCTCACCGGCGTGCTCGGTCCGATCTACCTGGTAGGGGCTGCGCTTCTCGGCGCCGCCTTCATCGCGCTCGCCGTCGCGAACCTCCTCGCCCAGCGGCAGCGCTGGTCCCGAATCCTGTTCGATTATTCGATCGCGTACCTCGGATTACTGTTTGCTGTGATGGTGGCTGATCGCATGATCGGGAAGGTATAGTTCGGTGGGCCATGGATAGAGACGAGGCACGCAAAAACGTTCGGCTAGGCATGCTGCTCTTTGTCACGGCGCTGATCATGTTTGGGCTCGCCTTCGCCTGGGCCATCATCTACAACGGCTTCGTCTGATGGCTGAGCTGGAACACGAGGCGCACGCCGAACAGCACAAGGCGTTTCACCTGCCACCGCCCAGCATCTGGCCGCCTGTGCTGGCGGTCGGTATCGCGCTGCTGCTTACTGGCCTCATCATCAACCTGGTGGTCGTGCTCATCGGGGCGGTGGTGTCGGTAACCGCGACCGCGTTCTGGGTCCGCGACGCCCGGCGCGAGTTCACCGAGCTGCCCCACTAGGGTAGACACCTGATTCTCGGCCGGCGGCGGCTGACGCGTTGCCGTTGCGCAACCGCCGCCCGTAAACTCAGGTCGGGGCAATTCGGTTTTCAAGGAGGCCAGCGTGAACGTTTGGAAAATGGGGATCGTCGCTGCCGGGAGCGCGCTGGTGTTAGCCGCCTGCGGCAGCTCGAGTGGTGGCGGCGGCGGCGGCTCGAGCTGCAACCCGACGGGTGGCAGCACAAGCGGCTCCAGCGCAAGCACGGTCAAGATCGTTTCCGATCCGGATACGGTGGGAAAGTTTGATCCCACGACCCTCACGGTTGCCGCCGGCCAGAGCGTCGAATGGGATTTCGCCGACAGCTCCGGCACGCCGCACACGGTTACGGCGGACGACGGTAGTTTCGATTCGTGCTCGCAAACCTCAGGCAAGTTCGTCGTCACGTTCAGCAAGGCGGGCGATGTCAAGTACCACTGCACGCTGCACGCCCAGATGTTGGGAACCGTCAAGGTTAGTTAGGAACGAAGCGCGCGGGTGCGCCGTCTAGCCGATCGCGGCGCACTCGCGGTTCTGCTTAGCGCGGTTTGGCTGGCCGCGTGCGGTGCGTCGGCGCAGCCGGATGACGCGGCCATCGTCAATGACTTTCACAACCACCAGTCAAACGTCGAGGTGACCGCGGATGGCAACGTCGTGCGGTTGCTCGCCGACCGCACGAGCAGCACAGGCACGCATGAGCAGTTCATCATCAAGCTCTCATCTGGCGATCTGACGATCGAGGTCGAACACAACATCTCGATCGCCACGCGCGTGCCGGTCCAAGAGGGTGACCACGTCATCATCCACGGTGAGTACGTCTGGAATGCACAGGGCGGGCTGATCCATTTCACCCATCACGACCCGCAGGGCACCCACGAGGGGGGCTATATCCAGGACGGCGGCACCACCTACGACTAGTCCGGCCGGAGTCGCTCGACCTCGCCGGCGATGACGCTGACGCGCCTACCGTCCTCGAGACGAACCAGCAGCGCCCCATCCACGCCCAGGTCCTCCGCGACGCCGCGGATGGTGGCGCCGTCTCGCTGGAAGGCGACCGGCTTGCCCAGCATCGAGCTCCGGCTACGCCAGCCGGGCACAATCCAGTCGACGCCTTCGCGGTCCGCGCGGTCGTAGGCGTTGGCCAGGTCGTTGAGGATGGCGGCCAGCAGCGGCTCGCGATCCAACGAATGGCCGGTCAGGGCGAGCAGTGAGGTCGCGCCCGAAGGCAAGTCGGCGGCCGGCTGGTTTACGTTGACGCCGACGCCGAGGATGACGGCCGCCCCGCCGGGATGCTCCAACAGGATGCCGGCCAGCTTGTGGTCGTTGACGAGCACGTCGTTCGGCCACTTGAGCTGAGCGACGACGCCGGTCGCGACCTCGATGCCGCCGGCGACCGAGAGCGCGGCCAGCAGAGGGAGCAAGGGCAGGACGTCAACCGGTGGGAGCAGGATGGTGGAGAACAGGAGGGCGGTCTCAGTGGGCGCGATCCACGGTCGACCGTGGCGGCCCCGACCCTCGAGCTGAAGATCGGTGATCACCGTCCAGCCCTGGTCGGCGCCGGCGATCGCGGCGCTGCGGGCCAGATCCTGAGTGCTCGAGCAGCTCGGTTCATAGTGCAAGCGCCACCTGACCTCGCCCTCGACCAGCAACGCGCGGATGCGCTCGAGTTCGAGGCTCATTGAAGCGGTGCCGTCGCAATCACCGGCTCAGGTGTGGCGGTCTGGACCGTGATGATCCCCGCGATGATAACGGCGGCGCCCATCAGTTGGAGTGGCTGCAGGCGGTCGCCAAAGGCAAGGTACGCGATCACGCCGGCAAAGACAGGCTCGACGGTGGCGACGATCCCCGCCGATGATGGGCGGATGGTCCGAAGCGCCATGACGAAGAGCCCATGGGGGAGGAGGGTACCGATGAGACCGAGGAGCGCCATCACGGCCCAGATCCGCCAGTCGGCCGGTGGCGCCGTGCCGGTAGCAATGTCGAAGCCTGCCCAGAGCAGGCTGCCGGCACCGAAGCCATAGACGAGCATCGTCCAGGTGTCGAGCCGCTGGGCGAGGGTTGACGCCCGAAGCAGGTAGAACGCAAAGAACGCTGCCGACACCAGTCCCAGCATGACACCCGGAAGGTTGACCGAAAGGAGCGACGGCTGGTAGGCACCTACGGCGAAGAAGGCGCCGACCAGCACCAGGGCAAGCGCGCCCCAGATCCGCGCCCCCACCGCCTGGTGGCGGTGATACCGCTCGAAGGCGGTGACTGCCACCAGGCCGAGGTACTCCACCAGCAGGGCGAGCGCGATGTTGATGCGGGCGATCGTCAGGTAATAACTGAGTTGCACTCCGGCCAGGCCGACCCCGCCGAAGATGGCGAGCGCCGGGAGTTCGCGGCGGCTGACCCGCAACAGGGCGGGCCGGACTAACAACAGTGACAGTAGCAGGCCGGCAAACGCCCACCAGATCCGCATTTGCGCCAGCACAAGCGGGGAGTAGCCCAACCTGAACAGGGCCTTGACCACGTTGCCGCCCGCGGCGAAGAGGAACGCCCCAAGCAGGACCAGGAGGTAGCCGGATCTAACCGAACTCAGCGAGGACTCGACAATTTTGAGTTCTTGACCAATTCGATCTTTGAAAGTAATGTAAGCCTTCGGGAAGCATGGCTCGGATCCTCGGAAGCGGGCGCATGATCGAGGAGACCTCGGTCCAGATCTCGACGCTTCGCGAACGGTGGCACGCGGAGCGCGAGCTTCGATACGCCCGGCGGAACCGAATTCGTCACATCGACCAGCTGCTGGATGAGCTCGAGATGCTGAACATCGCCGAGGAGACGCAGCTGCCGGCCGACCTCGCCCTTCGCGTCCAGCGGCTCGCCGCCGAAATGGAACATCCGCTGGGGAATCGGGCGCCCGAGGACATCACGATCGCGGAGTCGATGGACGCGCTCTACGACCTGCAGGATGGGCTGATGTTGACCCTGGAAGGGGTCGAAGACGAGGAGGACGTCTAAGCCGCCGCTGCGGCGCTACTTCTTCTTTTCGGGCTGGGCTGCGCCCTTCGGGTTTCCGCCCTGACCCTTGCCGCTGTTGGGCTTGCCTTTGTCTTTGTCTTTGCCCTGGCTCGACTGGTCGGCCGCGTCGAGCAAGCCGGCGATGCCGTCGGCGGGGGTAGCGATGGCCTTGATCTTCAATAGGAACGCGGTCTCGCGCTGCGCGTTGGCGACCAGTAAGGCATCGGTCTCGGCGTGGCCGGAGGGAAGGTCGCGCATGGCGGCAGCCTGCCTGGCCTGATAGTCCTGTAGGAGGCTGCGGGTGATGTCATTGGCGGAGCCGCGCCCCTCGAGCTTGAGCAGCGATTGATTCGCCCAGTCGAAGATCGAGCCGATCGGTGCTTTCACGTTGGAACCGGTCACGAAGTTGTAGACGCTCGACAGCAGGGGATCGATGATCGCCACCGGCTGCGGCCCGGGATCGGTCCGCTGCCGGTGCAGCAAGGTATACGCGTTGAGCAGGTCGGTGTTCGCCCGGGCCAGCTCGTCGAGGCCGCGCTGGGTCGGGTCGCTCTGGCTGGCACGGGTCAGGCCATCCCACCAGGTTTGGACGACGTAGTAGGCGCTATCGACGCTGACGCCGTCCTGTTGGTTCCACAGCGCGTCGACCTCGGAACTACCGCCCGCGGCCACCGACCATGGCGCCAGCGCCAATGCACCCGCGATGCCCGCCGCGAGCAGGCGCCGTTGTATGACGCCACGGATTGGGAGCATGACGGCCTCGTCAAGATCATGGCGTAGCCGCGTATCGCGATCGGGGAAGGGCGCGTCGCAGTCTGCTTACGGGGCTGCTGCGGGGCGTTGACGCCGCCGAGACGGGCGCTGCCGCAAGGCGCTAGCCGGCCAGGTTCTCGACGACGGTCGCGATCCCCTGGCCGACGCCGATGCACATGGTGGCGAGTCCGTACCGAGCCTTGCGGCGAGCGAGCTCATGCACCAGGGTCGCGATGATGCGCACGCCACTGGCGCCCAGGGGATGGCCCAGCGCGATCGCGCCGCCGTTGGGGTTGACGCGCTGCGGATCGAGCTCGAGGTCGCGGATGCAGGCGATCACCTGCGACGCGAATGCCTCGTTCAACTCGATGCAATCCATGTCGCTTGCCTTGAGTCCCGCGCGGGCGAGCGCTTTTCGCGACGCCGGAATCGGCCCCAGGCCCATGACGGAGGGATCGACGCCGGCGCTGGCGGCCGACAGCACCCTGGCCAGGGGGCGCGCGTTGATGC
>Ga0070699_100003786_pt1 | contig 13372 bp, 10 predicted proteins | sample KBSK1503metaG_FD_65473 | JGI IMG/M metagenome (GOLD analysis project Ga0070699, IMG submission 65473) | Corn, switchgrass and miscanthus rhizosphere microbial communities from Kellogg Biological Station, Michigan, USA - KBS K1-50-3 metaG | ecosystem: Host-associated > Plants > Roots >...
CTCTCGCTCGACGGCAGCGCGACCGTCTACGTCAACGCGTCTCTGCCGGCGCTCAACGCGCTGCACGGCACCTCGTTCGACGTGAGGCCGACGGCGCGCGTCGACCGCGACGCCGTTCGCGCCTTCTACTCGGCGCCCGCGACGCACGTCGCGTGGGTGCGGTCGTCGCGCCGCAACAACCGCCGCTTCGTGCACGTCAGGCTCGACGTCGACGACATCAGACGGCTGAACGCCGTCTTGCCGTTCTCGTGGTCGGCGTATCAGTTCTATCGAGACGGCGATCGCTACGTCTTCAAGCAGGCGATCGGTGCGCCGCCGGGAGCGGTTGCTCGAGGCCCCGGCAAAGGCGGGCATGACGGCGCCGCGGCAGGCAGCTGGAACGGCCGCGAGCTGGTGGCCTTTCGCCTGCACCTGCCGAGCAAGATCGACTCCAACAACTCCGGCGGCGACGTCCACCGCGGCAACATCCTCGTCTGGGAGCAGACGCTCGCGGATCGCCTGCGCGGCGCGCCGGTCGACATCGAAGCGCGCATGCAGACGCAGTCGATTCTCTACAGGACGCTGTGGCTCTTCGCCGCCACGTTCGTCGCCGTGGCCATCGCATTCCTCTCGGCGATCTGGTGGATCCTGAAGCGCGCCCCGGCGCGGGTCGACTCCGGCAGCGTCCCGCGAGAGAAAACCCATGTCAGCTGATGATCAGTTCGGTGCGAAGCCGGCCGTCCTGCGCTGCTCGCGGTGCGGGAAGTTCGTCGACTGGGAGGAGGCGCACGTCCACATCATCTGCACGTGCCGGCCGCGCATCAGCCTGCCGCCGGTTCTCGTCCGCGAGGGAACCGACGACGACCGCCGCGCGGTGCGGGCGCTGTTCGAGCAGGATTTCGGCCGAACGAAGATCGTCGCCTTCGGCGAGGTGATGGACATCGATCAGATGCCGGCGCTCGTCGCCGTCATGTACGCCGATCCATCGGGTGCGCTCGCGTACCGCCTGCTCGGCGACGCGCTGCACATCGTGGCCCTGGCGACCGATCCGATGTGGCAGCGATGCGGAGTGGGCGGCCACCTGCTGGCCGAAGCGGAGCTCCTCGCGCGCCGCCTCAATCTGAAGCGCCTGGTCGTCGCGACGACGAACGACAACCTGCCCGCGTTGTATTTCTATCAGCGCCGCGGCTACCGGCTGACCGATCTCGTCCCGAACAGCGTCATCGAGCACACGCAGCAGGAAGTGGCGGGCTTTGCGGGCATCCCTGTTTGCGACGAGATCAGGCTCGAGAAGAGGCTGTAGGTCTGACGGGCGTGATCATTAAAATACCTTCGATGCGTTTTCTGATGCGTTTTCTGATGATGGCCGCGGTCGTGCCGCTGATCACATTGTCGCAGGCGGCGTCGCGCGCGCAGCCGGCGGCGCCGGTCGTCGTCGAGCTCTTTACCTCCGAGGGGTGTTCGAGCTGCCCGCCGGCCGATCGGCTGCTCGAGCGGCTGACGGCCGCGGCTGTCGACGGCGCGAAGGTCGTCGCCCTCGGCGAGCACGTCGACTACTGGGATCGACTCGGCTGGCGCGATCGGTTTTCTTCGGCCGCCTTCACGAACCGTCAGGAGGTGTACGCGCGGCGCTTCAATCTCGACAGCGCGTACACGCCTCAGATGGTCGTCGACGGCCGGGCCGAACTGGTCGGGAGCGATTCTGCGGGCGCCGAGCGCGCGATCGCGAAGGCGGCGGCTGCGCCGCACGGAACGATGACGCTTGTGGCGCGGCCCTTTCAGGGCCGCGATTCGGGCGGGCGTGAAAGGCCGCTCTCACCTGTCTCCGTCTCTGTGAACGTCGCGAATCTCCCGCCGATCGGCCGCGGCGATCGCGCCGACATCTTCGTCGCCGTGACCGAGGATGCTCTGCGCTCCGACGTGAAGAGCGGCGAGAACCGCGGACGCACGCTGACGCACGCAGCCGTCGTCCGCCAGCTGACGACCATCGGCGAGGCGACCGGTCCGGCCGCGTCGGCTGAGACGACGATTGCCGTGCAACCGGACTGGCAGCGCGAGCGCCTGAATATCGTCGCGTTCGTCCAGCAGCGGCGCGATCGCGGGATCGTCGCCGCGGCGTCGGTTCCGCTGGTCGGGCGCCCGTGAACGAATACGCCTACTGGCTCGACACGATTCCCCCGCCGAGCGAATCCCGAAACCCGACTCCTGAGTCCCTTCCCGGAGAGGCCGAGGTCGTGGTTGTCGGCGCCGGCTACACCGGATTGTCGGCGGCGCGGCGGCTCGCGATGGCCGGCGCATCGGTGCTCGTGATCGAGCGCGAGACCGTCGGCTGGGGCGCCAGCTCCCGCAACGGCGGCCAGGTGCTCGCGAGCCTCAAGCTCGACGCGCAGGCGCTGGTCGATCGCTTCGGAGAAGCGCGCGCGCGCGAGGCCTTCGCGGCCGCGCTTGCTTCGATCGCGCATCTGGAAACCGTGATCGCGCAGGAGTCCATCGACTGCGAGTACGAACGGACGGGCCACGTTCAGGCCGCGTGGAAGCCGCGGCATTTCGACGCGTTCCGCGTCGAGCGGGCGCTCGTCGCCCGCGTGTTCGGCCACCGCGTCGAGCTCGTGTCGCGCGCCGAGCAGCGGTCCGAGATCGGCACCGACGCCTATCACGGGTTGCTCGTCGACGAGCGAAGCGGTTCGATCAATCCAGCGCGGTACGTGCAGGGGCTGGCGTCGGCGGCGCGGCGACGCGGCGCGTGCATCGCAACCGGCACGGGCGTCACGAGGCTCGAGCGCCGTGGAGCGCGCTGGCGCGTTGCGACGACGCGCGGGGATGTCGACGCTGCGGACGTGGTGCTGGCGACCAACGGTTACACCGGCGCGGCGTCACCGCCGCTCCGGCGTCGGCTCGTTCCGATTGGCAGCTACATCATCGCGACCGAGCCGCTCACCGCGATCGAAGCATCGGCGATTCTGCCGCGCCGGCGCGTCGCGTTCGATTCGAAGCACTTTCTCTATTACTTCCGTCTGACGTGCGACAACCGTCTGCTCTTCGGCGGCCGCGCGGAGTTCAGCACGCCGTCCGCCGCATCGACCCGCCGCGCGGCGGCGATTCTGGGCCGCGGTCTGGCGCGCGTCTTCCCGCAGCTTGCGGGCAAATCGATCGAGTACGCATGGGGCGGCAACGTCGCCTTTACTCGCGATCAGATGCCGCGAGCAGGTAAGCTCGAAGGCGCGTACTTCGCGGCCGGCTACTGCGGCCACGGCATCGCGATGGCCACGTACCTCGGCGACTTGATCGCGCGGCGCCTCGCCGGCGAATCGATCGAGCATCCGCTGATGGACGATCGCTTCCCGCCGATTCCAATGTACCGAGGGAATGCCTGGTTCCTGCCTCTGGTAGGAATGTATTACCGCCTCCGAGATCTCATTGATTGAGCGAATGCCGCGAAAACCGCGGCGAGCCGAAGCACCCACGGTTCGAGCGAACGCGACGCGGAAGTGAGGCGAGCGGTAAGGAGAACGAATGCCGCGAAAACCGCGGCGAGCCGCGAGGCGAGCCGCGAGGCGAGCCGCGACAGGTGCGCGGGGGTGGGGCCCCGCGCACAAATAAGAAAAAGTTGATGGCGACAAGGACGGCACAACCAACACCACGACCAACACCGATGGATCTCGAATTCTCTCGCGACCAGATGCGCGAGATGGCCGATCAGGTCGTCGCGCGGTGCATCGATCACATCGCCACGCTCGATCGCCAGCCGAGCTGCGGCGACGTCGACGCGGCTCGCGCCGGCGATCTGTGCCGCGCGATGCGCGAAGCGGCGCCGGAGCGCGGCACGCCGCTCGACCAGCTGCTCGATCCGCTGTTCCGCGACTGGATCCCTCGCTCGTTCACGTCCGCCGGGCCCGGCTACATCGCCTACATCCCCGGCGGCGGCCTGTATCCGGCGGCGCTCGCCGATTTCATCGCCAACACGACCAACCGCTACACCGGCGTGTGGCAGGCGGCGCCGGCGCTGGTGCAGCTCGAGGCGAACGCGCTCGACTGGCTGCGCGAGTGGATGGATTTTCCGCCGGAGGCGCGTGGCGTGTTCACCACCGGCGGGTCGATGGCCATCTTCAACGCGATCGTGTGCGCGCGCGAGCGTCATCTCGGCGCCGACATCCGCCCCGGCGTGCTGTATACGTCCGATCAGGCGCATCACTCGGTGCTCAAGTCGGCGAAGCTTGCCGGCATCATGCCCGACCGCGTGCGGGTCATCGAGTCCGATGCGCGTTTCCGGGTGCGGATGGATCGTCTTCAGGAGGCGATTGCCGCGGATCGTCGCGCCGGCCTGACGCCCTTCGCCGTCGTGTCGAGCGCCGGCACGACCAACACCGGCGCCGTCGATCCGCTCGAGGCCATCGCCGATCTCTGTGCACGTGAAGGGTTGTGGCACCACGTCGACGGCGCGTACGGCGCGTTCTTTCATCTGTGCGCCGACATGCGCGCGACGCTGCGCGGCCTGGAGCGCGCCGACTCGTTGACGCTCGATCCGCACAAAGGCATGTTTCTGCCGTACGGGACGGGCGCGCTGCTCGTCCGTGACGGCGCCGCGCTGCGAGCCGCGCACGAGGCGACGGCGGCGTACCTCCCCTCGATGCCGCACCCCGAGGATTTCTACGATCCCAGCCAGCACAGTCCCGAGCTGTCGCGCGGCTTTCCGGGACTTCGCGTGTGGCTGGCGGTGAAGCTGTACGGGTCCGCGGCGTTTCGCGAAGCGGTCGCCGAGAAACGCGCGCTCACGCTCGATACCTTCCGCCGCGTCGCCGCTCTTCCCGGCATCGTCATCGACGCGCCGCCCGAGCTGTCGCTGTTCGCGTTTCATCTGACGTGGCCCTGCGCCACGCGCGCCGACGAAGATCGGGCGACCAAAGCCTTGATGGATCAGGTGACCGCCCGGGGCCGCGTGATGGTCACCGGCTGCATGACGCACGGACGCTATCTCGGCCGCGTGTGCATCCTCAACTTCCGGACGCACCAGCGCCACGTCGACGCGCTCGTCGACGATTTCGCGGCGTCGATCGCTTCGATCGTCTCGGCCGAGACCGCGCGGCCCGGCCGATGACGAGCCAGCGCGAGCAGCTGCGCGCGATTGCGGTGGCCGCGATGCGCGCCCGCGGCCTCGAGCCCGACTTTCCGTCGCCGGCGCTCGCCGAAGTGGCCGCGCTCCACGGACCGCCGCAGCCGACCGACGGCGCGACGCGCGATCTCCGCGGGCGGCCGTGGTGCTCGATCGACAACGACGAGTCGCGCGATCTCGATCAGCTGTCGGTCGCCGAGCCGTCGCCGAACGGCGACGTGAAGATCCTCGTCGCCATCGCCGACGTCGATGCCGCGGTGCACAAAGGATCGGCCCTCGATCGGCACGCCGCGCAGAATACGACGTCGGTGTACACGCCGGCCGTCATCTTTCCGATGCTGCCGGAGAAGCTGTCGACCGATCTCACGTCGCTCGCCGATCAGCAGGACCGCCTCTCCATCGTCATCGAGTACCTCGTCGGCGAAAACGGCGATGTGAAATCGTCCGACGTGTACGCCGCGCTCGTGAGAAACCGCGCGAAGCTCGCCTACAAGAGCGTCGGCGCCTGGCTTGCGAACGAGGGTCCGCTGCCGGCGGCGGCCGCGGCGGTGCCGGAAATGAAAGAGCAGCTCCGGATTCAGGACCGCGTGGCGCAGGCGCTCGACCGACTTCGTCACGCGCGCGGCGCGCTGGAGTTCGAGAGCGACGATGTGGAGCATGTGTTCGACGGGGAGACGCTCCGATCCATCGAGCCCGCGCCCTCGAATCGCGCGAAGACGCTGATCGAGAACCTGATGGTCGCGGCCAACGGCGTCACGGCGCGGTTCCTGGAAGGACGCGGATTTCCGCTGCTGCGCCGTGTCGTGCGATCGCCCGAGCGGTGGGATCGGATTCGCGCGCTCGCGCGGCAGCTCGGCGACGATCTGCCGCCGACCGCCGATTCGGCGGCGCTTGGTGCTTTTCTCTCGCGGCGGAAGGCGGCGGCACCCGATCAGTTCGCCGATCTCTCCCGAACGGTGATCAAGCTGCTCGGCTCGGGCGAGTACGTGGTCGATCCACCGGGCGTCGAGTCGCCGGGTCACTTCGGCCTCGCCGTGCGCGACTACACGCATTCGACCGCGCCGAACCGCCGCTATCCGGACGTCATCACGCAGCGCCTGATCAAGGCGTCGCTTGCGGGGAGGCCGAGCCCGTACTCGATCGAGGAGCTCGAGTCGCTGGCGTCGCACTGCACGCGTCAGGAGGATGCGGCGAACAAAGTCGAGCGCCAGGTGCGGAAGGCCGCGGTGGCGATGCTCGTGGCGTCGCGAATCGGCGACGTGTTCGACGCGATCGTGACCGGCGCCTCGCCGAAGGGCACGTTCGTACGCGTCGCGACGCCGCCGATCGAAGGGATGCTCGTCCAGGGCACGCATGGCGTCGACGTCGGCGATCGCGTGCGGGTGCGGCTGGCCGACGTCGACGTCGAGCGCGGCTACATCGATTTCGCGCGCACCTGAAGCCCTACGGTTCGCTTCTGCCGTGCTTGAATCGATATCCGATGATCGCCTTGAGGATCCACTGCTCGCTGCTGCCGGTGAGACCCTTGCCGACGCCGAAGTTCAGCTCCCAGTCGGGTGACACGTTGAGGTCCGCGGCGCCGAACAGGATGTGATGTTCGTCGCCGAGCGGATCGAAATGCTTCACGGTGCCGGTCTCGGCGTAGTACTCGATGCCGGCGTTCACGTGCTGGGTGAAATCCCAGCCGACTTTGAAGTTGGGCTCGAACGCCGGCGCCGATCCCGCCTCGGGCCCCTTGGTGGGGACCGATAGATCCGGATTGATCGACAGGTACAGCCGGCCCAGCTCGCGCTCGAAGATCGGCCGGATCTCGAGCGACTGCCGGTTCACGTCGAAGCCCGGCTGCGTGAACGCGTACTCGAAGCTCAGGCTGACGTGAAACGGGAACTCCTTGAATTCAGGAAACCTGAAGCGCGGACGCACGTGCCAGCCGGTGAACCTCGCGCCGACGCCGGGCACGTACGGCGCGGTCTCGATGTAGAAGCCGGTCTCGAAGTTCTTCGTCCAGCCGTGCGTGATCTCGAGCGTCTCGTGGAACTGCCGGTGGTTTCCGTAGACGCCGTTCTCGATCCCTTTCGATCCGCTCGGCGTGAAGTTCGTGTGGAACTCGAACATGGTGACGCCCGGCGGGACCGTCTCGTACGGATAGACCTGGATTTCGAAGAGGTCCTGCGCGGCGGCCCGCGACGGCCGCAACAGCGTGCACACGACACACGAGACGCGAAGTACCCGCCAGAATGAAGGCATGTGTCGGCGAAACGATAACACGAGTGCGATCGTGAGGAACCGCTTGCAGCGTTGGACAACCGCCGAGATCGCTGAGCACGCAGAACAGGAAACCACAGAGGCACCGAGACGCGGAGCGCCGATCGGCGTCCACTCTGCGTGCCCCGCGATATCTGCGTTAGCTTTTTTCGGTGTCTCTGTGTCTCGGTGGTGAATTTCTCTGTGTCTCCAATGGCCTTCTCAGTGCTCTCTATTCACGGTTGCCGATCGCTGGTCGTCGACGTTGGGGTGCGCGCGGGAGCGTCGGGCGGCACGGCGTTCGCGTTGCCGTCGAGATATTTCTCGAACCAGTACACCTGCCACTCGATGCTCTCGACCAGATGCTTCGGCTCGCCGGTGCGCGTCAGGTTGTGGTTCTCGCGCGGGAAGAACACGATCTCGCTCGGCACCCCGAAATGCCGCAGCGCGCGGAACCACTGCTCGCCCTGCTCGATCGGCACGCGGAAGTCCATGTCCGAGTGCAGCACGAGCGTCGGCGTCTTCACGTTCTTCACGTACTTCAGCGGCGATCGATCCCAGTACAGATCCGTCTTCTCGAAGATGTCGCCGGTGAAGTCGTCGGCGTGTCCGTACGCGCCGTCGCGCGTCCCATCGTCGCTGACGAAGTTCGAGATGCTGCGCAGCGTGACCGCGGCCTTGAAGCGGTTCGTGTGGCCGACGATCCAGTTCGTCATGAAGCCGCCGTAGCTGCCGCCGGTGACGCCGAGGCGATCGCGATCGATCCAGGGATACTTCGCCAGCGCCGCGTCGACGCCGTTCATGATGTCGATGTAGTCGCGCCCGCCCCAGTTCAGCTCGATGCCGCGCTCGAACTTCTCGCCGTACCCGGTCGATCCGCGCGGGTTGGTGAAGAACACCGCCCACCCGTGCGACGCGTACACCTGGAACTCGTGATACCAGTCGAACCCGAACATGCCGGCCGGCCCCCCGTGGATCGTCAGCACCATCGGGTACTTCCTGCCCGGCTGCCAGTCGATCGGTTTCATGAAGAAGCCGTCGACGTCCCACCCGTCGGCGCCCCTGAACGGCAGGCGCTCGACGGCGACGAGGTTCAGCTGCGTCATCAACGCGGCGTTGAGATGCGTGACCTGCTTCTGGTTCTGGCCGCGCAGATCGGCGACGTAGAGATCGTCGAGATGCGTCGGGTCGTTGACCGCGTAGGCGAGCTGGTTCGTCCGCTCGCTCACGTCGTACAGATGCACCGTTCGCTCGCCCGACGTGATCGGCGCCACGCGCCGCGCGGCGAGGTCGACGCGATAGAGCTCGGTCGTTCCTTTGACGCCTGTCTCGAAGTACAGCGCCCTGCCGCCCTCCGCCCATCGAAGCGCGGTCGGGATCAGGTCGATGCCGTCCACCGCCGTTCGCGACGGCGCGCCGCCGGCGCTCGGCGCGAGCCAGATCCTGGCGTGCGATTTCTCGGGCACCGCGCTCAGGAACGCGATCGTCCGGCCATCGGGCGACCATCGCGGCGAACTGTCGGCCTGCTCGTGATCCGAGATCTTCGTCAGCGGACCGCCGTTCATGTCGATGACCCACACGTCGGTGTTGTGTCCTTCGTCGAACGCTTTCCCGGTTCGATCCGACACGAACGCGATCTTTCGACTGTCGGGGGACCATTGGGGATCGCTGTCGTTCCAGTCGTCGCCTGAGGTGATCTGAGACGATCGCCCGGTCGCGGCGTCGACAATCCACAGGTGCGTGCGCTTGTCGTCGAACCAGCCGGTGTCGTTGAATTTGTAGTTCGCGTGCTTGTAGTGGCGGACGTCGCTCGGCGATTTCGCGGTATCGCTCGGGCCGCTGCGCGACACGACGACCAGGCGCGCGCCGTCGGGCGCCCACTGAACGCTCGTGACGCCGCCCGGGAGGTTCGTCAGCCGCCGCGGCTCGCCGCCGCCGAGCGGCAGCAGCCACACCTGATTGCGCGGCGCGTCGTTCGCCGCGTCGCCGGCTACCGCCCGGGCCGACAGGAACGCCAGCGTCTTTCCATCCGGACTCCATCGCGGGCTGTTCGACGACTGCGGCGCCGTCGTCAACGCGGCCGGCTCCCGCGATCCGTCGGCCGGCACGCTCAAGATCTGACTGCGTCGCCGATTCTGTTTCTGATCGATGGTCGTGACGACGAACGCGATCGTCGTGCCATCGGGCGAGAAGTGCGGATCGCTGAGCGTTTCGAACGCGAAGTAGTCTTCCGCGGCCACGGCGCGGCTCTGCGCGGATGCCACGGCAACGCTCGAACCCGACAGCGCGGCGGCCACCACGAAAACGAACAACCGCGAAGACGCGAAGCGCACCAAGTGACGAGATGTCGTGTCTTCCATGACAGATCCTCAGTTTCGAATGGCGAACGCGACGAGGGCGTCGCTCAGCTTCTCCTCGGTGATCTTCGCGTGACCGCCGGCGGCGACGACGACGTACTGACGGCCCGCCGGCCCGATGCGGTATGTCATCGGCGTGGCGTGTGCGCTCGCAGGTAGCTCGCCCTTCCACAGCTCACGGCCATTTTCGACGTCAACGCGCGCAGATCAGACCGTCGCCGTAGCTCGACGTCATGTCGATGTTCGGATCGTAGGACCACCGCGGAGCGGCAGTCCCCCATCCCCCCTTCGCTCAGGCGCGCGCCCGCCTCTTCGGCGCCGCGGCCATGCGCGCGACCGGCGCCGCGGTCTTCTTCTTGTTCGTGCTGATCGAGTCGAGGCTCTTGCGCAGCGCCTCCATCAGGTTGACCACCTTCGGCGGCGCCTCGACTTCCGGCGCGACGATTTCGCGCCCTTCGATCTTCGCGTCGATGATCTCGCGCAGACCCACCTGGTAGTCGTCACGGTACGACTCGAAGTCGAGCTCGCCCTGGAACGTGCCCATCACCTGCTTGGCGAGCTTCACTTCGTCGGCCTTCACCGTCGCCGGCATGTCCGAGAGCTCGTCGATCCCGTCCATGCTGCGGATTTCGTTCGCATGCCGCAGCGTGTACATCACGAGCCCCTTCTCGCGCGGCTGGACCTTCACCAGGTACTCGCGGCCGTAGAGTGCCACCTTGCCGATGCCCGCCATGCCTTTCATCCCCTCTCGGATGACGGAGAAGGCGTCGCGTGCCACCGGACCGTCGGGCGCGAGATAGTACGGCCGCTCGAGATAGATCGGATCGATCGCCGTATCGTCGGTGAACTTCTCCAGGCTGATGACCCGCGTCGACTCGACGCGCACCTTCTCGAGGTCTTCCTCGTCGATAACGACGTAGCGCCCCTTCTCGAACTCGAAGCCCTTGACGATGTCGGTGTTGGGCACCTCGCGCTCGCACTTCGGACACCAGCGTTTCTGCTGGATGCGGGTCTGGCACTCGCCGTGAAGCTGGTTGAAGCTGAGCGTCGCGGCGGCGTCGGTCGCGGGGAAGACCTTGATGGGGATGTTGACGAGGCTGATTTTGAGATAACCCTTCCAGGTTGGTCGTGCAGGCATAAGGTCGCCATCGTGACCGCTGGACGGCCGGGCGTCAAGTGCTCCGCCGCCCAGCGATCCGACTTCCTCGCCACGAAGCACGCGAAAACACGACCGGGCCTTCAGGCCCGCATTCAGCCCGCCTGGCCGCCGTCGAGGGCTGCGCTACAATGTGCGGCTATGTCACGACGAATTCTCGTCAACCGCTGGATTCTCGCCGCCGCCTCGCTCGCGGTGCTCGCCGTCGGCTCGACGATGGCCGCCGACCGGTCGTCGTCCGCGATGGCGTCGGCCGCGACGAAGTTCCTCGACAGCCTGACGCCCGAGCAGCGGCAGGAGGCGACGTTCGCGTTCAACACGGACGAGCGCCTGCGATGGCACTTCATCCCGACCGAGATGTACCCGCGCAAGGGGCTGCTCGTGAAGCGGATGACCGAGCCGCAGCGCAAGCTGGCGCACGATCTGCTGAAGGCGGGACTGAGCCAGCGCGGTTACATGACCGCGTCGCAGATCATGGATCTCGAGAGCGTGCTCGACGCGATCGAGGCGGCGCAGCGCGCGCGCGGCACCAGCGCCGAAGCCGCGCGGGCCATGGAGCGCGATCCGGTCAAGTACTTCTTCTCGATCTTCGGGACGCCGTCGACGCACGACACGTGGGGGTGGCGCGTCGAAGGGCATCACGTCTCGCTGCACTTCAACGTCGTGAACGGATCGATCGTGGCCGCCGCGCCGACCTTCTTCGGCAGCAACCCGGCGGAGGTGCGCGACGGTCCGAAGAAGGGTCTGCGGATTCTCGGCGCCGAGGAAGACGGCGCGCGCGCGCTCGTCGAGTCGCTCGACGCGTCGCAGCGCGAGAAGACGATCTTCAAGAAGGACGCGCCCGGCGACATCCTCACGATGGCCAACGTGAAAATCGATCCATTGGCGCCGGAAGGCATCCCGATGTCGGAGCTGAACGCGAACCAGCGCGCGCTGCTGACGAAGCTGATCGAGGTCTACACCGGCTACATGGCGGCCGACATCGCCGCGGACCGCGTGGCGCGGCTGAAGAAAGCCGGCGAGGACAAGATCGTGTTCGCATGGGCCGGACCGGTGGAGCGCGGCAAGAAGCACTACTACCGCGTGCAGGGTCCGACCTTCCTCATCGAGTACGACAACACGCAGAACGACGCGAACCACATCCACTCGGTGTGGCGCGACTTCAGCGGCGACTTCGGGCAGGATCTGCTGCGCGAGCACGTGAAGTCGGTCGCGCACTGACGGTCCAGCGCGAGGCAGTCAATTGGAAATTGATGTTCATTGACCGCCTCGCGCTACGGCCGTATCGGAAACAGCCGATCGAAATTCCCGCCGAAGATCTTGTCGCGCACCTCCGCGCTCGCCCCGATCTCGTCGAGCGCTGCTGCCTGCTGCTGATACACATCTCTGACCCAGCCCCTCGGAAAAAACGAGGAGTCGGTCCCGAATAGCAACCGGTCCGCTCCGACGACCGCCAGCGCCTGCCGGAACACCGTGCTGAGCGTCAGGCCCGGGTGGTAACCGATCCACGCGTTGGAGCTCGACGTGTCGAAGCGGACGTTGGGACACAGATCCGCGACCATCAACGCTTCACGAAAGAAGCCGGCGCCGAAATGCGGAACGATGAACGGCACGTTCGGGTACGTGAGCGCGATCGCGTGAAGATCGATGGGATTGCTGAAGCGCATGTCGAACGGGCTTGGCAGCCCGAGCCTCTTGCGCACGCCCACCGACAGCACGCCGCAGTGCACGAACACCGCGGTACCGGGACGGCCGGCGGCGACGTCGACGACGGGGCGGACGCGCGCGTCGTGCAGCGAGTACCGGTGCATCGCCGGAAAGAGGCACATCGTCCGCAAGCCGTCGCGATCGATCGCGTCGGCCGCCGACACCGCGGCGGTTGCCTGCGTCGGATCGACCATGAAGAAGCCGACGAGCCGCGACGGATGGCGCCGCACCGCGGCGCCCACCGATTCCGCGTCGCCCGGCACGCTCGCGATGACCGCGGCGCGCGCGACGTGATGCCGATCGAGCTCCGCGACCCAGCGATCGGCGAGGTCGTCGGCGCTGCCCGGCGCCTCCCACGCAAGCGTCTTCAGTGCGGAGTCGCCGCCAAGCGCGGCGAAGAACGGCGTGGAGAAGAAATGACAGTGCGCGTCGTTCAGTGAGGAGGGCATCGCGCGTCAGCTTACGATATGCTGCGCATCGGCGCGGAGGAACGTCATGATCCAGCGTTTCACGTTTCCCACGATCGCGTTCGCGATCTCCTGCATGTGCCTCGTTTGGTCGCCGCTGCTCGCGCAGGCAACCGGAGCGATTGCCGGCGTCGTCACCGACGAGAGCGGCGCCGTGGTGCCGGGCGTGACGATCGACGTCACCAATGACGCGACGGGCCAGGCGCGATCGGCCGTTTCCCTCGCCGATGGCTTCTACGCGATCCCTCAAGTGCAGCCGGGCAGGTACACGGTGAAGGCGACGCTCAGCGGATTCAAACCGGTCGTGCGCCCGAACATCTCGGTGTCGGTCGGCGACACGTCGCGCGTCGAC
>Ga0070699_100003787_pt1 | contig 13364 bp, 10 predicted proteins | sample KBSK1503metaG_FD_65473 | JGI IMG/M metagenome (GOLD analysis project Ga0070699, IMG submission 65473) | Corn, switchgrass and miscanthus rhizosphere microbial communities from Kellogg Biological Station, Michigan, USA - KBS K1-50-3 metaG | ecosystem: Host-associated > Plants > Roots >...
GGAGCTGCGCGAGCCGGGCCGCAAGTGCACCGCGAGAGCCGAGCACGATCGTTCCGCTCGCCACGTGGCGGAGCCCAGGACCGCGCTCCTCCACCACGCCCCAGCCCGTCACCCGGCTACCGGGATCGATGCCGAGCACCCGCAACCACCCCTCCTCCCATCAGGCCGACAGCCGCTCCAGCTCCTCCGCCGCGATGTCCATGTTCGAGGACACCGACTGCACGTCGTCGTGATCCTCGAGTATCTCGAGCAGGCGCACCATGTGCTCGGCGTTTTTTCCCGAGATCGGGACCGTCGACTGCGGCATCATCGTGACCTCGGCCGAGGCGAGCGCCACGCTCGTCTTCTCGAGCGCCGTCTTCACCTGCTCGAACCGGTCGGGGGCCGTGACCACCTCGAGGATGTCGCCCGACTCGCGGACGTCGTCGGCGCCCGCGTCGAGCGCCGCCTCCATGACGCGATCCTCGTCGACGCCGGCGCGCTCGACGGTGATGAGGCCGCACTTCTGGAACATCCAGGACACGGAGCCGGACGCGCCGAGGTTGCCGCCATACTTCTGGAAGGCGCTGCGGACGTCGGCCACCGTGCGATTGCGGTTGTCCGTCAGCGCGTGAACGATGATCGCGACGCCGCCCGGACCGTAGCCCTCGTAGCTCACCTCCTCGTAGGTGACGCCCTCGAGCTCGCCCGTGCCCTTCTTGATCGCCCGCTCGATGTTGTCGGTCGGCATGCTGTTCTGCCGGGCCGTCAGCACCGCGGTCCTGAGCCGCGGGTTGGCGTTGACGTCGCCGCCGCCCATGCGGGCGGCGACGGTGATCTCCTTGATGAACTTCGTGAAGAGCTTCCCGCGCCGGGCATCCTTCAGAGCCTTCTTGTGCTTGATCGAGCTCCACTTGGAATGGCCGGACATGGGACCTTCGCCGTGGTTACCACAAGGCCCCAGGGGAGTAAACGTGAAGTATCCCGTTACCTTGAGCCCGCGCCGCGCGCCCGACATAATGCCGCCGCTGGGATGCGGGGGTCGTGGTGGGGTGGAGTGGTCGTGTCCGTGGTGGCGGGCTGTGCACTGCCTCGCGCCAGGCCGCCCGCGCCACCGCCGGTGGTCGACGGCGTCCAGGTGGGGGTCGCGTCGTGGTACGGTCCGGGCTTCCACGGCAACCGCACGGCCAACGGCGAGATCTACGACCAGTACGAGCTGACCGCCGCCCATCCGTCGCTGCCGCTCGGCACCCGCGTCATGGTGACGAATCTCTCAAACGGTCGCTCGGTCGAAGTGCGCATCAACGACCGCGGCCCGTTCGTCGGCGGGCGGGCGATCGATCTCTCCTACGCGGCGGCACGCATGCTCCGCATGATCGGGCCAGGTACCGCGCGGGTCCGGATCGACGCGCTCGCCCGCGCGACGCGGGTCGCCGAGCGAAGCGTCGCGCTGGTGCCGGCGCCCCCGCGCGACCTGCCCGCCGCGCGCTATCTCGTGCAGGTCGCTTCGCTGTCGGACTCCGCTCGGGCCGAGCACCTCCGCCGGGTCCTCGGAGCCCGCTTTCCGGACGCGCATGTCGCCCCGCTCGAAACGGCCGAGAGCCTCTACTACCGGGTGGTGATCGGCCCCTATCCCTTCCGGGGTGTCGCCGCCGCACGTGGCGAGATGGTGAACCGGCTCGGATACCCGGCGGTGATCATGGAGGATTCCTCGCCCTGACCCGTTGCACGGCGCTCCTCGCCGTCGCGCTCGTCGCTGGCTGCAGCCGCGGCCGGCTCGTGTACGACGGAAAGGTCGACGCGGGTGCACTCGCGGCGGTCGTGCGCGATCTTCCGGCCGTGCGGGGCCTCGGCTTCCTCCATCCCGTCCCGGCCGCCGCTCTTCGGCCGGACGACGTCGCGGCCTGGGTCCGTCGCGACATCCAGCTCTCGTTCCCCGGAGACGACCTCGAGCGTATCGCGAGGGTGTACGGGCGTCTCGGCCTCCTCGCACCGGGCGTCTCGCTGCGCACCGCGATCGAGCAGCTCTACCGCGGACAGATCGCCGCCTTCTACGACCCGCGGTCGAAGCAGCTGGTCCTCGCGACCGAGGCCCTCGGCGCCGGCGGGCTGGCGGTGCGCATCTTCTCGCTGCTCAGCGGCCGCGACCTGGTCGGCGAGCTGCTCGTGGCGCACGAGCTGACCCACGCCCTCCAGGATCAACACTGGGGACTCCCCACCGAGCCGGAGCCGCTGGTCGACTCGCATGGCGACCAGCTGCTCGCCCGCCGCGCGCTGCTCGAGGGCGACGCGACGCTCGCGGGCTTCGCCCACCTGCAGGGCGGCACCCCTTCGCGCGACACGATCGACCAGATCGAGCACCGTCTCCACGTCGTCGCGCCGACGCTTGCCGCGGAGTATCCCGGGGTACCCGAGATCATCCGCGCGTCGCTGGCGTTCCAGTACGACGCCGGGACGGCGTTCACCGGCTGGGCGCTCGCCGAGGGCGGGTGGAGCGAGGTCGACCGTACGGAGGCAGATCCCCCGGCATCGACCGAGCAGGTGCTCCACCCCGCACGATACTTCGGCGTGCGCGACCGGCCGATCGGAATTTCGCTCCGCGGCACGGAGGAGATCGAGGCCGCGGGCTGGCGACGCGTCCTCGAGGACACGCTCGGCGAGCTCACCCTCCGCGTCCTCGTGCGCCGAGCCCTCGGCCAGGACCGCGCGCTCGCGGTCGCCGACGGCTGGGGCGGCGACCGGCTGCGTGCGCTGGCGCGAGGCGACGACCTCCTCCTGGTCTGGATGACCGCCTGGGACGCGCCCGGGGACGCGACCGAGTTCGTCGACGCCATGCCCGACGTGATTCCGGACGCGCGTCTGGAACGTCGGGGTGACCGGGTGCTCGTGCTGGTCGGTCCACCGGGCGTCCTCGACGGTCTCGCGGCGCGGGTGTGGGCGCGGACGACGTGACGCCCGGCCGCCGGTCGGAGGGCTTGCCAATCAACCCTCCGCTCCGTATGACCCGCCCATGAGCAGGACGGAGCGCGTCTCGCTCGTGGGCCCCGCGGGCGAGCTGCGACCGGCCGGACAGGTGGCCGCCGAGCTGCGCGCCGCAGGCTCCTCCGACGTCGTGCTCCTCGAGGGCCATCTCTTCGGCAGCATCCCGACGCACGCGCGCCTCCTCTGCCACCACCTCGCCGCGGTCAAACGTCCGTGGGTGATCCAGGCGGACGCGGCGGCGGTCGATCGCGGGCTCTTGCGTCTGGCGCGGCGGAGCGGCTGCCGCGGGCTGGTGATCGGTCCGGATCCCGATCCGATGCGGCGCACGGCCGACGGGACCGTCGAGCCCGACCGGCTGCGCGCCGCGGCCGCGGACCTTCGGCGCATCCGCCGTGCGGGGCTTCTCTCGGTCCTGCACCTGAGCGTCGGACGCCCGGGTGACGACGCCGGCGTGTTCGGGCGCGCGGTCTGGCTCTGCAAGGCGGGCCGCGTCGCGTTCCCGCGGCTTGCCCGCGCCGCGACCGTCGGCGCAGCTCGTGAGCCGCGACTCGGCCTCGACGAGGTGCAGAAGGGTCTCGAGTGGGCCCGGCGTGTCCTGCACGGGCATCGCGCAATCTGGCGACGTACCGGCGTGCTCGACGCCCCGGGTCGGGTGGCACTCGTCGCGAACTACCGCGCCCGCCGCACGGTGCTAGCCACCCCGCGGGTCGAAGCGACGGTGGCCATGCGGCTCGCCCGGGCGCTGGCGCGTCCGATCCGGATCCGCGAGCGGGTGATGTTCGTCTCGACCCTCGTCGGGGCCGTGCACGCGGGCGGCGGCCAGTTGCGGACCGCCTGGCTCCGGGTGCGTACCATGCGCGACGAGACGGTCGCGGGGTTCGTCATCCGGCTCGAGGGCACGCTCGACGCGCGTGCCGCTCGCACGCTCGTCACCCGCATCCGCCGCGCGATCGGCCGCACGCAGGAGCGCATCGTGATCGACCTCGGCGGGCTCGAGCGGGTGTCGTCCACGGTGTTGACGCGCTTCCTCGCGGAGCACGCGGCACACCTGGAGGCACTCCGGGGCCGTCTCGCCTTCCGCAACCTCCGGCCGGCGCTCGACGCGCTCCGCCGGAACCTGCACGGCGTGCTGCCGAACGCGGCGCTCCTCGAGCAGGCGCTCGAGGATTAATAGCCGACCCGAGACTGCGTCTCGGGTCGGGGACGGGCAGCGAGTATGCCGCCCGGTGCCCAACGAGCGACGGCGTGCCGCGGCCGGCGAAGCCGGCGCGGCAAATCTTGGCGGAGCGTGAGCGCGGCACGCAGGTGAGGATCGCTCCGCGGCGGTCGCCAGCCGAATCGCCACGTTTTGTCGCGCCGGCTTCGCCGGCCGCGACATGACGTTCGCGTTATCCACCGAACGCCGCACGCTCGCTTCCGATCCCGACCCGAGACGCAGTCTCGGGTCGGCTACCCAACCGCGCCCGCCTCGACCAGTGCGGCGATCCGTGCCGCGTCGTAGCCGAGCTCACCGAGGACGCTTGCCCGGTCGGCACCCAGGAGCGGGGCGGGACACCCGAGGGTGGCCGGGGTGGCATCGAGGTGGATGAAGGGGCCGACGACCTGCAGCGGTCCGAGCGCCGGATGCGACAGCTCGCCGAGATACCCACTCGCGCGAAGCCACGGGTCGGTGAAGATCTCGGCCACTCCCAGGGCGCACGCCGCGGGCACACCCGCGTCGGCGAGCCGCGCGATCGCCTCGGCGCGGGACCACGCCGCCAGCATCTGCGCGACCGGGGCCGCGGAGACGCCGTTCGGCGGATCGTCGGCGGCGAGCGCGATGCCGGCGAGCCGGCCGAGGGCGGCCGCCTCCGCCTCCGACCCCGCCGCGACGGAGAGCCACCCGTCGCGGCAGGCGTAGAGCCGCCTGCCGGCAGTCGGGCCGAGGTGGTCACGCCCGCCGCGGGGGTCGGGCGAGCGCCCGGGAAAGAGGATCATCTGCGCCGCCTGGTCGACGAACGCCGTGCGGAAGAGGCTCACGTCGACACGCTGGCCGCGACCGGTCCGCTCGCGGGCGACGAGCGCCGCGACGGTGGCAAACGCGCCCAGCGCGCCCGCCGAGTAGTCGTTGTACGCGATCATGTGCAGCACGGGCGCGTCGTCGCCGCCCTGTGCCGCTGCGAGGCCCGACCGCGCCTGGAAGATCGGGTCGAAGCCCGGCAGCGCGGCGAGCGGTCCCGTGGAGCCGTAGCCCGTGATCGAGGTGTGCACGAGTCGCGGATTGAGGACCGCGAGCCGGTCCCCGCCGATGTCGAGCCGCTCCATGACGCCGGGCCGAAAGTTGTCGACCACCACGTCGGCCGCGCGCGCCAGGTCGAGAAAGACCTCGCGGCCGGCGGCGCGCTTCAGGTCGAGCACGAGGGAGCGCTTGCCGCGGTTCCACCCGACGAAGCCGAAGAGCTGGAAGCGGAACGGATCTCCGCCCGGCGCCTCGATCTTGACGACGTCGGCACCGAGTTCGGCGAGCAGCAGCGGGCAGAAGGGGCCGGCGATGAAGCTCGTGAGATCGAGCACCCGGATGCCCTCGAGGCACGCGCGCGGCGCGGAACCGCGCGAGGCGCCGAAGCGACGGGTCCAGCCCCGCGCCTCGGCCGCGACCGTCGCGCTGTCGGCGCCCGCCCGCGCTGCCGCACGTGGCGGCGGCGCAGGTGTGTCCGAGAAGGCCGCGGGAGCCGCTGGCTGCCACGTCGGCCCCAGTACGGGATCCTCGATCGGCACGGCGAAGCCGAGCGCGCGCGCCTCGGGATCGCGCAGGAAGTCGGGTCGGGTGCCGACCGCGCCGCACGGGACGTCGGCGGCGCGCAGCATCTCGACCCAGGCGGCCGTCGAGCGCCGGGTGAAGATCGGCTCGAGCTCGGCGCGGACGAGCGACCGCACGTCGGTCTCGAAGAACGTCATCGGATCGCCCTGCAGCCGCGGATGCGCGAGCAGGTCCAGGCGGTCGAGCGCCGTCAGCAGCTTCGTCCAGAAGGCCTGCGTGAGCGCCCCGACGAAGAGCCAGCCGTCGGCGGTCGGATAGAACCCGTAGGTGGGATAGACGCCGCGCGGGTCACCGCCGAGCGAGAGCGAGCCCCGGTGGCCGGCGCCCGACACGAAGGTCCCGCTGTTGAGGGCGAGGGCCGCGCCCACGCCGCTCACCTCGACGGTTTGACCAGGGGCGCCGCGGTGGCGCGCGAAGAGCGCCGCGCTCACGCCGAGCGCGGCGAGCATCCCGGTCATGTACCCGATCATCGGCGTCACCAGCCAGACGGGACGTCGGGACCACGACCACTGGAGCGCCTGCACGCCCGTGGCCGCCGCGAGGAGCGCCTCGTCGGGCGGCAGGCGAGCGCCCGTCCGCCCCCAGGCCGACACGCGACAGCGGACGAGGCCACGATCCGCATCCGGTGGCGGGGCGGTGTCGTCGACGAGCACCACGTCGACGCACTCGAGCAGGTGCCGCCAACCCGACGCGTCGAGCGCGACCGATCGCTTGCCGCGCGCGAGGACGTGGTCGCCTGGCGTTGGGCGGGCGACGCCCGCGGTCTCGACCTTCACCACCTCGGCGCCGACCTCGCTCAGCAGGAAGCCCGCGTACGTCGCGGCGAGGGAGCTCGCGCGTTCCAGCACGCGCAGGCCGGTGAGCGGCGGCGCCTCGGGCATCGCCGCGAAGAAAACGTGCCCCGCGGGCCGTTGTCAACGAGCGTCGACGCGACGGCGGTCGAACCTCACCCGCGCTGCCGCTAAGCTCCAGGGTCATGCGGAACCCCTACCTGGTCGGGACGAAGGTCTATCTTCGCCCGCTCGAGGAAGACGATGCTCGGGTCTGCCACCCCTGGTTGAACGACCGAGCGGTGTGGCGGACCCTCGCCATGCGCGGCCGGCCGAACACCGAGGCGCGGTCGCGTGCGTACATCCGTGGCCTCGATCCGACCACCGACCAGGTGTTCGCGATCGTCACCCGCGAAGATGATCAATACGTCGGCAATTGCGGCCTGCACGCGATCGACCCGGTCGACCGGCACGCCACGCTCGGCATCGTCGTCGGTCGCACCGACTGCTGGGGACGCGGCTTCAGCACCGAGGCGGTGGCGTTGCTCTGCCGTCACGCCTTCGAGACCCTCAACCTCCACAAGGTCTGCCTCTCGAGCTACGCGACCAATGAGCGAGGGCTCCGCACCTACGCGCGGGTCGGGTTCCAGGTGGAGGGCCGGCGCCGCGAGCAGGTGTTTGTCGAGGGACGTTGGGTGGACGAGATCATGCTCGGCCTCCTCGCCCGCGACCTCCGACCGCCGCCGGGGTGAGGGGGCCCCGGCGGCGTCGCTGGGTTCCGTCAATCGTCGAAGTCGCGGACGTGCCTCCAGCCGTGACGTCTCCCGTGGCACCGGCCGCGATGCCAGGGCGTGTAGACGACGGCGGAAGCCGGCGGGTAGTAGTAGCCCGGGTAGGAGTAGTAGGTCGGGCCGTAGAACACCGGCGGGGGCGGGGGCTCGGCCGCCACCACCGCGAAGCCGGGAAGCCCGATGGCGATCGACACGTGGGCCGCAGCGGGCGCCGGCGCCGCGAGGGCCCCACCGGCGAGCGCAACCGCGGCGACGATCAGCTTCTTCATCTCTTCCGACCTCCTGCCGCCCCCGAACACGCGACGTCCGCGCCGGTTGCGTGCACCGCAGACGCTACAGCGAGCTCAGCGGCGGACGTCGGGATGGCGCCGGAGCCACTCGCCGACGGCGCGGTCCCACACCCCACGGTCGGTAGTGACCGTGAAGCAGGACGGCAGCGCGGCGGGGAACGGGCCCGAGCCGAGCCAGACCATGACGTTGTTCGCGCAGCCCTGGAGCTCGCCCGGCGGGATGCCCATCCGGTCGGCGCCCATCTGCCCCGCGCGCTCGGCCATGAAGAGGTTGTTGTAGAGGGCCAGCTTGGGCGAGAGGCTGTTCGCCGGGTCGCCCCACAGGTGCCACTTGAAGAAGCCCTCGTGTCCGAGGTCATCGGGGCTCGGCACGGACGGCCCGGGCATCGGCTGGAGGCGAACCAGGGAGTTCTGGATCGTCCACAGCTTCGTCGACCCGTTCGCGCCGCCCGTGACGATCGTCGATGACGGCCGCGCGCTGAAGGCGACGTAGCAGCCGTCGAGGAGCGAGTCGTCGACCAGGCCGTCCTGCATGTGGTCGTTCTCGATGCAGTCGTCGCGGACGTAGCTGAGCCACACGCCCCGCACGGTGAAGGCGCCGCCGTTCTGGGGGCGGACGCCATCCGTCACGTTGTCGATGCGGAAACCTTCGACGGTGAACCCGGCGTTGGAGAAGTTGACGCCTGCGTTGTTGCTCGCGTGCATCTGGCCCCAGGTCTCCGTCCGGTCGTACTGGCCGAGCACCGCGCCGCCCGCGAGCACGACGCCGGCGCCCCCGCCGAGGTTCAGCGGGTAGGAATTGGCGTCGGAGGCGAGGAACGTCGCCGCGCGCGCGTCGATGCGCGTGCCAGCGGCGAGCGACCCGTTGTAGTACGAGGCCACGAACGTCCCGCTCAGCGTGACGCGCGGCGGTCCGAGCGTGACGACGAGCTGCGGCTTGCCGCTCGCGGCCTCGCGGCTCCGGTAGCTGACCGAGTCGGTCGACGAGGAGACGAGCGCGAGATTCACCGTCCCATCGCCCTGGATCGCCCTCGTGACGTCGAAGTCCACGACCTGGTTCGGCGCGACCGCGCCGGCGGTGGCGAGCGGCGGTCCGACGGCGTCCGGCCGGGTCCGGTACGTCGTCGCCTCGGACCACGCGCCACCGACCGTGTCGATCGAGCCCCCGGTGGCGCTGCCGTCGCTCCGGCCGGCGCTCACCGTCAACCGCAGGCGGGCCTGCTCGACGCTCAGCGGGCCGATTCCGGTCACCGTGAAGCGGAGGAAGGTCGCTTGCACCGGAGAGCTGCGCGCGAGCAGCTTGCCTGCCGTGCCGAAGGACTTGGCCGCGCTCTTCGCGTCGACGTAGGTGTCGGCGGTCGGGTTGAAGGTGAGCGTGATCGCCGGCACGGCGCTGAGGGTGACCGTGGCTCCGCCCCGTAGTCCACCGCTGTCGCTCACCATCGCCGTGATGTGATGCGTGCCGGGGCTGAGCGGGCGCGTGATGCTGCCTCCTGTCCCGAGTGGCCCGTCGATGTCCGACGTCCAGGTGAGATTTCCGCTCAGCGTGCCGTCCTCGAGGTCCGCGGCCGTGCCCGTGAAGGCAACCGGGCGCCCCGCCGTGACTGCCCAACCGTCGAGCGGAGCACGGATCACCACCAGCGGGGACGCGTTCACGGACGGAAGCGGACGGACGACGACCCCGACTGCCGCGGCCCCGCTGAGGCCGCCCAGGTCGGTGACCGAGGCGGTGATCGTGTGGCTGCCCTCCCCGAGGATGCTGGTCAGCGGCGAGCCCGTCCCGAGGAAGCCCTGCACGCTCGAGGTCCAGGTGAGGCGGGCGCCAAGGTCGCCGTCGGCGGCGTCGATCGCGGTCGCGGCGAGCGTCACCGGCGTACCGGCCGGAACCGACGCGCCGCCAGGGGGGGCCGTGATCGTCACCACCGGCGGCGCGTTCGGCGCGCGTACCGAAACGGTGACCCGTGCCTGACCCTCGAGGCCGCTCGCGTCCGTGGCCGCGGCCGCGAGCACGTGGGTACCGGGTCGGAGCGCTGTCGTGACGAGAGCCGGCCCCCAGCCGAGCGGCCCGTCGAGGCTCGAGGTCCAGACGAGCGACCGGCTCAGGTCTCCGTCCTCGGCGTCGACGGCCGTGGCGCGCAGCGTGACGGGGTCGCCGGTCGCGAACGCTGCCTGATCCACCGGCGCGTCGATCGCGACCACGGGCGCGTTCCCCGCGAGCGTGACGATCAGCCTGGGCGGCTGCCCACTCTCCCGCGACCGGTAGTCGGCGCAGTCGCTCGAGCCGTTCACGAGCGCAAAGCTGTAGCTGCCGTCTCCGGTCACCGCCGCCGTCACGTCGAAGTCGGCGAGCCGGCCGGGCGCGACGGGACCCATGACGGCGAGCGCCCGGCCGTCGATCGCGGGCCGGCTGTTGAAGGTGACGGTACGCTCCTGCCAGGTCGCGTCCGAGATCGCGTAGAGGACGCCACCGCTGTCGCTGGCGGCGCTGACGGCGCCGTCGATCTGGAGCCGGAGGACCGCTCGCACGACGGCCGCGCCGGTGCCCGTCACGGCAAAGCGCAGATAGCTGGCGCGGAACACGTTCGCGTCGGAGCGGAGCAGAGAGCTCGTTCCGAAGTTCGTCGCCGGCGCTCCGCCATCGACGTAGGCGTCGGCGACGGGGGTGAACTCGCGCGCCAGCGGCGCGGTCACCGTGAGCGTCACGTGAGCGGCGCCCGTGAGTCCGCCACCGTCGGTCACGGTCGCGCTGATCCTGTGGGTGCCGACACTCAGCGCCCGCGAGAGGGTCCCACCGGTGCCGAGCACCCCGTCGAGGTCCGAAGACCACACCAGGCGTCCGCTGAGCACGCCGTCCTCGAGGTCGCTGGCCGCGCCCGTGAAGGCAATCGCTTCGCCGGCCGCGAATGCGCGGCTGCCGAGCGGTGCGCTGATCGTCATGAGCGGCGGCGTGTTGCCGGCGGGAGGCGGGCGGACGCTCACCCCGACGTGCGCCCGGCCACTCTGACCGGCACGGTCGACGACCGTGGCCTCGAGTGTGTGGCTGCCCTCCGCGAGCGTGGACGTGACCAGCGCGCCGGTGCCGAGCGCTCCCTGGAGGCTCGATGTCCACGTGACGGCGGCGCCCACATCGCCACCCGCGGGGTCGCTTGCGCTCGCCTGGAGCGTCACCGGGTCGCCGACGAAGAAGATCGCCCCGTCGGCCGGATTGCGGATCGTGACCGTCGGGCCTTGCGGCGCCGCCATCCTCAGGACGAGCGACGGCTTCTGCCCGCTCGTCGCCGCCGAGGACACGAAGGAGACGTTGTCCTCCGCCCGACTGTCGATCGCGAGGTCGTAGACTCCGTCGCCCGAAACCGCACCGCTCACGTCGAACTCGGCGATCGCCCCGAGCGACACCGGACCGAGCGTCGAGAGCGCGGGGCCGTCGACCGCCGGGCGCGTGTTCCAGGTGAGTGTCGCCTCGTTCCAGCTGTGGTTGCTGATCGCGTGCACGGTGCCCGCCGTCACCGCGCTCGGCCCGCTCACCTCGAGCCGGAGCCGCGCCTGCTCCACCGGGCGGCCGTTCACCCCGCTCACGACGAAGCGCAGGTAGCTCACGCGCGGCGGCAACGCGTCGGCACGCAGCCGCGCGTCGCCGTCGAAGTTGGCCGTCGGGCTCGCGGCGTCGACGTAGGTGTCGGCGACCGGCGCGAAGACCAGCGTCTCGCCCGGACCCGTCTGCCCCGCACCCGGCCTGGCGAAGAACGCCGTCAGTACCAGGGCGAGCGCCATGCGCGCCGCACGCATCCGCCTTCGATCGTGTCGGCCAGGCGGCTGGGACAAAAGGCCTCACCGGGCGCGGGATTGGGAAAAGTTCGGGGGAGCGCATACACCGAGCGTGACGCGTCCGCGCACTCCACAGAGGAGCCGCACGCGCAGCGCACGGCGTTCGCAGCGCGCGGGCCGCGAGCCGGTTCAGCTGCCGCGCTCCGTCGCGTTCGCCAGCCAGGCGAGATAGGGCATGGAGCCGGCGCGGATCGGGAGCGCGATCACCTCGGGCACCTCGTAGGAATGCAGCGCCCGGACGCGCCGCTCGACCAGCGCGAAGTCCTCGGCGCGGGCCTTGACCAGCAGCAGATGCTCGGTCGCGTCGTCGACCTGGCCTTCCCACCGGAAGAGCGAGCGGATCGGCCCGACGATGTTCGCGCAGGCGGCGAGCCGCTCCTCGACGAGCGTGCGCGCGATGTGCGCCGCCTCGTCGGCGGTAGCGGTGGTGACGAGGACCACGACGAACTCTTCCGCCGTCATGCGGGCCTCCCTTCGGCCGACGCCCGCCGGCCCGGCGGGCGGAGCCGGTCCAGAATCGCGTCGTAATCCAGCGCGGCGCGGGCGAGCGCCGCCCCGGCAGGGCGTGCCGTCCGGCGACGAAGCCGTCGGAAGGCGTCGAGCATGCGGCGCCAGCGTGACCGCGCGGGCGCGCCGGCTGCCAGCACGCCCGCGGCGCGCAGCGCCGCGCCCATGCCGTCGGCAGCGGCGACCGACACGACGCCGCGACGGACGAGGTCGCCGAGCGAGTTCTCGAGCCCGCGGGCGGTGTATCCGGAGCGCTCGACGAGGGCGCTGCCGACCGCCGCGACGTCCTCGACGTCGAGGTGGCCGTCAGTGCCGAGAACGACTGCGGTTTGGAAGTAGTTGAAGGTGGGGACGACGCGCGGGCCGAAGAGCCGGAACGTGACGGTCGGCGTCCGCCGCTCGAGGTTGATGAAGATGCGGTCGACGGCGTCCGGCCCCGCCGCCTTCGCGGCGAGCGTGCCGACCTCGTCGATGAGCCGGGCGTCGACCCCGATCCGGCGCAGGATCCTGAGCAAGCGATCCAGGTCGAGCTGGCGCGCCAGCACGTCGGCGTAGAGAGAATAGATGAGGGAGTCCGATTCCCAGTCATCGCCGAAGAGCAGCTCGCGGGCCTCGGCGGGCGCATCGAGCCGGCCGCGTAGCAGCTCGACCAGCTTGAAGCCGACGTGCTCGCGCAGGTTCCGGAGCTTCCCGCGCTTGAGATGGGCGAGCTGGTCCTTGAACACGATGCCGTCGTAGGGGATGCCGTCGAGGGCGAGCTTCTCGCGGATCGCCTTGCCGATCTGCGGCGGGCTCGCCGAGATGAAGTAGACGAGCGCGCCCCGGCCGTGGCGCTCGGCCGATTTCTTGATCGCCTTGATCAGCTCGGCCACCCCCGGCACCTCCACTTTGTCCTCGGGGCGCTCGAACGCCGTGCGCAGCAGCTGGCGGAGCGAGTCGAACTCGCTGCGGAGATACGTCTTGTCGAGGTCCCAGCGACAGACGACGGGTGCCGGGGCGGGCCGCGCGGCCGGAGGGGTGCGCAGCGGGCTCATCGCAACGCCGCGACTGCCTCGGCGATCTCGGCCGGCACGCGGTCGCGCACCGCCTTGGCGGTCACCTTGACCGCGTTGGTCACGGCGCGTGCGTTCGAGCGGCCGTGGCACTTGATGAAGAGGTTCTCGAAGCCGAGGATCGGCGCGCCCCCGTATTGCGTGTAGTCGGTGAGCTGGCGCAGCCGCTCGATCCCACGCGCGAGGAGCGCGAGCCCGATGCGCCAGCTGAGCTTCCGCCTCGCCGCCGCGCTCGCCACGTCGGTGAACACCTCGGCGATGCCCTCGACGAGCTTCAGGACGACGTTGCCGAGGAGGCCTTCGCACACGATCACGTCGGCCCGGCCGCGCGCCAGGTCGTTTCCCTCGACGTTGCCCACGAAGTTGAG
>Ga0070699_100003789_pt1 | contig 13360 bp, 10 predicted proteins | sample KBSK1503metaG_FD_65473 | JGI IMG/M metagenome (GOLD analysis project Ga0070699, IMG submission 65473) | Corn, switchgrass and miscanthus rhizosphere microbial communities from Kellogg Biological Station, Michigan, USA - KBS K1-50-3 metaG | ecosystem: Host-associated > Plants > Roots >...
GGCACCTTGCCGTTGTCGTCGCAGTAGACGCCGACACCGAGGTTCACCTTGCGCGGATTCGGATCGGCGTGGAATGCATCGGTAATGCCGAGGATGGGATCGCGAGGCGCAAGGTCGACGGCGCCAAACAGGGATGCGGCGAGCGGAGCGTTCATGTCAGGACCTGTTCAGGTGGGAACCGCGAAGTTGCCGCGCGAGGGAGAAATGGCTTCGCGCGGCGCGCGCGAAACGAGTTATTGTACCCCGCACGGCGGCGCCGGCCGGCTTGAGTCGAGAGGCGTTCGGCCCCACCTGCAACCCTTGCTGCTCAGGAGTTTTCGCCTCCGATGGCCCGCGCCGATACGCGTCTCGAACCCGCTCCCAGAATTCCGCCCGTCACCGCGCTGAAGACCGTCGCGCGGGCGGGCCGCTTCCTGCGGCCGTATCGGCGCCAGATCGTATTCGCCGCCATCGGCCTCGTCGTTGCCGCGGCGGCTGTCCTCGCCGTAGGACAGGGGCTGAAATTCGTCGTGGACCGCGGCTTTGCCGCGTCGAACGCCGGCGAGCTCGATCACATGCTGGGACTGATGCTCGTCGTCATCGTCGTCATGGCGGCGGCGACGTACATGCGCTTCTATCACGTGTCGTGGCTGGGCGAGCGGGTCACCGCCGACCTTCGCCGCACGGTGTTCGACCATCTCGTCGAGTTGCCTCCGTCGTTTTTCGAGGCGACGCGCACCGGTGAAGTCATCTCGCGCCTCATCAACGACACGACGATGCTCGAGACGCTGATCGGCTCGAGCACTTCCGTCGCGATTCGCAACTCGCTGCTGATGGTCGGCGGCCTCGTGATGCTCGCGTTGACGAGCCTCAAGCTCACGCTGCTCGTGCTCGCCGGCGTGCCGGTCGTCGTCGTGCCGATCATCCTGTTCGGCCGCCGGGTGCGCAAGCTGTCACGCGCAACGCAGGATCGGGTAGGCGACGTCGGCGCATTTCTCGACGAGTCGCTGCACGAGATTCGCACCGTACAGGCCTACGGGCACGAAGATCGTGACCGCCGCGACTTCGCCGGCCGCGTCGAAGATGCGTTCGGCACCGCGGTGCACCGGATTCGGCAACGCGCGCTGCTCGTGGCGGCAGTCATCGTGCTGGTCTTCGGCGCCGTCGGTGTCATCCTCTGGATCGGCGGGCACGACGTCGTCGCCGGGCGCTTGAGCGCAGGCCAGTTGTCGGCATTCGTGTTCTACGCGGTGCTCGTCGCGGGCGCGATCGGATCGATCAGCGAAGTGATCGGCGATCTCCAGCGCGCGGCCGGCGCCACCGAGCGGCTCTTCGAGCTGTTGAGCGTCGAGCCCGCGATTCGCGCGCCGGCGCACCCGGTGCCCATGCCGGCGCACGGCGAAGGCCGCGTGAGCTTCGACGACGTGACATTCCACTATCCGTCGCGCCCTGAGACCCCCGCGCTGGAGCACTTCTCGCTGGACATCCGCGCGAGCGAGAAGGTCGCGCTCGTCGGTCCGTCTGGCGCCGGTAAAACGACGGTGTTCCAGTTGCTGCCGCGCTTCTACGATCCGGACACCGGCCGCGTGCGCATCGACGGCATCGATCTGCGGACGGCCGATCCGCGCGACGTGCGTCGGCAACTCGCGCTGGTGCCGCAGGACCCCGTGTTGTTCGCCGCCAGCGTGCTGGAAAACGTTCGTTATGGTCGTCCTGACGCGAGCGACGCCGACGTGGCGGCCGCCTGCGATGCGGCGTATGCGACGGATTTCATCGAGCGGCTGCCTCAGCGCTTCGACAGTCCGCTCGGTGAGCGGGGCGTGCGGCTGTCGGGCGGCCAGCGGCAGAGGCTGGCGATTGCGCGCGCGATCCTCGCCGACCGGCCGATCCTGCTGCTGGACGAGGCGACGAGCGCGCTCGACGCGGAGAGCGAGCGCATCGTGCAGCGCGCGCTCGAGCGATTGATGGCGGGGCGCACGGTGCTGATGATCGCGCACCGGCTCGCGACGGTCCGCCATGCCGATCGCATCGCGGTGATGGAGCGCGGCCGCATCGTCGCGATCGGCACCCACGACGAGCTCGTTCGCGACAACCCGCTCTATGCCCGTCTCGCGGCGTTGCAGTTCGCCGTTCAGGAAGCACGGCCGCCTGTAAATGAGCCGTTACCCGAATTAAAATGATCGGTTAGCCGATCGAATCGTGAGGCCATGATCGTCAAGTATCCCGATAGTCCGTACGAGTTGCATGAACCTTTCCAGCCTGCCGGCGACCAGCCGGAAGCAATTGAAAAGCTGACCGAGGGCCTGACCGACGGCCTGTCGTTCCAGACGCTGCTCGGCGTCACCGGCTCGGGCAAGACGTACACGATGGCGAACGTGATCGCGCGGAGCGGCCGGCCTGCGCTCGTGCTCGCGCCGAACAAGACGCTCGCGGCGCAGCTCTACTCCGAATTCCGCGAGTTCTTCCCGAACAACGCCGTCGAATATTTCGTCTCGTATTACGACTACTACCAGCCGGAGGCGTACGTTCCGTCGCGCGATCTCTACATCGAGAAGGACAGCTCGATCAACGAGCACATCGAGCAGATGCGCCTGTCGGCGACGAAGGCCATCCTCGAGCGGCCCGACTGCATCATCGTCGGCACCGTTTCGGCGATCTACGGCATCGGCGATCCGACCGAATATCACAGCATGATCCTGCATCTGCGGCAAGGCGACCGGCTCACGCAGCGCGATGCGATCAAGCGGCTCACCGAGATGCAGTACCAGCGTTCCGAGCTCGATTTCCGCCGCGGCACGTTTCGCGTGCGCGGCGACGTGCTCGACATATTTCCGGCCGAAAACGCGGAGAACGCCGTGCGCGTTTCGCTGTTCGACGACGAGGTCGAGACGCTGCAGCTCTTCGATCCGCTGACCGGACATCTGCGGCACAGGATGGCGCGCTACACGGTGTTCCCGTCGTCGCACTATGTGACCGGGCGCCAGAAGGTGCTCGACGCGATCGAAGGGATCAAGGGCGAGCTCATCGCACAGAAGGATTACTTCGTCTCGCAGATGAAGCTGATCGAGGCGCAGCGCATCGAGCAGCGCACGCGCTTCGACCTCGAGATGATGGCGGAGATCGGGTTCTGCAAAGGCATCGAGAACTACTCCCGGCATCTGTCGGGACGCAAGCCGGGCGAGCCGCCGCCCACGCTCATCGATTACCTGCCCTCGCGCGCGCTGATGTTCGTCGACGAAAGCCACGTGACGATTCCGCAGGTCGGCGGAATGTACAAGGGCGATCGCGCACGCAAGGAAAATCTCGTCAACTTCGGATTTCGCCTGCCTTCCGCGCTCGACAACCGGCCGCTGCGCTTCGACGAATTCGAGCGCCTGCTGCCGCAGACGATCTTCGTGTCGGCGACACCGGCCGACTACGAGCACAAGCACTCCGGGCAGGTCGTCGAGCAGGTCGTTCGCCCGACGGGACTCGTCGATCCAACGCTCGACGTGCGGCCGGCCGCGACGCAGGTCGACGACCTGCTGTCGGAAATCACGCTGCGGGTCGAGCGCAACGAGCGTGTCCTCGTGACGACACTGACGAAGCGCATGGCCGAGGATCTCACCGACTATCTGGGCGAGCACAACGTCCGCGTACGCTACCTGCACAGCGACATCGATACCGTCGAGCGCGTCGAGATCATCCGCGACCTTCGCCTCGGCGAATTCGACGTGCTGGTGGGCATCAACCTGTTGCGCGAAGGCCTCGACATTCCGGAGGTGTCGCTCGTCGCCATTCTCGATGCGGACAAGGAGGGGTTTCTGCGCGCCGAGCGCTCGCTGATCCAGACCATCGGCCGCGCGTCGCGGCACATCAACGGCAAGGCGATCCTCTATGCGGACCGGATGACCGACTCGATGAAGGCCGCCATCGGTGAGACGGAGCGGCGGCGCACGAAGCAGATCGCGTGGAACGCGTCGATGGGCATCACGCCGAAGGGCGTCGAGAAGCGCATCAAGGACATGATCGAAGGCGTCTACGACATCGACGAGGAGCGCAAGGAGCAGAAGGCGGCGCAGGTGAAGGCGAAGTACGCCGCGATGCCCGGGAAGGATCTCGAGAAGGAACTGCGGCAGATCGAGAAGCAGATGGTCGACGCGGCGAAGAACCTCGAGTTCGAGCACGCCGCGGAGTTGCGCGATCGCCTTTACAAGCTGCGCGAGGCGCTTTTCGGCGTGGCGCTGCCGACGGAAACGTGAGACAACACGCAGGAGTCGACATGAATCTCGAGAATCAGGTTGCGATCGTCACGGGTGCGGCAAGTGGCATCGGCCGCGCCATCGCGCGTCGCTTTGCGAAAGCGGGCGCGCGCGTGGTCATCGCGGATCTCGAACGCGGCGCAGCCGCCGGGACCGCGCGTGAAATCGATCCCGATCCCGGCAAGGCGATCGGCATTGCGATGGACGTGACCGACGAGCAGGCGGTCAATGCGGGCGTTGCGGAAGCGGTTTCCCGCTTCGGCGGCGTCGACATTCTCGTCAGCAACGCCGGCATCCAGATCGTTCATCCGCTGGAGGAATTCAGCTACGCGGAGTGGAAGAAGCTGCTCGCGATTCACCTCGACGGCGCGTTTCTCACAACGCGCGCGTGTCTGCCGCACATGTACAAGGCGGGCCGCGGCAGCCTCATCTACATGGGGTCGGTGCATTCGAAGCTCGCGTCGGTGCTGAAGGCGCCGTATGTCACTGCGAAGCACGGCCTGATCGGTCTCGCGAAGACGATGGCGAAGGAAGGTGCTGCGCACGGCGTGCGCGCGAACGTCATCTGTCCCGGATTTGTCCGCACGCCGCTCGTCGAGCGGCAGATTCCGGAGCAATCGCGCACGCTCGGCATGTCGGAAGAGGACGTGATCCGCAAGGTGATGCTGACGGACACCGTCGACGGCGAGTTCACGACGCTCGACGATGTCGCCGAAGTCGCGCTGCTGTTCGCATCGTTTCCGAGCAATGCGCTCACGGGACAGTCTCTGGTGGTCAGCCACGGATGGTTCATGCAGTGAGCGCCGCTGGGCCGCCCCGAGGCGCGAAGCGCCCCCCGGGGGGCAGCGCAGCGGCGCAGCCGCAAGCGTGGGGGGATCACACCAGGCGTGTGGTTCGGCCGGCTCCCGCGAATGAGCGGCTGGCGTCCGTGCTGTTCGTCTGCATGGGCAATATCTGCCGCTCACCGACCGCGGAAGGCGTATTCCGCGCGCAGGCAAAGCACGCCGGGCTGCTCGACCGGTTGCTGATCGAATCCGCCGGCATCGGCGACTGGCACGTCGGTCAGCCGCCCGACAACCGCGCTATCGCGCATGCGCGCCGGCGCGGTTACGATCTCGATGCTTTGCGCGCGCGGCAGGTTCGCCGCGAAGACTTTGCTCGCTTCGATTACGTACTCGCGATGGACCTTCGCAACCTGCGCGACCTCAAGGCGTTGATGCCCCCGGACCACCCGGGATACGTCGGGCTATTGCTTGATTTCGCGCCCCGCCTCGGATTACGCGAAGTACCCGATCCGTATTTCGGCGGCGGTGATGGCTTCGAGACGGTGCTCGAATTGACAGAGCGCGCCTGCGAGGGGCTGCTCGCGCACATTCGCGACCTTCAGCCGCGGGCCTGATCCGAAAGCATTCGCCAAGTTCCGGCACACTTCGCCTCGGTCGTCATCTTCCCCGAGAACGAAGTGTCCCTTGTCAGGCGCCGTCGTCCTTCCGCGTTTCGACGATCTGCAACGGCTCGTCGGGGATCGCTACGCGCGGCGGACGCGCACGGCGCGGACGCGGCGTGTCGACCTCCTGCTCCTGGACGGACGGCGCCGTGAAGCGCGTCTCTACAAGCACAAGACCCGAATCGGGCGGCAACTGGAAGCTCGTCGGCACCGCGGCTTTCGGCCCCGGTTGCTCCTCGCGTTTGGCGACGGGCGCGTTCATGGGCGCTTCATCTGGCGTTTTCGTTTTTGACGTAAGCGCCGGCTGCTCGTCCTCAATCGCCGCAAAGGCATCGGCTTGCGCGGGCTCTTGTTGAGCTGCCACGGCCTTCCCTGGTCGCGTCGGACCGTCGTCACCGTCGGGTTCGGCGAACGAGCGCTCGGCCGGCACGACGTCGCTGCGCGTGTCCGACTGAAGGGCTGATGCGACTGGCGCCGATGCCGATGGGACAGACGCTGCCGACGCCTCGATTTGCGGAGCCGCCGCGATCAGCGGCGATGGAGTCGCGCTTGGCAGATCGGCATGCGCGAGGCTCGGTACCAAGGTTTCGACGGTCGTTGCTTCCTCGGCGGGACCGTGGCGCGGCGGTCGTTCGGCACGCTCGCCACGCTCATTGCCGCGGCCACGCCGGCCACGACGCCGGCGGCTGCCGCCTTCACGGTGCTCGTCGGCGCCGTTGCCCGCCGCGACAGGGTGCATTGCCTCGTTCGGCGCGGCGGTGGCGAGGGCGGCATTGGAAGGCTCGGCCGCTTCCCCGGCCTGCGGACGCGGCGCTTCCCTGGCTTCCGTCCGCGATTCGCGCGGTGGCCGGCCCGCGGGCTGACCTTTCGCCGCGCGCGGCTCGCGTCGTCCTTCGCGGCGCTCGCCGTCCTTTCGCGCTCCTTGCGCCGGGCGCGGCGTCTCGACCGCGCCATGCGCGTCGGGGCGACGCGATTCATCGTTGGCGCGCGCGTCGCGATGCTCGCGTTCCGGACGCCGCTCGTCGCGGCGTGGCTGATTGCCGCCTCGCCCTTCGCCGCGACCGCGTCCTTCGCGACTCGCGTCGCGGTTCCTGGCCGGGCGGCTTTCACGCACGCGCTCGGCGGCCGGCTGCGCGACCGGCGCGGATATCGGCTTTGCCTCCGACGTCGGCGGCGTGCGGAACCATTCCAGCATCCGGGAAAGCCACGAATGTGCGTGAGGCGCCGGGGTGGGTGCCTCGGGAGGCGTCAGCGTGCGCGGTGCCACGATCGGCGCGGGCTGCGAGGGCGTGATGCCCTTGACGACCGCCTCCTGGCGGGGCTCCTTCGCTTCTTCCTTGCGCGCGAAGGCGTCGATGTCTTCCGGCTGCTCCACCATCTGGAACGACGCGGGCAGCGGCTCACCCTGGTTCAGCTCATCGTGGCGCATCCGCTGCACGCTGTAGTTCGGCGTTTCCAGATGCCGATTCGGAACCAGCAGCACGTTGACCTTGAAACGCGTTTCGACGGTGAGGACTTCGGCGCGCTTCTCGTTCAACAGGAACGTGGCGACATCGACCGGCATCTGCGCGACGATCTGCGCCGTGTTGTCCTTCATCGCCTCCTCCTGAATGATGCGGAGGATGTGCAATGCCGTCGATTCGGTGCCGCGAATATGGCCGATGCCATGGCAGCGCGGACACGGTATGTACGCGGATTCGGCGAGTGCCGGCCGCAATCGCTGGCGCGAAAGCTCCATCAGGCCGAAGCGCGAAATCTTGCCCAGTTGCACGCGCGCACGATCGTACTTCAGCGCATCGCGCAGCCGGTTCTCGACTTCGCGCTGGTTCTTCGTGCTCTCCATGTCGATGAAATCGATCACGATCAGTCCGCCGAGATCGCGCAGGCGAAGCTGGCGGGCAATCTCCTCGGCGGCTTCGAGGTTCGTGTTGTACGCCGTCGTCTCGATGTCGCCGCCTTTCGTCGCGCGCGCCGAATTGACGTCGACCGCGACCAGCGCCTCGGTATGGTCGATGACGATTGCGCCACCGGAGGGCAGGGGCACCTGGCGCGAGTACGCGGTCTCGATCTGGTGCTCGATCTGGAAGCGCGAGAAGAGCGGCACGTCATCCTTGTAGAGCTTTACGCGCGACACATTCGCCGGCATCACGTGACCCATGAACTGCTGCGCCTGCTCCTGGATCGCTTCGGTGTCGATCAGGATCTCGCCGATATCCGGATGGAAGTAATCGCGGATCGCGCGAATCACGAGGCTCGACTCCTGGTAGATGAGGTAGGCGCCGGACTGCAGTTTCGCGGCGTCCTCGATCGCGCGCCAGAGCTGCATCAGGTAGTTGAGATCCCATTGCAACTCCTCGGCGGTACGGCCGATTCCGGCGGTGCGCGCGATGACGCTCATGCCGCTCGGCACGTCGAGCGATGAAACGGCTTCGCGCAATTCGTTGCGCTCTTCGCCTTCGACCCGGCGCGACACGCCGCCGCCGCGCGGGTTGTTCGGCATCAGCACGAGGTATCGTCCCGCGAGCGAAATGTACGTCGTGAGCGCCGCGCCCTTGTTGCCGCGCTCGTCCTTGTCGACCTGCACGATCAGTTCCTGGCCCTCGCGGAGCTGATCCTGTACGCGCACGCGCGACTCCGCTTCGCTGTCTTCGCCGTTACCGTCGGCGGCGCGGCGCGAAGGTTTGAGGAATTGCCGGGAGATTTCCTTGAACGGCAGGAAGCCGTGGCGCTCGGTGCCGTAATCGACGAAGCACGCCTCGAGCGAAGGCTCGACGCGCGTGATGACGCCCTTGTAGATGTTGCTCTTGCGTTGTTCCTTGGAAGCGGATTCGATGTCGAGGTCGATCAATTTCTGACCGTCGACGATCGCCACCCGCAATTCCTCCGGCTGGGTGGCGTTGAACAGCATGCGTTTCATGGACTGGGTTCCCCGGCGCAACGCCCGGGACAAACGGCTGGAACGAAGTCGCGCGTCGCCAACGAGGCGATGCGGTTGACGCTTACGCGGCGGTTGCGGGCGAAGACGAGCCGTCGGCCGGCACGGGCCGGAAGACGCGAGGTGAGCGAGACGGCTTGCACATGGTTTCGCATGCCGGCACCAGGGCCGGGTTCTCGTCGTGCGGTCTTCTTCTTCGCAGACTAGCGGAGTTATCCGATCGGTTGCAGCTTGCGTAACGTGGCAGCAGCAGCCGGGGCAGAATGGTTCGCTTTGGCGCCGCGCAGCGGCCGCTTCGAACCGGCCTTTGCCGGGTGCGGGAGCTGCGCTGTTCATTTACCATCGCTACTTGTTCGCGTGACAACTTCGCGCGGCGAGCGACTTAGCCGTTTTTTGCCCGGCGATACACGCCGAGGCTCCGCTGCGTCGCGCACACGCCTCGCGCGTCGTTCCGACGCCGTTGAAGGCGGGGCGCGCGTTCGCGCGGTCCGAGGACAATTATAAGCGAATGAACGGGTTAAGCAAGGATTCCGTGTCGTGGCTCACGGTCGACGAAAATGCGACGGGCCAGCGGATCGACAATTTTCTGCTGCGCATCCTGAAGGGCGTGCCGAAGAGTCACGTCTACCGGATCCTGCGTAGCGGTGAAGTGCGGGTCAACAAGGGGCGCGTCGGACCCGACGTGCGGCTTGCGCCGGGCGACGTCATTCGCGTCCCGCCGGTACGTACGGCGGCGCCCCCTCGTGCGCCGATCGCGCGATCGTTCAAGCCGGGGATTCTGTTCGAGGACGACTGGCTGATCGGCATCGACAAGCCTGCGGGCCTCGCGGTGCATGGGGGTAGCGGCATCGCACTCGGGCTGATCGAACAGTTGCGGGCGGCACGGCCGGATGCGCGATTCCTCGAGCTCGCGCACCGGCTCGACCGGGAAACGTCCGGCGTATTGCTGGTCGCCAAGAAGCGTGCAGCGCTGACCGGTCTGCACGCGCAGCTTCGGGACGGCGAAATCGACAAGCGCTATCTGGCGCTCGTGCGCGGGCCGTGGAAGGACGCGATGCGCGTCGTCGACGTGCCATTGCATAGATTTTCAACGCGCGAAGGCGAGCGGCGAGTGAGGGCGGAGCCGAGCGGGCGGGCGTCGATGACGATCTTCCGGCTCGAGCGCGCGTGGCCGGCGCGCGTGCCACCCGTTGCGCTGCTCGAAGCGGAGCTGAAAACAGGGCGCACGCATCAGATCCGCGTGCATCTCGCGCACCTCGGGCACGCGCTGGCGGGCGACGACAAGTACGGCGATTTCGCATGGAACCGGGAACTCGCCCGCGAAGGCCTGAAGCGGATGTTCCTGCATGCGCGCGAGCTGACGTTCGCGCATCCCGCAAGCGGCGATCCGATCGTTGTCGCATCGCCGCTGCCGGAAGCGCTTTCGCGATTCCTGACGGGCCTCGGCCGTATGTGACGGCAGCCGCACCGAACCGACACTCACGCGCTCATCGCGCGCGGCGTTGCGCGAGATGAGCGGCGATGCGACCCATCGTGACCGGGTTGGTACGGATGAGCCCGCGCGCAATCCCCATCGCGATTGCTTCCTTGCGATTGAGCACGCCCAGCTTCGTCACGAGTTTGCCGAAATGGAAATTCGCGGTCCGCGGCTTGATGCCGAGCTTGAGCGCGATGTCGACGCTCGTCATGCCATTGGCCGCCATCTCGAGGCATTGCGCCTGGCGCGGCGACAACGGCGCGATACGAACCATCAAGGCCAGCTTGTAATCGACCAAATGCGCCATGAAGAAATCGTGGTATGACATCGCGAGAAGAATGAGCTCGCCGAGCTGCCTCGTCACGAACTGCTTGCGCGCCTCGTCGACTGGCGTGATGCTCGAATTGATGGAGACGACGATGCGGCCATGGTCAGGATCGCGAAACGACACCGCGACGCCGCTGCATACGCCAAAGCGCGCGGCGTCGTTGAGGAAGTCGCGGCACAACGGATCGTCCCTGAACTCGGCGGCGTCCCAGACGAACGGGACATTGCGGTTCCAGGTTTGCGTGACCCGAGGGTCGACCTCGATGTAGCCCCGCTCTCCGTACAGCATCACCCATTCCCGGGGCGACGTGGTCCAGACGAACGTTCGTGTGTCGCGTCGGCTGGGACTGGGATCGGCCGACATGCCGTACATGAAGCTGTCGAAGCCGAGCTCCCTGACGATCGACTCCATGATCGGCTGCAGAGGCTGCCGCTTCAGCGCCGCCTTCGACAGGCGGGCGATGTGATCGTTGGCGACATAGCCGCGGATGACCGCGGGCTTGCCCGGATCAATGACAGACAGCATGACCATCCTCCCCGATTGTCGTGCTTCTGGATCGATGATACTCGGAAGCTTTGCCTCGTCGACCCCCTGGGCAAGGGGATTATTCACACCGGGAATCTGCTCCGTGAAAGACGGGAATACGGTCCTCAACTGTCACAATTGACGGGTAGCATGAACATCGTGTTGGGCAGGCCGACTCTTTCGTTGCAACGCCTTTCGATTCAATGGCCCTGCAACCCTTCGACGACATCTCCCGCGCCGATTCCCTTCGACGCGAACCACCCTTGTCGCATCTCGATCGCAAAAAGCGCGGGGCCGTTCGACCAATGCGTCGACTCGTCCTTCGGCCGCATGTCCTCGACGTTGAGGATGCGTCCGTTCGCATCGACGAATGCGATCGACAGCGGGACGTACGTGTCCTTCATCCAGAACGCCAATGGCTGCGGGGCTTCGAAAATGAACAGCATTCCGTGATCCTGCCGCAGGCTGAACCGGTTCATGAGCCCGGTCTCGCGCGTCTGCGGCGTCGAGGCGACTTCGACGGTCAAGGCCTGCCCGCGGATCGTCAGCGTCCGGGTGGGAAGATCGGCGGACACGGCGAGCTGCGGCAACGCCAGCGCGCACGCGAAGCACAGCGAGGCGAAGTAACGGATCATGAGGATCGCCTCGAGGGGAAATTTCTCATAGCGATTCGTTCGGAGGAACGTTTCCCGTGAGCGCCGCATCGATGGCGGCGCGCGTGTACTGGCCGGCGAAAAGCGAGATGAACTCGTACACGAAGCCGCGCAGGAATACGCCCTTGCGAAGGGCGAGCCGCGTCGTCGATGCCGCGAACAGGTGGCTTGCGTCGAGGAGCTCGAAGCCCGCATCCTTCGCGTGGTCGAAGGCCATCCTGGCGACGATGCCCACACCCATCCCGAGCTCGACATAAGTCTTGATGACGTCCGAATCGAGAGCGGTCAGCACGATGTTCGGCTCGAGTCCCCTTGCCGAGAACGCGGCGTTGATCGCCGAGCGTCCCGTGAACGAGAAATCGTACGTGACGATCGGGTATTGCGCGAGCGCTTCCAGCGTCAGCGGATGAATCGCCGCCAGCGGGTGACCTTTCGGAACGAGGATGCCGCGGTTCCAGCGGAAGCACGGCAGCGCGACGATGTCCGGATAATCGTCCAGCGCTTCGGTGGCGATGCCGACGTCGACTTCTCCGGAACGCGTCTGCTCCGCGACCTGCGTCGGGTTGCCCTGATGCAACACGAGCCGGACTTTGGGAAAACGCGTCGCGAACTTCGACAGGACGGGCGGCAGCACGTAGCGCGCCTGCGTATGCGTGGTCGCGATGCCGAGCACGCCCGTATCTTCGCGCCGAAACTCGTCGGCAACGCGCTTGAGGTTGCCGATCTCGCGCAGCGCGCGGCGCGCGATGGCGACGACGACTTCGCCGGCTGGCGTCAACGTCGCGAGCCGCTTTCCCTGGCGCACGAAAACGCGCAGGCCGAGCTCGTCTTCGAGTTGTCGAATCTGCTTGCTGATGCCAGGTTGGGACGTGTAAAGCGCTTCGGCCGCGTCGGAGACATTGAGGCCGTTGTCGACGATGGCGCAGAGGTATTTCAACTGTTGAAGGTTCACCGGTTATAACCACGAGATCGGTAGCTGCCTTTATTATATGCCGCAGGGCGCGACACGCATGACGCAGATCCTCAAACTGCATCCGACGCATCCGCAACCGCGCCTGATTCGCCTGGCGGCTGAAACCCTGCGTGGCGGCGGCGTCATCGCCTATCCCACCGATTCCAGCTACGCGCTCGGATGCCGGATCGGTGACGCCGAGGCCGCGAGGCGGATACGGCAAATGCGCGGCGTCGACGCGCGTCACCATCTGACGCTGATCTGCCGCGACCTGGCGCACGTCGGCCGGTTTGCGCGGATGGATAACCGGCAGTTCCGGATCCTCCGCCGGGGCACGCCGGGAACCTTCACCTTCCTGCTGCGCGCGACCCCGGAAGTGCCGCGGCGGGTGCAGCACCCGAAGCGCAGCACGATCGGCGTGCGTGTGCCGGATCACGCGATCGTACGCGCGCTGTTGAACGCGCTCGACGAGCCGATTCTCTCGTCCACGTTGATCCTGGCCGGGGACACCCAGCCCTTGAACGACGCCCAAACGATCGCGGCGCGCCTTGGCGGGCGCATCGAAGCGATCATCGATTCGGGGCCATGTCCGGCTCTCCCGTCGACGGTCATCGATCTTGAAACGTCGCCGCCGACCGTGGTACGTCCTGGACTCGGCGATCCCGCGAGCCTCGGACTCGAGTCGGAAGAAGCCGGCGCCTGACGCGACTCGGAGGAACGCGTCACTTGAGGTAAACTACCCGCCTGGATGGATTTTTCGCTGCAGACCATCGTGCTGTGGGCGGTGCCGGTGGTCTTCGCGATCACTTTGCACGAAGCGGCC
>Ga0070699_100003790_pt1 | contig 13359 bp, 11 predicted proteins | sample KBSK1503metaG_FD_65473 | JGI IMG/M metagenome (GOLD analysis project Ga0070699, IMG submission 65473) | Corn, switchgrass and miscanthus rhizosphere microbial communities from Kellogg Biological Station, Michigan, USA - KBS K1-50-3 metaG | ecosystem: Host-associated > Plants > Roots >...
GCAGTCGAAAGCCTCGCGATCTTGGCGGACGCTCGGGTGGAGACCCCGTATCTCAGCCTCGCCCACTGGTTGAGCCACTTCACGCTGCCCTGGAGTCTTTTGTTCCTTGGCGAGTGGGGGCAGGCACTGCAAAACCTGACGGCCGAGATCACGCTCGCGGACAAGAACGGGGAGCGTCACCGCGCGCAGACGCTGAAGCTCTACCGCGCGTGGATCCATTTGCACGCAATGGACTTCCCCGCCGTCCTGGAGGCCTGCGGCTCCGTGCTCCCCTCCTTCGACGACCCGGCGAGGGCTCCCTGGCGCCGTTGGTGCCTTGCCTTGGCCGGTTCGGCAGAAGCGGCCTCAGGAAGGTACGAAGCGGCCGAGCAACACCTGTTGGCCGCGCGCGGGGAGATGGATCGCCTGCCGGTGATCCATGACTGGTACAGTCGCATGATCCTCGAAGGCGCGCTCAGCGAGCTGTGGCTGGCCAAGCGGGATCTCGCCCAGGCACGGCTAGAGGCCGAGCGTTTCCTCGAGCTCACGCGGGCGACCGCAGAGCGCACCTGGCAGGCGCTCGCCTGGGAAACGAACGCAAGAGTCGCCACGGCGGAGCGCGATTTCAATCGCGCTCAGAATTGTATCGATCATGCCCTGTCCACGATGGAGGGATTCGAGGTCCCACTCGCTGCCTGGCGCGTGCACGACACCGCGGCGGAGCTATACGCCCGTGTGGGAAATAACGCCGCGGCCGAACAGCACCGCGCCTTGAGCCGCGCGACGATTCTCAGGCTTGCGGATTCCCTGCCCCACGAGGAACCGCTGCGTGCCAGGTTCCTTTCGGCGCCGGCGGTTCGCCGGATCGTAGATCCGGCACGCGATACCCGACCGCCATCCACCGCACCAGACCGCCGGTGAGCGGATGCTCTCGAGTGATGCCTCGAGGCTCGAGCTGAAGCGCCACCCGGGCGCTCGTGGCCTGGTTCGAGACAAGCTGACCGCCGACTTCATGGGCCGGCGATTGGCCATACCGCATCGCTGCGCGCGCCGCCGGGGGCGGAGACCGGACACCCGGCCGCGAGCGGAAGCGGGCCCGCGGAGCGGATAGTGAACCGCGGCGGTGCGGGTCTGTCCCGGTCGTCGCCGATCCGCCCCCGATGTGCCGGCCGGGGCGGGGCCGGTCTCACGGCGCGTGGCCGGTCAGGTGGAGGATGTGTCCGGCGCGCAGGACTTGAACCGTGAACAGCGTGCCGGACGCCATCTGGCTCATCGTCTCGCGCACACACGCGATGCTGCCGGCTGACATCGGGATGCCATGGACAGGATGATATCGCCGCTGATGGGCACCTCCTGGCCTTCGATGTTGACGAGCACGCGGCTGCCCCGCGCACCGATCTGGCCCGCCATCGACCCCTTCGCCACCGTCTTGATGATGTAGCCGCTCGTCCTCGGCGGAAGATTCAGCAAGTCCGCGAGCTGATCGCTGAGCATGAGGCCTTCGAGCCCGGACCAGATCGACCGCTTCTCGAGCAGGAGCTGCCGGGCGGTGTTCAGCGTCACAACGAACCCCAGGCCCTCGCTTCCTCCGCTCTTGGAGATGTTGTGGCTGACGATGCCGATGACCTCCCCGGCCATGTTGAACATGGGGCCGCCGGAGTTGCCGGTATTGATGGTGGTGGTCGTCTGGAAGAACTCCGCCAGCGGCATCGTCTTGTACACCGTATTCGGGAGCCAGTGGGCGCTGATCAGGCCCGAGCTCAGCGAGTAGCTGAACCCGTAGGGCGCCCCCACGATGATCACCTCGTCCCCCACCTCCATCCTGCTCAAGTCGCCCATCGGAGCGACGCGCGCGCCCGCCGGCACCCGCTCCAGCTGAAGCAGCGACAGATCGGCAGCCGGCTCGGACCCGACGACCCACGCCGCCACCGTCTCACCACCGAGGAACTCGACCGAGATCTGGTCCATCGAGTGCACCACGTGCGCCGCGGTCATCACCTTGCCGTCGGTCGAGATGAGGACACCCGAGCCTGTCTCGCTGAAGCGGGTCTCGCCACTCTCCGTCACGTCGCGCCCCCGAGCCCGAATCACCACTACCGAGGGCGCCACCTTCTTGAACAGCTCCCGGATCGTCTCGGCCTCTACCCGACCCGCGCGGCCCAAGCACGCCGGGCCCGCGAGCATCGCGAGGCAGACGACCACATCCGCTGTCCACGTCACCATGCGGCTCATCTCATGCTCCCCGGGGCGGTGCATAGCATCGGGCATCGCGTGACCCAGCCGGCCCTGCGGCGTCGATGCTCTTGACGGGGCCCAGTCGCTCGGTCACAGTAGCGCTCCTTAGCCCACGGGACGCGGCACGCGCTGCCCCTCCCGTGATGCCGAGCGGTCTGACCGGTCGGAGGATGACACCGCATGAGTCTGAGAACGGTCGCGGCGTACATGGTCCTGTCGATGCTGCTCGGCCTCATCCCGGCTGCGATCGCCCACCGTAAGGGTCAGCCCTTCGTCGGCTGGTGGATCTACGGCGCGCTCTTCATCGTGATCGCCTTGCCGCACGCGATCTTCAAGCGCCGAGCCAACGTCGATTCCTCGGCGTCGGAACGCTCCGTCTGAAGACGGGACCATGGCTCGTCAGCGCCTGAGCGGCTCGACGGGATACCCGGCCTGGCACCAGCTCTCGATACCCCCGCTCAGAGGGTGGAGGTCCTTGAGCCCGCCGGCGGCCAGCCGAAGCGCGATCCGGGCGCTGGTCGCCTCCTTGGGCTCCGCACAGTAGAAGACCACCTCGCGGTCTCTCGAGATCAAGTGATGGGGACGGCGCAGCACTTCGGGCGCGATCCAGTGTGCTCCCGGAATCCCGTACGGCGCCGTCTCGACGTCGAGCGCCGTTCTCAGGTCGATGATCACAAGACGATCGCCCGCGTCCAGCCGTCGCTTGAGGTCCATCGCGGTGATGCGAGCACGCCGCAGATGACGGAGGAACCGATGCCGTCTGGCGTACTTCGCGAGGAGATACACGCCCAGCGCCGCACCCAAGAGCCCGAGGAGCGGCGTCCCGAGAGCAGCGGCCCGAGTCACCACCGCCCCGATGAGATCTGCGCACGCGTAGCCGAGCGCGATCCACAGGCCGGCCCAGAGCGAGGCGCCGATCGCCGCGTAGAGAAGGAACTGCTCGGGACGAACCGAGGCCACACCGGCCAGACCGGCGGCGAGTGGATTCAGGCCGGGCAAGAACTTGGCCAGCACCAGATACCGCAGGCGATGCGCGAGGAATCGCTCCTTGGCGTCACGGACGAAGGAGTCCGGGTTCAAGGAGAACCGGCACAACGCCCCGAGTACGCGAGTCCCGAAGGCGCGACCGAGTGCGTACCAGAGCACGTCGGCCCCCAGCGTCGCGAGCGCGGCGGCGCCGACGGCGCGGGCGAGATCCATCTGGCCGGAGCCGGAGAGCGCGCCGGCCCCGAGCAGCAGCGGGACGGCCGGAGCCGGCAGCCCCGCTTGAACCGCAAACGCCCACCCGAAGAGGACCGCGAGGCCATGGGCGACGAGAACGTCGGGGACCGGAGTCATACCTACATCTGTTCCAGCGCCTTGCCCCGGGTCTCGCGCACCGTCAGCCACACGAAGGGCAGGGAGAGCGTCGCGGCCATCGCGTACAGCGCGTAGGCTCCCGAGAGCCCGACCGCGCTCAACAACGGCAGGAAGGTCACCGTCACGGCGAAGTTCGCCACCCAGTTCGAGGCGCCGGACACGGCCAGCGCCGCACCACGCATCTGGTTCGGGAACATCTCGCCCAGCAGCACCCACATCACCGGACCCCACGAGACCGCGAACGCGATGATGTACAGGTTGGCCGCGGTCAAGGCGGTGACCGCGGCGGCCCGCCCGAGAAGGGGCCTCCCGTCGGCTCCCATTCCCGCGGTGGCGAACACCAGCGCCATGGCGGCCAACGTCACCGCCATGCCCGCCGATCCCACGAGCAGCAACGGCTTGCGGCCTGCCCGATCAATGAGAGCGATGGCGGGAAGGGTGGCCAAGATGTTGACGAGACCAGTGAGAAGATTGATGCGAAGCGCCCACTGCTCCGTCGCGCCGGCCGACTTCCACAGCACCTCTCCGTAGTAGAAGATGATGTTGATGCCGACGAGCTGCTGAAAGACCGCCAGTCCCACTCCGATCCAGACCACCCGGGCGAGACGGTGGGTGCCCGGCACCGTCACGTCCGACAGGCGTGGGCGGTGCTCGCTCTGCAGGCTTTGCTCGACCTGCCGGACCAGCTCGGGGGCGTCATCACCGATCCGAGCGAACACGCCGAGCGCCTCGTTCCGCCGACCCTGGGCCACGAGGAATCGCGGGGATTCCGGAATGAGCAGCACCCCGGCGAGAAAGGCGACCGCCGGCACGGCCTCCATCCAGAACATCCAGCGCCAGGCCGGCACCCCCAGCCAGAAGGTCGCGCCCGCCCCGCCCGCGACCCGGGCGATGACGTCGTTGCTCAAGAAAGCTCCGAACAACCCCAGCACGATGGCCATCTGCTGCAGCGAGGCGAGTCGGCCGCGCAGGTGCGATGGGGCCACCTCCGCGATATACATCGGGGCCAGCACACTCGCGGCGCCGATCGCCACCCCACCCACGAGCCGCGACGCGATGAAGAAGCCGGCCGAGCCCGCCAGGCCGGTGGCGACTGCGCTGACCAGAAACAGCAGCGCGTTCAGCAGCATCATGGGGCGGCGGCCGTGACGGTCGGCAACCGTCCCGGCCACGAACGCGCCGCCCGCACAGCCGAGCAGCACCGACGCGACGGCGAAGCCGGTCGTCGCGGTCCGGGTGCCGAACGCCTGCGACAACGCGTCGACCGTCCCGTTGATCACGCCGCTGTCGAAGCCGAAGAGAAACCCGCCCAGGGCGGCCACGGAGCTGAGGGCGATGGCGTAGGCGGACCGGGTCGGGGCGGTCCCGATCATCGAGGGCCCGCCCGCGGCCACCGACGCGGCAGCGGCCACCTCGGCGTCCATTCCTTGCCGCGGTTCATTCACAGCCACGCTCCCTTCCGAGTGCTTGGGCGCTTCAGAGGTTGATGCCGGCCTGGAACCCGGCGACGAACGCGTCCCGGATCCGGCCGGTGCCACCGGGCCGGATGATGTACTGCAGATCGGGCTGAAAGAACAGGGCGTTCTGGCGGAAGCGGAACCGATAGGTCAGCTCGAGCGCGATCTCGTACCGCTGCACGCCGACCGTCGGATCCAGCTGCCGCGCGCGCCGCTGAGAATCCCGCAGATCGTCGCTGAATTGCCCGAAGACGACCCCGACGCCCCCCACGTCGGTCGGCCGTGACGGGAACAGGCCGCGGACCAGCACGCCGGCGGTGGAGAAGAACGGCATCCGGCTGACCGACTGATCGGGCGAGACGAGAACCGAGCCGGTGACCCCGAGCCCACGGTTAGGATCTCCGCCGAACCGCACCAGCACCTGATCGAACAGGCCGTAGAGGCCCCAGTTCCCCCGGGAGGCTCCGCCGCCACGGAATTCCAGGTACTGGCTGTCGTCGTACCAGAACCCTGCCTTGTAGTTGCCCATCGGACCGCCGTCGCCGGGAAGCCCGTTGATCTGGTACCCCGCTTCGCCGATGGCGAAGAGCGGCCCGTCCATGGACCAGTCCGCACCGTGATGCCGGTTGGCCCGGATGGCGGGGTCGCCGTTGTACAGGCCCCCCATCACGTACATGCGCTCGGTCGGCCTCGCCTTGACGACGCCGCCCCACGTGGCATTGGGATACGCGGTCATGCCGGGAGCGTTGAAGAACACGCCCACCGGATTACCGTCGAAGCCGTTCTGGACGAACACGTAGTTGTAGGGGGACACGAGGAAGTCGTCGCCCGCCGCGATGCGGCCAACCCGCAGCTCGATGCCATCGCCCAGCAGCCGCTGCTGGTACGCCGCGTCGACGATCCGGTAGGTCTGCCCGCCGAACACCTGCTGCACGGTGAACACGTTCCCGATGTCCTCCGCCGAGAGGCTGGAGCCGAAGCGCTCCGAGAACGACACCTGGAACGACGCGCCCGCGAGCCCGGTCAGCTTCTCGAGGTCGAAACGAAGATCGACGCCCAGGTTGCTGGCGCCCCTGAAGCCCTGCCGCACGCCGCCGGTCGGGTTGCCGAGCGCGTCGGTGACGAACGTCACGCCGGGCGTCACGCCGTGGCCCTCGAGCCAGGTCCGCAGGCCGTGCCAGTCTCCCAGCAGGTGCCCCTGGGGCAGCACGAGCTGAAAGGGCGTGTCGGCCAGCGCACGCGAGCTGGCCGGAAGCGTCTCCTCCGCGCTCACGACGTGCGCTCCGCCCAGCGCCACCAGAGCGGAGAGCGCGACCCGGGAGCACCACCGCCTGGTCCGGTCCGCCCCCCGGCCCCGCGTGGGTCCTCGACGTCCTGGCCCCGGTGGACCCCACCTCACCCTCGGCGCTCCGCCGAGCCGTCCGTCGCCTCAACCCGCGATCCGGCCTCGGCGAAGAGCACCACCACCGAGCGCGGCTGCGCGCGATAGCGACGCCCGCCCACCACGGGCGCCCGCTCCCACTCGACGATGTCGTGGGGAGACTCCAGGAACGTGTCGATCCAGCGGACCCATCGGCCGTCGATGCCCCGGTCGCTCGAAGGGAGCTCGAACTCGAGGGCGTCCCAGTACGCGTTGAGGATGACGTGACACCACGCCCGCGCGCCCGCGAACCTCGCGGTGAACGCCACGCTGTGCGAGGTGGCGCTCCAGTCCGGTCGGTCGAGCTCCACGCCGTGCCAGACCAGCTCCGCCTCTCGGATCAGGTCGTTCAGCGCCACGCGCCGGCGCTCGTGATCGAGGTCCCGCAAGACCCGGCGGGCGTTCAGCAGCCTCACGAACCGGTGCACCTCCGCTCGCTTCTCGACCAGGGTCCAGTCGAACCAGCTGATCTCGTTGTCCTGACAGTAGGCGTTGTTGTTGCCGCCCTGCGTCCGCCGCACCTCGTCTCCCATCAGGAGCATCGGCATGCCCGGAGCCAGCATCGTCACGGTCAGGAAGTTCTTCACCTGGCGCGTTCGCAGCGTGTCGATGGTCGGCTCCTCCGTCGGGCCCTCCACTCCGCAGTTCCAGCTGCGGTTGTCGTCCGCGCCGTCCCGGTTGTCCTCGCGGTTCGCCGCGTTGTGCTTGACGTCGTAGCACACGAGGTCGTTCAGGGTGAAGCCGTCGTGGCACGTCACGAAGTTGACGCTCTGCTCGGGCTCGCGCCGCTTGTGGCCGTACAGCGAGGGACTGCCGACCAGGCGGTCCGCGAACCGGCCGACGGCGCCCTCCTCGCCCCGGAAGAAGCTGCGCACGTCGTCCCGGAAGCGCCCGTTCCACTCCTTCCAGCTGTCGCCCACGAAGCTGCCCACCTGGTAGAGGCCGGCCGCGTCCCACGCTTCCGCGATGAGCTTCGTCCCCGCCAGCGCCGGGTCCGACTCGATGTCCCATAGCACCGGCGGGTTGGGCATCACGTTGCCAGACTCGTCCCGCTCCAGGATCGACGCCAGATCGAAGCGGAAGCCGTCCACGTGCATGGTGCCGACCCAGTAGCGGAGACTATCCAGGATCATCCGACGCACGATGGGATGATTGGCGTTGAGCGTGTTGCCGGTGCCGCTGTAGTTCGCGTAGCGCGCGCGGTCCGCTTCGAGGATGTAGTACGTCGGGTTGTCCAGTCCGCGATAGCTCAGGGTCGGTCCGCGGTGGTCGCCTTCCGCGGTGTGGTTGAACACAACGTCGAGGATGACCTCGAGGCCGGCCCGATGCAGCGCCTTGACCATGTCGCGGAACTCGTCGACGGGACCGGCCTGGTCTCGACGTGAGCTGTAGGCCTGATGGGGCGCGAAGCAGCACACCGGCGCGTAGCCCCAGTAGTTCACGAGTCCCGGGGGGCAGTCCTGAGGGTCGAACTGGAAGACCGGCAGCAGCTCCACCGCGGTGACGCCGAGCCGCTGCAGGTATGGGATCTTCTGGATCAGACCCGCGAACGTGCCGCGCACCCCTTCGGGCAGGTCGGAGCTCGGATGCCGGGTGAAGCCGGCCACGTGCATCTCGTACACGATGGTCCGCGAGGACGGCCGTTGCAGGGGCGCGTCGCCCTCCCAGTCGTAGGCGGCCACGTCGATCACCACGCTCTTCATCGCGGTTCTCGCGTTGTCGTCCGGTCCTTTCGCGGCGTCGCGCCCGTAGCCCGACGGCGTCACCACGCCCCGGCCATAGGGATCGAGGAGGATCTTGGAGGGGTCGAAGCGCATCCCGCTCGACGGATCGAACGGTCCTTCGGCCCGGTATCCGTACAGCTGGCCGGGCCGGAGCCTGGGCACGAAGGTGTGCCAGTAGTGATACGTACGGTTGGTCGATGGATCGAGTCGAACCACCCGCGCGGGGCTTGGGCTCGTCCGCCGCGTCGAAGAGCAGGAGCTCCACCCCGGTCGCGTGCCGGGAGAAGACACTGAAGTTGACGCCGGTCGGCGAGGGCGTCGCGCCCAGCGGGGAGCTCGAGCCTTCGGGCAAGCGGTCGCTCATCGCCTGCCCAGCAGCGCCTTGGCCGATGTGACCACTCCCTCGGGCTCGAAGCCGAACTTCTGCTGGAGCGACTTCAGCGGCGCGGACGCTCCGAACGTCTTCATGCCGATCACGCGGCCGGCGCTGCCGACGTATCGCTCCCAGCCGAACGTGGATGCCTGCTCGATCGCCACCCGCGCCGTCACCGCGGGGGGCAGCACGTGATCCCGGTACTCCTGCGGCTGGCGCTCGAAGATCTCCCACGACGGCATCGACACCACGCGCGAGCGGATACCCTCGGCCACCAGCCTCCCGTGCGCCTCCACCGCGAGGCTCAGCTCGCTCCCCGATGCGATGAGAATCACTTCGGGTTGGCCGGACGGGGGATCCGCCAGGACGTAGGCTCCCCGCGCCACTCCCGCGGCGGGGGCGTAGACCTGACGGTCGAGACTCGGCAACGGCTGCCGCGAGAGCGCGAGCACGGCCGGCTCGTGGCGCAGCTGCATCACGTAGCGGTACGCCTCCACCACCTCGTTGGCGTCGCCGGGCCGCAGGGTGATCAGTCCGGGGATGGCGCGCAAGGACGCCAGATGCTCCACCGGCTGGTGGGTGGGCCCGTCCTCGCCGTCCCCCATGGCGTCGTGCGTGAACACGAAGATCGTGGGCAGCTCCATGAGGGCCGAGAGCCGGATGGCCGGGCGGGCGTAGTCGCTGAAGATGAAGAAGGTCGCGCCGAACGCCCGCAGCTTCGACAGCGAGAGCCCGTTGACGATCGCCGCCATCGCATGCTCGCGAATGCCGAAGTGAAGGTTCTTGCCGCCCGGACTCCCGGCCTGGAAGCTCCCGGCGCCCGGGTACGTCAGGGTGGTCTTGTTCGACGGCCCGAGGTCGGCGGACCCCCCGAGGAGCCACGGGACGTTCTGCGCGAGGACGTTGAGCACCTTGCCCGAAGCCTCGCGACCCGCGACGCCCTTGGCGTCCGCCGCGAAGACGGGGAGATCGCGATCCCACCCGGCCGGCAGGTCCCGGCGCTGGATCTGGTCGATCTCGTTGGCGAGGTCCGGATAGGCGGCCCGGTACGATGCGACGAGCGCCGTCCACTGGCTCCGGGCCGCGGCGCCCCGCGCGCCGATGCCGGCGTCGAAGTGCTCGCGGACGCCGTCGGGTACCAGGAACTGGGCGTCCTCCGGCCACCCGTAGCTGCGCTTCGTCTGACGGACCTCCTCGTCGCCGAGCGGCTCGCCGTGGGCCGCGGCGGTATCGTGCTTGTGCGGGGAGCCGTACCCGATGTGGCTGTCCAGAACGATGAGGGTGGGACGCGCCTTCGTCTCCCGAAAGACACCCAGCGCGTGCTGGATCCGATCGAGATCGTTGGCGTCGCCCACTCGCACAATGTTCCATCCGTAGGCGAGGAACCGGGCCGGGACGTCCTCGGTGAAGGCGAGGCTGGTCGGCCCCTCGATCGTGATGTGGTTGTTGTCGTAGACCCAGCAGAGGTTGTCGAGTCCCAGGTGGCCGGCGAGCGAGGCCGCTTCCGACGCGACACCCTCCATCAGGCACCCGTCACCGCACACGGCGTAGATGTCGTAGTCGAAGATCCCGAATCCCGGGCGATTGTATCGGGCCGCGAGCCACTTCTGGGCGATGGCCATCCCCACGCTCGTCGCGACGCCCTGCCCGAGCGGGCCGGTGGTGGTCTCCACCCCCGACACCCAGTGATACTCGGGGTGGCCGGGCGCCTTGCTGTCGATCTGGCGAAAGCGGCGGATGTCCTCCAGCGACACCGAGGGGTGCCCCAGCCGCTCGTAGTCGGCATTCACCGCCCGCGTCCCGGTCAAATGCAGCACGGACCAGAGCAGCATCGAGGCGTGGCCGTTGGAGAGGACGAACCGATCACGATTGGGCCAGATCGGATCCTTCGGATCGAAGCGCATCACGCGATTCCAGAGCGTGTAGACGAGCGGGGCGAGAGCCATCGGCGTACCGGGGTGCCCCGACTTGGCGCGCTCGACCGCATCGATCGAGAGCGTGCGGATGGTGTTGACCGAGAGCTGGTCGAGCTCGGCGTGTGTCATCGGCGCGGCGACGTTTGTGATACTCATTGGCTTGTCCTCGTCGGTTGAAGCTCCATGGACGCCACCTTGGCCAGGCGGCGCAAGTGTCGCGGGGCGTCGCTGAACTCGGCGGCTAGGAACGTCTGCACGAGATCCCAGGCCACGCTCGGGCCCACCGCGCGACCGCCGAGGCAGATGATGTTCATGTGATCGTCCTCGACCCCTTGCCCCGCGGAGAAGTGGTCATGGATGAGCCCGGCCCGGACACCCGGAACCTTGTTGGCGCAGATCGAGGCCCCCACGCCGCTGCCGCAGACGGCCACTCCGCGCTCGACCGTACCCGCCGCCACCGCCTGGGCGAGTGGAATGACGAAGTCCGGGTAATCGTCGTCCGGGCGCAGTTGATCGGCACCGAAATCGACGACGTCGTGTCCGGCCGCGCGGAGCCGTGCGACCAGCTCCTCCTTCAAGCCAAACCCCCCGTGGTCGGTAGCGATTCCCAGGTGCATGGTGATTTCTCCGCGGTGTGACGTTAGCGTCGTGATGGCTCGGGCCCCGACCGGGCCGCGGCCTCGCGGTCCGCCAGCACCAGCGCCTGGTCCCGACGGATGCGCCCGGCCGGAATCGAGGAGTCGCCTTCACACAGGCGCGCCAGCATTGCCGCCTTTTCGCGCCCGGTGACGAGCCAGACGATGCGCCGGGCCCGATTGAGCGCGGGATAGGTCAAGGTCATCCGGCGTCGTCCCTGGTAGACTCCGGTGAGGGCGACGTCTGCGTTGGTGATCTCGAGCACCGGATCCCCCGGCACCAGCGACGCAGTATGGCCGTCGGGCCCAAGGCCAAGATGAGCGAGATCGAGTACGGCCGGCGCGCCGGCAATGTCCTGGAGCGTCAGGGCGTATCGCCAGCTCGCCGCTTCCAAGTCGGTCGCTTCCACGGGCATGGCATGAATCTGCTCGGCGCGTAGCGGAGAGTTTGCCAGTAGACTCTCGCGCAGGTGGGTGAGATTCCGGTCGGGATCTCCGGCCGGCGCTACGCGCTCGTCGACCTGGACCACGTGCACACCGGGCCAGGGCATCTGCTCATCGGCCAGGGCACGTAGCATTGCCCACGGGGTGTGACCCCCGCTGAGGGCCATGACAAAGCGACCACGCGCGGCGACGGCCGCCCGTGCCTCCTCGGCCGTCAATGCGGCGCCCGCCCGCGCGACCGCGTCGGCATCGGCCAGAGCTTCGACCCTCACGGCAATCTCACCGTCGGGTTCTGCCAGCCCCCGGGGGGCGAGACTCTCGAGTCGACCTCTTTCGGTCCCCAGGTGCCTGACTCATACTCGTAGACGGGGGTGCCGGCCTTCAGCACTGGATCGACGATTCGCCACGCCTCTTCCACGTAGTCCTCCCGGGCGAACAGGGTGGCGTCGCCGTGCATGGCGTCGCCCAGCACCCGCTCGTACGCGTCCATCTCATCGGCGCGCGGCAGCCGCGTCCCCAGCATCTCCGCGGTCTGGCTGAGCGTCTCCTGCCCGGGCGCGATGACGTTTGCGCCGATGGCGATCGTGATGTCGGGGCTGATCCGGAAGCGGCAGTAGTTCGGCTCGAGATCGAAGCCGTGATACATCGTGGGCGGCTGGCGGAGCCGGACGACGACTTCCGTGCACGTCACGGGCAGGCACTTTCCGGCCCGGATGTAGAAGGGCACCCCCTGCCAGCGCCAGGAATCGATCTCCAGTCGCAGGGCGGCAAACGTCTCCACCTTCGAGTCCGGCGCCACTCCCTTCTCCTTCCGGTATCCGCGAAACTGTCCGCGCACGAGGTTTTCCGACGTCAGGGGCGGAATCGCTTTCAGGACCTCCACCTTCTTGTCTCGGATGGATTCGCTGTCGGTTCTTACCGGAGGCTCCATGGCCAGGTTGCTCAGGACCTGGAACAGATGATTCTGGACCACGTCGCGGACGGTGCCCGTCTCGTCGTAGAAGGCACCGCGGCCCTGAATTCCGAACTCTTCGGCCATGGTGATCTGCACGCTCTCGACGTGGCTTCTATTCCAGAAGGGCTCCAGGAAGGCGTTCGCAAACCGGAAGAAGAGCATGTGGTGGACCGGCCGCTTTCCGAGGTAGTGGTCGATCCGGAAGATCGACGTCTCGTCGAAGGCTCCGAGCAGGACCCGATTCAGCTCCCGCGCCGAGGTGAGATCCCGGCCGAAAGGCTTCTCCACGATGACACGCGCGCCCTTGGTGCAGCCCGTCTTGCCGAGGTGCTCCACGACCACCTCGAACAGCACCGGCGGGATAGCAAGGTAGTGGGCCGGTCGCCGGGCGGAGCCGAGCTCTTTGCGGATCGCCTGGAACGTAGCCTGGTCCTGGTAGTCGCCATCGACGTAGCGCAGCTGGCCGCACAGCTTGCCGAACGCGCCGGGATCGAGCCCTCCGTGCTTCTCGAGGCTGTCCTTGGCGCGGGCCTGGAGCTGCTCGAGACTCCAGCCGGCCTTCGCCACGCCGATGATCGGCACGTCGAGGTGGCCGCGTTTCACCATCGCCTGCAGCGCCGGAAAGATCTTCTTGTACGCGAGGTCGCCGGTCGCGCCGAAGAATACGAAGGCGTCGGAATGGACGTCGCTCATGGTGAGCTCCGCTCAGTGCGCCGGCTTTTCGAGGTGACCGCCGAACTCGTAGCGCATGGCCGAGAGCAGCTTGTCGGCGAAGTCCGCTTCGCCGCGCGAGCTGAAGCGCTCGTACAGGGCCGAGGAGAGGACGTGGGCCGGCACGCCCTCATCGATGGCCGCCTTGATC
>Ga0070699_100003791_pt1 | contig 13358 bp, 9 predicted proteins | sample KBSK1503metaG_FD_65473 | JGI IMG/M metagenome (GOLD analysis project Ga0070699, IMG submission 65473) | Corn, switchgrass and miscanthus rhizosphere microbial communities from Kellogg Biological Station, Michigan, USA - KBS K1-50-3 metaG | ecosystem: Host-associated > Plants > Roots >...
TTCGACGACTCCCGTTCCTTCTGGTGGCGGCGTGATTCGCAACATGGTGGCGGCGCCAGACGGAAAGATCTACCTAGCATGCAGCGGTGTCAACAAGGTGGGGATAGCGGAGGCCACGCAGTAGCAAGCAGCTGAAAAGCCCCCAAGGGCGGCTCGAATCGGGGAGGGCACGACTTCACAAGCTGCGGAAAAACTCAGATTCCTCCCACAGCGCCTGAAGGCGCCACTGGTAATGCGACAATTACGGTATGCCTGAAGGCATACCCTGACACGAATCGCCCGTTTTCCGGCAGCCTCTTCAGTAGTCGTGCCGCACATTGTCCGGCAGCACCAACCGGCGCACAGATTCCAGCAGCCGCTGCCCGGCCTCGCCCGCGTCCCGCGTCGAAAAATCTTCCTCAAGCACGGCGATGGGAACGGTTGGGGCGATATCTCCCAATATGTTCCGTGGGGATCGATCGCCCACCGTCTGCATTCGCGGCCCCAGAATAACGAGATTGGGCCGGGTGGCTTTGAGCAAAATCTGGGCGTCCACCAGGTTGAGGCTGGTCAGCACTTTGTAACCCGCGCGGCGCAGCAGTTCGGAAAGATATGCCAACACGTCGACAGAATCGTCAACGCAGACAATCCGTAGTTCTGCCTTCTCTGATTCGCCTTTGGCGTGGCGCGGGCGCCGATGACAAGCGGCAATCGCCTCTTCTTCGGACTCGTAGGCTTCGAACAACTTGTGCAGGTTGGTGATCCGCAGCGTGTTCAGGACCGGCTTGGGGATGGCGCAAAGCTTGAGATCCCCGCTGGCAGCGCGCGCATTGAAGAGTAGCCGTACGAGGGTGCCCATGCCGCAGCTGTCAACAAAAGCGGTTTCTGCGAGCTGCAACACGATATCCGGTGTTTCTGGAATCCGCTTGCGTACGTGATCGTGCAGAGACAGTGCTTCACTTCCGGCAATTATTCGACCGCGGCACTTGATGACCAGAACCTCTCCGACTATGCGGGAATCCATTAGAAGTGGCATGTTCCTCCGGTAGCCTGACTCGCGGCAACGCCCCCGGGCGCGGCATTTACTTCTTTAGCTCGGCTTCCCAGTTGGCGTAAATCGTCATCGGCTGAGCGGCTTGTTCCATTCGCGTGTTGATGACGAACTTCTGCCCATCCGCCGTAACGTCGTACTGGTGTAGGGCGTGAAACGTTGCGGTGATCCTGGTTTCAAAGAGCACTTTGGGCAATGCAGCTTTGAATGTGTTCCCGGCTGTTTCCACCGCCACTGCCATCAGCTTTCCGTCGGGCGCTATGTAAAAGATCTCTTTCCCGTCGCGCCGCCATAGGGGCTGGCTGCCACCAGCGGTCGAAACTTGCCACTTGGCGGACAGGCTGGGGAACGGGACAACAAAGATCTCAGGCTTTCCGGTTTCTTCGGAGACGTAGGTTAGCCAGCGGCCGTCGGGAGAGAACCATGCCTCCCCTTCGTTGAAGTTGGTCCGCAGCAGCGGGTAGTCTTTGTTCTCAGGCGCCACTTCATGGATCCAGAGCCGCGGTCCCTTCCCACCCGCGAAATTCATGTACACCAGCAGCTTCCCATCGGGAGACCAGTCGTTTGGAACCTTGAAGTCATCCGACTCCGCCAGCAATTCTTCGCCGCCCAAACCGCTGCTGGCCTTAGCGTAAATGTCGCCTCCGTGTCGAGAGGTCGTATAGGCCACGGTCTTGCCATCATGAGTCCAGACCGGAACCTGTGCCTGTACGCCTTCAAAGGTCAGCCTAGTCGCGGTTCCCCGCGCCAGTTCATAAATCCAGATGTCGCGGTCGGTGCCGTGCGCCCCTCCCAACGACGTGGCCACTCGCGTCCCATCAGGAGAAATAGCGGGCACGTCAGGCCGGCCGGGGCTTCCCGCTCGGCCCTGTTCTTTTCCGTCGCGCCCGTACCAGACAAGCTGACTCTGTGTCCCCTCGCCGCTGATGTATGCCAGCACGCCGCTGGCGCTGGTGGCGAAAGCGCCGATCCAGCGGTCCGAGTTGTACTGCACCGCTTCCGCCACCGGAACCGGGTTCCCAGAAAACGTGCCGGAGGAAGGGTCGAACGGCTGCGCCATCAGGTTTTCTTGGCGCAGGTAAAACAGGTATCCGTTGGCATACTGCGCTCCGGTATCGGTGTGCAGCAAATAAGTCTGTTTCCCGGTCTTGCGATCGTAAAGGTAAATGCCGGCAACCTGGTCCCTTTCGTTGCTGCCGGACTGGGTCAGCGTGCTGCTCATATAGAAGACAAAGTGACGCCCGTCAGGCAGAAGCCAGGGCCAGCGATGGCTGTCCTCATTGCGCTGCTTGTTAAAGTGAGTGACCTCGGAAACCGGACCACCCGCAGAAGAAACCTGATAGAAACCTTCACCACTCGGCTTGCGGCTGAAGACAATGGTTCCGTCCCGGCTCCAACTGCCGCCGCGTCCATCTTCCGCATCTGCCACGCTGATGACGGGTCCACCGGCGGCATCAATTTTCTTGAGTTTGCCGTCGACGAAAAACCCGATCGCAGTGCTGTCCGGCGACCAGAAAGGATATTGAGCGTTCTCGGTTCCGGCGAGTTCTTGCGCGGCTACGGAATCCAGCGGACGGACCCACAACGTACTATTGGACTTGCCGGACGTGACCGCCGCGAACACCAGCTTCTTGCCGTCGGGCGAAATGGCGAAGCTGTAAGCATCAAAGTTGTAATTCTTAGGCGGCAGCAGCGACGCCCGCAGCGGGAGGGCAGGCTTCGGCGCACGCAGCAATAACGCGGCCGTCAACGTCAATGCCGCCAGCAGACAAACCGCCGCGACACCCCACGCTACGTTCTGCGAAACTTTCCGACGAGCCGCCAAGGGAGCGGGAATTCCCGCTTGCGACCCGCCTTCCGCAATCCACTCCAACTGCAGCTTCACGTCATGCGCCGTTTGCCAGCGTTCGTCGGGGTCCTTGGCGAGACAAACTTTGACCACGCGGTCGAGCGCTGGCGGCGACATCGGCTGCACCGCCGAAATCGGCTGCGGCTCTGAAGCCAGGATGGCTGCCACGATGCTGGCCTGGCTCTTCCCGATAAACGCGCGCTTCCCTGTCGCCATCTCGTACAGCACCGCGCCCAACGAAAAAATATCGCTGCGCGCGTCTGCCTCTTTGCCTTCGACCTGCTCGGGCGACATGTACTGGAACGTGCCCACGACCATGCCTTCCGCCGTCAGCGGATGACTGCCTGCGGGAGTAGACAAGGTCATGGTCAGACTCGATGACGGCGGCGCACTGGCGGGAGCCGCCTTAGCCAGGCCGAAATCCATCAGCTTGGCGCCGGACTTCGTCAGCATGACGTTCCCCGGCTTTAGATCACGGTGGATCACGCCGCTGCGGTGGGCTTTCTCCAAGCCTTCGGCAATCTCTCTGCCGCATTTCAGCACTTGCTCCGGCGGCAGGGGCCCTTTGATTAACCGGTCGGCCAAGGTCTCGCCCTCCATGTACTCCATCACCAGGTAATCCACGCCATCCTGGTGGCCGACGTCATACAGAGTGCAGATGTTGGGATGATTCAGCGAAGAAATGGCCCGCGCCTCGCGATCGAAGCGCTGCTTCGCCTCAGGATTGTCGGAAAGATGGGTGGGCAGAATCTTGACCGCGACCGTGCGCTCCAGCCGGGTATCGCGCGCGCGGTAGACTTCACCCATGCCGCTCGCGCCAAGGGGCGACTGGATTTCGTACGGTCCGAGTTTGGCGCCCGCATTCAGCACAAAATCCTTCGCTTCGCTCAGGATGCTTCGACGAGCTCAGCATTTTCGGCGCTCGGCCGTGGTTTTAGCCTGCCCTGAGACGGAGCGCAGCGATGCTGTCGAATGGGCGGCGCAAGCGCCTCAATTTCGCCTCGCCTCTTCGACTTCGCTCAGACTTCGCTCAGGGCTCAGCCTCGCAGTGCTCGGCTGCGGCTGCTCCCGCTCCGCTCACGCCCGCAATGGGCTCAAGCTTCGTGCCAGAGGTGAGGGCCATCTGCGGGACTGGATTATACCCTCCGCGGGCACCTCGAATCTCGACGATGGGCTAGGCATCATTCACACGAATTAGTTGTATGCGCGACTTCTGGATCCGTGCTATCCCCGTATCACGGCTCGACCTTGTACAACGCCACCATGCCCGCGTCCATGTGATCATCGATATGGCAGTGATACATCCAGATGCCCGGGTCGTCGGGAACCATGTCCACCGTGAGCATCTGGGCGGGCGAGATCGCCACCACATCGGTGCGCCTGCCACGGTCAAGTACGACATTTCCATGCCAGTGCGGCGTGTGAATATTGAAGCCTTCGCCGATAGTCACGAGATACCAGCGCACGCGCTCACCCTTCTTCATGGTCATCATCGGCATATTTCCGTATATATAGCCGTTGATCGTGGCCTTGAAGTTGGCGGCAACGAAGCCTGTGCCGACCAAGGAGAAAGCACCTTCGTCGTCTGTGGGGTTGAATTCCGTCTTGTTCACACCCTTGGGATCGCTGGCATAAGTCTGGATGTTGTGATTCAGATACCAGCTCGTGTTTTCGTCAACGATCATGAACAGGTTGACGAACTCGCGATCCACATCTTTCGGCGTGCCGTCCGCTCTCGCCATGCCGCGCGCCGTAATAATGATCGCGCCGATCAGGCCGCTCTCCACATCCTTTGGCTCGTTCACATGGGAGTGGTACAGCCACACCACCGAGCTGCCATCGCCAGGTCCCGGACCGGCGCGCTCCGGAACCTGCCAAGTGTAGATGTGCGTCTGCCCGGAGGGAACGGTGTTGTTGGCTTTGTCCGCCGCCGTGCTGTCATCCTCATAGTTGGAGCCTTCGGAGGCTTTTTCATAGAACACCCCGTGGGGATGCATGCTGTAGGGGTGCGAAGCGTTATTCCTGAAATACACCTTGATGGTGTCGCCCACCTCAGCGCGCAGAACCGGCCCGACTATTCCCAAGTGTTCCCACTCGGGCGCACGGGGCTTGAGCTTGGTAAAGGTCTCGTCTGTGTATTCGCGATAGACGGCCTTGCGGTACACCGTGCCAATGCGATGCGGGCCTCGCTCCGCGAAGGTCTTCGCGTACCCGTCGAATTTCGTACCCATCATTTTGTTGACGCCGAGGGGCGCGTAATCCCACTCCACTTCGTCAGCGGCGACGTAATAAGCGCGAACTTTGGGAGCCGATGCGCTGGCGGCTTGGGGCGTGTCCGCCGCCAGGCCAGCGAAACTCAGAACAATCGTCAAGCACAGGCCAACAAGCAGTCTATTCATCGATCTGCGAATCATGGTTCGGTCTCCTGAATTCGGTGGTGATTTTGTTGCTGATACAGCGTCCGCTGCGGGTTCCTATCCATTCATCTTCTTCGCCGTTCCAAATCACCGCGATCAGCGGTGCGACGATTTTGTAGGCCCGGCGTTGGTTCTCGTGGCCAGCATCATCGCAGGCCCTCGACCATGTACAGATCGGAGAGATCGCGGACATAGGAATACACATACCAGCGGGCATCGGGAGTCACGTTGAGCTGTCCCACGTTGTACACGCCGGCGCGATCCGAGGGAACCAGTTCTTTCCACAGTTGCTTTTCTCCCGTCGCAGGGTCAAACCGATAGACCTTCAAAGGAACCTCAGGGCGAAGTGAGGCAAATGGATAACGCCCGCCCGGAGCCACGTTCCGGCCTGCGCGGATTGGAAGCGGCGATTTAATCTCTTTGGACGGGCCGCCATCGATCGGGTACAGCCTCCCCGTCTCGTCTCCGAGCACGAAGACCGACTTACCGTCCGCCCACAAAAAACCCGAGACCCCGTCCGGCGTCACTGGAGTGAGTGGACCGCCCGCAGCATCCTGCAAGTAGTTGCGCGTTGACTTACCTGGTTCATGGCCGACTACGAGCAACCGCTTGCCATCGGGAAGCCATTCCGCGTAGTCATAGTTGAACCCGGGTTGCGACAGGTTCTTCATCTCGCCGACCCGAGTGGGCAGCAAAGTCAGCTGCTGCGGCTCACCCGGAATCACTGATGCCACCCATTTGCCGTCGGGCGAAACGCCGTAGGGGCTGCCATCGCCTAGACGAATCGCGGGAGAGCCGTCAGTATTGCGCATGTACGCGGAATACTTGGGCCCGCCGGCATCGCCCTCCTCGGCGAAAAAAATCCATTTGCCATCGGGTGATATGGCTGTAGGCAAAGACCAGTCCTGCCAGCTCAAGTCGGCTTCGGCCTGGTGGCCAGGAAACAGGCCTGCGATTCCCCGCCGCCGGTTCTCGCGGATGAAAAGAACGTGGCCATCCCGCGAGATATCTTGTACTACCACGCCGCCCGCGCCTGCCCACACCAGGCGCTGACGGCCGGATAGCGAGACGGCAAACAGATTGCTGGACAAATGTATGTTCGACGCCGTAAACCAAATCTCCTTGCCTGAGGGATGCCAAGTCAGGCCGAGCACATCGGAAAACGTGCCGGTGAGCGCCTTGCGGTTGCTTGCACGATCCACCACCATGATGCTGCCGCGACTGTCCCAGAGGACGGGGTGATCAATAAAGGCGACCTGCTCCCCGTCCGGCGAAACCCGCGCATCGCTGATCCAGCCTTCGGTCGCGTAGACAGCCTTGCCGAGCGGATACTCCAGGTGTGCCTGCCCGCCGACGAGCCGCACCGCGGCCAACGCGCTCCCGTCCGGCGACCAGTCTGCAGAGATGACGTCTTCAGCTAATTCCCGAGGAGCCCCACCGCTGAGCGGAAGCCGCGCCAGAGTTCCCCATGATACGTTTGCGGAACGAAATGTGTGGTCCAGTGTGATTGCCAATTCGGCGGCGTGTGAAATAGCCAGGATGCTGCTGCCCTTCAGGCCGAGTTCGCGAGACTGGGGGGAATCGGGCCGCGTTGTGTAGAGCTGTACCGGATCATCGCCGAACGCCGCGCTGTAGACGATGGTCTGGCCGTCTGGGGCAAAGCGCGCCGCGGCAACATGGCCGCCGCGAAACGTCAACCGGGTGAACACCGGGTTCGCTGCCGGAACTACGAATCGTCCGGCCCAGAAGGCGGCGGCCACGGCGAACAGCAGGACCGGAAAGGCCGCCAACAAGGATTTGCGCAGCCGGCCCACGCGGGTCCAGCGCGACACCGCTACCGCCGTGGAAGCACCGGTGACCGAAGACAGGCTCTCCAAGTCGAAAGCCAGGTCCCGCGCCGACTGGAACCGCATGCTGGGCTCTTTTTCCAGGCAGTGACGGACAATCCGTTCCAGGCCGGACGACGCACGCAGGCTGCTCTCGCTCAACTCCGGCGGATCTTCCTTCAGGATGGCATTCATCGTCTCCACGCCGGACGCGCCTTTGAACGCCCGCTTGCCCGAAATCATTTCGTACAGAATCGTTCCGAAGCTGAAAATATCGGAGCGGTGGTCCACCGCCTGCCCCCGCACCTGCTCGGGCGACATGTAACCCACCGTGCCCATCACCATGCCCGGCGTGGTGTGGGGACGAGCACCTTCGCCCGTCCATTCCGCGAATGTGGCTGTATTCTCGCTTGCGGCAAAGGATTGTTTCGCCAACCCGAAATCCAGAATCTTCAGCCGCCCGTCTTTGGTAACGAAGACGTTTTCCGGCTTCAGATCACGATGAACGATTCCCTTCTCGTGCGCCGCCGCCAACCCTTTCGCGATCTCCAGCGCATACTCCGTGACTTTGCGCTGGGGCAGCAGGCCAGCGCTCATCTTTTCCCGCAGCGTTTGCCCTTCCAGAAATTCCGAAACCAGATAGTGGACGCCATCCTGCGCGCCCACGTCGTGAATGGCGAGAAGGTTGGGATGATTGAGCGAGCTTAAGACACGCGCTTCGTGCTCGAAGCGCTGCAGGCGGTCCGCATCGCTGGAAAACGCCGCCGGCAGAATCTTGATGGCGACCGTGCGCTCCAGCCGCGTGTCGCGCGCGCGATAGACTTCCCCCATGCCGCCCGCGCCCAGCGGCGCGACGATCTCATACGGGCCGAGTTTGGTGCCAGAGGTGAGGGCCATCCGCGGGCGCAATTATACCCGCAGAATCAGCCCCATAGATTGTGCTTGCAGGAAGTAATTGCGGACCAGGGCACGGCGTGCAAGCCTTGGTCCGCATTCTCGCACGGCTCATGCAGCTCGTGCACATTGCTGATGGTTGCAGCCGCACTGGGCCCCGGATTGTTTCCGCTGGTCGGCATCCGAGCAAGCCTGGCTGCAGTACCGTTGCCCCTCAGAGACCGGGCACGTGCACTGGGGATGAGCGCATTTCTCTTGTTCGGCGACGTTCATATCTTCCATATCTTCTCTCCATACTGAATTGGCAATCCTCAAGTTCAATGCTTCGATGCACCCAGTCGTGATCGCGTTCTTATCGGAAATCGATGGCACAGCCAAACCAGCTAACGAGTGACGCTCGATCACAGAGGACTGCCGTCGAAGTTTCCTATTGCCAACGGTAATCCCCGCGAGTAATATGCCGGACCTGTTCCTAAAGTAACGCGGGCCATCCCTCTTCGAGATTGACCCATCAAGTCAGGGGATAGTACGATTCGGTATCCAGTCTCAGTTTGAAAGGTCAGGAACGGGCGCGTAAGTCATAGATACAATGAGGATTACAAAACCCTACTTACTGATTGCGCCGCTCGTCGCTCTGATCATGGCGAGCCTGGCTTGTCAGACCGCTCAGCGGCCAGCGGCTCTTCTGCCGCCCGCACAGGCCAACGCACCGGCTCTAACCGCCGTCGCCGCTCCGACGCCCCCAGCTGCTGCGAATCCCAAACCGGCTCCCAAGCAACAAACCCAGCCCCAGACCAAGCCTGATCCGGCTGCAGACTTGATTGCCCAGGCCGAGAAGGAGTACCAGGCAGGTCAGGACAATCTGAAAGCCGGAAAACTGGAAGCGGCTCGGCGGAATTTCGAGCACGCTCTGGACCTCCTCGGCAACCAGGAATATGTGCTCTCCGATGAACGTGTCCAGCGCGAGTTTGACAAGCTCCTGGAAGCAGAGAACAGTCCCGAACTGGCGGCCCTGCAGCAAGGCGATGGCGGGGCGCAGCAGAAGTCTGAACCCGCGCCCATTGATGAAGTCAACGCAGTCACGCCGCCGGTGGATGCGCATATCAAGGCGCAGGCCGAAGCCGAGGTCAAAGCCACGCGTTCCGACCTGCCGCTCATGCTGACCGACCCGGTGGCCGGCTACATCAATTATTTCTCTACGCGAGGACGCGGAACGCTGGAGCATGCGCTGGTGCGCGGCGGGCGCTACCAGGAGATGATCCAACGCACCCTGAAGGACCAAGGGGTCCCGCAGGAGCTGATTTATTTGGCTCAGGCCGAGTCCGGCTTTCACCCGCTGGCGGTTTCGCGCGCAGGCGCACGCGGCATGTGGCAGTTCATGGGTAGCCGCGCCCGGGCTTATGGCTTGGAGCGCAGCCGCTGGGTGGACGAGCGCCAGGACCCCGAAAAGGCGACCCGCGCCGCCGCCCGCCACTTGAAGGATCTGTACAACGAGTTCGGCGATTGGTATCTGGCGATGGCCGCCTACAACTCCGGTCCCGGCACCGTGCAGCAGGCAGTCAGGCGCACCGGCTATGCCGACTTCTGGGAGCTCTATAAACGGAACGTCCTGCCCAGGGAAACGCGCAACTACGTGCCCATCATTGTGGCTGTGACTATCATGGCAAAGAATCCCGCGCAGTACGGGTTGGACAAAGTCCTCACCGAGAAGCCCGTTCCGTATGACGCAGTTAAGATCAACTATGCGGTGGACTTGCGGTTGGTGGCGGAGTGCGTGGATTCGTCCGCCGCCACGCTGCAGGATATCAATCCCAGCTTGTTGCGCTGGACTACCCCGAAGGACGAGCGTTTCGAACTCCACTTACCCGCTGGGACGAAAGATAGATATCTCAGTGCAATTGCCGCCATTCCTCCGGATATGCGCATGTGGTGGCGTTATCACAAGGTTGTGCCGGGCGACACTCTAGCTACGGTGGCGCGCATCTATCGCTCCACCCCACGCGCTATCGCCCGAGTAAACAATCTCGATGGCGAACAAGAGCTCCGAGCCGAAGCCAAGCTCATCATCCCTATCACCCCAGGCAAGCACGCCACGACCGAAGATGCAGCGACTTACTCCCGCCGTGCCACCCGCTACACCGTGCGTAAGGGAGATACGGTTCAATCCGTGGCGGACAATTTCGGCGTGTCACCCTCCATGGTCCGCCGTTGGAATCGCGTGAAGGGAGACAGCCTACGCGGGCGCCGGGTTGTGTATGTGCATCTGCCGGTGACTCCAAGCGCCAGCGAGACCCGCCGGTCGGTCGCGTCTAAGTCGAAACCCAAGAAGACGTTACGCGCGGCCAGCGACAAGCCGCCGGTGCGGCACAAAGTCAAACCCGGTGAAACCTTGAACTCCATCGCCTCCACTCACCACACCACGGTCGCAGCCTTGAAGCGAGACAACGGTGATCTGGCCACCCTGCGGCCCGGTATGATCCTAGTGATCAAGGGCGTCCAGTAGGCATCAGACCTCGGGCTTCGGACTCAGCCTTCAGACTTCCGGTCTCAGACTTTGGACCTCAGGATTAGCAGCTCACGTAAAGGGACTTAGGGCGGACGTCCGAGCTCCGAGGGGTTCGGGTCAGAGGTCCGCCTTTGGGTGTAATATGCAACGGAGATGGAGGCCAGGAGCTTCTGTCGCGCGAAAACGCTGTGCTATAATCGCGCGCCGTTCAGCCAAAAGTTCTTCAGTTGTCTTTCTATTTCCCTAGCGCATGCAGTGCTTGCGCAGCGCCCCGGCGCCGAGCGCAGCCCGAAACCAGGAGGAAAAATGACTTTTGATGAGACCCTCTACGGACGTGATGACGAAATGGATGAATTCGGTGACAGCGGCGCCTACGGCGATTCGCTAGAAGAGGATTACGAGGAAGAAGAAGAGGAAGAAGAAGCGGAAGTCCCGGGCATGATTGAGCCAAAGCCGGAACCCGCAACCCCCGCCCCTCCTCCGCCCCAGCCCGCGGGAGGTGGCGGAGGCCCGTCCAAGCCTGCTCCGAAGAAGCCGGCGAAAAAGAAGCCTGCGAAGAAGGCTCTCAAGAAAAAGCCAGCGAAGAAGAAACCCGCGCGCAGGGCGAAGAGGAAGCCCGCCAGGAAGAGACCGACGCGTAAGGCGAAGAAATCTTCCCGCCGCAAAGGCGGCCGCCGGCGTCGTTGACGCTGGGTACGCGGGAATTTGACTCTCTGGGGCGGAGCTATGCGGCGCGCAGCCTCGCGCCGCAGCTTGCCTCTTTCCAAATCTTAGAGTGCCGAGCCACGAACTTTTTGCACGCTCAATGAGCTGATGTTTATCTGCTGCCCGCGCCGCGCTGTTCCTCGGATAATTCCGGTCAGAAAAGAGGCTGCCGTGGGACAAGCCGGTAGTTAAGCCAGCTTCGCCACTACCTTGCGCACGGCCAGGGACATCATCACGCGTGTAATCCCACTGATGATCATGCTGACGCCGACCAGCGTTCCGATCGCCCAGATTGAACTCGAGGGCCACTGCGCGTAAATCATCAGAGCAAGGATCAGGGTGACGATGCCGTCGAAGAGCATCCAGCTCGCTCCATGCAGCGAGCGTAAATGGAAAAACAGTACGAGGTCCAGCACGCCTTCCAGCAGAAAGAGCGCAGCCAGCAGCAGCGTAAGCGCCGCCACCCCCAGCACCGGATGCCAGAGCATGTACATGCCGGCGAAAACGTAGGCCAATCCCACCAGCAGCTTCCAGGTCATGCTGCCTGCCCGATGCGCGTGAAACCCCAGCACCAGGTGCACGACCCCCGCGAACATGATGAGCCAGGCAATGAACACATTCACAGCGACGGCCGCAACAAACGGCGAGCCGACCGCCAAAGCCCCAAAGATCACCAGCAGAAGGCCCCAGACAATGGACCACCCCGAAGCCTGCCGCAATATCGCAGTCGGTGTATCTGCAGTCATAGGTCCTCCCCGATGAGACTGAGGCGTGGACATTCTGCGCTGCGGGAGCCGGTTTGCGCAAATGGATTACAAGCTGTTTCACAGAATGCGGAAGGGGAGGTATGAGGCTTCGCTTTCCAGCTCATTCTGCTGCGGGCGCGTTCCCAGTTTACGAAAATACGATCGCGCCTGGCGGAGGCCACGGGGCAGGTTTTCAATCCGTCGATTCCAAATCGGCAATCGTCAATCGCTACTTCTTTCCTGCGACCGCCGCCAGGCACTTGCCATAAAGCTCGAGCAGGTGGGCGGCGTACTCTTCCGGTTTCGACGCGGCGCCGCTGCCCTGGAAGCCGGCTCCGGCAGAACTGGTCCGGCCATAGCCGGTGGTCATGGCAATGAATTTCATCAGATCGAGTGCGATGTCCTCGTTGCGGCGCGCGCCAGCCGCGGCGGCAGGTACTTCCTCCATGAATGCCTCCGTGGGGATACGAATGCTGGGAATCTCGTCGTCCATTTGGGTGAACAAAGTGGCAAAAAGCGATGATAGCAGAAGGCGTCAGGCGGTCAGGTGTTGGGTGTCGGGCTTCATTCTCCCGCAATCGAAATCGCAAGCTCGGTGTGCCTCCCGGTTCGACTCTCAAGCCAGCAGCTTCGCGATTTCCGTGTGTCCCTTTTTGCTGGCCAATTGAGCTGGTGTCATTCCGTCATCGTTCGCGGCATTTGCGTCCGCACCGTGCTTGAGTAACAGTTGGACCATCGCCTCGTCGCCATTTTGGGCGGCTTCGTGGAGGGTGGTCCAGCCTTGCTGCTGGCGCGCGTTGGCGGGGGCGCCATGCTGCAATAACGCACGCACGATCGGCAGGTTGTGCGCGGCCGCGGCACTGTGTAGCGGCGTGACTTTCATTGGATTTCTGGCCTCGGCGCTTGCATCCGCGCTGTGCTGCAACAGGAGAATGGCGATCGCCTCCTGCCCGAAGAAAGCGGCGAAGTGCAGTGCTGTAAAACCGTCGGCGGACCAACTCCTGGCCACGGTCGGATCGCGGTGTAAGAGTTCTGCGACACGTTCGCTGCGGCCGGCGGCGGTGGCTTCGAATATGTCGAGTTCCCGGCGGGCGGCGAGCAGCAGGTCCACCATGTCTTTGCGGCGGCGATAAAGCGCATGCATGATGGCGGAAACCCCGCTCCCATCCCGGGCCGCGGCCAGTGATGGCTCTGCCGCCAGCAGAGCGCGCAGTTTCTCCGCGTCAGCAGATTGGACCGCTGCAATCACTTCCGGTGAACTGTTCATCTCAACCCCCAAGAGTCCATTTCATTAGCATAGCTAACTTCGCGTGACTGGACACTTCGTCGTTGCTTTGTTGCAGGCGCGTCCGATAGGGAAGTCGGTAGGGTTGATTTGCTGAGTT
>Ga0070699_100003792_pt1 | contig 13356 bp, 8 predicted proteins | sample KBSK1503metaG_FD_65473 | JGI IMG/M metagenome (GOLD analysis project Ga0070699, IMG submission 65473) | Corn, switchgrass and miscanthus rhizosphere microbial communities from Kellogg Biological Station, Michigan, USA - KBS K1-50-3 metaG | ecosystem: Host-associated > Plants > Roots >...
CGCAGCGAAACCGCAGCGCCGGCGGCGGCGACGACCGCAAAGGGGATCTTTTCCACGATCGTCCCTGGCCAGCGAAAGCGCCGCAGCGGGTAGAGGTCGAGGACCACGAGAACGAGGGGCACCGTCATCGTGATCTCCTTGGCCAGGAGCGAGCCGGCGAACGCCAGGAGCGAGAGCCCGAGCCACCGCCGCGGACGGGGACAGTCCGGCTCGGCGGCACGCAGGTAGGCCAGCAGCGTGAGAAAAAAGAGACATCCCGAGACCACGTCCCGCCGCTCGGTGACCCAGGCCACGCTCTCTGCCCTGAGCGGATGGATACCGAAGGCGAGCGCGGCGGACAGGGCTCCGACCGTGAGCGCCACCGCGGGAGCGCCCGGCGCCGCCAGCCTGAGTAGCCGCCGCGCCAGCCAGTAGCAGAGCGCGGCGTTCAGCGCGTGGAAGAGCACGTTGGTCAAGTGGTAGCCGCCCGGGTGGCGACCCCAGAGAGCATAGTCCAGGGCGTATGTGAACCACGTCACCGGGATCCAATGCCCGAGCGCACGCGTGGTCAAGATCCATGAGATCCCTCCTGAGGGGGTCCCATGGAAGTATGGATTGAGACTCATGTTGTAGCTGTCGTCGAATGGCAGGAAGCCAAACCGGATCGTGGGGAGGAAGACCGCGGCGCTCGCGAGCGCGGCCACCATCGGAGCCAGCAGGCGAGCCCTCACGGGACGATTTTAACCGACGGATCGTTTGTGTCCGGCGTGGGATCAGAAGTTGACATAATGCCCCTTATCGGAAGTCATGCCACGGACATCCTGGTCCAAGTCCGATCCGACCCTTAGGGCTCCGCAGCGCCGAGCTCGGCCAAGCGGGTCCGGACCATGTCAGCGCGTCGAGTCTTCGGCAGATCCCGGAGGAGGCGCTGGTAGACGGCAACGGCCGCCTGCTTCTGTCCGGCGAGCTCTTCGTTCCGTGCGAGGCCCAGGACGAGATCCTCGTAGAGAAAGTGCTGGGGCGACAAGCCCTCGAGCGCTGCCTGAAAGGCTTCGACCGCCCGCGAGAAGTTCCGCTCGGATTCCCACGTGTAGGCGATGCCGGCGCGGCAGAGCTCCCGGAGCGTGCCGGCGGCGCCCTTCGCGAGCGCCACCTCGAAGGCGCCGCGGGCGGCTGCGTACTCGCGGTTCAGGTAGCGGAGATTGCCGAGCTCGTAGGCGGCCTGGACGGCGGCGACGTTGGCCGGATACTCGGCGAGGGCCGCCTCCAGCTCGCGGATCGCCTGGGTCCGGGCTTCGGCCGGCGCCTCGGGGGAAAGACCCGCCTGGGCGAGGGTCAAGGCCTCTGCGTACGTCCCCAGGCCGCGCGTCTGGTAGGAGTTGTACCAGACCCAGCCTCCGAAGAGCAGGAGCGCGACCGCGGCCGCGCAGGCGCCCAGCATCGCCAGCGCGCGGCGCGAGCGAAGGACGTCGAAGCTCACCGGCTACTGCCTCACCGGAGGCGCAGGCCGCGACGGTATTGTCGACCGCAGTGAGCGCAACGGAGCCAGCCTCGATACACGCGACGCACGATCCGGCCGCAGTGCGGGCAGAATTGAAAGGTACGCCAGCCGTAGACGAGGCCGACCCCGACGATCAGAGCCGCGCTCGCCAGAAGGAGCGGCGGCAGCGAGAGGACGGCCTCCACGGCACCCGATGCTAGGCATTCGCCAATGGGGTGTCAAGCCAGCGGCCGGACTCGAGGGCCTCGGCCACGATCCCTTCCCGCAGCCCGTACTCGCTGACGAGAAGAGACTCGACCGCGAGCGCCTCCATGACGGCCAGCGTAATGGCGATCCCCGGCCGGATGAGGTCGGCCCGGCCCGGCTCCAGGCAGGGCAGCTGCGCGATCTCGGCGACGGACCGCGTCGCGAGCCGCGCCTGCTGGCGTTCGACCGCTCCTCGGGTCAGCGTGTAGCGGTGGATGCGGGCCGGGTCGTAGACGGTCAACTCCTGGTCGAGCGCAGCCAGGGTCGTGACCGTCCCCGCCGTGCCCACGAGCTGGTCCACGCCGGCGGCCCGGATCGCCGGCGGCAGCTCGCGCCGGATGCGGCTTCGGACCCGCGCCTGCAGGCCGGCGGCCGTACCTCCCTCTTCGGCGAGTGGCACGACGCCCAGGCGAAGGCTCACCGCCGCTTCGAGAGCGCCGTCGCGGGCCCGGATGAACTCCGTGCTGCCGCCTCCGATGTCGAAGATCACCATGACGCCCGCCGCGGGTACCAGTCCCCAGAGAACGCCCCGGAGCGTGAGCCGCGCTTCGTCAGCCCCCGAGAGGATCCGGACCGGGTGGCCGGTCACCGACTCGAGCGCGGCGGCGAAGGCGGCGCCGTTGGCCGCTTCGCGCATGGCGCTGGTCCCGACGACGAGGACGCGGCCGGCCCCGAGTCCGGCCGCCCGCGCGGCGTACTCGGCCACGGCGGCGGCCGTCCGCGCCATCGCCGCCTCTCCGAGATGGCCCGAGCTGGCGAGCCCTTCGCCGAGCCTCGTCACACGCTGGGCCTGGTCCAGCGGCCGCCAGCCGTGGCCCCGGTCGGCGTCGACCGTCAGCAGCCGGACGGTGTTGGTCCCGAGATCGATGGCGGCCAGGCGCACCGGGAGCGGGTCAGCGGGCGTGACGCAGGGCGAGCGCGTCGGCGAGGACGCTCAGCACGCGCTCCATCTTGAACGGCTTGACGAGGATGAGGTCGACCCCGCTCGAGCCCATCCGCTCCGGGCTCATCACGTCGCCCCACCCCGTGATCATGACCACCGGCGTGGTCGGACTCATCTTCTTCACGGCGCGGGTCACCTCGAGGCCGGAGCACTCCGGCATCGAGAGGTCGGTGATCACGACGTCGAAGGTCCCGCGCTGGAATCGTGCGAGCCCCTCGAGGCCGTTCGCCGCGCCCTCGACCGTGTGGCCAGCGCCGGCCAAGGTGTCGAGGAGCATGCGGCGCAGATGCTCCTCGTCCTCGATCACGAGGATGCTGCCGGGCTCGGCGGGCCGCGCCGGGGCGGTGGACGGCAGGGTCCAGACCGGCGCCGGCGTCCGCGCCTCCGGCAGAAGGAGCGTGAACGTCGCCCCGCGTCCTTCCTCGCTCTGCACCTCGATGCGGCCGTGGTGGCGACCGACGATGCCGTGGACCACGGAGAGCCCGAGGCCCGCCCGCTGCGGGGAGCGGGTCGTGAAGAACGGATCGAAGATCCGGCCCTGGACCTCCGCCGACATGCCCTCGCCCGTGTCGCTCACCGTCAGCTCGACCGCCTGCTCACGCCGGCGGGTGTGGATCGTGATCCGCCCCCCCCGGGGCATCGCGTCGATCGCGTTCAGAATCACGTTGGTCAGCGCCTCGCGCAGCTCCGTGGCGATGCCGTGGACCAGCGCGCTTTCCGCGAGCTCGGTGACGACCTCGATCTTCACCCCGCGCGCCTCCGCATCGTTCTTCCAGAGCGCGCGCGTGAAGGTCACGACATCCTGGGTGAGCGCGTTCAAGTCGACCGGGGCCATCCCCTCCTCGGCGGGAGTCGCCACGAACGCGAGCAACCGACGCACCGTGTCCGCCGCCCGCCAGGCCGTCTCCTCGATCACACCGAGGTCTTCGCGCACGCCGTTGCTCTCGGTGCGCTCGAGGGCGAGCTGGGTCTTGCCGAGGATGATCGCGAGCAGGTTGTTGAACTCGTGGGCGATGCCGCCCGCGATATCCGACAGCGCCCGCGCCTTCTCGGCCTGGATCAGCTGCTCCTGGGCGGCCGAGAGCTGACGGAGCGCCGCATGGGTCTCCTCGAACGCCCGGGCGTTTTCTACCGCGCTCGCCATCATCGCCCCCACCAGTTCCCCTGCCCGCACGTCGTCCTGGGTGAATCGGCGCTCGGCGCGATCGAGGAAGTACACCTGGCCGAGGGCGCGGTCGCCACTGCGGAGCGGCACCACGAGCATGCCCCGTCCTCCCACCGCGCGCACCGTGGAGCGCTCGACCGCCTCCCCGCCCGCCGGCTCCGGTGGCCAGTCCGCCAGATCCGACTCGTCGAGGCCGTGGCTCGCGCGGACGACCTCCTCCCCGCCTCGCGCGACGACGACCGCGGCCATCGCGCCCAGGACCCGACAGCCTGCCTCGCAGGTCCGCGTGAGCGTGGCGCGCAGTGGCTCCCGAACGCCCACCACGGCCGGGATCGCCGCCAGCTCGCGGAGCCGCTCGGCCTGGCTCCGGAGTCGAGCCAGGAGCCGATGGTAGACCAGCGCGGTGCTGCAACGGTCGGCGAGCAGGCGGAGGAGGTAGAGCTCCTGCCCGGTCAGCGGTTTACTGGACCGGCGCCCGAGATAGAGGACCCCCTCGACTTCCCCCTCGGCCTGGAGCGGGATCGCCAGGGAGAAGGCCGAGGAGAACCGCGCCAGAAACGGATCGTTTGTGCCGGACCCCGCGACCGACAGGGGCTGGCCCTCGCGGAACGTCTCGCCAATCAAGCCTTCACCAGGCCCGATCGTCCACGCTGCCAACTCGTCGTGGGGGAATCCTCGGGACGTGCGGGCCCGGAGCGAGCGCGTCTCAGAGTCGAACTCGAAGACCGCCGTGCGGTCGGCGGCAAAAACCCGTTGCGCCCGGTCGACCACGAGGCCGAAGAGCTCGGACAACTCGATCCCGCAGGCCGGAATCGCAAGGATCTCACCGAGGTCGGTGCCGCCGGGCTGGTGCACTTCCGAGGCAGGACGAGACTCCGCCGACTCTCTCAAGCCCGCCTCGACCGGGTCGTCATCCCTCTCAGATGAAGCTAGCACGGATCGAGGGTCGATGGGACATTGCCGGATTATAGGTGGGCGACGGAAGGGCGTCAATCGGGGTCCACGTCCCCGCGCCCGTGGCGACGGGGACGTGGTCCCGCGTGACCGGGCTACTTCTTGAGCGTGCGGATGAAGCTGACGATCTCCCAGCGCTGCTTCTCGGGCAGCGAGCCCCAGGGCGGCATTGCCCCCCGACCGTTCGAGATCTTCCAGAAGATCTCCCCGTCGGACTGGGCTTGCACTTTCTCTGACGTCCAGTCGGCGGGCTTCGTCGGGAGCGCCGCTGCCGCCGGCCCGTCGCCCTTGTAGTGCGTTCCGTGGCAGGGCATGCAGTTGCTGTCGACCACCCGCTTGGCCTCTTCTCGCTCCTTGGCCTCGAGCTTCTTGATGGGATTCTTCAGGGCATGCGCCTCGGCGGGCGCCTTCCACTCGCCTTGCGCCCACGCCGTGGCGGCCACGGCCACCCCGGCGGTGAATGCCACGCCGGCGACGGCCATCCTCAGGACTCCCCGGTCCACGCTCATCAAAGCCTCCTCTTCTCGGGTCATCGTGCCGATATTCACCAAGTGCCCGCCGTATTTAACCTTGGCCGGACGAGCCCGGTCAAGGCTCCACCCTGACATCTATCGGCTGCGCGGGTTCCCGGCGCTAGACGAAGGGGCGGGGGATGTAGCCGAAAGCAGGTCGCGGGCCCAACTTCGGATGTGGGCAGCCAGCTCGCTGCACCAGGCGAGACTCCCCCGATTGTCGGCGACGGCCTTCCAGTCGAATTCGAACCGCGGGCTCCACCGCTCCCCGAGGTGGAGGCGGACGCCATAGACGTCTGGATGGTCTTCGTCGGCCTCTACCACGACCTCGATGCGCGGACTTTCGCGTTTGGCGTGCGAGGCAACAAAGTTCTGGAGCCAGCGCGCGACCTCGTGGAAGTCTCCGCCGGAGAACATGCCGGCCGCATTGTACCCGATGCGGACCCTGGCCTCCCCGACGGCGTCGTGGGGACCGCTCCCGCTACCAGCGGGCCGAGCGCCCCCAGCAGTAGAACGCGATCGCGAACAGCAGGAGCGTCTGCGCGCCGGCGAGCCAGCCACCTGGCGTGATCCGGTACGCGGTCCCGACGATCCCCGCCATGTGGGCCATTCCCCACCCGAAGCAGACCACGGCGAGCAGGACCGTGAGCGTCATCAGTGTCTTCAGAATCTCCATCGTGCCCTCCGCGACGTCCGACCGGTCTTCAGCACTCGTTGAAGCCGCATGACAGGCACTTCTTGCACCCTTCTTCGTAGATGAAGGTGGCCTGTCCGCACTCCTTGCAGAGATCGCCGATCCGCTTGCCCGCCTCGACGGCGCTCACTGATCCGCCGTCCGCCTCGAGCTGTCCGATGTGCTCGGCCAGCGTGCGCGCGAGGGCGTCGGGGAGCGACAGCACTTTGGACGGGCCGAAACCCGTCGGCTGTCCGCCACCGATCCGCGAGAGCTGGCTGATGACCTCCTCCAGGCGTCTCCGCGCCGAGAAAGGCGAAGGAAGTCTCAGGACGAGTGAGATCAGGCGCCCGAGCGCCTCGGCCACGGCCATCGTGTCGGAGCCCCCCTTGCCGACCTGGACGAACACCTCGAAGGGCTCGCCCTCGGGGGTTTCGTTGACGGTGATGAACGCGGTGCCGATCGGCGTCTCCATGCGGTAGGTGGTCCCGGACAGGCTGTGCGGCCGCGGCTTGATCACGGCCTGGGTCTTCGTGCTGGCGGGGATGGTGGCCAGGGCTTCCTTGTCCTTGTGGGCGCTCACGCCGACGTTCAGCACCTGCTCACCCTTGCACCCGTCGCGGAACACGGTGATGCCCAGGCACCCGAGCTCCCAGGCCAGGCGGTACGCGCTGGCGACGTCCTCCTCGGACGCGCCGTTGGGCAGGTTGATGGTCTTGCTCACCCCATTGTCCGTGAACCGCTGGAAAGCCGCCTGGTGCCGCACGTGCCACTCGTACGAGACCTCGTGCGCGGTCTTGAACGCCACCTCGGCCCGGGGCGGCAACCCCGGGATGCCGTGGAGCGTGCCCCGGCGGGCGATCTCCTGCATGAGAGCCTCGGAGTAGAAGCCCTCGCGGCGGGCGATCGCCTCGAACGTCTCGTTCACGAACGTGAGCACCCGCTCGCCCTCCCCCTGCTTCACGCGGTGCTCGAAGGCGAGGGCGAAGATCGGCTCGATGCCCGACGAACAACCGGCGATCATCGAGATCGTGCCGGTCGGCGCGATCGTCGTGACCGTCGAGTTCCGCATCGGACGCCCGCTCTTGTAGATCGACTGGCTCCAGTTCGGGAACGGCCCGCGCTCCTCGGCGAGCCGCGCGGACTGGTCGTGCGACTTCTCCTTGATGAACGCCATCAGCTGCGCGGCGAGATCGATCGCCTCCTCGCCGTCGTAGGGGATGCCCAGCGTGAACAGCAGGTCCGCCCAGCCCATGACGCCCAGCCCGATGCGCCGGTTCGCCTTGACGGTCCGGTCGATGGCGGGCAGCGGGTACGGGTTCATCTCGATCACGTCGTCGAGGAAGCGGACGGAGAGCCGCACGACCCGCTCCATCTCCTCCCAGTCGATCGTCCACGCGCCGTCGGCGGCTGGCCGCGCGAACTTCGACACGTTGAGGGAACCGAGGTTGCAGTTGTGGACAATCATCCCTTCCGCGACGAGGGAGTGAGTGACCGGCTCGGAGACGTCGTAGACCTCGACGGCTTCGTCGGCCACCACCGCGGCGACCGGGACGGCCAGACGGTCTTGCTTCGTACGCTGCCATGGAAACTCGTCGCAGCGCTTCTGCTTCCGGGGGGTCAGCGGAAACCCGACGAGATCGAGGAAGCGGTGGTAGCTCTCGCCGTTGACCTTGAGCTGGCCCCAGGCCCGGCCCGTCGGACGGTGACGGTAGTATTTGATGTTGCTCCGCATCCCGAGATTCAGCAGGAGCAGTTGAGCGTCGCGCAGCAACTCCCGTGACGCCGAGCTGAGCGTGACCTGAGGTTTCCGGTGAGTCTTGGAACCGTCGGCGCAAAAGAGACCCTGGAGATAACGGATCTGCTCCTCCTTCGGGGCGGTAAAGACGAGCTGTGGTGCGCGCTTGGCGGGGCCTCGGGCCGGCGAGAAGCCGCAGGCTTTGAAGGCCGCGATCGCCCCGGCCCGTTCGGTGCCGATACAGCGAACCATGGTCGCCGTCTGAGTCTGGACCTTCGTCGCGCTCCCGGTGAACTGCCGCCACATGGGCATCAGGCGCTGGAACGCCACCTCGTCCTCGGGTCCGAACGTGAGCCCGACGCTCTTGGTGAACCAGCCGTCTCCGGTGAACCAGCCGAACATGCGCTGGAGGTCGCCGTCCGTGGTCGTGATGCTGAGGGGGCCTGCCATTCCAGTCTGAATGAGCACGCGGTCCTCGCGGTCGAGGGTTCCTGCCTCCTTCCAGCCGCTCTCGGTCAGGAGCCGATGATCGGGCGTCACGCGGATCTGCTGACCGTTGGTGAGCGTGACGCGAACGGTCGGCTTTACCCCGATCTTGATCACGGTCGCCGGACGAAAGACGATGTGCATTCCCCGGCCGTTGAGGTTGGTCGCGACCTGAACCGGCTCTCCTCGCTGCTGCCTCCCATAGAGCTCCGCCACGGTCTCCAGGCCGCGGTCAGTCGTGATCCGCGTCTCCGGGGCGAGACACGCCTCGTTGCCCAGGAGCGGCTGTTCCCCGCACGGATTCGTCGCCTCGATCAGGCCGACGGTGGGCGTGGGGTTGGCCGGGCTCGCGTTGATCCGATCGATGAAGATCATGCCCGGATCGCCGGTGCGCCAGGCCGCGCGGACGATACGGTCAAAGACCTCCTTGGCGGAAAGCCGCCCAGTCACCTTCCGGGTGTGGGGATTGATGAGGTCGTATTCCTCACCCCGGTAGAGCGCGTCCATGAAGGTGTCGGTGGCGGCAACCGAGATGTTGAAGTTCGTGATCCCGCCGTCGAGCTTGCACTCGATGAACTCGAGGATGTCTGGGTGATCCACCTTCAGGATCCCCATATTTGCCCCGCGTCGGGTGTTATGGCTGACGAAGCCATTGGCGATGTAGGTGTTGTTCGCCGGAACCGAGAGATCGAGCGTGGGTGACTCGCCCTCCTCGATCTTGTCGACTTGATCGTAGAACTGATCGTTCGTCAGCAGCCACTTGACGCTCGGATGATCGCCGAGGCCGGGATGCGCCTGGACGAGCTTCTCGAGCCGCGAGCGGGTCAGGTGGCGTTGAGCGGTGACTCCCGGAAGGTAATGCTGGAGCGCTCGGTAGAGCTTGCGATTTGCCCCGCGGAGGCTCCGTCCGGGGCCACTTCCGCGGCCCGGTCCTCCATACAACGCCCGCAGGACCTCTCCCTGGAAGGGAATGATGTCGTTGAACTCCCATGCCTTCGCCAACCCGGCCCGGAGCCGCGACTGCTTTTGGGACGAGAAGAAGCCGATCTCGTCTGCAAAGACCCGAAGCCCGGCGGCCGTGATGACCCGCAGCCGATAGAGTGGATTGTGCCCGAAAGCCCCGTTGCGCGTCGTTGTCACGCCGATGGTCGAAGGCACGCCAAGCGAGAGAAGAAGCTGCTGGACCCCTTCGACAAGGGCTTTCGAAGCGCTGGAGAGCGACGGATATCCGTCCTTTGACACTGTGCCATCGGCCGTAAACAGCCCGCGCAGGAGGCCGCAGGCGAATTCCGGACCGCCGCGGAACGCGAGCTCGGGCAGTCGGACATCGAGCGCGGACGGCTTCTCCACCCCGACCGCCTTGAGCCACCCTACCAGCGTCGTGGAATTGAAGAAGAAGTTTTCCGAATTGTCGCCGGCTTTTGACTGCCGGACCGGACGCAGCCCAAAGATCCGGTCGGCGATCTCGACCAGGTGGGAGGCAACGTCGGGTTCTTGCCGACAGACGCTGAGGATCAAGCGACCTGTCCCGCGCGCATTGACGGAGACGGCGCCGTCACCCAGGAGGTATCCAGTAAATTCTCCAAGCTCCTGGGTCGGCGTCTCCGGGAGGCGAACAGGGGTCGCATTCGGATGAGGCCGGAGCTCGAACACGGGGAATCTAAAGTCCTCCACGGGCAAATAGGTCTTCTTCTGAAGAGCTACCCAATCGCCGACTTTGATGTCTTCGACGGCCCTCCAGACGTACTGTCCTTCTTCGCTGATGACACGGAGTCGATGCTCGAGGGTGGTGCACACCGTGTAACCGTGGCGAGTACGGATACGCCGCACCGGCGCCACTCCATGGACGAAGAACTCGGTGGACGCTCTGGGTCCTTCGTCTGTCGCCACGCGGAGAGGGCCTTGGTGTTTGTGCCACGTATCGGGAGGAGCTGCGGCGGGCCCCAGAGCCCGGATCTCGACGATCCCGCGATTAGTCGAAACTCGCGTCTCAGGCGCCACGCAGCCGCCCTGCTTGACGGCCTCCGTCGCCGCGTTGAACACACGCAGGAAAGAGACGGGTCCCGAGGCGCGGCCACCGGTCGACGCGACCACGTCGTCCTTCGGACGAAGCCGCGAGAACGCAAAACCGGTTCCGCCCCCGGATTTATGGATTATTGCCGCGTCCTTTACCGCGTCGAAGATCTCCTCCATCGAGTCGCCGACGGGCAGCACGTAGCAGGCGGAGTACTGGAGGCCGTTGTTCTTGCCGGCGTTCATGAGCGTCGGCGAGTTGGGCAGGAAGTACCCGTCGACCATCATCTCGTAGAAGGCGGTGGCAACCTCCTGCACCGCGGCCTGGCTTCGCCCGTAGCGGGCCTCGCCGGCGGCGATGGACTGCGCGACCCGCCAGCACATCTCCTCCGGCGTTTCGAGGACCTCGTCACCCTTGCGGGTCAGGTACCGCTCCCGGAGCACGCGGAGGGCCGGTTCGGTCCACTTGCCGACCTTGGGTGGACGAGTCTCAGACGGCATCCTGCCCCTCCTCCCGGCGTTGGTGACCACGGCAACGAGGCGTCGGGGCGGCCTTCATCCTGGTTCGCACCGCCGCTCTGCTACCCCTATATTATGTGGCGAGGGGCAAGGTAGCACACCAGATTTGGGAGTCGTCAAGCAAAAAGACATCCACAGCCCGTCAACCGGATATCCACCTCGCGCGCGCTGGTGAACGAGTTCACAACACCGCCGTAAGCCTTCTTGCGCGCAACACTTCTACCCGCTCGGCCGCGGGTAGTATCATGAGGGTCGGCGTCGCGGCCCCGGGAGATCTGCTCTTGAGATCGTGTTCGTGAACGCGCACCGCAGCGCGCCGCGGCCCGCCCGACGCGGCGATGCGCCGCGCCCGAAGGTCACGCCGCGGACTCTCGCGCCGTTCGAACGACCTGGAGGAGGCTCGAGACCGATGAAGAGGATCGCCGGCGTTCTTGTCCTGTCCCTGCTGGGGAATTCTCTTCCGGCATCGGCGCAGAACTCCGGGCAGTCTCCGCCACCGGCGACGCCCTCGGCTCAGAGCCCGACCCCCAAGCCCGCCGAGAAGACGTCGGCGGCGCCGGTCGCGCGGCCGCCGATCCCCGATGTGGCCGGGCGCCAGCTCACCCTGCCCGAGGTGATCGTGATCGCGCTCGAGACGCAACCGCTGATCCAGTCGCGCCTCTACGACTATGCGGCGGCTCGCTTCCGGGTCGACCAGGCTATCGCGCCCCTCCTGCCCCAGCTCAGCGCGGCGTGGCAGGCCTCGCGCGACCGCCTGGTGCCCATCGGGACCTCCACGCCGTTCGACCTGACCCAGAACAACGTGCGGCTCGTCCTGTCACAGATCCTGTTCGACTTCGGCAAGACCGTAGCCGCCACCGAGGTGTCCAAGCGCCTGGCCGACGTCGCGAAGGAGAACCTCGATCTCCAGCGGGATCTGATCGTCCTCGCCGTCAAGCAGGCGTATTTCAACCTCCTGTTCGGCCAGCGCCTCATCAAGGTCAACGAGGAAGCGCTCAAGCGCGCGGACCTGAACCTGCGCTCGGCCCGCGGCTTCTATGAGGTCGGTACCCAGCCGAAGTCCGCGGTCGTTCGCTCCGAGGTCGACGTCGCGAATGCGAAGCTGGCGCTGATCCAGTCGCACAACGCGGAGCAGCTGGCCCGGGTGGCCCTCAACACGGGTATGGGCATTCCCGTCCAGACGCCCACCCAGATCGTGGACATCCTGAGCGAGCACCAGCCCTACCAGATCGACCACACCCAGCTCCTCGCCGAAGCGCTCCGCCGCCGCCCCGAGTACAAGCAAGCGAAGCTCCAGGTCGATGCCGCCGAGGCGACGGTCAGGTTCCAGTTCCGCAACTTCTTCCCCGACATCACCGGCAACGCCTTCGTGGGTCGGGCGACCACCGACTTCCGTGAGATCTGGGAACTCGGGGTGGCGCTGAACTGGAGCATCTTCGACGGCGGCAACAAGATCGCGCGCTACCGGGAGGCGCTCGCCAGCCTGCAGAGCGCCCAGGCCCAGGTGCGCTCGCAGGAGCTGACGATCGCCCAGGACGTCGAGCAGGCGTACCTGAACGTGGGCGCGGCCGACGAGCAGATCCAGGCCGCCCGCGCCGCCGTCGCCTCCGCGGAGGAGAATTTCCGTCTGGCCAAGGGTCGGTTCGACGCCGGCGTCGGCACCATCCTCGACCTCACGGACGCCCAGCTCGCGCTGACGCAGGCGCAGTCGACGGAGGCGCAGGCCCTCACCAGCTTCCGCATCGCCGTCGCCACCCTCGAACGCGCCCTCGGCCGTCGATAGCGAGTCCCCGCCAGAATACGGACGCCGGCCCCACCCGTCCAACCGGTACCATGAAGCGGGGCGATCCTCGGCTGAGGCGCTGCCAGAACGGGTCGACGACGGTCCAGGGCGTTCCCCCCGCCGACGAGGGCGCGCGCCAGTGGCCGGTCGCCGGGAGTAGCTGCCTCGCCGATTCCCGAGCCGACGCGGGTTTTCCTGGACGGCGGTGACTCGTCGGTTCGCGACCGTCATTTCCCTCGCCGTCTTCGTCGCCGGTATTGCCGCCGGAAGCAGCCCGCGTGTCTTCGCCGCGGATCCACGAGCGAACGGCCACGGCCCGAAGACGCCGATCCGCCACCTCGTGATCGTCTTCCAGGAGAACGTCTCCTTCGACCACTACTTCGCGACCTACCCGCACGCGACGAACCCACCGGGAGAGCCGGGGTTTCGCGCCGCGCCCCGCACCCCCCGGGTCGACAACCTCCTGAGTGCCGGCCTGCTTTCCCCGAACAACCCGAACGCGGCGCAGCCGTTCCGCCTCGACCGTTCGCAGGCTACGACGCGGGGCCAGGACCACGGCTATAGCGGGGAACAGGCGGCCGCCGACGGCGGCGCCATGGACGCGTTCGTTCGGCTCGGCGACGCCGAGCGCACGGTCTCGAGCGCGCGCCCCGACTACGGCTTCGGACCGGGCCTCGTCATGGCCTACTTCGACGGTAACACCGTGACGGCGCTCTGGAACTACGCGCAGCACTTCGCCATGAGCGACCGGTTCTTCAACACCACCTTTGGGCCATCCACTGTGGGCGCCCTCAATCTGATCAGCGGCCAGACGCATGGCGCGTCGCCAGACTCGCTGCCGTCG
>Ga0070699_100003794_pt1 | contig 13355 bp, 10 predicted proteins | sample KBSK1503metaG_FD_65473 | JGI IMG/M metagenome (GOLD analysis project Ga0070699, IMG submission 65473) | Corn, switchgrass and miscanthus rhizosphere microbial communities from Kellogg Biological Station, Michigan, USA - KBS K1-50-3 metaG | ecosystem: Host-associated > Plants > Roots >...
GATGAACCGGAGACGCTCGTCCTCCACGTGACACTCCTTCCAGGGCATGCCCCCTCCTCGGGGGCGAAGTGTCACCCATGTCTCCGGAATGAAATGTCACCCTTCTCTCAGGAAGGGCATTCCGCAAATTGCTTCGCACTTTTGGCCGTGGTACGAGAGAAGATTTCTCGCTGCCAACTCGCCACTTGCGCCCTTTTGTTCGGCCTATACTCCGTGGTTGAGAGGGTCGTTCGGCGGTGAGCGACATTTCCGCTCGGCGTTCGAATGACATGCTGCTACGTGGCCGACTTCAATCGTCGGCGATCCGCGAATGAGCGATGGACGCAAATAGCAACGAACAGACGCGAATGGACGAAGACAGGCGAAAACGCTAACGCTTTCAACTGGTGGCACTTATCGCGGAAATGCAAATAATTCTGAGCTTGTGCGCGGGTAGTTGAAGGACTCACACTCTCTCCGCCATCCTATTCCAGCCGATTCCTAAGGATTTGCTTCCAGCCGATTCCTAAGGATTTGCGCTCTTTTCTCCAAGAGACGATTTCTCTCTGCCAGCACGAACTTGCAGGCTTAGTTGCTATGTTTCTGGTGGCAACAGCGGCGCCGCCCCACGGCAATGGGCATTACTGGTGACATTAGTGCCTGACATTCCAGCGCTCCCACAGTGCCCCTCAAGAATGAAAATATTCGCGTCGCAGCGGAGCGGGTACCGGTCAGGTCGCTTCATTTCATAGACGATCTAACGCTCCGCCGTCGCGCAGCAACCGATCGAGTCCAGTCTGGATCTGCGACACTACTGGTTGGATCAATCCCCGGCAGCGAACAGCCGTCAGAAGCGGGATGATAACAGCGGCGCGCAGTGGCTGGCGAATGGCGCGGATGTCTATCGATCCGCGGGCATTCGCGCAAGGGAACCCGGAATGAAGAGGATAGCTCGCGGCTGGTCATCGTCAAGGCGAATGCGGCGCTGGTAAGTCGCGCCAGTGTCAGGGTCCTCCGCCAGGATCGTGTGTTCGCCTGCAGAGCCCTCCAAGGTTACGAATGGATTCGCGCTCTCGAGCGTCGTAACGAGCTCGCCGTTGTGACGTATCCGCATCGGCGTGGATCGGGCGCGGATGTAAATCTGATACGTGCGATCGCTCTCATGCCTAGCCACCGTCGGCGGCCCTTGGTGCGTCGACGTTACGGCCGGCGACACGGTCGCAGGCGGCTCTGGCAATCTGGGTCTCGAGCGCAGCGAATAGGCGAGCCACGTCAACCCACAGACCATCTGCAGCGACACGACTAGCACGATGCTCCAGCGAAGCCGATGTGTCGCGATCGAGGGCCAGACACTGGAACCGAACCAGGCGCGCAGCCTGGCGAGCGGCACGAGCGAGACACATACGACAAGGAACGCGGTCCACAGTACAGGCAGCAGGTAAGGGACGTCGAAGTCGCCGTGCTCGGTCATTATGCCCAGAATGAGTGACAGCAGCCCTGCCGCGAGCCGCAGCCCCCGCTGCTTCAGCGCATCCCGCATAGATCCCCTAGATCCCCGGTCATCGCGCCGGCCCGCTGGCCTCGGCGCGGCCCGTCGGTTCTCGATCGGCCGTGTCGAGACGCACCACATTGACATGGCCCAGAACCGCGCACTGCTGCGGACCGCACGAATTCAAGTCGAGGCCGCTGTTGCTGCCACCGTCGATGTAGCGTTGTATGGCGTTCGTAAGCTCCGGATTGGCATAGACGGCATAAATCCGATAGCCAGTAGGACGGACGACCTTTTCCTCCGGCCCGACGTAGACCGCCGATGCGTACCACGCGCCATCGTTCTGCGCGGTGATGTGATGCTGTGGGTAATGACGCGTGTTACCGTCTGGAACGACCGACAGCCATAAGGTCCACGTCTTCGGACGCAGCAGGGCAAATCCTTCAACGCTCAGCCAATGTCCTGTGCGCGCCCCGTCCTGGGGCGTGAGAATCCCAACGGTGGTGAGCTTCGCAAGGAGCAAATCGGCGACGTAGCTCGCGCCGGACCGGAACTGGTCCTCGCTCGCCAAACGCACCGATACGGTTTGCTCCACGTCGGTCGTGGCGAAGTTGACCAGCCTGACCTCGAATTCCAAAGCTCCCGGTCCGTGATCGATCGACCAGAACACCCCGTGCGTCGCACCGTGAAAGCTGCCAACCTTTTGGAGCGTCCGCTGGTCGTAAAGGGCTCGTCCTTCCTGATAGCGGTACAGCTCCTGCAGGATCTTGTCGCGGATCCCATCATCCGCGAGCAGTGCGATGTCGTTGCTCTGGAGCTGTTGCTCGAGTGCCCGTCGTACGTCGCCGGACTCCATTTTCGCGCCCGCTGCCAGCACCACGATGCGCCTTCGCGGAGTCATCTCGATTGCGCCGGTTCCCGTCAGGCGCGCATCGTCGCCTCGAACGAAACTCGTTACGTATTCGTTGTGGGTCACTCGCAGCAGCAGCGTGCGACCGCTCGTCGGCGGCGCCACCACGCTGAAGCGGCCCTGATCGTCGGTGACGGCATGACTGTCCCCGAACGTCACAGTTGCCCCCGCGATCGGCGTCAACTTGTTGTTCGCGCGAGTCACCACGCGTCCCGACAGGCTCGGCCGGGATGGTTGGGGAGGCGCGGTGGTCTCGGTGGCGGATGACGTCGGAGACGGCGAGGTCGCCGTCGCTGTCCCCCCGGACTCCGCCGGAGAATCCGCCGCCACGATGACCCCCGGCGAACTGAGCGCGAAAGCCACCGGCACCGAGAGGGACATCAGCAACACCAGCACCAGCCCGCGCTGCAGCCAATCGTCCAGCAGGTCGTCGAACGGGCTGGGAAGCCGCTCGAGAAGATGGTCCCGAGCGGGTTCGGGCAACCAGCACAATATCGCGAGAAGCCCCGCGCAGATCCAGGCCGTCAACATCCAGTAGTCCATGGCCGTTCCCAGGAAAAGGATGATCAGGCGCCGTTGCGCGCGCTGGCGTCCTTCATCACGTCGTCGGTCAGCTCCGCGAGCCGATCGGCGACGCGCATGAAACGGTCCTTCGCCCGGACTCTAATGAACTCGCGCTCGTCGTCGTCGATGGCGCGGTTGCCCAGGCGGTCGCGGAACGCCTTCAAGTCCTCGGCGAAGTCGGCGAGGAATTCCAGTTCCTTCAGCTCCACATGACGACCGAGGTCGGCCATCATTGCCGTGTACTTCTCGCGGATCTCGTTCATGAGCTGATCGCGGCGAAACGCGATCTGCACAACCGCCACCTCCTGCATCGCGTGCATCCCGCGACGGTTGATTTCGAGGCAGGCCTCGAGCTGTGCTTGGCGCGCTTCGAACTGCGCGCGGAAGAACTGCTTGATCACCTTGCGGCGCGAGCGGCCATTGAGGTTCGGGTCGTCCTGGAGGACCGGCCTTAGATCCTCGAGCCGCAGCCCCGCGGGGACAGTGGCGGACGGAACGGGCAACGCAGCGGATGTCTTCTCCATGGTTCCTCCAATGCAACGGTTACGTCACAACAGGCGGTTCAGACGGGCGGCAAGCCGGGATTCGGAAGCGTGCACGGCGCGCATCGATGGTCCCGATCCATCGTCCCAGTCGACGACCAGGGCCGCACACGCATCGAGGTACATCTGGCACGCGAGAGCGATCCCCAGCATCTGGACATCGGCCGAGCGCTTCACTTGCAGGTGATGGCTCAGGCCAACACGCTGCGCTCGCGAGACGGCGGCCAGCGTCCGCGCGCGCTCCGTCTGTGCGATCGCGTCTTTGAGCTGCCAGATGGTCTTGAGCACCAGCGCTGCGAAGGCGCCGCCAGCGCGGCGAGGCCAGCGCCGATCCGAAGCCGTGAGCGCCGCGAGGATCTTCCGCCGACATGTCCGAATCGAATGCCGCAGACCTGCCTGTTGTGCGAACGACTCGACATGGACGCCGGGCGGCAGATTGGGCGCGTTCGACTGCGAGTAGCCGCAGTGGTGCAGGAAGTCGCGCAGCGCACGCGCCACGCTTCCATAGGCACCGATCGGGCGTGCTGCAGCCTGCGACGGCGTGAGGCCCATCAGATGACCGAAGGCGTAGCGAACCATCGCCGCCTGCAGCTTGAGCGAGGCAGGGGCCGTCAAAGGGTCGACCGGACAGCGCCGCTGCGCCAGCGGCTCGATAGCGCGGAATAGCCGGTACAGCCGTTCTCGTCCGCTCAGGGCATGCTCGCCCTCGCGGAAGAAGCCAGCGTAGCGCCGGGGCGCTATCCACGCCAGGAAGAACTGCGCGTAGGGAACGCGCCGGCCAGTCGCGCGCTTGTGATGCCAGAGCGTCGCCGTGTTAGCGCAGGTAATGGCCACCAGGATCGCAACGCACAAAAGTCGGGCCTGGATCGTCGCGGGTCGCGTGAGAAGGACAGCGGACGACGGCCTAGAACGCACGGAAGCTCCCTCCGGTCTCGCGGGCTACCCGCAGCAGAAACTCGCCAAGCCGGCGGTCGAAATAGTCTCCGAGACCGATCGTGTTGACGGGCACGCGCGGGCCGTGGGCGCGCGTCAACGCGTACACGCGTTGAGCCATCCTGTCGTCGAAGCGTCCTCCGACAGAGTCGGGATATCCGTCGCTGAACAAAAGAATCGACGTGACGCCCTCGAAGGCGTACGCGCGCTCGAGCGCCTGCAGCAGGTTCGTCCTGCCGGTCGGCGTCGCCGAGGAGAGCGTCGTGACGAGCGACGAACGCCGCTCCGTGCCCGTCGGACCGGTCAGGTCGAGGAACGTTCCGTTCGGTGGAAACGTCGTCACCTGGTCGTTGAACAGGATGAGCGCGACGCGACGAATCGCCAGATGCTCCAGCCATGCGCCGATTGTGCGGCGTGCGTCGTCCCAACGATCACCGCGCCGCATACTGTTTGAGCGATCTACCACGACGACGACGGCATCGAGCTCACCGCGTACGTCGAGCAACTTTTGATGCACGCTCTGTCGTTCCTGCGTCTGCTCGATCAGTTGCGCCTCGAGGGCCAACACGCGGGCGTGTGCCGCGCGCGCCAGCTCTTCGGACCGGGCGTAGAGAAAGAGCACGCAACAAAGCGCGATCAAGGTGAACTCGCTGAGGCTCACGATCACTGAGAACGGCAGCCGATTCATCGCTCGACCTCCTCGAGCGCCGACTCCACCTCGATGCGCCGCTCGAGCAGCGCGACGAAATGGTCCAGGACCTGGTGAAGCTCGGTGATGGTGTCCATGAACTCTTTCGCGGCTGTCGCGCCGGCCGCGGACGCTTGGCCGAATTCCGCCACGCCGGAATCGAACCTGCTGATTTGGCGCTTCAAGGCGCCAACCGACTCGCCAGCTGTGCGGCAGACTTCCACCAGCGCCTGAATGGCCTGGTGTCCGCCTCGCGCGCGATCAGTGAGCTGGGTGATCGACTGGCCGCCCTCCAGCAGCTTCGCGTTGACGCGGCCGATGGTCGCCTCGAATTCCTCGACGCGAGAGACGGTCGACGTCATCGCGGTCGACAGTTGCGCCATGAGGCGCTGAAGGTGCTGTTGCTCCGCCGGCGGCAACCCACCGCTCGAATCCGACGGGCCGGCAGCCTCCTTGATGACGCTCATCGCCAGGAATCCGAGGGCCGTGGTCGCCACGGCGAGCGCGGTCAGGAACAGGAGGCGCGTGGGATTCTCGAGTGTGCCGTTGCTCATGGCAACTTGCAGCAGCACACCCGCGAAGACGCACATGGTCGTGACATAACCGAGGTAATAGACTTGTTCGGCGGCCGCGTGAGCCCTGGCGGGATCGCCTCGCGCCTGGCTCCAGGCCAGGATGGCGAACAGCAGAATGGCGACGAGCGGAACGCTGCCGAGGAAGTCCTCGCCGAGTAGAGCGCACCCGAGTGCTCCCGCGATGGCGAGAAGCCGAAGACCCACAGAGGCCATTGTGGACATGTGCCCCTCCGGTTCGGGCTCCCTTGGTCAGCTCGCGAGCTTCAGCTGGCTTCGGAAGTCAAGTAGTGATATCAAGCTACTAGAGAAGCGTTTTAAAAAGCTTTTAAAAACTCTTCTCGAACAGAATGCGCTTTATAGCACAGATCTGCGTAAAGTGAAACATGGCTGACCTCGACCCTGAATCTAGCTTCAGCACGAGTGACGTGCTGTCGTACTTCCGCAAGTACAACTTGTTGACACGAGACCTGCTGTACTACTGGGAGCGGCGCGGGTGGCTACAGCCAGAGAAGGCGAAACGAGGCAGCAAACAGCAGGGGCGTTCGTATTCAGTCCAGGACGTCGAGCGGATCGGAGTTCTCCTCAAGTGCTATCGAGCTGGATACAAGCCTGAGCAGGCCTCGAATGCGGCGCGCACCGCTCAGATGCTGAAGACGCAAGAGCTGACCGCGCTTTTGCGGGCCAGCAGTGTGCTGCTGAAGAGCGCCCTTCCCGAAGTCCCGTCTAAAAGCGAGGCCGACCTACCGAAGGCAGTTCTCGGCCATGCCGGCCGGAACCTCGATCAAGTCGCGACGCAGGCTCAGCAGGCTCTGGTTGCGGAATGGTGTGGCGTTGTGTTACTCGCCAAGGACGATCCGAAGCTCTTGATCCTGGCGGCCAGCAAGGGAGACACGCTCGTCGATGCGAAACGAAGCGCTTTCCGCATCGGCGAGGGCCTCATCGGCAACGTAGTGTCCGATGCGTGCGTTCGGCTGAATCGGCGCGACCTCGCGAGGCTCCCGGCGACGCATGTACATGACACGTCCCACCTTGCCTCCGGCTGTCGTTATTCGATCATGGTGGTACCACTGCGCGACCGTCGTGAGCAGCGGATCGGCTGGATTATTGCCGAGAACCGGAAGGGGCCTGACGGCCAGCCCGGGGAATATCCCGCCTTCGATGAGGTCGACGAAGTCGTCGCCACAATTCTCGCGAACCAGGTCGTTGTCGCCTTAGAACTGCTGCACCTCGTCGCGGCTTCGCGTGTCCTTCTGAACGAGCTTCGTCAGAGTCCCAGTCTGCATTCATTCGTCACGCAGTTGCTGTGGCATGCGCTGCCGCTTCTGCGTGCCGACAGGGGAGATCTCCTCTGGGCGGAACCAGACGGCACGCTGAAGGTGCTTGCGCACGCCGGGCCGTCCGATGTCGCGGATGGCGAGGTCTTGCCCGCTCCGAGCATCTGTCACTGGGTATATCAGAACCGCTTGCCGCGATTGGAGACCGATGTCAAGGCAAGTCGTATCCAGGACTATCGGCCGTGTTGTGAGGAAACGCGGAGCGAGCTGACCGTCCCCTTGTTCTTGCGCGACAAATGCGTAGGCGTTCTCAACCTGGAATCGTTCCGTCCCGGTGACAAGGGCGGTCTCGACGAGCAGGACCAGACCGTCCTCCTGTACCTGGCCGATCACGCCATGGCGGCGGCACAGGCGCTTCGGGCGCGGCACCTCGAAGGCGTGCATGCGATTCTGCAGCGGATGCGAGCGAGCCGTTCTCGGGCCGAGGTCGTCAGGCATATCCTCGAAGAGGTGCTCCAGATCGGATTCGAGCGCGCCCGAGTGCTCGAGTACGATCAGAGGAAAGAGGCGTTCGTCTGCGTGGATTCTCTGGGTCTCTCAGAGCCCCCGGGAGTCTACAGCGGGAGGGAACTGGTCATTGCCGGGAGTCAGTACGCGAAAATGACGCGTGACGATGCACGGACGGGTCGCTTCGGCGCGCAACTGCGGGTGCCGTCGCGCAATGGTCCCGACCCCAATGCCACGCTGTTCGGCAAGAAGCCGCATCTGCCGTGGGCGGTGGCGCCGCTCGTGATCAACGGCGATCTCTACGGCTACATCGCGGCCGACAACGCCATCTCTGAGGGGCCGATTTCCACGAGCGATCTCGAGTTCCTTGATTTCTTCAGCGTGCTCGCCGCGCAAGCGATCGCAAGCATGGGATATGTCGTGCACGAGTCGTAGCTTTCGCCCGGGCGGCGCGTCAATTGCGCCCAGCCAAGCCGTTTGCGAGCCACAATGTCGTCTTTCAGTGGTGTTCCGTCCGAGCCGAGTCGCCTGCGTACTGAGTCCGCTGTGGAAGGTTGCCTTCGTTTGGCCGCCGATGATTCCGTCGATTCGAGGTCCCGCATGTCCAGCGGGCACGATGCGCTGTTCCGCCGTCAACACGTCGACCGAGTGATAGCGCCGACGCGCGGCGGGCGACACACAACGCAACACGATAGTTGTCGTGCAGGATGGGCACCTTCTTCGGCGCTGGCCCGTTGTGTGGACTCCCCCAGCCGGAGCCGCGAGGCTGATCGCGCCGAGCGACATTTCGTGCGACATTTGATTGGCAACTGACGCGAGTAGCCGCGAACGGACACGAATGGACGAAAACAGGAGTCAAAGCTAATTCCTTGCGCGCCAGCGCATTAGCCTAGAAGCGGTGTAGTTAGCTGGGATTTGCTGAAGTCTTTCAAGGACTCCCACTCTCTCCGCCAATCGGCAGGGGACTCCAGGAGTGTGTTCGCAGTCGCCTGATCTCTACCTGGACGAGTCGTTTGATCGCGCTCTCAGGCCGGAGTTCTGCCTTGGAAAAAATCAGAAATTCGACAACTCCGCCGGAACGACCGCAAGGCAGTGCGGGCACACGAGCACGCGTCCCCGACGCGGCAAGGTCGAGGTGAAATTCACTTGAGCGCGGATGAGGCGAACGGCCTTGAGGGTCTCGATTCTTTCACCGCACGCCGGACATCGCACCGGGAATTCCAGCCGGTATTCGGCATCGCTCTTCGCCTCATTCGACGCTTGCCGCTCCCCGGCAGGCCACGCCGCGTCTTCTGAGGTTTCTGCCGGAGGTATCGCCTCATTGGGAGCGGACATTGCCCGGCGCAGGACCTGAAGGAGCTGATCGGGCGCGATTGGCTTGGTAATGTAATCGACCGCGCCCACTCGACGGCTCTGACGAACGGTCTCGAGATCATCGATGGCCGATGCCATGATGACCGGAATGAGCGGCCAGCGTGCGTGCAGTCGCTCAGCCAGCCACAAGCCATCTTCACCTGGCATTCTGATATCGCACAAGACGAGCGACGGCGCTTCGGCCACTATCATGTCCAGCGCCTCTGCTGCGCTTCCCGCCTGCTTCGTGATATACCCCCCGCCTTCGAGGCATCGCTTCAAGAAGCTGCGGACCGCCGGATCATCGTCGACCAAGAGCACGTATGACGCCGGGAAGTGAGCCAATTTCCCCACATTTTGAGGCTGCTTGTGAGTTTCGTTTCGCGTGATGTCGTCGAGAAGGGGCTGCATCATTTTCGCTTCGAGTTACTGTCTGGTTATCGAAGGGTCAAGAACGCGCCGATAGCCGGTTGAAGCATGCTGTGTGACACAACTGCGCGCTATTGCGCTTACGCGTCCATGCTATTGGGCGGATTGCCGACCGTACCCGAAGAGTTTCTGAATTCTTCGTGATCTTTCCGTGGCCAAGGTTGACGGCCAGCTTTCCTGGACGCGAGGATGGCTTGAGAAGATAATCCGCGTTGTCGTGCAGCGCAGAACCAACAGCGCTATCGGATCTCTCTGCGCTCTGTTCCTGGTTCTCCTCCTTTCCGCGCCCTTCGGCAGCGCCACGATTGCGATAGCACAGTCCTCCGGCACATTCACCCCGGGGGGCAATATGACCGCGTCTCGGGCACAACATTCCGCGACGCTGCTTCCCGATGGACGGGTGCTTATTGCGGGCGGCTGGTCGAGCGGCTCGTCCATGCTGGCCACCACCGAGTTCTACGATCCAGACGCCGGTACATTTCGCGCCGCGGCGTCGATGATCACCCCGCGGCGGATGCACACCGCCACGTTGCTCCCGGACGACAGAGTCTTGCTTGTCGGCGGTTATGGTTTAAGGGACGCGCTCGCGAGCGCCGAGCTCTTCGATCCTGTGACCGGCACCTTCAGCGCGACGGGGAACTTGATTGCTGCGCGGGGGGGACATACGGCGCTCTTGCTCTCCACGGGCAAGGTCCTCATCGTCGGAGGGTACGGGACGGATACCTATCCCAACGTCGCGCCGGCGGAGCTCTACGATCCGGCGTCAGGAACGTTCGCATCGGCAGGCCCCTATGTCGCACGCGGGGGATGCGATTTCTGCGCCCCGTCGATTCTGCTGTTTGACGGTACCGTTTTGTTCCCGGGGCAGTATCCCGCCCAACTCTACGACCCGGCGCGCGACGCATTCAGCCCGATCGGAATGACGATTCACGATCCGTCCACGGCCGCTCCTCTCAGGAACGGCCAGGTGCTGTTTGCAGGAGGCGAGAGCTTGGGTCGGTCGGCCGACGCCGAGCTCTACAGCCCGGCGACTCGCACGTTTGTCTCCACCGGAAGCATGGCGTCGCGGCGCGTGTGGCATACCCTCAACTTGCTTCCCAACGGAATGGTCCTGGCCGCAGGTGGCGAAACGGATAGCTGCTCGGGATCCGGTTGCTGGTTTGCGGGGAGCCTCGCCAGCGCGGAGCTGTACGACCCGTCCGCCGGAGTGTTTGTCCCGACCGGCAGCATGGCGGCAGCGCGCGGAACCCACACGTCCACAGTTCTCAAGGACGGCAGGGTGTTGGTTGCCGGGGGTGTGACGTACGGAGGGATAGGAATTTTCGGGGGAAGTCTCGCCAGCGCGGAGCTCTACTCGCCAGACGTCTTGGTACCGGGGCCCGCACTTGTTTCCGTGTCCGGCGACGGAGGAGGACAAGGCGCAATCTTTCACGCAGGCACAACTCACCTGGCCGCGCCCGATGATCCAGCCGCGGTCGGCGAGAGCGTTGATGTCTACTGTACTGGTCTGACTACCGGCAGCGTGATCCCTCCACAGATCGCCATCGGTGGTCGCATGGCCGCTGTGCTGGCGGTCAGCACCGTGCCCGGCGCCGCCGGCGTCAACCAGGTACGCGTTCGCGTCCCGAGCGGCATTGCACCGGGACCCTCCGTGCGCGTGCGCCTAACCTATGTTGACCGACCGAGCAACACGGTCACCATGGGCGTGCGGTGAGGAGTCACCTTCGCGCGCTGTCTGGTCCTGTGCGGCGAGTGCCCTTTCGAGTGCCATCGCGGCCGCAAAATCGGAAGAAGACGCTGATCCTGCTCGCACTGATCCCGACGTACGGCGCCATCGACGGTGGCTCGTCGGTGCTCCTCTCCAATGGCGACGACCGTAGCCCCTATGGCGGCATCGTCAGGTACGTCGGCCGAGCGCAATGCACGGGCGTCTTCGTCGCCACGGTTCCCGAAGGGGAGGATGCCCGGAATGCGCCGGCCTATGTACTGACGAACGGTCACTGTGCGGAATTCCCCGGTGCGAACGAAGTCATCATCAACCGGCCAGCACCGTCGACCCACCGAGTCATCTTCAACTACTTCGCCGACACCGCTGCACGAGCAGTGAGCGTGCCGGTCAGTCGGATCGCGTATGCCACGATGAAAGGTCAAGACGTAGCGGTCCTGGAGCTCGCCGCTCGATACGACGAGATCGTGCGGCGGGGGTTCGAACCATGGCGCCCGGCGTTCATCCCTTATGCTCCTGACGAATCGATCGTGATCGTTGGTGCGCCCATGATGGCAAATGCCGCGACGTCGTTTCTACGACTGGCCGCTTGCCGCCTCCAGTCGCGCGCTGATGTCGTACTCGAGCACGTGTGGCACTGGTTCGACTTCGACCGTAACCGCTGTTTGGATATTGGTCCCGGTAGCTCCGGCTCGCCGGTGATCTCGCGGCAGACGGGCCAAGTCATCGGCCTGGTGAACACCACCACGACCGGCGCCGTGCCCTATACCGAGTGCGTCTTGAACCACCCGTGCGAGCCCGTGCGCGGAGACGTGACCAGCCGGTCGAGCACGACGTACGTGACGCCGATCATGCACATTGACCGCTGCTTTGACGAGGCTGGGCAATTCGACTTGACGCGGCCGCCTTGTCCATTGGATACCGATCGTCAGGTCCGCGTAGTCCCGACGGTCATTGGGTCTGTCAACCCGCGACAGACCTCACCGATACTTGGGCTGCCGAGGCAGCGGTGGGACGTAGCCGTCAGCGGCATGTTTGACCACTACACGTACAAGGTCGTCAACGCAGAGAGCGGAGACTGCAGCGAGCTTCGCGGATACGTACCGACGAGACGAGTCAGTGATCGTCCAATCATCGACGGTCCACTGCCGCAGACCGATGGATATCATTTCTTGTGCGTGCTGGGCGTCACGACTGCGGGACGACGCGTGATCTGGCAGAACATTGATCATCCGACCGTCGTCAAGGTTCGGATCGACACCATCGCTCCTCGGATTCCCGCACGCATCGGCATCGGTGAGTCAGATCTCGGATGGACCGTGTCGTTCGGCACGCTGGAACCAGAGATATTTGCGTACACCTTCAAGTTCGGCCGTCCCAGTGAGACACGTTGCCAGGATTCGGTCGATTACAGGCTGGCGCTGATTCCGTTCATCTCTCTTCCAAAGGCGAACCGACCGTATGTCTTCTGTGCCATTCCTTATGATGGCGCTCTGAATCCCGGCTCGACGTTCGAGATGCTCCTCCCATAAGCACGCCAAGGTCGAAGACTGGAAATGGCGGATGGTCACGCCGAAGATGGCGGTGTATCGTAGCCTTGGCGAGAAGAAACCGTGACGCCGCCCTGAGAGGAGATGGTCGGAATGCGGATCAACCGAATCCCCGCATGGTGCGGCGCGATGCTTGCGCTCGCCATCACCTGCGCTATGGACGGCACAGCCGCGGCCCAGTGGCTGTCGCTGCCGCTTCCCGGAACCCCGCGCGCTGCCGACGGAAAACCGAACCTGAACGCGCCGACGCCGCACACGGCGGACGGCAAGCCGGATCTGTCTGGCATCTGGCGCGCCGATACGATGCGGTACAACGAGAACCTGCTGCCCCAAGGCACGGACGCGCCGATGCTGCCCTGGGCCGCCGAGCTCTACAAGCACCGCGTGGACACGAAAGGCTACGACAGGCCGATGACATTTTGTATGCCTCATGGCGTGCCCGATGCGATGACGGTTGCCGGCCTTCCGTTCAAGATCCTGCAGACGCCCGGTGAGACGGTCCTCCTGTTCGAGGAATTCCATAAGTACCGCCAGATTCACACCGACGGGCGGCAGCTGCCGGTCGATCCGGATCCGGCGTGGTACGGGTACTCGGTCGGCCGGTGGGAGGGCGAAACGTTCGTCGTCGAAACCGCCGGTTTCAAGGAGGGCAGCTGGCTCGACAACAGCGGTCATCCGCATACCGAGGCGCTGCGCACGACCGAGCGCTTCCGCCGGATCAATTTCGGCCGCGTGGATCTCCAGGTGACCATCGACGACGCGAAGGCGTACTCACGGCCCTGGACGTCGGACACGCTGCACTTCCTCCTTCAGCCCGACACGGAGCTGCTCGAGCA
>Ga0070699_100003795_pt1 | contig 13352 bp, 9 predicted proteins | sample KBSK1503metaG_FD_65473 | JGI IMG/M metagenome (GOLD analysis project Ga0070699, IMG submission 65473) | Corn, switchgrass and miscanthus rhizosphere microbial communities from Kellogg Biological Station, Michigan, USA - KBS K1-50-3 metaG | ecosystem: Host-associated > Plants > Roots >...
GAGGCCGAGAATGGCTCGACGCGGTCATCGTTCAACACCACGATCTGCGTGCTGGAAGCCCTGCTTGAATACGAATTGGCGGGCGGGATCAACGATGCGGTGAAGGAGACCCGTCTGCGCGGACAGGAGTACCTGCTCGAGCGTCGACTCTTTCGCCGGAAGTCGACCGGCGAGGTGCTCGAACGAGATCGCGAAGGTAGTACCGCATTTACCCGTTTCGCTTTCCCAACATGGTGGCACTACGATGTGCTGCGAGGACTTGAGTACTTGCGCCGCGCAGGTGTAACACCGGACGTGCGCGTGACCGAGGCGATTGACTTAGTCACGTCCAAACGCGACGACGATGGCCACTGGCTGCTTGAGACCCGGTACCCCGGCAAGATGCCGATCGAGATGGACGAGAGCGAGGGCCAGCCAAGCCGATGGATCACGCTGCGCGCCTTACGCGTGTTGAAGTGGTATTCAGCAGACTGAATCTAATCGAGAGAATTTTTCCGTTGCGTGAGTTGGTCTCCCGCCACATTCCCATTGTGATATTGACACGGTTGTAACTTGAGCTCTCAATTGCGATGCCCGAAGCTGAGCAATTCTGGGTTGGAGAGGAAAGTTGAGCAAATATGCTTATAATTCCAATCGAGAGGCTAGGATGTAAAAATTACTTTTATCCATTTAGTTGCCATACTTCATGAGTTCCTTACAAAAGTAGTTTACCTGTCATTGACAAACTGGGTTTCAGATAATTTATGATTAAACTAAAAGTTGAGTATTATGGCAATGAACACGAAAAAATGTTATCGAAACTTTCGTGTGCAACTGAATTGACCAAGGTGGTTAAGAATGGGTTATTAATCCCAGAGCAGGATTTTTTAGTTTACTCTCTTTTTCGGGAACAAAAACGAATGGCGGGATGGAAAACTTATAAAGAATTAGCAGAAAAAGTTCCATCGCGGCTTGAAATATTTAATGATTACTTTGGCATCGAAAATGGATACCTATATTCAAAGTTTTCATCTTCTAATGATACTGATAAAACAATGACCGAAGCTGTAGGTGTGGGCACTTCTCTATCCCTTGCAAGCATCATCTACGGTTTAACGGAGGCAGACTGGGAAAAAATACCAGTAACTAAAAATAAAGACTTAGATTTCCAAATTGCTTCAACAGGGCAAGAAATAGTTGAACTTGAGTCAAAAGGTGCGATTGTTACGAATACTAACTACAAAAGAGAGATTTCAGGGCGAGCAAACGATATTCACAAGAAGAAAAGCCAACAAAGAAATAAGCACGACAACAATAACACTCTGCTTGGAATTATCGCTACGATTCCTATTACGAAGGGACAAGAGACAGTCTGTCAAATTCTTGACCCTGAAGGAGATAATATTGAAATTTCCCCTCGAAAGTACAAATTGCTGGCAAGGCTTCTGTATTACTACAGAGAATTCAGAATTCTAACTAGAGCACATTTTCTTATCTCACTTGTCAATAGAATTCAAGCCATTCAGGTGTCGGAAGATTATGATAGTTTTGACAACCAACCACTTTTGAATATTGACAATGAGCCTTTTATTAATATTACTCCTTCTCTCAAGATTTCAAAATCTGTGGTCGAAGACGGACTTGCTTTTGGTGAAATAATATCGTTAGGTAATAATAACTATTACTACTATGGATTTTTGTTTAGTATTATTGATATTTTGATAAATCAAGGGTTTTCAAACATCTTGGCATTCAGGAATAATATTGAACTGCCAAGAGAATCAAATATTCTTGTCCATATTCGTCGTTCTGAAGCTGAAAGTTTTGGGATTAGCGAATCTGAATTTGAAGGCAGACAATACTTTGAGATGAGAATGCGTGGTCAACTCTCTATTACAGCATCGGGTAAAGTGATTGGCAGATGCTCACGCGTATAAATAAACATAATGCATAATTGTTATTTACCGTGATGTCAATTCTTCTCTTCTTATTGGTTCCTGCTCAAACCAAATTCCTTTTCACACTTTCCAGCCAGGATTTTTGAAAGAACATATTCTCATTCAACTTGACGACCAATTGAATATCCAAGTGGAAGTCCGTTTCCGTGGTGCGGATGGAGCCTGTCGAATGGACGTGGACGTCATGTCCGTGTTCGATGAGGTGGTAGTTGATGTCGTTGAAGAATAGGGCATGAGCGGGGTCGTTGTGATAGGCGGTCATGTGCAGGCGTTCGGAGGAGGTGATGATCGTGCCATCGGGCAGCGTTGATCTATCGCCGCCATAAGAGCGCACAGTGACGGAGCCTGCGATCACATCTTCTTCGATTTTCCATTCAGGGACGTCTGAAATACTTTCGACCATTTGGATTAATTCGGGCGGTGTCATTTTGAATTGTGGGATGGGCAGTGAAAGTTGACCTACGGCAGGCAAAATTAACCGCGATGAATATTGTCCGCCGTGATGGATGTAGTTGTCTGATTTGTAGGGAGATGGAAATAACAGAGGCCAGTATGTCGATGAAACCGTTAATCGAATGCGATGACCTGGCAGGAAGCGATACGCCGTGGCACGCAGTTCCACTTTCACTTCATACACTTCATCAGGTTTCAACGCTTCAGGATGACTATGACTATCCCGATGTGTGAGATTCAAGATCCCTGCTGTCACTTGTGCGGAGGTGCCATCGGGCGCGACATCGGTTAGTCGAACAACGACATAGGCAACAGGCGCAGATGAACTCACGTGCAAAATCGCTTCAGGCATGCCGACGAAATCGAGCAGCTCTGTCAAAGGCTCGCTCGTATAAACAGGAATGACAGACTCATCCGGGCGCAGGTCACGGAAGAGTCCGTTTGGTTTCGCGCCAGCGCCCCAGCAAAAAGATGAGGCAGTGCCGTGGGTCGGGCGATTTAGATAATGGTCGGAGGATGAAGCGTCTGCCAATTGAGCAGATAAAGTTTTATCGCCGAGAAAAAGTTCAAGAAGCTGAGTCGAGTCCAAAGGGAAGACATCCGCACTAAACCATTCGCCATTCATCATGACGGGGAACGCTTCCGGCTCGGTATATTCACGGCGCGAAAAAGTAAACGCAGGCTCGCGCATGATGCCGTTATCAACGCCCTTGAGCCAATATTCAAAAAAACGATTCATCTCATGCAGATAATCAAGATTCGGACCCGGATACGCATGATCGGGCATTTGATGATTCCAATTTCCGATGAGACACTTGCGCGGCGCGTTGACACACTTTGCAAACATGCGCACCGCGCCGTTGACATAACTATCCATCCAGCCGCCGATGGTGTAAAGCGCGCAAGTGATTCTTTCATAATCAGGATTCAAAGATGCGACACGCCAATATTCATCGTCGGTTTGATGATGCAGCCAATGTGACAACCAGATGGGCGTACGCTCGAGTCTTTCCTTCCATTGAGTTGCCCATTGTTCCCCAACATATTCCGCCTTGGGAGGCATGGCATTCGACCCAACCTGACTCACCGCATATTGCGCCCACTCGCTGACAGTTTTACAGCCGCTCATGTAATGCGAGTCTTCGTTGTAATGTTCGTCGCTGGAATAAAAAGCGATGATGGCTTTGAGATGCGGCGGCTGGAGTTTCGCCACCTGCGTGGACGTGAAGCCGCCATAACTCATGCCCCACATGCCCACGTTACCATTACACCAATCTTGCGCCGCAAGCCATTCGACAGTTTCGTAACCATCTTGCGTCTCTTCGGCAGTGTATTCATCCATCGCAATGCCCTGACTACTGCCCGTGCCACGAACATCGAGCCGACAGCCGACGTAGCCACGCTCGGCGAAATACAACATGCGCTGATGGTCGGTGACGTAACGCCAGTCATCTTTGCGGTAGGGAATCATTTCAAGGATGGCAGGGAATTTTTCACCGTCAGTTTTGGGAATGGGCATGAAGAGGTTGGCAGAGAGTTCGATGCCATCGCGCATTTTGATGCGGACGTTGTAGAGGACTTTGGTTTGGTATGGGGTCATGGATGATTCCTTATTTGCCACAGAGACACGGAGAGCACAGAGAGAAAAATTTAGTTGAGTACTCGGTGGTCGAGTAGACGGCGGTGATGTTCCGCCGTCGTATCGAGACCACATATAACAAGAGTATTTTTGTAATCGGAATTACTTTGCTTGGTGGTAGTTTCGATACGCCCTTCGCAACGAACGCTCAGGGCTACTCAACCACCGAGTTTCTTTTATATTCTCATCATCTCCCCTTTAGAATCATACGCAGGTTCTTTCAAGACAACAGCTTTTCTTGCCTCACCAATCACATCCACAGTTAAATCGGAATTGATGGCTTCATTATCCACATATGCCAGCGCGAGGCTTTGCTTGACGTAATGTCCATAGACAGAGGAAGTCACAAAGCCAACGACTTTGCCATCGTGTTTGACGGGAGCATATACGGGGGCGTCTGCGTCGGTTGTATCTACTTGTAATGTGACGAGCGTTTGCTTTGCGCCTGTTTCTCTTTCCTTCAATGCAGCTTCTCTTCCAATAAATTCGCCTTTATCGTATGCGATGAAATTCTTGAGATACGACATCTCAGGTGTGTATCCCTGAGTGAACTCAGCATTCCAAATGCCATAACTCTTTTCGAGTCGCAGACTGTCCAGTGCACGATTGCCGATGTTGACGAGTCCCAGGTCTTTGCCGCACTTTATCAGCGCGGCGTACAAAGCGGATTGATAGCTGACGGGCACATTGATTTCATAGCCGAGTTCGCCTGTCAATGAGATACGGGCGACCATCGCGTTGGTGCGTACAACTTCCATTTCGCGGCAGGTCAAAAACGGGAAAGATTGATTCGACATCTCCGCATTGACAAGTTTTGAAATAATTTCACGCGAGTTTGGACCCGACAGCGCAAAGCCCATCCAATCACCGGAAAGGTTTTTTATCGTCACGCCGCTCGATGGCATGTTCTCATTGAACCAGCGCATGTGCCACTCTTGCAGATAGTATGAAGCGACGATCCAGAAACGGTCTTCAGCCAAGCGGCTGATGGTAAGATCGCCCATCAACTTGCCGTTTTGATTCAACATCGGTGCGAGTTTGATGCGTCCCACCTTCGGCAGTTTGGATGTGACGAGATTATCCAGCCACTTTTCGGCACCTACACCGGAAACTTCATAGCGCGCATAGATCGCGCTTTCGAACATCCCCGCCGCTTCACGCGTGGACTTAACTTCCGCCGCCACGAAATCAAACGCATTCGAATGTCGCAGAGTTGGTTTCTCGATGAAATCCGTTCGAGCTAGCGTGAAATATTGCGGCGTCTCCATGCCCCATGTGACGCCATATAACGCGCCTGCTTGTTTCAACACATCATAATTCGGCGAGACTTTTAACGGACGCCCGGCAGGCAATTCTTCATTCGGATATGAAAGCACAAAGCGCCGCGCATAAAATTGAGCCGTCTTCGCTTTGAGATACGAATCATCGGATGCGAATTTGCCATAACGGGCAATATCCATGGCGAAGATATCATAGCCAGGATCGCCGTGGATCATCCAGTTGGCGAGAGTGAGTCCAATGGCGCCGCCTTGTGAGAAGCCGCCCATACATCCGCAGGCAACCCAATAATTTTTGAGTCCCGGCACGGGTCCCACCAGTGGATTGCCATCGGGCGTAAATGTGAACGCGCCGTTCACCCATTTGCGAATGCCAATATTTTGCAACACAGGGAAGCGATTGAAGCCAATTTCTAGTTCAGGACTGATGCGGTCAATATCAGGCGGGAGTAACTCCATGCCGTAATCCCAGTCCGCGCCTTCCACTTTCCAATGGCGTGGATTGCGCTCATACACGCCGAGTAACACACCTTTGCGATTCGGTTGAAGGTAGGTGAAGCCTTCCAAGTCAGTGACCGAAATAATTTCATGATCGTGCGCGGCGAGTTCTGGAATATCCTCGGTGATGAGATAGTGATGCTGCATCGGTGTGACGGGCAAATTGATACCGACCATGTTCCCCACTTTGCGCGCCCATAACCCCGCGGCATTGACCACATGTTCCGCAGTGACTGTTTCCATCTCAGTCACAACCAGCCATTGACCATCCGGTTGTTGGTGCAATTCAAGTACGCGATTGTTGAGTGATGTCTCGCCGCCGCGTTTGCGTGCCGCGTCGGCATAGGCGTGGGTCGTACCATGCGTATCCATGTAGCCTTCGAACTCATCATATAAGCCGCCGATGACATCTTTTACTTCCGTGATCGACGCCATGTTCTTGATCTCTTGCGGCGTGACAAGATGCGTTTCCATGTTCATCGTCTCGAAACGGGATTTTTCCACCTTGAGCATTTCCCAGCGTTCAGGCGTGGTCGCGAGGCTGACGCCACCGGTCATGTGCATGCCGACGTTCTGTCCGCTTTCGGCTTCGATCTCTTTATACAGTCGAATGGTATAGCCCTGAAGAGACGCAATTGTCGGGTCATCGTTCTGCGCGTGGAATCCGCCTGCCGCATGCCAGGTGGAGCCTGAGGTCAACTCCGCGCGTTCGATGAGCAGAACATCCTTCCAGCCGAATTTTGTCAGATGATAGAGGACACTTGCACCCACGATTCCACCGCCAATGATGACCACCTGATAATGTGACTTCATAAAATGATTTCTCCTAGTCTCAGATTGCACGATTATAGTTTCTGAAATTGCCAAGTGCAAAGGGTGAAACGATGCGGACGAATTTTTAGAGGTATTATTCGAGACATTCGCACATTCGTGTTATTTGCATTTAAAGACGTTGGACAAATTCCCTGCTACAATTTCCTGTGACCAATCTCCAAGTATGACATTCGATCAAGAATAGAAGGATAAATTCATAAAATGAAAACCCTGGTTCTTTGTGATGATTATTGGCATCCAGCACGGGTGCCGCGGGAAGGTCTGAGCGGATTGAAAGACAAAGGATTTACTTTTGATTGGATCGAAGACGCCCGCGAATGGTCAGCGGAGCGGATGGTGGCGTATCCACTGGTGATTCTGACCAAGTCCAATCACGTCTCTTCAGCTGATAAAACAGGTTGGATGACTGAGGCAGTGGAGTCCGCTTTTGCGGAGTATGTGCGCAAAGGCAATGGACTGCTCGCGATCCATTCTGGGACGGCGGACTATCAGGAGATGCCTGTATTACGAAGCCTGTTGGGAGGCGTGTTCACACATCACCCAAAACAGTGTGCAGTCACAATCGAACCGCAAAACAATCATCCGTTGACAACCGGCATTGCACCGTTCATAGTAAAAGATGAACATTATTTTATGGCGATGTATGATTCCCAGGCAGATGTATTCATGACTTCCCACTCTGAACATGGTCAACAACCTGCGGGCTGGAGGCGAACAGAAGGCGCCGGACGCGTTGCCGTCCTGACTCCTGGGCATAATCTGGAGGTCTGGTTGCATCCTTCTTATCAAGTATTGTTGCTGAATGCCTTGCGTTGGTGTGGCAGGGACTCGTAGGGGCGACCCTTCAAGCCCTTCGTGGTACTTTGGCTTTTCGGAACGGGTCGCCCCTACTTTCATTAAGGAGCTTTCCAATGGAAAGAACTGTTCTAATTACTGGCGCAGATCGCGGGCTGGGATGGGGGTTATGCTCCGAGTTGCTCAAAGGAGGCTGGCACGTTTTTGCAGGTCAGTATCTCCCTGAATGGCACGAGTTAGGTATCTTAAAAAATGAATTTCCTGAAACGCTTCATCTTATCCCTCTCGATGTCAGTTCAAGGGCATCTGCCCAACTCGCCGCGGAACTTGTAAAGGCACTCACCGATCATCTGGACGTTTTGATCAATAACGCAGGTGTCACTTCGGAAACAAGTGATCCTACGATTCGTGAGCCACAGGATTATCGCGAGATGCACCGTATGTATGATGTCAATGCATTGGGGGCACTGCGCGTGGTGGAGGCTTTCCTGCCATTGATGGAGCAGGGGCAAACCAAACGCTTATGTTTCGTCTCATCGGAGGCTGGCAGTATTGGCGGGTCGGAACGAACAAGTTGGTTCGGGTATTGCATGTCGAAAGCGGCGCTGAACATGGGAGTCAAAATCCTGTTCAATGATCTGCATCCCGCTGGGTATACTTTTCGGGTGTATCATCCTGGCTGGGTACGCTCTTATATGCATGGTGAGAAAAACATGGAGGCAACCCTGGAACCCGAAGATGCTGCAACTTATGCCATCCCTTACTTTTTGAATGATCAGGAGGATGAGGACAAGCTGGTGATGATAGATTATGAGGGGAAGGAGTGGGCCTGGTAATGGAAATCCCGTTGGTCGAGTAGGGTCGAGCGGTAGCGAGATCCGTATCGAGACCATCAGTAAGTAGAGGAATTCCGTTATAAAAATTTTCTTGTAACTTGTGGTCTCGATATGCCCGACGAACACAGGCTACTCAACCACCTAATTGCTTTTGAATCCTGCTACAATTCGACAATCAAGACGATTACACAGATTAACACGGATTTTTTCTTTTGTTTTTCCTTCGTGCTCTTAGTGCCCTTCGTGTTTAAAAAAGGAACATCCCTATGACTCAAACCTACGATGCCATTGTCATTGGCGCAGGTCTCTTTGATCTGAAGACCAAACGGTGCGGTTGTTATTTATCACGACATTCATCCTTATTCTGATATGATTTTCAGACGTCCGCTAGGCAGGACGCGAGAGATGGCGGTGGTATACTGACATTCATGGAAGAATCTCCGATCCTGCAAAACGATGAGTTCCTGCGAATTATGAAGGCAATGTACGCAGTGAATCGTGGCGAATACAGGCCGGAGATGCTGGGAAATTTGAAGAGCGAGTCGAGCCATGCGGGACAGTTGGCGCGCATGTTGGATGAGATGGCGCGACAGGTTCAGTTCCGAGATCGACAATTGAATTTGTTACGGACGGTCATTCCTGCAGGTGTGGCTCTTTCTGCTGAAAAAGATTTCAATCGCTTGCTGGAAACCGTCGTGGTAAAGGCACAGGAAATTACCTATGCCGATGCCGGCACGTTATATTTGATGCACGAAAACTCCCTGCGCTTTGTGATCGTGCGGAACACATCCTTGAACATGGCCATGGGTGGAACCACCGAAAACGCGGTTACCTTCAAACCGATTCCACTATATAAAGAAACAGGTTTGCAAAACAATTCCAACGTCGCTTCGTATGTGGCATTGACTCATACACGCGTGAACATTCCGGATGCCTACGAAGCCAAGGGCTTCGACTTTAGCGGCACAAAGTTATTTGACGAACGCACAGGTTATCGCTCCAAGTCGTTCCTGGCGGCCCCGCTCGAAGATAAGGATAAGGAAGTGATCGGCGTTTTACAATTGATCAACGCCAAGAATCCCATGACCGGGGAAATCACGTCCTTCGAGGCGGATGATGTGTTGGAATCGTTGATTCTGCTGGCTGCGGCCGCGCTGGATGGGTATATCCGTGAACAAAAACTGAGACAGGAGATTGCCCGCCTGCGCATCGAAATTGACGTGACGCTTCGTTCACGTCAGGTGGCGGATATTACCGAGACGGCTTATTTCCGTGATCTGCAAAAGAAAGCCAGTGCGTATCGCCTTAGAAATGCCGACGATAAAAAAGATAAGGGTTAATAAGAATAAAGAGGGCGGCTTTCCATCTACATCAAACAATTTCTTTGCTGAATTTATACATAGTCACTTCGTTTGGGCTACTCAATCACCGAATTGCTTTTGAATCCTGCTACAATAAAAACAATCAAAACTTCAGTCACGGATTTCACGAATGAACAGGATAAAAAACCATCAGTGAAAATCCGTGTAATTCGTGGCTAAAAAGGATTGTCTCATGACTCAAACTTACGATGCCATTGTCATCGGTGCCGGCGTGATGGGCGCCAGCCTGGCCTTTCACCTCGCCGAGCGCGGACTCAAGACCGCCATCCTCGAACGCAAGGTTAGCGCATCCGGCGCGACGGGTCACTCGAGCGGCCTCGTCCGCATGCACTACGATCTCGCCGCCGAATCAGACCTGACGTTCAAGAGTTATCAAATTTATTTCAACAACTGGAAGGAACGCGTCGGTGGGGAATGCGGATTCCAGCAGACAGGCTTTTTGCAGATCGCCAAGCGCGAGCATGAGGACAAACTACGCGGCAACGTCGCCAACCAGCAAAAGATCGGCATCAACACGTCGGTTATCACTGTGGACGAAGTGCGGAAACTCTTCCCCGATCTCGTCACTGAGTATTTCGACTACGCCGCCTACGAACCTGATTCAGGCTACGCCGATCCGACTCTCACGACCAACTCATTCCTCGAAGCTGCCAAACGCAACGGCGCAACTCTCATCCAAAATTGTGAAGTGACCGCCATCCACACGGGGGGAGGCAAGGTCACAGGCGTCAGCACAGACAAAGGTGAATTCGACGCGCCCCTCATCATCAACGCGGCTGGGGCATGGGCAAAGCGGGTCGCCAGCCTCGCAGGCATCGAGGTCCCGCTTGAGACGTGGACGCATGATGTTGCATTCCTCCACCGTCCGCCGTCGCTGGGTCGCATTCCCGCCTGCATTGACGATGTTATCAATTGTTACTACCGGCCCGAAGGCAGTGCGCTGATCCTGGCCGCGGGCGAAGACGAATCGCTGCGCGGCGAAGCGCCCGACGCCGAAGACCAGACGCCCACACCCACTTTCCTTGAAAAATTGATTGACCAGATGGTGAAGCGCATTCCGAAAATCGAAGAGAGCGGCTTGCACTCCATCCATGTCGGGCGCGACGGCATCACCCCGGACCAGCGCGCCATCTACAGCGCGGCGGGTCCCGACGGTTTCTATCTCGCCTGCGGCTTGAGCGGCACAGGCTTCAAGACCTCCCCCGCCGCGGGCGCAAGTATGGTCGAGTTGATTCTCGATGGCGCGCCCAAAACAGTGGAGATCACGCCATTTCGATTCAGTCGCTTCGCCGAAGGGCAACTGCTTGAAGGGGAATATGGGTATGGGCATATTTGGAAATAGATGAAAAACTGCGGAGGCATTTATGCCTTCGCAGTTTTTACTTAACCCGCACCGCTTCGGACTCAAGGAAAGCTGATTCGGTTTCGAGTGGCGGCTATGCAGGAATCAGCCTGACTCAATCGTAGTTGGAAGAATTCACCGTGATAAACTGGTCTTAACACTAAACCAGTTGTAAAATGAGACAATAGTTGCCCGAACCCATCAAAGGTTTGCAGATATGAGCAATCTATCTTCAAAAAAAGATACCAACCCATCTGAACGTTGGGATCAGCTTCGTAACGATTTTATAGATCAAGTCTTGGTTATGTTTTTGATCATAGCAATCGTGGCAACTCCTATTTCAATTTCTCGGTCACTTAATACTGGGTGGTTATTTTTGTATAACGTCCAAATCATTTTGGCAACAACAATCTTGTTGCTTTACCTATTTCGCAAAAGAATATCCTTCTTGGTCAAATCCACTTTTTTTATGATAATCTGCTGGACTCTTGGCATGGCATCGCTTCTGACATTTGGGTTGGGGGGCGGTGGTTACTTATGGTTTATGCTTTTTCATTTTTTAATAGCGACCATTTTCTCACCTCGTATAACAACAATGACTGCAACTATAACTATAATATCTCTTGCCCTTGTCGGAGTTGGATATACTACTGGTATTCTAAAATCTGCTGTTGATGCAAACAGTTTTATGGTGCGCACATCTACTTGGGCTACGGTTTTGGTAACGTTCGGCCTCATAATGTTCATGGCATTCCGTTCAATAGGAATCTTACAACAATCGACACGTGAGCTATTTAAGGAAGTACAAGAACAACAGATTCAAATTAATCATATGGCAAATCACGATCAGCTTACCAACTTGCCGGTGATGAGACTTGCACGAGATCGGCTTGAAGTGGCTTTTCGGCGTGCTGAACGCAATAACAAGAAAGTAGCGTTGTTGTTTATTGATTTGGACGGCTTTAAGAAAGTAAACGATACTTATGGACACGCGGCAGGTGATTTCGTTTTACAAATAAGTGCCAAACGTATGTGTCAAGTGGTAAGGGTGAACGACACAATTGCACGGATAAGCGGTGATGAATTCCTTGCAATTTTGGATGATGTGACAGAGAAACAAGCTGCCGCCGAAGTTGCCAAGAAAATTATTATTGCACTCTCTCAAACCATAAACCGTGACGATGCTTCTTTGTTGGTAGGCGCTAGTATTGGTATTTCTTTATTTCCCGATGATGCTGGTGATGTAGATACACTAAAACGACTTGCCGATGCAGCAATGTATAAAGTGAAGAAAGCAGGAAAAAATAATTTTACATTTGTAAATGACGAAGATTAAAAGTTAATTCAGGCACAGTTATGCCCCAAAATGGGACTGTGGGTGAAGGGCGACCTCACCCTGATTGTGACGATTAATCGGCGTGTCCGTTTGCCCCTCTCCAAAGGGAGAGGGCATTGTGTTGGCTTCTTTTCTGTATGATGGGGTTGTTGAGTTTCCAAGTCCATGTTTGGTTTGAGGAGCACATAGCTTCTCCCCCATAGGGGAGGAGGGAGAGGGTTTAGCTGGCTCCAGCACGGAGTCTTCATCTTGTTGTCCAAGACTCTTCGCTCCGCTCAGAGTGACATAGCGATTTTGATTTGGCAATTTTTGGACCGGTGTACAATATAGATAATTATCGGATATCATAGATGCAAAAGAAGTTGACATGCGAACTAATATTGTGCTTGACGATAAGTTAATCGAGCGTGCCCAAAAAATAACAGGCATCAAAACCAAACGGGAAGTGGTGCATGAAGCCTTGCGTCTTTTGATTCTGTTGAATGAACAGGGCAAAGTCCGCGCTTTGCGGGGTAAATTCGCATGGGATGGGAATCTGGATAACCACCGCTTGATAGATACGAAAGACACCTAGGGTTGCGGATAATACGTCCATAATACAAAACTGGCTGTGAATGAAACACAGTCCCGTTTTTGATTCCAGTTTGAACAGCAGGCGTATAATCCCATCATCATTCGCCAGGATACCACTGCCTACGTGAATATTTATCTCACCCTTCTTCAACTCCGACCCAAATACCGTTCTCTTTGGCTGGCGCAGGTCATCAGTCTCACTGGCGATTGGTTCAACACAATTGCATCGGTCATCATTATCAACCGCTATGCGGCGTCCGGGCTGGCAGTGGGAGGACTATTCATTGCGCGCGCCTTGCCTCCATTTTTCCTGGGTCCTGTGGCAGGTGTGGTCGCAGATCGGTTTGACCGTCGCAAGATCCTCATCGTGAGCGATGTTCTCCGGGCTGCGATTGTCCTTTGCTTTTTATTGGTGGATCGCCCGGACCGTTTATGGCTTCTATATGTATT
>Ga0070699_100003796_pt1 | contig 13351 bp, 12 predicted proteins | sample KBSK1503metaG_FD_65473 | JGI IMG/M metagenome (GOLD analysis project Ga0070699, IMG submission 65473) | Corn, switchgrass and miscanthus rhizosphere microbial communities from Kellogg Biological Station, Michigan, USA - KBS K1-50-3 metaG | ecosystem: Host-associated > Plants > Roots >...
GACTTCGACGCGCGCAAGAAGTATCCGGTGATGAGTTTTACTTACAGTGGACCACACGCGCCGCAGGTGCGGAACGGCTGGGGCTCGCAGACTTACATGTTTCACCAGTTGCTGGCCCAGAAGGGTTACATCGTCTGGGTCTGTGACAATCGCACCGCAAGCGGTAAGGGAATGGACGCGACGTGGCCGGTGTACAAAAACTTCGGCGAGCTCGAACTGCGCGACCTCGAAGACGGCCTGACGTGGTTGAAGAGTCAGCCTTACATCGACGGTCAACGCATCGGCATGTGGGGTTGGAGTTATGGCGGCTTTATGACGAGTTATGCGCTGACGCACAGCGAGTCGTTCAAGATCGGCATCGCCGGCGGCACCGTGGCTGACTGGCGCGACTACGACAGTATTTACACCGAGCGTTACATGCAGACACCGCAGAACAACCCTGAAGGTTACAAGAAAAGTTCGCCCGCGAGCGCGGCGAAGAACCTGCACGGGAAGTTGTTACTGATTCACGGCTCAATTGACGACAACGTTCACATGCAGAACACGATGCAGTTTGTCTACGAGTTGCAGAAGGCAGGGAAGCAGTTTGAATTGATGCTGTATCCGAAGTCTCGTCACGGTGTCACTGATCCCCTGCTGCTCAAGCACATGAGACAGATGATGCTCGACTTCATCGTGGAGAACTTGTAGCGATGGACCAATGGGGACAGGATGTAAATCCTGTCTAATATCCTCCTCCCATGGCACGGGCATTGCCATTTATCGCGGTGGAGGTTCCCCCATGGCCGCACCCCTCGCTTACATAGTTCAAGAATTTGAGCCTAAGTTGGCTTTACTGGCCGACATGCTTCCCGCTGATCCGCAGACCGAGATTCAGCGCGAGGTACAGGCCAATCTTCACTACGAAATCAACTCAGTTCTCCGGCAAATCACCGATCCGCAGTTGCGGGAAATCTCACAAACCATCCTCACCGAGATGCTCCGGTTCTTCGATTGGCTCACGCGCATCGAGAACAACCTGCAAAAACTCGACACGCTCCTCGAAAGCCTTTCGCTCCTTGAAGTGCTCGAGTTTGAGGCTCGTTCGCTGATTGACTACGTCGATGCAAAAGCCGGCCTGGCCGCGGGTCGTAACGACCGATTGCACGAGGTTCTCGACGGCATTTCTTACGGCATCACTCACGACTTACGGCGCGTCTTTGAACGTGAACTGGTCCGTGGCGTCACCGAGCAATCGATTCCGATTGTGTACGGTAAGATCATGCACGCGCACGGTTTACTGACCAACTGCTTCCAGCAATCCACCATCACTCTGCTTCAGGTTTTCAACCCCAACCTTGACGCTTCAAAGGTCTTTAACGACGTCGAGCTAAGGCTGCAACAGTCACTGATTCTTTGTAAGGACCTGTCGTCGCTGATGCGGTTCGTGCGGTTGGCCCAGGCGAATGGCGACCCGGACGTGCTGCGCTCCGTGACTGCGCGAATACTCGAGTTTCGCGACGGCAGCATGCAGTATCTGATGTACAAAGACTGGCGCGGCTACGAAAACCTCGCGCTGGAAGTGATCACGGCGGTCGAGAACAATCTCGATCCGAAGCCTTTATTGCACCGGTTTTTATGTTATCTCGAAGTCCTTTACGGCCACGTGAAGATGCGCGCCGTGCTGGCGGATGAGTTTCCGTATTCCAGTAAGGACGGCGACGAATAGGACCAGGGTTGCCGCAAACTGTTAGAGGCTGGGTGACATAAATTGTTACTCAGCGGTTCTGGCATTTCGGACAGTAGTAGGTCGAGCGTCCCCCCTGGACCACGCGTCTGATTTTCGTTCCACACTTCACGCACGGCTCGCCGGCTTGTTCATAAACACGCCAGAAGCGTTCCGGCGCTTCGAAGTAACTGCCGTTTCCGTCGGCGAGATCGATACGCAAGGTCGAACCGGCATCAATCGCTTCCTGCAAGACGTCACGAATCGCCTGGTACAACTTCCGCGCGCGCGGCTTTGATAGCTTGTTCGCGGCTTTCATGGGATTGACGCCGGCAAGATACAGAGCCTCGCTTGCATAGATGTTTCCCAGACCGAGTACGCGTGTCTGGTCCAACAGCAACAGTTTCAACGGGCGGCGCGAGCGCGAGAGTGTATCGATGAAGTAGTCTTCGGTGAACTCGTCCGAGAAAGGCTCGGGCGCGAGTATCTGAAGCTCCTTCGGCGGACGCAGCGGATCTTTGAAGATGCGCATGCGGCCAAACTGGCGCATGTCGCAAAAGACGAGGCGACGGTCATCGTCGAGATAGAAGACGACGTGCGCGTAAGGTGGGAGGGATTGATCGAGCGTGAGCGAGACGAACTTGCCGGTCATGCGGAGATGGGTTGTCAGCACGTGGCCGGAGTCGAGTTTGAAGAGAATGAACTTGCCGCGTCGTCCGACACTGGTGATGAGTGCGTTGCGGAGCTGGCGATTGAAGCCCGGACGCGAGACGTCGGGCGCGATGCGTTTGAGTTTCAGCTCAGCGCCGAGTATGCGCCGTCCGACGACGACTGGCGACAAGGCGCGGACGACGTGTTCTACTTCGGGAAGTTCAGGCATAAGACTTCAAGGCAGTTTCACACAAAGGTGCAAAGAAGAAAGACTAAGCAGTTTCACGCAAAGGCGCAAAAGGAAGACGCAAAGGCGCAAAGAAAGTAGCGTTAATTTTTCTTCTTGCGTCTTTGCGTCTCCCCTTTGCGCCTTTGCGTGAAATTCTTTATTCAGTCGGGACTGCTACCGATGATTTCTTCGAGCTCGTGCTTCATCTGGTCCACCAACCCGTCTTTGCGGGCCTCGATGTTCAGGCGCAGGAGTGGTTCGGTATTCGAGCCGCGGATGTTGAAGCGCCACTCCGGTGTCTCGAGTGAGTAACCATCCGTGAAATCTTCCTGGCCTTGCCCGTGGTACTTCTCCTGCACCTTGCTGATCACCGACTTGATGTCTTTCACGTGGTAGTTCATCTCTCCCGACATAAAGTGCCCGGCGGTGTAGGTCTTCATGATCTCGGAGAAAGGCCTACCCTGCGTTGAGAGATGTTCGAGCACGAGCAGGAACGGGATCACTCCGTTGTCCGCATAGAAATTTTCCCGGAAGTAGTAATGCCCGCTCAACTCACCCGCAAAAAGCGCGTTCTCGCGTCGCATGCGATCTTTCATGAACGCATGACCGCCCTTCGAGATGATCGGCCGCCCGCCTTTGCGTCTGACCGTGTCCTGCACGGGCCAGATGACACGCGGATCGAAGATGATGGCGTTGTCGCTCCCGTGCTTGGTTAACAGGATGTCCGCGAGCAGCGCAGTGATGTAAGCCCCGGAAATATATTGTCCCAGCTCGTCGAAGAACATCGCGCGATCCGCGTCGGCGTCCCAGGCGACACCAAAGGTCGCACCTTTTTCTCGAACGAGTGCTTCAGTTTCCGTGCGATTGCCAGGCAACATCGGATCGGGCGGCCCTTTGGGAAACGTGCCGTCGGGTTCGAAGTTCAAAGGTATGAGATTCAATCCCAGGTCCTGCGCTAGTCTCGCCGCCGGCCGGCACACGTAACCAAAATTCGCATTGCCGACAAAAGTAAATTTCTGGATCGAATTGCGATCGATAAACTTCAACACGTGCGCGAGATAGTCGTCGAGTATGTCGCGCTCGGTGCAGGTACCTTTCTTATCGGAGGTGACCTCGGCGTCTTTGCCGGCTTTCAGAGCGTCGCGAATGTCGAACAGGCCGGTTTCGGAAGAGATGGCCGTGGCTTTCTCCTTCACCATCTTCATGCCGTTGTACTGCTTGGGATTGTGCGACGCGGAGACGACGACACCGCCGGAGTAGGGGTAGGCGCCGGCCGAGAAGTAGAGCATGTCCGTCGTGATCTCTCCGATATCGACGACATCAACGCCGGCATCAAGGAAGCCGCGAATCAGACTCGCCTTCAAAGGCGGTGACGATGCGCGCGCGTCCATACCAACCACCATCGTCTTTGGCTTGAACAAGTAAACGTAGCCTTTGGCGATGCGATAGTAGTCTTCTTCGTTTATGTCGTCGGGATAAACGCCGCGTATGTCGTATGCTCGAAAAACTTCCCAGTTCACGATCGTGCCTCCATCTCAAAGCAGGTTTTCACGCAAAGGCGCAAAGGTTACACGAAGGCGCAAGGAGAGGCGCTACTCTTTGCGCCTTCGTGTAACCTTTGCGCCTTTGCGTGAAAAATCCTCTCACGTCAAGTAAGCGTGTAGTCAGTCAACGTACTCTTATCGCCGAGCACCGTTCCCGGGCCTACCACCGCCGAGCGTCCGATATGACAACCACGACCAGCGATCGCGCCGTTCAACTGTGCTGTCGTTCCGATACGCGTGTGTGGCCAGATCACACAGTTCTCGACGCGCGCGCGCTCCTCAACAAAACATCCCTGACCCAACACTGAATTAATGATCTGCGCGCCCGGTTTGATCTGGCAGTCGTCCCCGATCATCGATACCTCATCGATCTCGGCTACTGTCGCCGAGTCAAACTGCCCGCGACGTTCCTTGATATGGATGCGTCCCACCCGGTTTGCGAGCAGATCTGCATGCACCTGCAAGTAACGATCGGGTGTGCCGATGTCGATCCAGTAAGTGCGTGTGGGAACGTGCGCATAGAACGGCTCGCCACGCTTCAGCAGATCCGGAAACAATCCATACTCAAACGAATAATTTTCACCCGCAGGCAGGAAGTCGAGCACCTTTGGCTCGAGAATGTACGTGCCCGCATTGATCGTGTTGCACGTGATCTCATCAGCCTTTGGCTTTTCGAGAAAGCGACGAATGCGTCCGTCTTTTTCCGTTTCGACCAGACCGTAACTCTGCGGATTATCAACCGGCGTCAGCACAATCGTCGCCATCGCTTTGCGTTCGTTGTGTTCGCGTATCACCCCTTTGAGATCGAGATCGGTGAGGATGTCGCCGTTGAAAACCACGGTAGGCTCGCGAATGAGGTCTTCGGCAAATTTGTACGCGCCCGCCGTTCCCATCGGCTGCGGCTCGACGGTGTACTTCAACTTCACACCGTAATCCGAACCATCGCCCAGCAGTTGCTCAATCTTATTGGGCTGATAGGATAACGAGAGGGTGATGTCGGTGATACCGGCGCGCCGCAACGTGTCGATTTGATAAAGGAGAAACGGCCGGTTACAAATCGGAACGATAGGTTTCGGAGTGTAAACTGTTAAAGGGCGAAGGCGCGTGCCTTTACCACCTGCAAGAATCAGTGCCTGCATGCTTTATGATTAATGAAATAAAGTCTAATATCGGGCCAAGTCTAACATAAGGGAGTTTGAAATGCCGGAATTGAACGAAGCAGTGATCATCAGCGCGGCGCGCACGCCGGTGGGAAAGTTTTTGGGATCGCTCAAAGGTTTCTCGGCGACTGAGTTGGGCTCGATCGTAGTGCGCGAGAGTGTGAAGCGCGCGGGCGTGAAGCCGGAAGACGTTGATGAAGTGATCATGGGATGTGTGATTCAGGCTGGTTTGGGACAGAATCCCGCGCGCCAGGCGGCGCTGAATGGCGGTTTGCCGTCAACAGTTTCCGCGGTGACGGTGAACAAGGTGTGTGGCTCGGGTTTGAAAGCAGTGATGATGGCGGCGCAGGGAGTGCAACTCGGTGATGCTGAGATCGTGGTTGCGGGTGGCATGGAGTCAATGAGTAACGCGCCTTATCTGATTCCGAAAGCGCGTGAAGGATATCGACTCGGAAATGGTGAGCTCGTCGATTCGATGATCAATGACGGGCTGTGGTGCGCGTTTGAGAATTATCACATGGGTTGCACGGGCGAAGTCGTAGCCGAAGAATATGCGATCAGCAGAAGCCAGCAGGACGAATTTGCAGTCGGCTCGCATCGCAAAGCAGCGGCCGCGATCAAGGCGGGGAAGTTTAAAGATGAAATAGTACCGGTCGAAATTCCACAAAAGAAAGGGCCGGCACTTATTTTTGACACTGATGAGACGGTGCGCGAGGACACGTCTGCCGAAGTGCTCGGGAAATTAAAGCCGGCGTTCAAACCGGAGGGGTCAGTCACGGCGGGTAACGCGCCTGGAGTTAACGATGGAGCATCGGCAGTGGTTGTTACGTCGCTGCGACGCGCGCGTGAGCTCGGTGTCGAGCCGATGGCGAAGATCGTGGCGCAGGCTGTGTCTGGTGTAGAGCCGCGGCTCGTGATGATGGCTCCGGTTGAGGCGGTGCGAAAGTTGTTAAAGAAGACTGGCTGGTCGCCGAGTGAAGTCGATCTGGTCGAGTTGAACGAAGCGTTTTCGGTAGCGGCGCTGGCGGTGACGCGCGAGCTCGGACTCGATCCGGAGAAGGTGAACGTGAACGGCGGCGCGGTGGCGTTGGGCCATGCGATCGGACAATCCGGATCGCGTCTGTTGACGACGATGTTGCACGAGCTGAAAAGACGAAATGCACACAGAGGAATTGTGTCGCTGTGTCTTGGTGGTGGGAATGCTGTGGCAATGGCGATCGAGCGATAGCGAGAGGTACTTTTAGATAGGATTTACAAGATTTTCAGGATTAACAGGATATCTTGTAAATCATGAGAATCTTGTAAATCCTGTCTAAGGATTGATCTGACGCATCAAATGAGCAAAGAGAATTCGACTATCGGCGTGATTGGCGCGGGGACGATGGGCAATGGTATCGCCCAGGTTGCAGCGCGCGCCGGTTACGACGTGATCATGCACGACGTGCGCGCGGAGTTTCTCGATCGCGGTATGGGGGCGATTGATAAGAGTTTGCAACGCGACGTCGATAAAGAACGTCTTGATGCACCAGGCAAGCAGGCGATCATCGGCCGGATCAAAACGACCACTGATTTCGCATCGTTCAAGGGCGCAGCGTTTGTTGTCGAAGCAGTAACGGAAAATCTCGAAGTCAAGACGCAGGTTTTCAAGACGCTCGACGAAGTCACACCGCCACACGCGATCCTCGCTTCCAATACTTCATCGATTTCGATCACGAAACTTGCCGCTGCCACCAAACGTCCGGACAAAGTCATCGGTATGCACTTCATGAATCCCGTGCCGGTGATGAAGCTGGTGGAAGTGATACGCGGCATGGCGACGTCCGACGAGACGTACGAACGAGTGCGAACGCTCACGGAACAGATGGGCAAAGTGGCGCTCGACTGTCAGGACTCACCGGGCTTCGTCTCGAATCGTGTATTGATGCCGATGATCAACGAAGCGGTGTTCGCGCTTTATGAAGGCGTGGCGAGTCGCGAGAGTATCGACGGCATCATGAAGCTCGGCATGAATCATCCGATGGGCCCGCTGACACTCGCGGATTTCATCGGTCTCGATGTATGCCTCGCCATCATGAATGTGTTATATGAGGGGCTCGGAGATCCAAAATACCGGCCGTGCCCGCTGCTGAAGCGTTATGTTGACGCCGGCTGGCTGGGCCGCAAGAGCGGCCGCGGGTTTTACGAATACTAATTGTCTTCAATGAAAATGCGCCCCAACATCTCGCATTACTGTCAAAAGTGTCTGGCAGCCAATCCACTGGGCCAGGAGTTCTGCACGCGCTGCGGTACGCGCTTGATGATCATAGTGGAGCCAAACTCTTCACGCTTCGAAGCTGGACCAGCAAGTGTTTCCACTGACGAACATCTACTCGAACGCATCTCCGCCGCTGAAAACCGGGTGGCGCGACTCGCCGAACGTCTCGAGCGCAGTCTCGATCTGCTTTTGCGCTACGCGCAGAACGCGTATTTCGATCGCTCCTTGATTCGCGCGCTTGTTGGTCTGCTGACTGAAGACGGCGTGGTCGAGACAGAACGTCTCGAACGCATGTGGAGCGAGCGGTGCCAGCGAGACACGGTCGAGCAGGAAGAAAATGTTCATCGCGACGAGCTGCGGCTGCGCATCCTTGCCAGTGCGAACTCGGGCGGGAAACAAGTTTTTGAGGAACTCGTCAACGAAGGTTTTGTGCTGCTCGAAGACAAACAGATCCCGCAGGGAATTACCAAACTCCAGCGCGCCGCCGACCTCGCAGGTGAGAACGCGCCGCTGAATCTCTTTATCGGCGAACACTTTTTCCGCCGCGGCAAAACAAAACAGGCGCGCGCGTACCTGTCGAAGGCACACGCTGCTGCGCCTGACGATCTGCGGATTTCGTTGTTGCTCGGGCTGACGTGTGCTGACGATGGCGAAGTCGCACTGGCGAAAGCTCTGCTGAGCAGTGCGACTACGCAAGGCAACTCGTCGTTCGCCGCTCATTACGGGCTCGGCTGGGTCTTTGTCGCGGAGAAGAAATGGCGCCGGGCAGTGGATGAATTCAAACGCGCGCTCAGCGTGCGACCGTCGCCCGAAGCGCATTACGTCCTCGGCTGTCTTTATTACGAACTCAATCGCGACGGTCTCGCAGTGCGACACCTGCGCAAGGCGACGGAGATGGATGCGGGCTACGCGGAGGCTTTCCACCTGCTCGCCCAGGTTTATGAGCGTTCCGGACGTAAGGAGTTGGCGCGGCAGGCTTTAGAGAAGGCGGACCGCAAGGCTGTGAGCCTGTTTCAGATGACAAAATCAGGAGCGCGGCGGCTGATGACGGGCACGGACAAGCGCCTGGCGGACGCGTTACGCGAAGACGCTTTGGCCACGGATTTTACGAACGGGCACTAATCGCCTATAATGGCCGCTTTTTGTGCGGTATGCGGATTGAACTGGAGAACCTGGAGGGTGGCAAGGGCGGTTTCGCTCACGTTTATAACCCTGAAGATCTGAATCCCGTCGATGAGCGCGTAAAGCTGATTGCGCCGGCGACGGTAAGTGGGAAAATCCGGCTCGCCGGAAACGAGGTCTTTGTCAACGGACACGTCGATACTCGAGCGCAGGTCGAGTGTGATCGCTGCCTGAAACCGATTGAATCGCCTGTCGATGTCGACTTCGAGCTCGAGTACATACCGGGTTCGGAGTACGAATCCGGTGAGGTAGCCGAACTGACGGAAGCTGAGATGTCGGTTTCGGTCTTTGACGGCCAGACGATCGACGTCGACGAGATCGTGAAAGAGCAGATTTTGCTGACCGTACCAACTCGCATGCTTTGCCGCGAGGATTGCAAAGGCATTTGTCCCGAGTGCGGCGCTGATAGAAACACGGGCGAATGCAGTTGCGTTGTAAAGGAAATCGATCCGCGTTGGGCGGCTCTCAAGAACCTAAAATAAGAATTGCCAATTGCCGATCGCCAATTGCCGATTTAAAAACTTTAGTTGAAGCAAACTAATCGGCAATTGGAAATCGGCAATTGGCAATTTATAGAACGGAGTAATTATGCCAAATCCTAAACGACGACACTCAAAAGCTCGTCGCGACAAACGACGCGCGCACGATGCCTTGCGCGTCCCCCAAACAACCTTGTGTCCTAATTGTCGTGAGCCTCGCATGCCACACCGCGTCTGCCCCAAATGCGGCTTCTACAAAGGTCGCGAAGTGGTAGCAGTCGAACAAAGCTAAAATTAATCTGTGCGAAGTCAGTCGCAGCATCAGCCCGAGTTGACGGGTAAGGTCGTTCTCGATGCAATGGGGAGTGACCACGCGCCGAACGTAGAGATTGACGGCGCGCTTGCCGCGACGCGCGACTTCGGTGTGGGCGTGATCCTGGTGGGCCAGGCCCATATAGTCGAACCCGAGCTGCGACGCTGCGGCTGGCGCGGTGACGGCGATCGTGGAATTGAGTTAGTGGATGCGGCTGAAGTCATCGCGATGGACGATCCGGTCGCGACTTCCGTAAGACGGAAGAAGAAGAGCTCTTTGAGAATCGGCACGAAGCTGGTGATGGAAGGACGCGCTGACGGTTTTGTATCAGCCGGAAATACCGGCGCGGCGATGGCCACCGCGAAGATGGTGATCGGAACGCTGCCGGGCGTCGATCGGCCCGCACTCGCGGCGATGATTCCGACGAAAGCCGCCAAACCGACACTATTGCTCGACGTTGGAGCAAACTCGGAGTGCAAGCCGCATCACCTGGCCCAGTTTGCGATCATGGGCGATGCTTACTCGCGTTCAGTACTCGGCACGGTCAAACCGTCAGTCGGACTGATGAGCATCGGCGAGGAAGAAGCGAAGGGAAACGATCTGACGAAAGAAGCGTTCCCACTGTTGCGAGAGTTGGACAATATCAACTTCGTCGGCAACGTCGAAGGACGCGATGTGTTCTCGGGCCTGGTGGACGTGATCGTCACCGATGGCTTTACCGGCAACGTCATGTTGAAACTGTCGGAAGGATTGACAGAAGCGATGCTGTCGATGCTGAAACGTGAGTTGATGGCGACGGCAGTGACGAAAGCAGGCGCGATGCTGGCGAAGCCGGCGTTTCGGAGTATCAAGAAGCGGCTCGACTACACGGAATACGGCGGCGCGCCGTTGCTGGGTGTGAGCCGCATCGTTGTGATCGGTCACGGGCGCTCGAACGCGCGTGCGATTCGCAACGCGATCAGAAGTGTGAAAGAGTTTTCCGAACATCGAACTGCGGAGCGGATTCAAGCAGGACTGAAAAATAAGCCGCAGATTGCACAGATGAATACGGATTATCTGCGTGCATCGGTGTGATTTACGGTTGATTGTAGTAATCTGAGGAATTGATGACGAATCACCGCGCTGGAGTCCTGGGTACTGGTCATTCATACCCGGCAGGCATTCTGACGAACGAGGATCTCGCGAAGGTAGTGGAGACCTCTGACGAGTGGATCACTACTCGCACCGGCATCAAGCAACGGCGCAAAGCGGCGCCGGATGAATACACGTCGTTGTTTGCCGTGCGTGCCGCACGACAGGCAATTGAGCGCGCTCGCCTCGATCCCGCCGACATCGATCTACTGCTTTGTGCAACAGTCACGCCCGACCAGATACTGCCGTCAACCGGTTGTATTGTGCAGGCGGAGCTCGGCGCGAATAACGCCGCGGCGATGGACATTGTGGCTGCGTGTTCCGGTTTTCTTTATGGCGTGTCGTTGGCCGATTCGATGATTCGCACGGGCCAGGTGCGTCATGCGGTCGTGGTCGGTGCTGAGATCCTGACGCAGTATGTTGACTACACCGATCGCCAGACGTGCGTGTTGTTTGGTGACGGCGCGGGCGCGGCGGTGTTGGGACCGGTTGCCGAGGGTAGTCGAGGCATTCTGGCGTCGAAGATCAAGTCTGACGGTCGTTACGAGGAACAACTTTTCTCGCCCGGTGGCGGCACGCGCAGGAAGGCGACAGCAGAGACAATCGCGGCCGGCGATCACTATTTCAAGATGAAGGGCAATGAACTATTCAAGGTTGCCGTTCGTTCGATGGCTGAGATTTCGCGTGATGTGCTCCAGACTGCGGGTGTGAAGGCTGACGACATCAGTCTCTTTATTCCGCACCAGGCTAATCAGCGCATTACGGAAGCGGTGGCTGACAGGTTGAACGTTGATCCGTCTCGCGTCTATTCAAATATCGCGGTGCATGGAAACACTTCCTCGGCATCGATACCGATCGCGCTGGATGAGTGCGTCGAAGCCGGACGAATTAAGGAAGGCGATTTGGTGTTGATGGCTTCGTTTGGCGGCGGCGTAACTTGGGGCGCCGTGTTAATGCGATGGTAGTCCACAGATTACACAGATGACACAGAATAATCTGCGTAATCTGCGGATGGCTTTTATTTTCCCCGGTCAGGGATCGCAAAGTCCCGGAATGGGGAAAGACCTGGCAGAAAATTTCCCCGTAGCCCGGCAGGTCTTTGAAGAAGCTGATGACGCGCTTGGCTTCGCAATTTCGCGACTCTGTTTCGAAGGTCCGGCTGAGGATCTACAGTTAACGGAGAACACGCAGCCCGCAATTTTGACAGTCTCGGTAGCAGCGTTTCGAGCGTTGAATGAAGCCGGAATCGGTGCACCGGCATTTGTCGCGGGACACAGTTTAGGTGAATACTCCGCGTTAGTGGCTGCCGGGGTTTTGAGTTTGTCTGACGCGGTTCGAACCGTGCGCGCGCGTGGCCGTTACATGCAGGAAGCAGTGCCGGTAGGCACTGGCGCGATGGCAGCGGTTATTGGCGGCGAGCTGAGCGAAGTCGAACGCGTTTGCGCCGAAGCGCGCGCCAGTTTTACTGATGGCCAGGTTTGTTCAGTTGCGAATTTCAATTCGCCTGGTCAGGCTGTGATTGCGGGTAACACCGAAGCCGTCGATCGTGCGGTCGAGCTGCTGAGCGGCGTTGCGAAGCGCGTGATCAAGTTGAAAGTGAGCGCGCCGTTTCACAGTGCGCTAATGAAGCCGGCCCAGGATCGACTGGCCCAGGATCTCGAGCGACTCGAGTTTAGGCAACCGGCGATTCCGGTCGTAACGAATGTTGATGCGCGCCCGACGACGGCGCCGCACGAGTTGCGCGATGCGCTGGTGCGACAAGTTTCAGCGCCGGTGCGCTGGGTCGAGTCGATGCAGTTGCTGATCGAGCAGGGCGTCGATACTTTTATCGAAGCCGGCCCGGGAAAAGTTTTGTCAGGTCTAATGCGTCAAACCAATCGTGACGTGAAGACACTGAACGTGGAGGACGCAGCAAGCCTGGCAGCAACACAAGCGGCACTTGTTGCGAAGATTGAGTAGTCTAATTAACTCACAGAGGAGCAAACACGATGCCCGATCAAGAGATCGAGAACAAGGTAAAACAGATTATCGTCGATGAGCTTGGTGTCGATGAAAATGAGGTCACGCCCAACGCGCGCTTTATCGACGACCTCGGCGCCGACTCGTTGGACACGGTCGAACTCGTGATGCGTTTTGAAGAGGAGTTTGGCATTGAGATTCCCGACGAAGACGCCGAGAAGATCCAGAGTGTGCGAGACGCGTATAACTATATCGACCAGCACAAGAAATAATTTGCCAATTGCCGATTGCCAATTGCCAATTTTTCTGACCCGTTGAGTCAAGAATCGGCAATCGGCAATTGGCAATCGGCAATGAGCCAAGGAGTTCTAATTTGACACGACGTGTCGTAGTTACGGGCCTCGGCCTCGTCACACCTGTTGGCAACACTGTCGAAGACACGTGGACCGCGCTGATAAACAGTCGCAGTGGCGCTGACTACATCAAGAAGTTTGACGCCGAGCGGTTCTCGGTCAGGTTTGCCTGCGAAGTCAAGAACTTCGATCCGCTGACATTCATCGCTAAGAAAGAGGCGCGCAAGATGGGCGCCTTTATTCATTATGCGATTGCGGCGTCGATCGAAGCGGTCGCCGACGCCGGCATGCAAATGACGCCGGAAGGGAAGTTTCGGGACGATATCGCCGAGAATGCAGGGACCTACATCAGCAGCGGCATCGGCGACTTCTGGGCCATCGAACGCGAGCA
>Ga0070699_100003797_pt1 | contig 13349 bp, 12 predicted proteins | sample KBSK1503metaG_FD_65473 | JGI IMG/M metagenome (GOLD analysis project Ga0070699, IMG submission 65473) | Corn, switchgrass and miscanthus rhizosphere microbial communities from Kellogg Biological Station, Michigan, USA - KBS K1-50-3 metaG | ecosystem: Host-associated > Plants > Roots >...
ATCGGTCGTCGCCGTCCAGTTACACATCATTACCGGCGCGAGCGTTTAGATTGCCAATAACCTGCATCGGTACCGGTGCGTTCCGACTTGCGTCCAGACACTACTGTGAAGCAATATTTCCCGGTCAGCTCCTATTACTTTTGAATCCATATAGTTTCTTCGTAATAGAACAATGAAAATGAGAATACGTCTTTCGCTGGGTGCGATCGCGACATTGGTCTTGACTGTGATTATGTCGTCTGTAACGGCGGGCGCTATTTCGCCACCTCAGGGTCAGGCAGCCGCACCCAACATTTCCGAAGCCGAGACGCAGGCGCTGAACGCGATCAATGCACTCCCCGACACTGGATCAAAACTCGCGGCTGTAGCAGAATTCCTGAAGAAATATCCAAAAAGTAGCGCGCGTCCGCAGCTCGCCGAGCGCATGGCAAAGGAGATAGCAAAAACAAGAGACGCTACTCAAGCCATAGCATACGGAGAAAAAGCTCAAACCATTTTTACTTCAGAACCAGAGCTGGGAATCATGCAGGCAGCCACGCTGGATGCTTACGCAGCTGGCAACCGTGTGGACGACGTCTTCAAATTAGCCAACCAGATGCTCGCCAAAAATCCCGAGGACGTTCACCCACTGGTGGAAGCAACGTTCGCGGGCACGGAGTCAGTAAAACAGAAGAATCCAAAGTATACGCAGCAGTCATTACAGTATGGGTTGAAAGCCATCGAATTGATTGAGGCAAACAAGAAACCCGCACAGATGACCGAGGGACAATGGACCACTCATAAAGCAACGCTACCCCAGTTGTATCAACAAACAGCAATTCTTCATATGGTCACTGGGAATGCTGCTGAGGCAAAGGCCCGACTCATCAAGGCGACTGCGTTGGGCCCCACAGATCCTTCGAGCTTTGCTCTTCTGGGGTTCTTAATCAATGACGAATACATTCAGCTGGCTACCACTTATAAGTCGATGCCTGAAGGTAAACAGAAGGAAGAGACTCTGAAGAAGCTGCAGGATTTGCTGGACAACATCATCGATGTGTATGCGCACGCGGCTGCTCTGGCCATTGGTCATCCGGAATATCAATCGCTGCTGCAACAAGTGTCAACCGATCTCACGAGCTACTACAAGTATCGTCATAATCAGTCAGTTGAAGGACTCCAACAATTGATCGATAAGTACAAACCGCAGCCTCAACCCTAGTAGATGAACAGCTAGGCATAGCTGGCGTAAACGGACTTTACCTTTTTTAGAAAATCTCGCCGGTCCACAATAAAATAGAGTTTTAGTTTACCCGAGCCTGCCACTTCATCCAACAACTTCTCGAGAGTTTCGAACGGGTCCGTCGAGGAAATCCCGTGGGCCTGCAAGTATCCTCCGCTACGCATCCTGCGGATTAACTCTACCAGTGTCAGCCGGCCTTCCAGAGTACGGCCACCGTGCTCATGTGAACGACTGACAAGATATTGAACAAGTAAGGTTTCATTGTAGAGAGCAGGCGCAAGAAAGAGTCGCGTATTATTCCGCTCCCAGCCTTCCGCCAAACGCGCAGACGGACGAACCGAGCGTAGAGCTTCAAATGTCTCTACCCAGTTCGTCTTCGGCTCGCGTCGTTCCAGGAAAGATCGCGTCGTCTCCAATAACCAGTTGTCATCGGTGAGTTCCAGGGAGATTCGCAGACTATCCAACCAAGCAAAAAAGGCGCTTCGGCGATCGGATTTCACTTCAATAAGCTTAAACTGATCGTCCTTTTTGGGAAGGGTCTTAAGGAATGCGCGACGAGCAGCATCGGTCGTTTTGCCTCCTTCGATTCCATAAATATCGAGCCGGGCGTGCCAACGCCTAGCTGCATTACAGTAGGGACAGCGTGGATATTTTTCCTCGTTATCAAAAAATGGGCGAACGGCCTTCGGTGATGTTAACTCTTGAATGGAAGGCATATAGCGTTTGATTTCTGAATAGGCCGAACGCGGAGCGAGGCGAATTTGTTTGGTGAAGATATCGAAGATGCAGGCGAGACAAACAAGAGTCGTGTATTCAGTAATAGTACCTGGTGGAAACCCACTAAGATCGAGCTCGCGATTTTTTCCCATAGGTATTTGAAGATCAGTAGGGATTACAGTGACACGAGCGCTGGCTTGAGGTCTTCATCAGTGTGGCCAAGCGCAAGGTCTAATTCAGATTCCAGGTTTCCTGTTGCCGCGCCCAGCTTCTTGAAGTCGAATAACTGATGGTCCAACAGGTGCGATGGGAGTGTGTTGCCTAGCGCGGTCAGCATACAAGCGCGAATATGCGGTATCTCTTCTTCCAAATCGGAAATCAATCTATTAATCCGGGCCCGCTTCAGATTTGTCTGGGAACCACAAAGATCGCAGGGGATGATGGGAAACTCCTGGTCGCCAGCATATTCAGCGATATCCGCTTCGGCGCAATAGGCAAGCGGCCGAATCACTGTGTTACGGCCATCAGTTGAACGAAGGATAGGAGGCATTGCTTTGAGGGTACCAACGTAAAACAGGTTCAGCAGGAAAGTGGTGACGATGTCGTCGGCATGGTGGCCCAAGGCAATCTTATTACAACCTTCTTCAACGGCCAGGTTGTAAAGTATCCCACGCCGCAAACGTGAGCAGACCGAACAATATGTTTTTCCTTCCGGGACCAAGCTTTTGACGATGGAATAGGTGTCCTGCACAACAACTTTGAAAGGAACTCCGAGGGTAGATAGATACGAGGGCAGCACCTCGGCCGGAAATCCGGGTTGTTTTTGATCGAGATTTACCGCCAGCAGTTCGAAACGGACCGGCGCACGTTTTTGCAGATCCAGGAGCAAATCGAGGAGTGTGTAACTGTCCTTACCTCCTGAGACGCAAACCATCAAACGATCGCCATCCCCGATCATCCCAAAGTCTGAAATCGCGTTGCCCATCCGGCGCAGCAATTTGGTTTTTGTCTTATTCTCTTCAGCCATTCCTGGAATTCCGCTCAACCCCGATTGCACCAGCATGCCACGTCCGCCTGCGCACTTACAAACGCGCTAAAAACGCAGATAGACGGAGGGCGAGTAAAGGACGAATAACTACACCGCAAGAATCACCCAACGGCAGAACAGGAAGCTGTTTAGGAATCCATCTGATGGCCAATTCAGGATGCTTCAAGCCGTCTGAAGTCTAGAATGTGATCCGGAATCTAGACGGATTATCCTACTCTTGCTTCTCTATCCGCGAAGTCTTAGCAAATATAAAGCATTCTCTCATTGGCAATTCGGCGATCGTCCGGAATGAAACTTGCCGCGAACGAGTCTGTAATCCTTAAGCCATGACCGCCTGAGGCAATAGTTATTGCCGCAAGCCGCGTCTTCCGTGCGGAGAGTTTGCATAACGCGCCAGTCACGACGGCCTGCTCGGCAACGTCACTAATTCGACGTTGGGCTAATCATCTTTAATCGGTTTTGCACCCACAAGTCTCTACCAAAGGAGCATCCTATGCTAAAGCTTTGCCGCCACATTTTTGCCGGTTTGTGTCTCGCCACGTTGTTGCTGGTCACATCGAGCAATGCGTTCGCAGACAACATTGTCCTCACCGTTGATGAAAATGGTCATGGTTCGCTCGTCAATCCAGTGTCAGGTGTGTTTGTTCTTCCTGCTTCCATGGCAGCGGATGCCGGCCCCGGCGGCAAATCCTCGGCGCTGACTTACAACCTGCTGGGGCCTCCTGGCCTCGTGATTGGGGACGTCATACTTACAGAGGGCGGTGGGACCGGCGACGTCCTGCGCTTCAACCCCAATGGAACCCTGGTTTTCTACTCTCTGTCCGGAGAGGGTTCGCTCGCCGACACCGGCTTTCCAACAGCTTTTTATACTAACAACGTCACCTTTGCTGAGGGCCCTGACGGCTCGTTCACTTACACCCCCACGGCGAACCAACCCGGCTTCGTTGCTGGGGCAGCTTTTGGAGTGACGTATAAATTTGTCAGCGACCCTGCTGTGCCGGAACCAGCAACGATATTTCTGCTTAGTACGGGCTTAGCCGGAGTTGCCGCAAAGGCGCGTAAACGTCGCAAAGCTGGTAAGCATAAAGAGACCTAGCCAAGGAAAATTCCCGACATGGACCACCCGCGCAGTACAAGGTTACTTCGCGGGTGGTTTCATTATTAGGAACCCCGCGAACGTCCATTTAACAATGGAATAACCGCTGCCTGGTAAAAAAAGATACCAAACAGAGATTCATATTCGCCCTTAGGAGGAAACCAACACTAACCCGCCTAATAACTTGAACGATGAACGGAGCACTACCTTCTGAAAACAACTCTTGTGGAAAGAAATAAGCTTGTGGTAACTTGCACCACTCTTTTTCGTAATTTCAGCGGCTTTTACCCGGCCGGCCCGGGTTAAGCAAGGCTTTCACTCCCACAATCAATACCCGAACCAGGTGGAACCAAGCAGTTAGTCTCGGCGGAGAGATGCATGCTCGACGTTAAGAGAAAACCGGCTAGCCCCAGCTATGGACACGGCACATCGTCTGCAGGAACTCGGATCCGTAGCGACAGTGTTGCTGAGACACAGCCAGCCGCAAAGGCAATCCTTGCGCAACCAGTCTCCGCGATTTCCCCGTTTTCAAGTCCTGAACCGAAAATCTTTCAAGCTAAATCGCCGGCAATCACCGGAGAGGCTCATTTCAAAGGCACGTTGAGCGTCGACGGGTCGTTGTCAGGTCAATTGGGTTCCAGCAGCGGCGTAACTGTAAAGCAGAGATCGACTCCGCTATCTGCCTCGGTACCGGAGTTAAGCGGAGACATTAGTTTCAAGGACATGATTCGGCTTAATGGCCACATCGCCGGCACCGTGCACTCGAGCAAAGGGACGGTGATTGTCGATACAGAGGCGAACGTCGAGGCCGCTCTCGACGTGGCGGTGGCAGTTATTAACGGAACAGTCAAAGGCGACATCGTTGCGCGAGAACGAGTGGAGCTTGGACCAACCTCAAGAATCTACGGCAACATCTGGACGCGATCGATCGTGATCAAGAATGGAGCAATCTTTGAGGGCCTATGCCGCATGATCGGAGAAGCGAAAGCAAATTAACCCTTTGAGGGACGCTCACTCTTGGTCAGATAAACCGGCCGGTAAAGTTTTGCCCGGGAATTGTACGAGAAAAGATCTGGTCAGTTTTGGATTACATTTTGATTGCGAGGCTGGACACTGAGAGGCCAGTTTGTCTATCATTAACGATAACCGCATCTGGGCGGTTGATCACTCAGACTAGCTATCAAAGCTAGAAATCCACGAACAACAGGCAAGCGCGTCGTTTTGTTGCTTCTATGTTCCCCGCGGCACCGGGTGACTGAACATCTCGCGCCCCCCAAATTACGGAGGTAAATAATGCTCAGGATAGGAAAGAATCCCAAGGATCAGGACGAAAACGAGAACTCAGCCTCTAAGCAGGAGGTTCCGGAATATGGCACACCCCGAACCTACTCTACGTACCAGGGAACGAGTGCGGAAACAAAACCGACAGCCGAAATCACACCTGGCTCTTCGCGTGCGCTGACCGAGAGCGAGACGCTGGCGCGCGACATTAAGGAAGGAACGCTCAGCGGCTTCGTGGGCAGTGGCACAGTCGTCACCGGCGAAGCCAATTTTAAAGCGATGATGAGAGTAGATGGGCATTTGTCGGGGCGCGTCAGCTCCGGCAGTGGCACGCTCATTGTCGGCGCAAATGGAAAAGTTGATGCCAATATCGAAGTTGCCGTAGCCGTTATTCACGGCACCATCAACGGCGATATTATTGCCACTCAGCGCCTTGAACTCGGCCGGGCTGCAAAAGTGAATGGCAACATTCAAACTCCTTCGTTGATAATTGAGCAGGGTGCGGTTTTCGAAGGCACTTGTAAGATGGCGCAAATGTCTGCGACCATAGACAAGGCAAAGAAGGAAAAGAGCGAACAGCCACCTCTCGACACCTCGAAAATGCCAGCTGTTAGCGCTGAAGCAACCAAGCGAACAGAGATGCCCAGCGTTTCGAGCGTCGCAAGATAAAACCTCTCCGTCCGGAGCATCTCGCATACTTCCTCAAGGCGCTTCGCTGTTTTCCGCGAAGCGCCTTGGTGTTTTTAGATCTGTCAACGTCTATGCATTGGTAATTGCTGAGTTTTGATACAGGCTTCCGGCCGGCGACAATAACCAATAAGGAAAAACCCCGATCTCACGTTTGTCAGGCACAAGATGGTCGCGCAATAAGGTTCTTTTTTCGCTTTGCTGCGTCGTTGCGTCGTCGACTACTAGTGGTGTCGCTCAGCGTCGGCCAGAAATTGATAACCGATCGGTTCCTGAAGCTCTCTTGCTGCGCATTATTCAGGCCGAAGACGAGCGTCGTTGGGATGGTGATTTGCGCGATCTAATGACCAGTAACAGGTCACCTGTACGCCGGCGGGCAGCGCTCGCGGCTGGAAGGATTGGCAGCGAAGAATCGGTACCCGAGCTAACCAAGCTACTGCAAAAGGACATAAACGTGGATGTGCGCTCAATGGCCGCTTTTGCCATGGGTGAGAGTGAATCAGAAGCGGGAACGAACGCGTTGCTTGCGGTCATAAACTCAAGCGTGCCGGGCGAAGTGCGAGCGCGAGCAATCGAAGCACTAGGTAAAATTGCGGCGGCACTACCAAAGGAACAGGAGACGCGCGCGCGCGAGTTAGGAGCGGCTGTTCTGGAAGCGTTGAAGTTTGAGTCTGGCCGGCGCTCGGCCCCAAACCGTCTGACAATTCTGTTAGGACTCACCGCTGCGCTGAGGGCAAAGCCGGCAAATGCAGGTCCGGTCATAGCGAGATTCCTGGGCTATGCAGATCCACGCATACGCGCTGACGCTGCAAATACCCTGGCCCGGCTCCGTCTCAAGGACGGAAACGAGCAACTGCGAAAGCTGTTAACCGCTGATGTAGACCCGATCGTCCGTGCAAATGCTGCGCGCGTGTTGGGAGCAACTGAAGAGAAGCCCGCCTTCGATTCTTTATTGGATCGTGCACTCAATGACAATGATGCACGAGTTAGAGTGAGTGCGATCAGAGCGCTGGGATCATTGAAAGATGCACGTGCGGCCGATTCTTTGCTGAAACGAGGCGCGCTGCTTGCTCAAAGCGATCTTCGCGAGCGTTCCGCGGAAACTAATGAGGTTCTGGAGATTGCAAATACTTTGGGTCGCTTCCTTCAATCAAAGGAAGATAAGAACACTCTTGATTGGTTGCGAAAGTTGCGCGAGACGTTTGACCACATGGCTCCGGAAGTTGAGATTGCTTTTGCCCGAATATCACCTGAGGCTTATCTTGCGGAGTTCGGCAACGAGGCGTCCGCCAAGAGAAAAGTCCAGGAGATACTTCTCCTCAACTGGCGCGCGGGTTCGTGTCTTGCTCAGGGATTTGGCGAGATCGGGACCCTTCCCGAGTCAGTAAAAAACCGAATTGTCCACATGGGCGCCGCGCAAACGCTCTTGCGCGCAATGCTTAACTACCGGAACTCGGGCCTGAACATCAATACGCTTGTCGCAGTCCACTCGGAATACGCGATACCCGATGTTCTTCGTGCTCTTGCTGCCTTCAAACCCAAGGATCTCGGAGAAGTGTTGCGCAGCCAACTAAACGAAAGCGACGTCATCATCCGCGCAACTGCCGCTGAACTGTTAGGCGATCTTCCAAGCGAAGCTAATACTCGTGCTCTCCAGGGAGCGTTGCCGCGAGCCATGAAAGACGAACTCAATGACGCCGCGCTGGCAATCCTCGACTCCCTTGGCAAACAAAAAACCCCGGCAGCAAACGAGATTATCAAGTCTGCACTTGATTCCAGAGATCACCTCTTGCGTCGCAAGGCCGTGACGGTGTTGAAAGCAAACGGGGCGGGAGATTTTTCTTCGCGCATCGGGACAGTGCAAACTCGCAACACGGTGGCCGACTATAAACGAGCGCTGGCGCGCATCGGTATGTCCGTTCAGGCCGTTGTCGACACAACAAAAGGCCCTTTCACGGTTGAGCTTCTACCCGGCGAGGCTCCGCTCAATGTCGATAATTTCGTCCAATTGGCAAACCGTGGTTATTTTAACGGATTTACTTTTCACCGGGTCGTGCCAAACTTTGTAGTTCAGGATGGCGACCCCCGCGGAGAGGGGAACGGCGGTCCTGGTTATCAAATTCGTTGCGAAATCAATGAAGTACCTTATGATCGTGCGGCTGTCGGCATGGCGCTATCAGGCAAAGACACTGGCGGCTCACAGTGGTTCGTGACACATTCCCCCCAGCCTCACCTCGACGGCGGCTACACGGTCTTCGGTCACGTTGTGGCCGGTATGGAAGTGGTGGACAGAATCGTGCGCGGCGACGTTATTCGGTCTATAGTAATTATCCAGAGCACCAATCGAAGTCATAAGAAGTCATAAAAGGTGAGGGCAAGCAAAGTACCAGCCAGGAGAACTCAGCGCAGCGGGCCAAAGAACCGCTGGCGAAGGGTTGTTCTTACGTTAGCGATTTCAACTTGCCTTTCGTTGTTCGCATCAATAATCAAATCCAGCGCTGCTTCTCCTTCGGCAAGAATCCAGGATAAACCCCCCGATAAGATTTCCGAAAGATACAAGTACAAAATCGATCTAAAAATCGACTTTGATGCGCTGTCTTACACCGGGTTCGAGCACGTCCGCTGGATCAATCTCGGAGACAAATCAGCTTCTGTTCTATATTTCCACCTTTACTCCAATTTGCGCACAAATGAGCAGGCCACGCCAAATGTCGCTCTCAACAACGCGACTGCCGAAGTCGATGAGCCTCGCATGGAAGTGTTGGAGGTGCGTACTTCATCTACCAATAGCCAGCTCCCCTTTTCGCTGGACGATCAAGGCACAACTCTTCGCGTCAACCTACATGAGTCGGTCGCGCCGCAGGGGATCGCCGAAATCAAAATTAAGTTTAAAGGAACGGTACCGGAAATCGATCCTGATGAAACCAGCCTGACAACCCACGTCGTCAAGCAGGTGAGCGCGGCGCTGCGGAGCGAGCGCGAGATCAGGCAAGCGCGCGACATCAACTTCCGTTGCCGCGGAGTAATGCTCCTCGGAACGGCTTATCCGGTTCTGGCTGTTCACGACGGCGACGACTGGCGACGCAAGATAGAAGCAAGCGTAGGCGATATTATCTTTAATGAATCTGCGGATTATGAAGTGACAGTCGCTGCCGCAGCGGGCGTTGAAGTGTTCGCGGCAGGGACTGAAATACCGGCCAAATCCAGAAATGAGTTACATACCTTCAGTGCCTCAGCGGTGCGCGATTTTGCAATCCTGGCTGGCCGTAATCTTCGGAGTCAAGAGATTGAAGCCGCAGGGGTCAAGGTGCGATCCATTTACCTTGCGGAACACGAGCATGTCGGGAAACGCGCCCTGACCGTCGCGGCCAATGCCTTACGAGTGTTCACGACGCTCTTCGGTCCGCTGCCATATAAAGAGGTCAACGTCACTGAAGCTCCCCTGGTTGCTGGATTAGGGAGCACTGAGTTTTCTGGATTCAACGTTATTGCCAGCGCGTACTACGTTGACTTCGATTCTCCGTCAATGCGTAACCTGCCGGAAATAATTCGCGAACAGAGACCATCGGTAGAAGAGAGCCTGGAATGGACGGTAGCCCATCTGATCGCCCATCAGTGGTGGGGCGCCGCCGTCGGAAACGATCCAGCGCGCGAACCAGTGCTTGATGAAGCATTGTCCTGCTGGTCGTCGTTGCTCTATTACAAGATGACCTACGGCGACGAAAAAGCCGCGGCCGTTTTGGATGACCAAGTGCGAGGAGTTTATCGTCTATATCGAACTTTTGGCGGCGACGACATGGATGCTAATCGACCCTCCCGCGATTATCGAAACTCCTTTCAATATGCCGCTATTGTTACAGCGAAGGGTTCGTTGATGTTCGTTGAATTGCAGCGATCGCTTGGCGACGACAAGATCTTTGCCGCCATGCGTAACTACTATCAGGCGAATCTTTACGAAATAGCCGACCTTGAAGACCTGCGAGGCGCCTTTATCGCCGAGGCGCCAATTGAACAAAGAAGAATGGTGGCGCGTACTTTTAACCGCTGGCTTACCGCGAAACGAGGCGACGAAGATATCGCATCGCCTGATCAGGAGTTGGCCGCGTCTCTCGGTATACTTCCGAGGCAAAGTCAGCAGAAATCGGGCGAAAAAAACGCTTTTACGGCGCTTGCCCGGGTAGGAAAATTCTTCTGGCAGCAGATGACTCGCATTCGCTAAATGATGAGGGCCTTTAAATTAGAAGAGGTTCCGTTCGCACCCGCGAGGCGGCATGTGCAAGGCGCCGAAGTTGAACAAAGCCTGGAGCGCCTGAGCTGGCTGATGGACGATCTGTTTCGCGTACCTGGGCTGGGCTGGCGCTTCGGACTTGATGCAGTGGTTGGATTAATCCCCGGTTTCGGCGACACTGCCACTACACTCGTCTCTTTCTATATTCTGGCCGCCGGCGTTCGCTACCGCGTTCCCAAGATCACGATGCTCCGGATGGGACTGAACATCGGTATCGATTACCTGCTGGGTTCGTTACCCGTCGTCGGCGACTTATTCGACGCCTGGTGGAAGTCGAATCAGATGAATGTCGAGCTGCTGCGAAAGAGAGCCACTGTCTCCGCCGCGGAGGCACGAAAAGGACGAATGAGTGATTGGCTGTTTGTCGGCGCAATCATTCTGGGCCTCACCGGGGTTGCAATAGGCACCGCGTTTGTCAGTATCTACATTCTGATTAAAATCGCAGAACAAATCTCCAACATTACCAGATAGGTTCCATCTCAATTAGACGATCGCCTGTTCCTCGACTGCCGGTAGCACCCGCTCAATGGCCGACTTCAACATATCCAACCCGCGCTCCCCGGCGGCAAAACTTTTGAGTTTGCCTTCCGCATCAAACAGATAGTAAGCCGGCACAAAGCCCTGGTCATTCTGAAAAGCTTCTTTTAACTTGTGCTCGTTATCCACCGCACAAGGTTCGGTGATGCCAAACTTGCTAATCAAATCGCGCACGGTTTCGACGTCTGTGTCGGCTTCATACCGGGGCATATGGATGGCTATCACTCGAAGTCCCTGCTCTCTTTTCTCGTCGCGCCATTGTCCGACACGCGGTAAATTTTCTTTGCAAATTCCGCAACTCGCCGACCAGAAGTGTACAAGAGTAGGATGACCCACCGCTGCTTCTTCTGCGTGGGCCTGCGTTCCTCCAAACCATTCCGTCGCTCCCTCGAGCCCGGGCATCTCGGTTCCAATTCTCATTGCCATAATCAATTGCCTCACTGAGAGTGAAGGATGAGTGACATCCTTTACGTTGAATGTCACCCATTACCCATTCTCTTCCTGGACTACAGTCCTTCTGCTTACGAGTTGAGTGTCTTCTGGCCTGGCTTCCACTCAGCTTGGCAGAGCCCGCCTGTTTGCAAGGCCTGAATCACTCTCAAAGTTTCCTCCGCCGAACGACCAACGTTCAAGTCATGCACTACTTTGTAGCGCAGGACGCCCTCAGGATCGATTACGAAAAGACCTCGTAGTGCGATACCCCGATTTTCGATCAGCACACCGTAGTCGCTCGCAACTTTCTTGGTTGCATCAGCCGCCAGCGGATACTTCAGACCCTTTACACCACCTTTGTCACGCGGCGTGTTGAGCCACGCACGATGCGAATAGGCCGAATCGGTTGAGATACCGATAATGTCCGCGCCAATGTCCTGGAAATCCTGATACCGATCGCTAAACGTCGTCAATTCAGTTGGACACACAAAAGTGAAATCCAACGGGTAGAAGACGAGCACTAGCCACTTACCGCTGTAGTCAGAGAGCTTCACGTTCTCATTAAGCTTCTCAAGATTCTTGGTTGAGGCCATATCAAAATCAGGCGCCGGTTGTCCCACCATCGCCTTCTCTGTTGCTACTGCTGTTGCTGCTGTCATGTTTCCTCCAAATTTAGTTGAACTTGTTTCTATTAGACCAAATGATCTGCTACTACTTTTCGCGACAATCAGGACAGAGGCCCCTAAGTGTCAAATGAACGGACTCGGGCTTAAAGCGAGACTTGCGAGCGGCTGCCCGGATCAGTTCGGCCGCCTCTGGCAAATCGAAATCTACGAGTCGCCCGCAGACCGTGCAGATTGCATGATCGTGCCGTTCGGTCTCGCGATCGTAACGACTGGCGCTGTCGCCAAAGCTAATTTCATGAACGAGACCTGATTCTCTCAAATAGCGCAATGAGTTATAGACGGTGGCATGACTAATCGTTGGCAAACGCCGGCGCGCCGCCTCGAAAATGTCATTCGCCGTCGGATGATCCTCCCGTTCCAAAATCACCTGAAGGACGGCCTCCCGCTGGGGCGTAAGCTTTTCCCTTTCAGTTTTGCTGAGTTTTTTTCGATCCTCCATGATTAGACTTAGACTAATTCCAAATTCAAATATTTGTCAAGCGATCCCACCGGCAACCGCGACCGTGTGAAAACTCAAACTGATGCCACGGCCTTGTGCCGTGGAGACTCACGCTCGCGGCTACAATGAAAGGTCAGCAGCGTTTGCGGATGCCACGGGCTTGTGCCGTGGACTCACGCTTATTACTGAAGCTAAGACGTTAGTTACCAAAAGCCACAAGTGTGAGACTCCACGGGGCAAGCCCGTGGCATCTAGGAGCGTTGCGCAACTTTCTTTGTAGCCGCGAGCGTGAAACTCCACGGGGCAAGCCCGTGGCATCAATTTGAGTTTTCACACAGCCTCGGTCGCGAGTGGGTAGAAACTTGGCGATTGAGCATGAATTATGCGATTGGTGTCGCCACCCAATACAGTACCGCGAGCGAAGCGCGCGGATGCCGGCACTCAACCAGCGTTTTAAGAGTTCTTGTGATTATCGAGTGCCGGCATCCGGTCGCTTCGCTCGCGGTACTGTATTTAGTTGCGATCATGTTGGTGTCCTTCCTCACTCGACTGATTTTTCACACGGTCTCTCCAGTGGGTGGGATTGACCATTCACAAAGCTGGATGCTCTGCTGCATAGTTAACAATCTTGTCGACATAACTACTGAATGGCGGGCACGCGATCTGATGCCTTGCGAGTAGCCGTTGCGCCTGAGTGGAATCGTAGGTTTGCTTCACAAAGAAGTAGGGCACGCCGTGATGCGGCAGACCAGTAGTCTTTGGAGAGGGAGGAAGCATGAGAAAGTAATGGACCCACGACGGCGGAATCGTGATACGCGAATGGCTGCCATTGATCGACTTCGCGATTGCGTTGAAGAGCTGGTTGGTGGTTAACGGGTCTGGATCGGCAAGCTGCAAAGTCTTCCCGATGGCAGCA
>Ga0070699_100003799_pt1 | contig 13342 bp, 14 predicted proteins | sample KBSK1503metaG_FD_65473 | JGI IMG/M metagenome (GOLD analysis project Ga0070699, IMG submission 65473) | Corn, switchgrass and miscanthus rhizosphere microbial communities from Kellogg Biological Station, Michigan, USA - KBS K1-50-3 metaG | ecosystem: Host-associated > Plants > Roots >...
AGGTGACTCCACTCCTCGAACTCGACGCGGCCCGCCTCCACGAACTCGCGCTGGATGCGCGAGAGGCCCCACGGCAGCCCGATGCCCATCCACGAGGTGACGACCTTGTCCACCGCGCCGGCCACCATGCCCCACTCGCCCTCGTAGCACATGAGGTTGCGCGAGAAGGTGAGGCGCCGCGGCCGCCGTCGCAGCAGCGCCCACACCAGGGCCAGCGGGGTCCGCGAGTAGAGGCAGCCGCCGATGGCGACGTGGTCGCCGTCCCGCACGCGGGCCGCCACGTCCTCGAGGGAGCCGAGCTTCGGGCCAGCCGACTTGGGCTTGGCCTCGAGGCGCCGCCGCGCCGCGGTGAAGTCGTACTCGCGCGGGGCGATCGTCACGCGAGGACCTCCCAGGTCTTCTGGTAGCGGTCGAGCTGCTCGACGGTGTGGGCATCGAGCGGGTGCTCGCGCTCGGGGATGTCGACGTGCTTGGCCTCGCCGCAGAGCGGCGTGGTGAAGTAGCGCTGGCCGGTGTCGTTGATGATCGTCACCACCGACGGCAGCCCGGAGTGGCGACGCGCCAGCTTCAGCGCGGCGGCCACGTTGCAGCCGCTCGAGATGCCGCAGAAGATGCCCTCCTCGCGGGCGAGGCGCCGCGCGATGTCCACGCTCTCCTCGGTGGTGGTGGTGATCACCCCGGTGAGGAGGGAGACGTCCAGGTTGCGCGGGACGAAGCCGTCGCCGATGCCCTCGATGCCGTGGTGGCCCCACGCGCGCCGCGAGAGGAGCGCGCACTCGGCCGGCTCCACCGCGTAGAGCTTCACCTGCGGATCGCGGCTCCGGAGATAACGGCCCACCCCGGTGAGCAGGCCGCCCGAGCCCTGCGAGTCCACGAAGGCGCCGATGCGGCCGCCGGACTGCTCCCACAGCTCGGGCCCGGTGGTGAGGACGTGGGCCTCGACGTTGTCGGGGTTGTCGAACTGGCCCGGCACCCAGTAGCGCCCGGGCGCGCCGTCGCGGATCTGGCGGAGGCGGTCGAGGGAGAGGTCCACGTCGCTCTCCCCGCCCGGGGTGAAGACCAGCTCCGCCCCGTAGGCGCGCATGATCTTCTTCCGCTCCTCGCTCATGCCCTCCGGCATCACGATCGTGCAGGCGTAGCCCTTGACCGCGGAGACCCACGCGCACGCGATGCCCGCGTTGCCCGTCGAGCACTCGAGCACCTGCACGCCCGGCTTGAGATCGCCCCGCGCCTCGGCGCGCTCGAACATGTGGAGGTAGATACGGTCCTTCAGGCTGCCGGTGGCCCCGTACCACTCGAGCTTGACGTAGATCGCCGGCTTCACGTCGCGGGTGATGCGGTTCAGGCGCACCAGCGGCGTGCGCCCCACCGCGGCGGCGATGGACGGCAGGGCGGCGGTGTAGCGCTCCCACTGCGGTCGGGTCTCTGCGCTCATGGGTCAGCCTCGCGGGCCCGGCGCGACCGCGCCGACGCCCCGCAGGAACTTGGTGAGCCGGTGCTGGCCCGAGGTGACCGCCTCGTAGCGCGACGGATGGTCCGGGCCGCAGCAGGTCGGCAGGCACTCGATCAGCGCGTCGTAGTTGGGCTGGTGGAAGAAGGGGATCGACAGCCGCCGGTTGCCTGCCGCGGCCTCGCGGGGCGGATTCACCACGCGATGCATGGTCGAGATCCAGCGGTCGTTGGTCCAGTGCTGCATCAGGTCGCCGATGTTGCAGACGAAGGTGCCCGACGGCGCGGTCACGTCGACCCACGCGCCGCTCCGGCTCAGCACCTGCAGGCCAGGCACGTTCTCGGGGAGCAGGATAGTGACCGCGCCGTAGTCGGTGTGGGCGCCCGCCCGGATCTGGCCGGGAGCGGGGGGCTCGATCTGCTCGGGATAGTGATTGGCCCGGATGCCGCTGATGTGGCGGTCGGTCTTGTCGCGGAAGAAGTCCTCCGCCAGCCCCAGGGCCAGCGCGAAGATGCCCATGAGCCGCGCGGCCAGCCCCTCCATCGCCCGGTAGTACTCGGTCCACACCGGCCGCAGCGCGGCCGGCCGCTCGGGCCAGAGATTCGGCGCGAACGACGGGTAGGCCGCCGGCTGCCGGTAGTAGGGCTCGTCGCGCACGTCGATCGGGCCGATCGCGAAGAACTCCTTGAGATCGGTGGTGGAGGCGTCGCCGCGGCTGTACGAGAGGTTCTCGGCCCCGACCGCGAGATAGCCGCGGCTCTGCTCCGGATGGGGGCGCGCCACCCGCTGCTTCTCGTCGAGCGGCAGGTCGAAGAACGCGCGCGAGGTCTCGAGCATGCGGTCGACGAGCGCGCCGGGCACGCCGTGGCCGACGATCGAGAAGAAGCCGATCTCGGTGCAGGCCGCGTCGACCGCGCGGACCACGCCCGCGCGCTCGCGCGCCGCCGCGCGGTCCGCTCCCGCCGCGAACGGCGCGATGTCGATGACCGGGACCCGCGTCACGGCTCCTGCTCGGCCCGCCGGGTGAACTCGAGCGCGTCCTGCAGCACGTGGTCGGCGTGGGCGCGGGCCAGGCGCTCGCCGCGGTCGGCGTCGCCGGCCACCACCGCCTCGAACAGCTCGCGGTGCTCGGCCACGCTCGACTCGATCCGCTCCGGCAGGTAGAGCGACCGGAGGCGGAGGACCAGGATCTGCGCGTAGACGTTCTCGAGAAGGCGGCTCAGCACCTGGTTGCGCGCGGCCGCGAGCACGCGGTCGTGGAAGTCGATGGCCGCGCCCGAGTACTGTTCCATCAGGCCGGCCGCCGCCGCGTGCTCCATCTCCTTGATCGAGGCCTCGAGGGCCGCGTGGCCGTCAGCGTCGAGGTGGGTGGCGGCCTGCCGCACCGCGAGCGCCTCGAGGGCCCCGCGCACCGCGAAGAGGTCGCGGATCTGGTCGGCGCCGTAGTTCAGCACGAAGACCCCGTGGCGCGGGACCGTGTTGACGAGCCCCTCGCTCTCGAGCCGGCGCATCGTGTCCCACACCGGCGTGCGGCTGACCCCGAGGTCGCGGCAGATCTGCTCGACGTTGAGCTTGGAGCCGGGCGGGAAGACCTGGCTCAGGATGAGGTCGCGCACCGTCCGGTATACTCGCTCGCCGAGGCTCTCGTGCAGCAGCGGCGCGATCGCGGCGCGCCGGGCGGACGACCGGGCGGGTGGCATGGAGCCGTATTCTTGGCGCCGCGGTCCGCGTTGTCAATCGGGTTTTCATTTGACACGTGACATGAAATGTAGGATAAGTGCGCGATTCCCCAAACCACCGCAGCGTGGCGGCGCGAGACCCCAACGAGTGCCGGGTCAGAGGAGATCGACGATGAGCCGAGCAATCCGAGCCCTTTCTGTTGCGCTGGCGGTCGTGTTCGCGCTGGGCGCGCCCACCGCGCAGGCGCAGGACGCCGTGAAGGTGGGCGTGATCCAGCCCCTGTCGGGCCCGGTGGCCGCCTCCGGCAACTACGTCCGGATGGGCGCGGAGATCGCCCGCGACTGGATCAATGGAAAAGGGGGCGTGCTCGGACGCAAAATCGAGCTGCTCATCGAGGACAACAAGTCCGACCCGAAGGAAGCCGCCACCGCCGCCGAGAAGCTGATCGTGCGCGACAAGGTGCCGGTGATCATGGGCGCGTGGGGCAGCTCGATGACGCTCGCCGCGATGCCGAAGCTCGCGGAGTACGGGGTGCCGATGGTGGTGGAGACCTCCAGCGCGGCCAGCATCACCAAGCAGGGCAACCCGTGGATCTTCCGCATCAGCCCGCCCAGCGAGATGGAGGCCCTCGGCCTCGAGAAGTACCTGAAGGAGTTCGGCATCAAGCAGGCCGACTTCCTCGCGGTCAACACGGACTGGGGCCGCGGTTCGGTCACCGCCTTCGGCGACCTTCTGAAGAAGTCCGGTGCTTCGGTCGGCGCGGTGGAGTTCATGGAGCAATCCGCCACCGACATGAACGCCCAGATCACCAAGGTGAAGGCGGGCTCGGCCGACACCCTGTTCCTCACCACGAGCGTGGAGCAGATCACCCTCGTGCTCAAGCAGGCGCAGGAGCAGCGGCTCACCCGCAAGGTGATCACCACCGGCGGCAGCTCCTCGCCGAGCCAGCTCATCAAGCAGGCGGGGGCCGCCGCCGAGGGCACCTACCACATCCTCTTCTTCCTCCCCTGGTTCCCCGAGGCGATGCCGGACGGCAAGCTCGCCAAGGCCTTCATCGACGAGTGGGCCAAGCGCGGCCATCCGTTCGAGGGGCTGACCGAGGGCTTCCGGGGCCACGACGGCGTGCTCACCGCGGTGGAGGGCATCCGGGTCGCGGGCAAGGCCGACCCCAAGGCGGTGCAGGAGGCGCTGTGGAAGGTGAACGCGATGGGGCTCAACGGGCCCATCAAGTTCGAGAAGGACGGCCCGGCGGGCAAAGAGAGCGGGCAGTCCAAGCCGAGCATCTTCATCGTCCAGGTGAAGGACGGCAAGATCGCGCTCCCCGCGTTCGCGGCGAAGAAGTAGCGCGGGCCGCTGACCCGCGAGCGCTTGGACCAGCTACTCCAGCACCTGCTGAACGGGCTGCTGCTGGGGGCCACCTACAGCCTGCTCGGCATCGGCCTCACGCTGGTCTTCGGCCTCATGAACGTGGTGAACTTCGCCCACGGCGAATTCTACACGCTGGGCGCCTACGCCGCCTTCGCCGCCCTCATGCTCGCGTCGGTCCATTTCTTCCTCGCGATCCCGGTCGCCATCGCGGCGGGCGCGGCGGCGGGGGCGATCTGCGAGCGCGTCCTGCTGCGCCCGCTGCGGGGCCAGTCCATCGATACGGTCATGCTGGTCATGATCGGGGTCTGGATCGCCATGCAGAACGCGGAGCTGCTGGGCTGGGGCGGGGTCGCCAAGAGCGTGCCGACGCCGTTCCCGACCCAGCCGCTGGTTCTGGGCCCGGTTTCGGTGGCGCCGCTGCGCGTTTTCGTCTTCGTGGTCTCGGGCGGCCTCATCCTGGGCGCGCACCTGCTGCTCGCGCGCACCCGGCTCGGACGCGCCATGCGGGCTACCTTCCAGGACCGCGAGACCGCCGCGCTCATGGGGGTGAGCATCGAGCGCATCCACACCGTCACGTTCGCGTTCGGGGCCGGGCTCGCCGCCGCCGCGGGCGCGCTGCTCGGGCCGGTGTTCCTGCTCTATCCCTCGATGGGCGACCTCGCCTCGCTCAAGGCCTTCTCGGTGGTCATCCTGGGCGGGCTCGGCAACTTCGCGGGCGCCGCGCTGGGCGGCATCGTGCTGGGGGTCGCGGAGGAGCTGGGCGCGGGGTACGTCTCCTCGGGCTATCGCGACGCGGTCGGCTTCCTCATGATCGTGGCGGTGCTCCTGCTGCGCCCCTCGGGGCTGTTCGCGCGCGCGGAGCGGGTGGGATGACCTGGATCGTCCGCGGGCTCAGCCTGTTGGTAGTCGCGACGGCGCCCGCGTGGGTATGGAACCCGTACCACCTGCATACCCTCATCATGGCCGGCATCTTCGCGGTCCTCGCGCTCAGCCTGAACCTCCTGCTGGGCTACACCGGGCAGCTCTCGCTCGGTCACGCCGCCTTCTTCGGCGTCGGCGCCTACGCCACCGGGCTCCTCACCGTGAAGCTCGAGTGGTCGCCCTGGATCGGCCTCCTGGCCGCGATCGTGCTGCCGGGGGCGGCGGGCTACGTGATCGGCCGGCTCGCGCTCAAGCTGCGTGGTGCCTACTTCGTGCTGCTGACCATCTCGTTCGCGGGCTGCGTCTCTCTGGTGAGCGTGAACTGGATGGAGCTCACCAACGGCCCGCTCGGCCTGCCCGGCGTGCCGCCGCTCGAGATCGCGCTTCTCGGCCTGCCCGCCCTCTCGCTGCGCACCAAGAGCGCCTTCTACTACGTGGTGGTGGCCGCGGTCGCGCTCTGCTACCTCGTGTGCCTGGCTCTGATCCGCTCGCGGGTCGGGCGCGCGCTCGTGGCCCTGCGCGAGAACGAGACGCTGGCCGCCTCGGTCGGCATCGACGGCACCCACTACCTCGTGCTGGCCGCGGTCGTCAGCGCGGCGATGGCCGGCTTCGGCGGCGGCCTCTACGCGCACTACACGCGCTTCGTGAGCCCGGAGGTGTTCCTCTTCACCTACACCGTCACGATGGTGATCATGGTGGTGGCGGGCGGGAAGGGCACGCTGGCCGGCCCGGTGGTGGGCGCGGTGCTCTTCACGGTGCTGCCGGAGGCGCTGCGGGCGGCCACCTCCTGGCAGTGGCAGATGCTGCTCTACGGGGTGCTGCTGGTCGCGGTGCTGTTCTTCGTGCCCGAGGGTATTGTTCCGGCGCTGCGCGCGGCCGGGCCCGCGCTCCGGCGCCGCTGGAGCGCCTCGTGACCCTCGAGGCCCGCGACCTCACGGTGCGCTTCGGCGGCGTGGCCGCGCTCGTGGGGGTGAGCTTCACGGTGGCGCCCGGCACCGTCACCAGCCTGATCGGCCCGAACGGCGCGGGCAAGACCACCGCCTTCAACGTGATCACCGGCTTCCAGCGGCCCACGCAGGGCACGGTGCGCCACGAGGGAGAGCCGATCACCGGCTGGCGACCGCACCGCATCGCGGCGCGCGGGCTCGTGCGCACCTTCCAGAAGACCAGCGTGTTCCCCGGTCTCACCGTGCGCGAGAACGTGCTGACCGGGCTGCACCTGCAGGGGCGGGTGGGCGTGGCCGCCGCGCTGCTGGCGCGCGGACGCGTGCGCGCCGAGGAGCACCGGCTCGAGGCGGAGGCCGATCGGGTGATCGACTTCGTCGGGCTCGGGGCGCGCCGGGCGGAGGCGGCGAGCGGCCTCTCCTACGGCGACCAGCGGCGCCTGGAGCTGGCGGTGGCCCTCGCCGCGCAGCCGCGCCTGCTCCTGCTGGACGAGCCGGCCTCGGGCATGAGCGCCTCCGAGAAGTTGACGGTCGCCGCGCTCATCGGCCGCATCCGGGAGCAGGGCATCACCGTGTTCCTGGTGGAGCACGACATGCGGCTGGTCATGGGCATCTCGGATCGCGTGCTGGTGCTCAACTACGGCCGGCTCATCGCGGACGGCGATCCCGCCGCGGTGCAGCGCGACCCCGAGGTGGTGCGCGCCTACCTGGGATCGGGGGCCCATGCTCACGCTTGAGCGCGTGGCCGCGGGCTACGGCCGCATCAGTGCCCTGCACGACGTGTCCCTCACGGTGGGCGCGGCCGAGTTCGTGTGCCTCATCGGGGCCAACGGGGCCGGCAAGAGCACCACGCTCAAGACCATCTCGGGGCTGGTGCGGGCGGGAGCCGGGCGGATCGTCTTCGACGGGCAGGAGATCCAGCGGCTCGCCCCCCATGAGATCCTCCGCCGCGGCATCGCCCATTGCCCGGAGGGGCGGCGGGTGTTCCCGCACATGACGGTGGAAGAGAATCTCCTCATGGGCGCCTACGTGCGCACCGACGGGGCGGCGGTGGCGGCGGACCGCGAGCGCGTCTTCGGCCACTTCCCGATCCTCGCCGACCGGCGGCGCCAGGCCGCCGGCACGCTTTCGGGCGGCGAGCAGCAGATGCTGGCCATCGGACGCTGCCTCATGGCGCGCCCGCGGCTGATCCTCTTCGACGAGCCGTCCCTCGGGTTGGCACCCACCGTGACCGAGACCGTGTTCCGGATCATCGCGGGCATCCAGCGGGAAGGCACCACCGTGCTGATGGTCGAGCAGAACGCCTACATGGCGCTCCAGCTCGCCGGCCGCGGCTACGTCATGGAGACCGGCCGCATCACCCTCGAAGGCCCCGCCAAAGACCTCATGCAAAACGACCACGTGAAGCGCGCCTACCTGGGAGGCTAGGGACTGACATGGGCGCCAAGTACTTCGGAGCCTCGGTAAAGCGCAAAGAAGACCCGCGCTACCTGCGCGGCGAGGGCCGCTTCGTGGACGACCTGAAGCTGCCCGGCATGCTCCACGCCGCCTTCGTGCGGAGCCCCTACGCGCACGCCCGCATCACCGGGATCCGCACCGAGGCCGCGAAGCGCCTGCCCGGCGTCGCGCACGTGTTCACGTTCGCCGATCTGGAGCGCTGGATGAAGCCGCTGCCGCTCTTCGGCGCCATTCCGCCCGGGCTCTCGGCCCGGATCCCGGTGATGATGCGGCAGATCGGCCAGCTCGCCCTGTGCCGCGACGAGGCCCGCCACGTGGGTGAGATCGTGGCCATGGTGCTGGCGAGCAGTCGCGCCCTCGCCGAGGACGGCTGCGAGCTGGTCGAGGTGGACTACGAGCCGCTGCCGGTGCTGGCCGACGTGATCGCGGCGGCACAGCCGGACGCGCCGGCGCTCTACCCGGAGTGGGGCGACAACATCGCGCTCTCGTTCAAGGCCGGCTTCGGCGACGTGGAGGCCGCGCTGCGCCAGGCCGACGCGCGGGTGCGGGAGCGGTTCGTGATCCCGCGCTACGTGGGCATGCCCATCGAGACCCGCGGGGTGGTCGCGCAGTGGGACGCGCGCGACGGCGCGCTCACGACCTGGAACGGCACCCAGGTGGTCCACTTCGTCCAGCAGGGGCTGGTGGCCGCGCTGGGGCTGCCGCCCCACAAGATCCGGGTGATCGCGCCCGACGTGGGCGGGGGCTTCGGCACCAAGGCCAACGGCTACGCGGAGGACCTCCTGATCCCGGCGGCCGCCATCGCCTCGCGGCGGCCGGTGAAGTGGACCGAGGATCGGCGGGAGCACATGATGGGCTCGGCCCACGCCCGGGCGCAGGTGCACGACATCGAGATCGCGGCCCGGCGCGACGGGACCATGCTGGCGGTGCGCGACCGCATCTGGGTCGATCTCGGCGCCTACAACTCGTGGGGCATCGTGCTGCCGTACAACACGGTGGCGCACCTGCTGGGTCCGCACCGGGTGCCGAACCTCGACGTGGAGTGCCTCGGGGTCGTGACCACCAAGACCCCGAACGCGCCCTATCGCGGAGCGGGCCGCCCGGAGACCGTGTTCGCGATGGACCGCATCGTGGATTGCCTGGCCCGCGAGCTGTCGATGGATCCGGCGGAGCTGCGGCGCAAGAACTACCTCACCGAGGCGGACATGCCGTACGAGCTCCACATCCCGTACCGCGACGGCAACCCGCTCGTCTACGACAGCGGCGACTTCCAGGCCGGCCTCGAGGCCGCGCTCACCGCGGTCGACTACCCGGCCCTGCGCGCCGAGCAGGCCCGGCTGCGCGTGCAGGGGATCCACCGCGGCATCGGCCTCTCGGGCTACGTGGAGGGCACCGCGATCGGGCCCTACGAGGGCGCCACCGTGCGGCTCGATCCATCCGGCCACGCGGTGGTGGCCACCGGCGCGTGCTGCCAGGGCCAGGGGCACGAGACTTCGTTCGCCCAGATCGCGGCGGACGCCCTCGGCATCCCGCTCGACTGGGTGACGGTGGTGGGCGGCGACACCGCGGCGATCCCGTTCGGGGTCGGGACGTTCGCCTCGCGCAGCGCGGTCAACGCGGGCAGCTCGATCCACGAGGCGTCCGGGCGCGTGAAGGAGAAGATCGTCGCGGCGGCGGCGGCCCTGCTCGAGGCGGCGCCGTCGGACATCGAGGTGGCCGACGGCGCCGTCGCGGTCCGCGGCGCGCCCGGCTCGGTCACCCCGCTCGCCACAGTGATCCGGGCCGCGATCCCGACTTTCGCCAAGCCCGGAGTGACCGCGCTCGACTTCGAGGCCACCGTCTACCACCACCAGCCCACCGTCACCTATACGAGCGCGGTGCACGTAGCGGTGGTCGACGTCGACGCGGGCACCGGGGCGGTGGCGCTCCGCCGCTACCTGGTCGCGCACGACTGCGGCAAGGTGATCAACCCGGTGATCGTGGAGGGCCAGATCCACGGCGGCGTGGCGCAGGGCGTGGGCGGCGGGCTGCTCGAGGAGATGGTCTACGACGAGCAGGCGCAGCTCATGACCGGCACCTTCATGGACTACCTCGTGCCGACCGCGATGGAGCTGCCCGACATCGAGACCGTCCACCTCGAGTACCCGTCGCCGCGCAATCCGCTCGGCGTCAAGGGCATCGGGGAGGGCGGCGCCATCTCCCCGCCCGCCGCCATCGCCAACGCGGTGGAGGACGCGCTCGCCCCGTTCGGGGTGCGGGTGACGCGCACGCCGCTCGGCCCGTCGGTGGTGCTGGGGCTCCTGGGCCGGGCATGAAACCGGCCCCGTTCGACTACGTGGCGCCCGCGAGCCTCGAGGAGGCGGTCGGGGCGATGGCCACCGGCGGCGGCGACGCCAAGGTGCTGGCGGGCGGGCAGAGCCTCATTCCGATGCTGGCCCTGCGGCTGGCGCGGCCCACCCTGCTCGTCGACATCAACCGCCTGCCCGGGCTCGACGGGATCCGCGAGGCCTCCGGCCTACTCGAGATCGGCGCGCTCGTCCGGCAGCGCGCGCTCGAGCGCTGGGCCGCCACGCGCTCCCCGCTCTTCGCGGAGGTGCTCCGTCACGTGGCGCATCCGCCGATCCGCAACCGCGGGACGGTGGTGGGCAACGTCGTCCACGCCGATCCGGCCTCCGAGCTGCCCGCGGTGCTCCTCTGCCTGGAGGGCGTGGTGGTGGCCCGCGGGCCGCGGGGCGAGCGCATGATCCCGGCCGATCGCTTCTACCGCGCCCCGCTCACCACCGCGCTCGGCCCCGACGAGCTCGCCACCGCGGTGCGGTTCACGCTGCCGCCGCCCGAGGCGGGCTGGGGCTTCGCGGAGGTCTCTCGCCGTCACGGCGACTTCGCGCTGGTGGGAGCGGTGGCGGTGGTCACGCGGGGCCCCGACGGCGCCGTCTCCCGCGTTCGCCTCGCGTTCTTCGGGGCGGGCGGCACGCCGATGCGGGCGCTCGCCGCCGAGCAGGCTCTGGCGGGACAGCCGGCCACGCCCGCGCTCCTCGGGGAGGCGGCCCGGGCGGCGGCCGCCGCGCTTTCGCCCGACGCCGACATCCACGCCACCGTCGCGTACCGGCGGCAGGTCGCGGGCACGCTGGCCGAGCGCACGCTCACCGCCGCGCTGGCGCGCTGTGGAGGTGCCCGGTGACGCGCACGATCCGGGTCACCGTGAACGGCCAGGAGCACGAGCGCGCGGTGGAGGTGCGGGCGACCCTGGCCGACTTCCTGCGGGAGGACCTCGACCTCACCGGCACCCACGTGGGCTGCGAGCACGGGGTGTGCGGGGCGTGCACCGTCCTGCTCGACGGCGAGCCGGTGCGCGCCTGCCTCGTGCTCGCGGTGCAGGCCGACGGCCAGCGCATCACCACGATCGAGGGCGTCGCCCCCGCCGACGGCCTGCATCCGATCCAGGAGGCCTTCTGGGCCAAGCACGGGCTCCAGTGCGGCTACTGCACCCCCGGAATCATCATGAGCGCCTCCGCGTTCCTCCGCGAGCGGCCCGCGCCGTCGCGCGAGGAGATCCGCGAGATGCTGGCCGGGCACCTCTGCCGCTGCACCGGCTATCATTTCATCGTCGAGGCCATCGAGGCGGCCGCCCAGGCGCTCGCACCACCCACACCCCGCCCCACATCTCCCAGAGAATAGGAGAGTTCACCGTGCGGGCCCGCCTCGCCGCCGCGTCGCTGCTCGCTCTCTGCCTCCCGGTCGCGACCGCCCACGCCCAAAACTCGCTGGTGGTCAGCATCTGGGGCGGCAACTGGAAGGACACCGTGGAGCGGGTGATCGAGGTGGGTGGCGCCATCGACCGGCTCGCCAAGGCCCGGGTGGCCAAGCGCAGCCCGTTCGTCGACGTGACGTTCACGACGAGCCACGTGGGGCGGTTCTTGGGCTACTGGTGGGTGGGGTAGCCTCCGGTGGCGCCGAAGGTGCCGTAGCCGCCCGTGCCGTAGCCGGTCGAGAAGTCGCCGTTGCACCCGCCGACGACCTTCCAGATGCCGGGTGACGTCATCGCGCGCTGTTCGCCCGCGATGCACATGGTGGCCATCGGCTTGCTCGGCCCGCCCGGATCGGGCGCGGGCTTGGCCGGGGCCGGCATGTTGCGGTACTTCACGAGGCCGGCCTCCGCGGCGACGATTCGCCGGATGGCGTCCGAGAGCTGGGCGGCCCGGATCTGGTCGGCGCTCAGCCCCGGCTTGCCGACGCCGACCGGACCGATCCACTCCGCGCCGTCGCGCAGAGGCTCCGGCACGTCGATCTTGTACTGGGTGACCCGACTCACGCCCTTGTCGTCGGTGTAGCGCCACTGCGCGTCCGCGTGCCCGGCCGAGAGCAGCAGGCCCACGCCGAGCGCACCCGCCATCGCCAATCGCCGCATACGGTCATGTCTCCTGTGAACGGTGGTGAGCCAGCTGCTTGACCGTAAAGGCAAGAGCCGCACCACGCGAGATCCATCGGCGAATCGCCAGGTTAGCCGCGCTCCGCAACGATTGCGCCTGGACGCGTCCCCCCAGGCCCAGCAGGGAATTGCCCAGGTTGGCGACCGCCGCGGCCAGCGCCCAGCCCCGCGGTCGGCGCCGCGTGGCGCCGGCGCCTACTCGACCAGGGCCTGAAGCCGCGCGAGCGCGTCCGGGCCGTCGAACTGGAGTGTCTGCAGGCCGACCGCGGCGGCGCCCTCGACGTTGTCGGCGCGATCGTCGACGAACAGCACATCAGGAGCGGGCAGGTCGAGGCGCTCCAGGCAGAGGCGGAAGATGCGGGGATCCGGCTTCGAGAGGCCGACCTCGCAGGAGATGACGACCGCGTCGAAACACGTCTCGAGCGGATGGTCGGCCCGCACGCGCGCCATGACCTCCGGGCCGCTGTTCGAGAGGAACGCGGCGCGCCCGCCCGCGGCGCGGAAGCGGGCCGCGAGCGCCCAGACCTCGTCGTGCTGAACGCTCCAGGAGGCGACGTCGGTCGCGATCAGCCACTCGAGCTCGTCGGGCGCCAGCGCGCCCGGACGGACGGCGTCGGCGACGCGCTGCCAGTAGCGGGCGGCCGGGAGATCGGCGTCGTAGGCGGGGCGGTGCCGCCAGTAGGCGGCCCGGAAGGCGGCGGCATCGGTGCCCAGCCGGCGCGCGGCCTCGTCCATACACGTTTGGTCCTGGGGGCGGCTCAGCACGTTGCCGTAGTCGAGGATGAGACCGGCGGGCCGGGCCATGCGCTCGATGCTACGCGATGCCGCCATGTTACGATGCGGCGATTCACATCGCTCCACCCGTGGGAGGCGCGCGCCGTGTCCACGCAAGACGAGACGCTGGTAACCCGCGACGGACCGGTGGTCACGCTGACCTTCAATCGCCCCGAGGCGCGCAACGCCATGACCTGGGGCATGTACGACCGGCTCTACCAGGTCTGCGAGGAGGTGGACACCGACGACTCGGTGCGCGTGCTCGTGCTGCGGGGCGCGGGCGGCAAGGCCTTCATCGCCGGGACCGACATCAGCCAG
>Ga0070699_100003801_pt1 | contig 13341 bp, 7 predicted proteins | sample KBSK1503metaG_FD_65473 | JGI IMG/M metagenome (GOLD analysis project Ga0070699, IMG submission 65473) | Corn, switchgrass and miscanthus rhizosphere microbial communities from Kellogg Biological Station, Michigan, USA - KBS K1-50-3 metaG | ecosystem: Host-associated > Plants > Roots >...
CCCCCCGAGCTGGACGAGCTGAACGAGCGATTCCGGCGCGCGATGGAGGAGTGCCGGCAACGCTACGACGCGGCCGCGGGCCGACGGAACGCCGAGAAGGAAGCCGCCGAGCGAGAAGCGAAGGAAAAGGAGGGGCAGGCGAAGGTGCGGGAGGCCGAGCTGCGCCGGCGCCAGCAGACCATCGTCCGCGCCCAGGCCCTCGCCGGGCGGCTGGAGGCCCTCGCGCGCGCCGAGAAGCCGACCTTGCGCGAGGTCGAGCGCGCTCTGCGCGACGAGCGCGCCACCCTCGATGCGCTCGCCGCGATCCCGGACAGGAAGGAGCGTGAGGCGCTGGCGGACCGGCTGAAGGCGGCCCGGGCCGCGCTCTTCCCCAAGGCCCAGGACCTGCGTGAGGCCGACGAATGGACGCGCTGGACCAACGCCGCCAAGCAGGAGGATCTGTGCAAGCGCGCGGAGGCCCTGCTGGCGGAGGAGGACCTCGAGAAGACGCTGCGGCGGCTCCACGAGATCGACGCGGCCTGGCGCGAGGTGCGGCAGGCCCCTCGCGGCCAGGCCGAGACCCTCTGGCTGCGCTTCAAGGCGGCGCGCGACCAGCTCCACGCGCGGCTCGACCCCTACCTCGCCAAGAAGAAGGAAGAAGGCCAGGCCAACCTCAAGCGAAAGGAAGAGCTGGTGGGCCGGGCCGAGGCGCTCGCCGGGTCGACCGACTGGCTGAAGACCGCCGACGAGTTCCGGCGCCTGCAGGCCGAGTGGAAGCAGGTCGGGCCGACGCCGCACAAGCCGTCCCAGGCCCTGTGGGAGCGCTTTCGCGGCGCCGCCGACCGCTTCTTCAGCCGCCGCAAGGAGGACCTCGACCGGCGCAAGCACGAGTGGGCGGCGAACCTCCAGCGCAAGGAAGCGCTGTGCGCGCGGGCGGAAGAGCTCATGAGCTCCACCGACTGGGAAGCGACCTCGGCGGAGATGAACCGGCTCCAGGCGGAGTGGAGGACGATCGGCCCCGTCCGCAAGAGCAAGGCCGACGCCGTCTGGCAGCGCCTCCGCAAGGCCGTCGATTCATTCCTGGAGCGCTACGCGCAGCGCGACGAGCTGGGCCGTGCGGCGGCGGCCGCGGAGCGCGAAGCGATGGTGCGCGAGCTGGAGGAGATCCCCGCCGAAGCGACCCCGGCCGACGTGGCGGCGAAGGTGCTGGCCGTCGTCGCCCGCTGGCGCCAGGCCGCCCCTCCTCCGCGCGATGTGGTCGACGTCGCCCGGCGCTTCGCCGACGCGCGCAACCGCGTCGTCGAGGCTCACCCCGAGGCCTTCCGCAAGACGGAGCTGGATCCCGAGGCGAACCGCTCGCGCATGGAGAAGCTTTGCGCCAAGGTGGAGGCGCTGCTGCCCAGGGCCGAGGCCGCCGCCGGCGCGACGCTGGCCGAGCGGCTCAAGGAAGCTCTCGCCGCCAACACCATGGGGGCGCGCGGCGAGGCCGAGGCGCGGTGGAAGGCCAATGCCGCCGAGGTCGAGGCGGCGCAGGCCGCCTGGAAGAGGCTGGGCCCGGTCCCGGGGGAAGGAGGCCGGGCTCTCGGCGAGCGCTTCGAGTCCGCCTGCCAGCGTTTCTTCGCCAGCCGGCCCCGGCCGACACGCTAGCGTGGTCGCGGCCGCGTTCGTTCATTCGCGTAACATCCGCGCGTAACATCCGCCGACATGAGCGCGCCGATCCCGATTGTTGGCACTGCCTTCTTCTTGAGTGGTGCTGCGGCGTTGATCTACCAGGTCACCTGGCAGCGGTTGCTCGCCCTCCACAGCGGCGTGGGGATCTACTCGATCGCGATGATCGTGGCCGCGTTCATGGTGGGCCTCGGCCTCGGCAGCCACCTCGGCGGCATCCTGAGTGTCCGCCTCTCACCGCGCACGGCGCTGCTAGTCTTCGCGTCGCTCGAGCTCGCGATCGGTCTCTTCGGGCTCGCGAGCGGCCGTCTCTATTACGACTGGCTGTACCTGAGGGCGGGCGGGCTCTACGCCACGCCGTGGCGGGCCGGGATCCTGCATTTCATCTCCCTCGCGCTGCCCACCACCCTGATGGGCATGTCGCTGCCGCTGCTGGTGCGCGCGATGGTGCGGGACACGCCCCACGCCGCGCGCACGATCGGCCTGCTCTACGGCGTCAACGTCCTCGGCGCGTGCGCGGGCGCCCTCGTGACGCCGTGGGTCCTCGTGCGCTTCTACGGGATCCGGGAGGCGCTGCTCGTGGCCGGGTCCGGGAACCTCCTGGCCGCCTGCATCGGGCTGACGGCGGGGGGGGCTCTACGCGCCCCCCGGATCCCTACCGCCCACGCCGTCGGCCTCTTGCCGGAGCGTCCCGTGCCCGCCACGCTCCCTCTCTCGGCCTGGGCGGCCCTGTTCGCCCTCAGCGGCTTCTGCGCGCTCTCGCTCGAGATCGTGTGGTTCCGCATCATCGACGTTGCCGTCAAGTCGACCGCGTTCACCTTCGGCACGGTGCTGGCCGTGTATCTGCTCGGGCTCGCCGGGGGCACGTTCATCGGGGTCGCCCTCGTCGGCCGCCTGCGCCGTCTGCTCGTCGCCTTCCTCGCGTGCCAGTGCGCCCTGCTCGCGTCCACCGCCCTCGCGATCCTGGCTCTCGTCCTCGTGCCCCCGCGCACGCCGTTCTTCGCCTGGTTCTTCGAGCTGTGGGGTGGCCATCGCTCCTACAACCTGGGGGGCGCCTGGAGCTGGTCGCCGGTGTGGCGTCTCTATCTGCTGCTTCCGCTCGCCCTCTACGGCCTGCCCACCGTGCTCATGGGCGTCGCGTTCACGGTGCTGCAGCGCGCGGTGCACGACGACGTCGCGGGCAGCGGGCGCCGGGTGGGCGTGCTGCAGGCGGCCAACATCGCCGGCTGCGTCGGAGGGAGCCTCCTGGCGGGGCTGGTCGGACTCACCTGGGCGGGCTCGGCCGGCGTGCTGCGGCTTCTCGTCCTCGTCGGCGTCGGGTTCGCCGCCGTCGGCTTCGCGAGGACGGAGGCGCGGGGGGCCTTCGCGGCGGCGGCGGCGGGCCTGCTTGCGCTCGCGATCGTCATGCCGGGCGAGCGCGCCCTCTGGCTCCGCCTGCACGGGCTCACGGGAGGGGACGCCCTCGTCGCCGAGGACGCCAGCGGCGTCGTCGCTCTCACGCCCCGGGAGGTCGGGGGTTGGCGCGTCTGGGTCAATGGCCGGACCCACAGCACCCTCCCCTTCGGTGGAATCCACACGGCGCTCGGCGCCGTTCCCGCGCTCATCCACCCGGCGCCTCGCGACGTCGCGGTCATCGGCCTCGGCTCGGGGGACACGGCCTGGGCCGCGGGCTGCCGCCGTGACGAGACGCAGCGTGTCAGGGTCTACGAGATCTGCGCGCCCCAGCTCGGGTTGCTGAGCGCCGTGGCCGCGACCCCGGAGCCCCCGCCCAAGCTGGGCCGCTTCCTGCGCGACCCGCGTCTCGAGGTGAGGGTGGCCGACGGACGCCACGCGCTGAGCGTCAGCGAGGAGAGCTACGACCTCATCGAGATGGACCCGCTGCCTCCGAGCAGCCCGTACTCCGGCAACCTCTATTCGCTGGAGTTCTTCGCGCTGTGCGCCCGCCGGTTGAAGCCCGGGGGCGTGCTGTGCGCCTGGGGTCCGACCGCGCGCGTGCGCCGCACGTTCATGCGGGCGCTGCCCCACGTGCTCCAGCTCGCGGACGGGCTGATCCTCGTGGGCAGCCGCCGTCCGCTGGGCCTCGACGTCGCGGCCTGGGAAGAGCGCGTGATGTCCGACGCGGTGCGGTCCTACCTCGGCGACGACCGGGCCCGCGAGGTGCGCGCAATCCTCCGCACGGCGCGACCCGGGGAGGCGGCGGGCCTGGACGAGGACGTCAACCGCGACCTCGTGCCCCGCGACGAATTCAACCGTCCCTGAGCTGGGGGGCGCTTGCGGCGCGCCCTCCAGACCCCCCCTCGCTCCACGCGAATGAATCGCGCTCCGCTCGCGGTCCTGGCCTGTGTGCACCGCCCTTGATTTCGCCCACCACCGGAGGTAGCGTGATTGCCCCGAAGGAGGATCCATGCGATTTCCGACGCACTCCCTGGCCGTGCTCACGCTCTCCCTCGCCGTCCCCGCCGCCGCCGACGACCTCACGATCGTGTCGAAGGTCAGCCGCGGCGGCGAGCCGGCGGTGACGTCCACGAGCTATTTGACGAGCGACCACGTCCGCATCGCCCAGGGGGAAGGCCGCGAGATGATCGCCGACCTCAAGAACGGCGACATCACGGTGGTGGACGGACGGAAGAAGCAGTACTTCGTCGTCACCCGCCAGGACATGGATCAGCTGAAGGCGCGGATACAGCAGCAGGCCAACAGCCCCGAGATGCAGCGGGCCCAGGAGCAGATGAAGAACCTGCCTCCGGAAATCCAGAAGAAGATGCAGGCCGCGATGGGCGGCCTGGTCGGAGCGGTGAGCGTCCAGAAGACCGGCACGACGCGGAAGGTCGCCGGCTACGCGTGCGACAACTGGACGGTCTCCTTCGGCCAGATCTCGAAGACCGATCAGTGCCTCTCGACGGAGCTGCCGCTGCCGGCCCAGGTCTGGGACTCGTACCGGGACTTCACCAACGACATGATGAGCATGACGTCGGCCATGGGGCCGATGGCCAAGGGCATCTCCGACCTGCGCGAGAAGATGAAGGACATGAAGGGATACCCGCTGGCGGTCACGACCACGGCCAACGTCCTGGGCCATGCGACGACGACCACGACCGAGGTGGTCGAGGTCAAGCGTGGCGCGATCCCCGCCTCGGCCTGGCAGGTCCCCGCCGGGTACACGAAGATCGACAACCCCATGGCGAAGGCCGGGCGGCCGATGTGACGGCGGCCCCGTGGGCCGCACGCAGAGCCGCTTCATTCCCGCGGGCGTCCACGGGCACTATCTCGTGGACGTCCCCGAGGCAGCCGGGCCTCACCCGCTGCTCGTCGGCTTCCACGGCTACAAGGAGAGCGCCGAGGGCCATCTCGACCAGCTCCGCCGCGTTCCCGGCGCGTCGCGCTTCGTCCTCTTGTCCGTCCAGTCCCTGCATCTGTTCTACACGAAGGGCGGTGACGTCGTCGGCTCGTGGATGACGAAGCTGGGGCGCGAGCACGCCATCGCGGACAACGTCCGCTACGTCGCGGCGGTGGTGGCGGAAGCCAAGCGCGACCTGCCCGTGGGCGGCGGCCTGGTGTACGCCGGATTCTCCCAGGGGGCCTCCATGGCGTACCGGGCGGCGGCCCGGGCCGGCCACGCGTGCGACGGCCTGGTCGCGCTCGGCGGCGACGTGCCGCCGGAGGTCGCCGACGACCACTCCACGCGGCTTCCCCCCGTCCTCATCGGGCGCGGCGACGCCGACGCGTTGTTCACCCGGGCGAAGCTGGAGCAGGACCTGGGGCGCCTCGCGCGGCTGGGCGTGAGCGCCCGCAGCGTGGTCTTCCCCGGCGGCCACGAATGGACCGAAGCGTTCCGGGACGCGATGGGCGAGTTCCTGCGGGAGACGTGTCCCCCCCGCTAGCCCGCGCGGCGCGGCCTATCGCTCCGAGAAGCGCTGCTCGCGGAAGGGGTCGCCGTACAGGTGGTACCCGGCCCGCTCCCAATACCCTGGCCTGTCCGTAGAGGTGGGGGACCACGAGCCGCAGCGGCCCGCCGTGATCGGGTTCGAGATCCTTCCCGTTGTGGCGAGCGGCGTCGAGACGCGCGGCTACGGCATGGTCATCGGCATCGAGGCGCTGCGCAAGCCGGAGACCAACATCGTCAACTCGGTGGCCGAGGCGCTCCGCCTCGCGCGGGAGGTGAACGACCCGCGCGTGCGCCTGAACGTCGACTTCTACCATCTGGCTTTCGAGAACGAGGATCCCGACGTGGTCCTCCCGGCCGGGCCGCTAATCGCGCACGTCCAGATCTCGGACCCCGTTCAACGCGGCTTCCCCAAGGACGACGCGGGCGAGCCGCGCTACCGCCGCTTCTTCGACAACCTGCGGAAGATCGGCTATCGCGGGCGCATCAGCGTGGAAGCGGAGTCAAAGGACCTGGCCGGCGACTGCGGCCCCGCCCTGCAGTTCCTGAAGAGGATGTCCGCCCCGTCGCCGGACTGACGCTATTCGTACCGGAGCGCGACGAGCGGATCGGTGGCCGTGGCCCGGCGGGCGGGGAGGTAGCAGGCGACGAGCGCGACCGCGGCCAGCGCCGCCGCCAGCGCGCCGAAGGTCAGCGGGTCGAGCGGCTTCACGCCGAACAGGATCGAGCCGAGCAAGCGCGCCAGCGCGGCGGCGCCCGCGATCCCGATCGCCACCCCCGCCAGGACCAGGCGCATCCCGCGTCCCAGCACGAGCGCCCGCACGTCGCCGGGCCGGGCGCCGAGCGCCAGCCTTATGCCGAACTCGTTCACGCGCTGGCTCACGTTGAGCGCCGTCACGCCGTAGATCCCGATCGCGGCCAGCAGCAGCGCAGCCAGCGCGAAGGACGCGAGGAGGCGGTTGGTGATCTGGTAGGTGCCGAGCGAGCGAGAAACCGCCTGCTCGAGCGTGTGCACGTCGTAGACCGGCAGCGCCGGGTCCAGCGCCACCACCTCGTGGCGGATCGCGGGCGCCAGCCCGACGGGGTCGACCGAGGTCCGGACCACGATGTCCATCTGGCCGACCGGCAGTTGCGCGAGCGGCGCGTAGAGGTAGTGGTCGGGCTCCTTGGCCAGGTTGCCGTGCCTCACGCTTGCCACCACCCCCACGACCGTGACCCAGGGGTTGGTGCTGGAGAGGTTGCCGAGCCGGATCTGGGCGCCCACCGCGTTTCCGTCGGCCCAGTATCGGCGCGCGAGCGACTCGTCGACGATCCCGACGAGGGGCGAGCCCTCGCGGTCCCGGTCGTCGAACTCGCGGCCGCGCAGGAGGCGGGTGCCGACGGCGGCGAAGTATCCCGGCGTCACCAGGCGCGCGCTGGCGACCGGGATCGGCTGCGAGGGCGCGGGCTCGTGGCCCCGGACCACGAACTCCTGCTGGTTGTTGCCGTGGCTGAACGGAGCGGTCGTGGTCAGCGCTACCGCCCGCACGCCAGGCAGGCCGGCGAGGCGCGGCACGATGCGGGTCTGGAACACGGCGATCTGCGGCTCGCGATAGGCGGGCGAGGGAAGCGAGATCCGCGCGACGAGCACGTTCTCGGGGCGGAAGCCCGGATCGACCTCGAGCAGGTTGCGGAGGCTCCGGAGCAGCAGGCCGGCGCCGATCAGGAGCATGAGCGACAGCGCGAACTGGGAGACGACGAACGCGTCGTTGAGCCGGCGGCCGGCCCTGGCCGGCGTTCCCCGGGCGCCGTCCTTCATCGTCCGATGGAGATCGATGCGCGTCCCCTGGAGGGCGGGGGCGAGGCCGAAGAACACGCCCGAGAGGACCGTCAGGCCGAGCGTGAACAGCACGACGACCGGATCGAGGGCCACCCGCGGGACGTGCGGCACGCGCTCCACCACCACGGGACCGAGCGCGCGGACGGCGCCGATGGCGACGATCAGGCCGATCGCGCCTCCCGCGAGGGCGAGCAACAGGCTCTCGACCAGCAGCTGCCGGACGATCCGCGCGGGGCTGGCCCCCAGGCAGCAGCGCACCGCGATCTCCCGGCCGCGCGCGCCCGCGCGGGCCAGGAGCAGGTTGGCGATGTTGGCGCACGCGATGAGCAGCACCATGCCGACCGCGGCCAGCAGCACCAGCAGGGGAGTCCTCACCTCTCCCACCATGTCCCGCGCCAGCGGCACCGCCACCGCCCTCGATTCCCCGCGGCGGGGCCGACCCTCGCGCAGCTCCCAGAACTCGTCGCTCAGCGTGGCGATCTCGCGCGCCGCGTCGTCCGGGGTGCGGCCGGGCGCGAGCCGGCCGATCGTCGAGTAGCACCAGCAGTTCAGCATCTGGGGGTCGGTGGGGATGGGGATCCACAGCTCGGTGCGGCCCGGGAACGTGAAGCCGGGCGGCATGATCCCCACCACGGTCGTGGGGATGTTGTCGAGCGTGATCGCGCGGCCCACGATTCCCGGGTCGGCGCCGAAGCGCCGCCGCCACAGGCCGTCGCTCAGGATCGTCACCAGGTTGCGGCCGCGCGCTTCCTCCTCGGCGAGGAAGTCGCGGCCGAGCGCGGGCGCGCGCCCGAGGACGCGGAAGAAGTCGGCGGTGACGTTCGCGCCTTCCAGGCGCTCCGCCTCGCCCGCGCCGGTGAGCGTGAGCCCGATGCCGTCATAGGCCGCGATCCCCGCCATCGTATGGCTGCGCGCGCGGAAGTGGACATAGAAGGCCTGCGGGTAGTTGACGACGGGCAGGCCCTTCTCGGGCGCCGTGCCCCAGAACGTCACGAGCCGCGCGGGCTGCGCGAAGGGGAGCGGGCGGAGCAGCACGCTGTGGACCACGCTGAAGAGCGCCGCGTTGGCGCCGATGGCCAGGCCGAGCGTCGTGAGGGCGGCGGCGGTGAGCCCCGCGTGCTTGCGCATCGCCCGGAGCCCGTAGCGGACGTCGCCGGCGAGCCCGCGTAGCCATCGCGCCTCCGCGGGCGCGCCCAGGACCGGGGGCGGCGGCTCGGCCGGGCGCTCGAGGCGGCGCAGCTCGTTCTCCAGCACGTTGCCCGCCGCCAGCTCCTCGCGAAGCAGGCCTTCCGCTTCGGCGGCGGGGATTCCGCGGCCGAGAAGCTCCTCGTAGCGCTGCTCGAGGTGCTGGGCCAGCTCCTCCGCGATCTCGTCGGCCCGCGCGGGATCGAGCGGCAGCCCGGCCAGACGGCTCTGGACCTCCCGCCTCCACTCAGGCATAGTCCGGCCCCACGATGCGCCGCACGGCGGCGACGAACTCCGACCAGCTCCGGCGGCGGGCCTTGAGCACGCTCCTCCCCTCGGCGGTAACGCGGTAATAGCGCCGGCGCCGCTGGCCCGCCTTCTCCACCCAGCGGCCCTGCAGCCATCCGCGCTTCTCGAGGCGGTAGAGAAGGGGGTAGAGCGACGCGACGTTGAACCGCACGGCGCCCCGGGAGCGCGATTCGATCAGCTTGGAGAGCTCGTAGCCGTGCCGCGGCTCTCGCTCGACGAGGGAGAGCACGAGCAACTCGGCGCTCCCTTTCTTGAGATCGGTACTCGTCATGGCGTGCCGCTATATGTAGTACGACGATATATAGTCAGGCAAGCTCTATCGATTGTCAAGCCGTCCGCGCACGCGGGCCCGGGGGACCGTCTAGGTCGAGCGCAGGGCCACGGTGGGGTCGATGCCCGCCGCCCGCCGGGTGGGGAAGAAGTTCGCGGCCACGGCCACCGCGGCCAGCACCGCGGCCGCCCCCGCGAACGAGGTGGCGTCCCACGGGCTGATGCCCACGAGCAGGGTGGCCGCGAGGCGCGCCAGCGCGAACGAGATCAGGAGGCCCACGCCGAGGCCGACCGCCACCACGCGCATGCCCCGGCCGAGCATCATCCGGAGCACGTCCTGGCGGCGGGCGCCGAGGGCCATGCGGATGCCGATCTCCCGCTGGCGCTGGGTCACCGAGTACGACATCACGCTGTAGATCCCGACGGCCGCGAGCACGAGGGCGAGGAGGCCGAAGAGTCCGAGCAGCGAAGCACCGGCCCGCGGAGCCCAGAGCCCGTCGTTGATCGTCTTCGCGACGGTCGCCAGGCCCGTGAGGGGCACGTCCGCGTCGAGCGCCCTCAGCTCGCGCTCCACCGGGACGAGCATCGACGCGGGGTCGCCGGCGGTGCGGACGATCAGGGTCTGGGCGCCGGAGTAGCGCTGGGCGTGGGCCTCGTAGATGTAGGACTGCGGGTCCTCGCCGAGGAACGTGTACTTCGCGTTCCGGGCGACGCCCACGATCTCGGCCCACGGCTCGCTCGCGCCGAAGAAGTGGAAGCGCTTGCCGAGCGCGTCCCCTCGGGGCCAGAACTTCTTGGCCATCGTCTCGTTGATCACCGCGACCTTCGGCCCGCCCGCCTTGTCGTCCTCCGTGATCGCGCGGCCCTGCACGATGGGGATCCGCATGGCGTCGAAATAGCCGGGGCCGACCGTGTTCACCTGGATGAGCGTGCGGTCGTTCTCGTGGCCCCCCTCCAGGAACACGGAGCGCAAGACCGAGCCGGCCAGGGGCCCGGCGGACGCGTGGGAGACGGCGGCCACACCCGGAAGGCTCGAGACGCGCTCCCGCACCTGGCGGAGGAAGGCCTCGCCCTTCTCCTGGTTGTAGCGCTGGAGGCCGAGGTCGAAGGCGACGCTGAGCAGGTTCTTCGTCTCGAACCCGGGATCGGTCCTGCGCGTCGCCTCCAGGCTGCGCAGGAAGAGGCCGGCGCCCACGAGGGCCACCAGGGACAGCGCGACCTGGCCCACCACCAGCGCGTCGCGGACGCCGAAGTGGCGGCGCGCGGTGCCGCCGGTCCGATCGCTGTCCTTGAGCGCGTCGACGACGTCCGGCTTGCTGGCCTGAAGCGCCGGCAGGAGGCCGAAAAGGATCCCGGAGCCCACGCCGACCACGGTGGTGAAGGCCAGCACCCTCCAGTCGAGGTCGAGGTGGAGCGCGATGGCGATGCCCGGGAACGGCGGCAGGAGCGCCAGGAGCGCGCCGCGGGCCCAGTACGCGATGACCACCCCGAGCGCGGCCGAGGGGAGGGCGAGGGCGACGCTCTCGGTGAGGAACTGGCGGATGAGCCGCCGGCGGCTGGCGCCGATCGCGAGCCGCACCGCGATCTCGCGCCGGCGATGCAGGGCGCGGCCGAGGAGCAGGTTCGAGACGTTGGCGCAGGCGATGAGCAGCACGAGGCCGACGATCGTCATGAGCAGGACGGTCACGGTGACGACGCCGTTCCGCGCGTTGGGATTCACGGTGGCGCGCTCCAGGGGCACCACGGTCACGCTGCGGCCCTTGTTGTCGTTCGGGTACTCGTTCTCGAGACGTTGGGCGATGACCGCGAGCCGGGCCTGGGCCTGGGCGGCGGTGACGCCCGGCTTCAGCCGTCCCACGGTGAAGATGAACAGACCCCGCCGCTCCTCGTACCAGTTGATGCCGGTCTTGACCTGCTTGTTCATGGCCATCGGCACCCACACCTCGGGGCGCACGCCGACGTCGAGTCCGGTGTAGTTGGCGGGGGCGACGCCCACGATCGTGTACGCGGCGCCGTTGAGGTTCAGCGTCTGCCCCACTGCCTTCGGGTCCCCGCCGAACCGCCTGGTCCAGAACGCGTGGCTCAGCACCACCACCGGGTCGCGGCCCGGGACCTCGTCCTCGCGCGGGCCGAAGGTCCGGCCGACGGCCGCGCGCACGCCGAGCACGTCGAAGTAGTTCCCGGAGACGAGCTGGCCGAAGAGCACCTGGGGCTCGCCCCCGGTGTTCAGGCTCATCGGCGTCCAGTCGTAGCCGAGGACGCCCTCGAACACCTCGCCGTCCCGGGCGTAGTCCTTCCAGTTCAGATGCGAGAGGGGCCCGAAGCCCGGATTCTTCTTGTCGGTCGTGTATACCGCGAGCAGGCGCGACGGCTCCGCCACGGGAACGCTCTGCAGGAGGAGCGCGTTCGTCACGCTGAAGATGGTGGTGTTGGCCCCGACGCCGAGGCCGAGCGACAGGATCGCCAGGCCAGAGAGCACCGGGCTCTTCAGGATCATCCGTATCGCGTAACGAACGTCCTGCCGCAGCGTTTCCATGACCACCCTCCGCTACTCGTCGACGGACTCGGCGACGAGCCGCCGGTAGACCTCCCGCGCGTGGTCGTAAGCCTGCCGGGCGGCTTCGCGCTCGGCCTCGCGGATCTGCGGGCGCTTCTGCGTCCAGCACTGATCGACCGCGGCGAGGCACCAGCGCGCGCTGCGGCGCGAGGCGCGGATCGGCTGTCCGCCGACCGTCACGAACACCGGGTTGCTGTGCGCGGCGGGCAAAATGCGCACCGCCAGCCAGCTGCTCTTCGCGATGGGCACGTCGAAGGTCACCGGCCGAAGCTGGCCGTCGGCCACGATCGTCTGGCGCGCGACAGGGCGGCCGTTGACCACCAGCTCGACCGGCACCTCACGGCTGGCACCGATGCGGGCCCGCTCCACGTCCCAGTAGGGCTGCTGGTCGTACGGCGACGAGCGGACCTTCTCGTCGGGCACCGCATCGAGCAGCGCCGCCACCTGCACTGCGACCCTGACGGTGCCGGCGGCGGGCAGCCGCACCTCGCTCCCGTTGGCGCCGACGCCCTGCCCGTCGACGGTGAGGTCGATGAGATGGCTGCGGCCGTCCGAGACGTAGCTGCGTCCGTCGCGCAGCGCATCGAGCCAGGCGGGGAAGCGGAGGCCGCCCGAGGGCTTGGCGTACGTGCGTCCGAGGCCGACCCGTTCGCCGTAGATGCAGGGGAAGTCGGTCTCGCCGCTGATGCGCGTGCGGAAGCCGACGTTGAGCGTGTGGTACCAGATGTTCAGCTCCCACACGTGCGGAGTGTCCACCGCGGAGATGAAGTCCACCGAGTCGGGATGGGTCACGTCAACGATGTACTCGTTGGCGCCGATGCTGTCGAAGCCGGGCATCTCGTCGTTGGGCAGGTCGCTCGTCTTCACCTGCAGGCCCCAGCCCGAGTGCGCGAAGCCGGCCACCGCGCCCTGCGCGCGCGCCCAGCGCAGGATCGGCAGGTCCCAGGAGGGCCAGTCCTCGATGCGGGCCGTCCCGGGGTAGTCCTGCTCCTTCAGGCCGAGCAGCACGAGGTGCCCGGCGTGGCTGGAAGGGAAACCCGAGACCTCGAGGTCGTAGTGCATCAGCCGTCCCGGCCGCGAGAGCGGATCATCGTGGCCGGTGAAGAACTGCTTCTGGTGGTAGTAGCAGGGACCCCAGGTCAGGACCGAGGCGACGTTGAGCGATTCGCCGAGGATCTGCCGCATCATGTCGTCGGGCCGCACGCCGCGCGTGGGGTCCTGGTAGTGCTTGCAGCCGGCGGCGTGGATGTGGTGGTCGCCCGAGTACCATCCGTAGCGCGCGGGATCGATCCATCTCTGGAGCGAGACGGACACCTCGCGCCGGCTCTTGTCGGAGACGACGAGCGGGGCCTTTCCCTCCACGTACTCGGGCCCGCCCGACCACGAGACGGTGTACGAGCCGTCGGGGAGCAGCACCGTCTCTCCATCCCCGCGATAGAGCTGCGCCTGGAACGGCAGGTCGGGAGCGAGCCGCTTCGACGGGGCCGAATAGAGCCGATCGAGGCCGTCGCGGATGACGAACGCGGCGATGCCCGGCTTCCCGTCCTCGTCACGAACGTGCAGCGTCACCGGCCGCGCCGGGAGCGCGTTGAAGACGACCACGACGTCGTTGCGGAAGCCGATGTCCTGCGTGCCCTGCCCGACGTTGAACGAGACGCGGGCCGAGCGCTG